>Ga0210399_10000290_pt1 | contig 41043 bp, 36 predicted proteins | sample IncBWC14MmetaG_FD_150865 | JGI IMG/M metagenome (GOLD analysis project Ga0210399, IMG submission 150865) | Forest soil microbial communities from Barre Woods Harvard Forest LTER site, Petersham, Massachusetts, United States - Inc-BW-C-14-M | ecosystem: Environmental > Terrestrial > Soil >... | reverse complement strand
AACAAACCCACACCGATGGCGCCGCCAATGGCCATCATAGTGAGCTGCCGCTGCCCCAGTCGCCGGTGCAGACCTTCCACTTCCGGCATCGTACCTTGTCGATCAGTCATAGCTGCCAACGCTGGCAGGGTCAGGGTCAAGGACCATCAGGTCGAGATTCTTCTGGAGAACTTCCACGACTGCCTTCACATCGTCCATTGTGTTGTAGACGTGGAACGATATTCGCAGGCCGTCATAGCGGCTCGATGCGACGATGTTGCTTTCGGCGAGCTTTTGCACCAGTACGGTGGAGTCCTTGGCCTGCAATACGACCAGTGGCCCTGCGCTATCCGCGGGCGTTTTGGCGCGAATGCCCAGGTCGCGGGCGCAGCTCAACATTGATTGCGCGAGTTTCTTGACATGGCTCGCCACATTCTCCATCCCGATTTCTTGCAGCAGTTGGAATCCGGGCAAGGCGGCGTACACATTGGGCACGGATGGAGAACCTGACTCGAATCTTCGCGCCGTGGAATTTAACTCGAACAGTTTGGGATCGTAGGCGAACGGATTGGCTTGCCCAAACCATCCAGTAACTGTAGGAGCCAACGATGAAATGAGCTCTTTGCGCACGTACATAAAAGCGAGGCCGGGAGGACCGAGCAGGTACTTGAGCGTCCCGGTTACAAAAAAGTCCAGATTCAGGGCTTCCACGTCAACCGGGCGAGTTCCGCAATCCTGGTAATCATCGAGCATCACGAGCGCCCCAGCGCTGTGCGCCATCTTCGTGATCGCCTCCACTTCGGAACGAAATCCATTCTTGAAACACACGCGCGTGATGGGCACGATGAGCGTATCGCGGTCTACAATTATTTCGTAGTTTGCGGTCGGAATGCGGTTGCCCTCCGCCTTCACGAAATGCACCTCTGCGCCTCGAATCTGTTGCCCCAGCCAGACATGACCCATCGTCGGAAACTCGAACTCGCCCATCACAACTTTCTTCCGCTCCCGGAAATTCAACGCGCTGGCGACACCATTGATGCCTGCAGACACGCTGGTCACAATGGCAACTTCATCCGGGCTGGCGTTGATGAATTGTGCAAACGCGGTTCGCGCCGCCTCATACCGATTCACCCACACCTCCCACGGCGAGCCTTGCTCGTGCCAGCTCGCCATGAATTCCTCCAGGCCCGCCTGCACCGCATCCGACAGCGGCCCCTGGGAGCAACTGTTGAGATAGATTTTGTGTTTGAAGATTTTGAAGCGAGAACGAATCTGCTGAATCTGCGTATCAGTGATTTGTGTGTCGGTCAGCATGACTCTTTCATCTCAGCCAGCACTCTTCCGAACCTGCGCACTTCTTGGACCGTATTGTAGTGGACCAGGGATGCTCTGACTGCACCGCTGTCCTTGGCGAGCCCAAGTCGTTTCATCAGCCGCGGCGAGTACATGTGGCCGTCGCGCGCGCCGATATTCTGTTTCGCGAGTTCTTCCGTGACTCTTGCGGGCGGCACATCCGACAAATTGAAGCTAAGCGTGGGTACTCGCTGACCGATTCGCTCTTCTTCCGCCACGCCGTAGATGACCGCGCCGCAATCCTTGAGCACCCGGAGCATTTCCACCGAAAGCGATTCTTCGTAGTCCCGGATTGCTTCGAACGCGCGCTGCAAGGCGGAACGTCGCGACTCTGATTTCGCCGCATCGTTCCCCGCCAAGTCTCGGCCTAGTGTTTCCAGGTAGCCTACCGCAGCGTCCATCCCAGCCACGTTTTCATAAACAAAGGTGCCCGCCTCAATTTTTCCGGGTGGCTCGTCGGGGATGAAATCCTCCCGGAAGGTCGGGAGCTTGTCCAGCAGTTCGCGCCGTCCCCACAGAAACCCCATGTGCGGACCGAAAATCTTGTATCCCGAACACACCAGGTAATCGCAATCGAAGGCCTGTACATCGATCAATCCGTGAGGTCCGTAATGCACGGCGTCGAGAAAGATTTCCGCCCCCGACGCATGTGCGACTCGTGCCGCCGCCGCAACGTCCACAATCGAGCCGATGGCATTCGAAGCCAGCGTGCACGCCACCAGGCGCGTCCTCGACGACACCAGAGGAACGAGGTCATCCACATGCAGATTCCCATCCTCCCGCGCGTTCCACCAGGAGAATTTCGCTCCAGTCCGTTCCAGCGCCAGCCAGGTGGCGACATTAGCCTCGTGATCCATGTCGGTCACCACAATCTCGTTCCGCTGACTGAGCGTCTGGCCGATCGCCAGACTCACCAAACGAATAAAGGAAGTGGCGTTCATGCCAAACGCGATTTCGCTCACGTCGCGAGCGTTCACCAGATCAGCCACGCTGTGCCGTGCCCGCAGCACCATGTCGTCCACTTCGCGGCTCTTCGCGTAGCGTCCCCCTCGCTGCACATTGCACTCGAGGAGATGATGATTCACCGCGTCCAGCACGGCCTGCGGAACCTGTGCGCCCGCGGCATTATCAAAAAATACAAAGCCCGGAGGACGAGTCAGCGCAGGAAAAGCAGCACGAACCGTTTCAACTGGAAAAATCACACTCGATGCGGCAGGAATGTCTGCGTTGAGAACACCTCGGGATTCGGCCTCCAAATCTCGCTCCTGGTTACCGCTGAAAGTCAGGCAGCCTTGCAAAATGACCAGCGCCAAACCTATACTCCGCTGCGACAACTCGTCAACCTGAAAGCAAACACTTGCCCGTATCCGCCACCAATTCCAAGGTGATCTACGACGCCCTGAAGGAATGCGACATCCGCCTCGTCTCCGCCCTGCCGGAAACCTGGTTGGTGCATCTCATCCGGCTGGCGGACGAAGACCCAGAAATGATTTTGGTGCGACTGGCAAAGGAGGAAGAAGCGGTCGGCATTTCCGCCGGGGCGCACTTTGCCGGTGTCAAGTCAGCCATGCTGATGCAGAACCACGGCTTCCTGGCATCTATCAACGGCATCGTTTCATTCGCACACCTGTACAAGATCCCTCTTTTGATGCTCATCAGCTACCGCGGTTCTTTGGGCGAGCGCGACCCCTGGCAGACGCAAGGCGGCAATGTTACGGAGCCTCTTTTGCACGCCTTGCGTATCCCTTACTTTTTTCTCGACGCGTCGGACACCGTCAAAAAGCGCATTCGGCAGGCGCAGACTCTCGCCGAAAGCAGTTTGCAGCCGGTCGCGCTTCTGCTGGCGCGCGACCTGATGTGGGAGGAATAATGCTTCGCCTCGATTGTCTGCGGTCGGTTTATTCGGAACTGGAAAACTGTCTGGTCGTCACGATCATGGGAGCAGTCGCTGCGGAACTGCAATCGCTCGGTCATCGGCCGAATTTCTTTTACCTGCAACACGCGATGGGCCTGGCGTCTTCCACAGGATTGGGCCTGGCTCTGTGCCTGCCCGAACAGAGAGTCATCGTCTTCGATGGCGACGGCTCGCTCTTGATGAACCTTGGCAGTCTCAGCACGATGGCACGCTATCGTCCCAAGAAATTGATTCACGTCGTATTCGACAACGAAAGTTTGCTTTCGGTCGGCGGGTTTCCGACAGCGACCAGCACAGGCAGCGACCTGGAGGGCATCGCCCGTTCCTCCGGCATTCCCCGAGTGAACACAGTCCGCAGTGTAGAGAGTTTTAAGGCCGCCGTGATCGATGCCATGCAGAGCAGCGAACTGACTACAATCATCGCCAAGGTTGAAGCCAAGGGCCCAGCGGCCTACGTCACTGACCTGTCGTTGCTGGAGAATCGGTTTCAATTCCGCCGGCACATCCAATCGCTCAAAACGTCTGTGCGTTAGTACCGCGCTCAAGCGAACGTGAAGTGTCGGACGAAACACGAGGAGCCCCAAATGTCTCTCGTCTTAGCCACATTGCTCGAGGAACTTGCCACCGGCCAGCTGCGGATCGTGGATCTGACCCAGCCCTTAACTCCGCAGACTCCGTTGTTGCCGCTGCCGTCGCAGTGGAACAACACGCCCGCGTTCAAAATCTGGGAGCTGTCGCGTTACGATGAGCGCGGTCCCGCCTGGTACTGGAATGGGTTCGAAACCGGCGAACACACTGGCACCCATTTTGATGCGCCGGTCCACTGGATCTCGGGGAAAGACCTGCCGGACAACACCGTGGATCGCATCCCGCCAAAACAATTCATCGGACCCGCCTGTGTGATCGACATGAGTACAGATGCGGCGAGAAATCCAAACTACTTGTTGACGCCCGAGCATCTCCGCCAGTGGGAGCAGCAGCACGGCCGCATTCCGGCGGGCGCGTGGGTTCTCTTGCGTACGGACTGGTCGAAACGGACCGACCCCAAGGACTACATCAACCTGAAGGAGAATGGACCTCACACGCCCGGATTCGCCAAAGAAAGTTCCGCCTTCCTAGCTGAGGAGCGCGATGTTCTAGGCGTCGGCGTGGAAACGGTCGGTACCGATGCCGGCCAGGCCGCCACTTTTGATCCGCCCTTCCCGAACCATTATCTGATGCACGGCAGCGGCAAGTTTGGCTTAGCCAGTCTGTCCAACCTTGATCAACTCCCGCCCACCGGCGCCATCGTCATCGCCGCGCCACTGAAAATCGTCGGCGGCTCCGGCAGTCCTCTGCGGGTTATCGCTATCACACCCTGAAAAAGAAATGGCTCCTCAGGTAGGATTCGAACCTACAACCCTCCGGTTAACAGCCGGATGCTCTACCATTGAGCTACTGAGGAGTGTCGTTAATCGCGCGTGGGGCGCGATCTTTTTTTGCTGACGCCTTATCATAGCATTCCCGCTTGATGTCTGAAAACTGTGCTGGACTCCACTCCCGACGCCAGCCCGGCTTCGCTTAGCTGTTCCTGTCTTTCTAATCTGATAACCTTGGCTTTTGAGGTGTTTATGGCGGGAGGGGTGCGTTTGGCGTTCACGTTTTCTTTTCTTTTGCTGGCTACGGCGGTGTATGCGGGAGATGATTCCAAGTCTTCTTCTGGTCCTCCTCAAGCTGAGACGAGGCCGGTCATCGATATGTTTCACGGCACCAAGGTGCTCGACAACTACCGGTGGCTGGAGGACGGCAAGAGTCCTGCAACCCAGAAGTGGGTGGAGGAGGAGATGTCCTACACCCGCGGGATGCTGGACCGGATCGCGGGGCGCGACGCGATCCACAAGCGTCTGACTGAGCTGCTCTCGATCGGCAGCGTCACTCCGCCAATCATTGCTGGCAGGCATTATTTCTATACAAGGCGCGAAGGGATGCAGAACCAGCCCATCCTGTATGTCCGCGAAAATGCCCGTGACGGGCTGAACGGAGAAGACCGCGCCCTGGTCGACGCCAACCAGCTCGCCGCCGACGGCACCATTGCGCTCGACTGGTTCCAGCCCAGCGAAAACGGAAAGTATGTTGCCTACGGCACTTCCCCCAGCGGCTCGGAGATGAGCACGCTGCACATCATCGAAACCAAGACACGCACAGTTCTCCCCGACACCATCGAGCGCACGAGGGCCGCGTCGATCGCGTGGGCGCTCGACAACTCTGGTTTCTATTACACGCGCTACCCGAATAAGGGCGACGTGCCCGAGGGGCAGGAGATGTACAACCGGCACGTTTACTATCACCAGCTCGGGGACGATCCCGCGCTCGATGACAAGCTAATTTTTGGCGAAGGGCGCGATGCCGAAGACTGGCCGAACGTGAGTCTGTCGAACGACGGGCACTGGCTGCTCATCAACGTTCAGCAGGGATGGACCAAGTCCGAACTTTTTCTGATGGACCTGAAAGCCGGCACTCCGCCCACGCGCATCACCACCGGCAAGAACTTTCTCTACGGCGGCGAAGTCTACAGCGACAAACTCTACATCACCACCAACGAAGATGCCCCACGTTACCGCGTGTTCGTCGCCGACGCCGGCAACTATGATCGCGAGGCGTGGAAGGAACTGATCCCGCAGACTGACGCCGTGCTGCAGGGTGCAGCAGTGTTCGGCGGGAAACTCTTCGCGCAGTACGAACAGAATGCTTCATCGCAGCTCAAGCTTTTCGATCTCGACGGCAAGAAGATCAGCGACATCGAGCTTCCAGCAATCGGCACCGTCTTCGGAACCGGCGGCCGCTGGGATCGCGACGAGGCATTCTTTGGGTTCCAGTCCTTCACCACTCCCCCCGGGATCTTTCGTGTCGATCTGAAACCCATTCACGTGAACATTCGTCCAACCGGACCTGAGGCCGACATGGTCGGCCTGACCTCGCTTTGGACCAAGGTTGACGCTCCCTCGATCGATCCCTCTGCCTACGAGGTCAATCAAGAATGGTTCAAGTCGAAGGACGGCACGCGCGCGCCCATGTTCGTCGTGCATAAAAGAGGTCTCACGAAAAACGGAAAGAATCCTACGTTGCTCACCGCTTACGGCGGCTTCAACGTGAGCCTCACGCCCAGCTTCAGCCGCACTGCTTATCTATGGATGGAGCATGGCGGCATCTACGCCGTAGCGAACCTGCGGGGCGGCGCCGAGTTCGGCGAGGACTGGCACCGCGCCGGCATGCTCGACAAAAAGCAGAATGTGTTCGACGACATGACCGCCGCCGCCGAGCACTTGATCGCCGAAAAATATACCGACAAGAATCACCTCGCCATCCAGGGCGGCTCCAACGGTGGGCTGCTCATGGGCGCCATGATCACGCAGCGTCCAGACCTGTTCCGCGCTGTCGTCTGCCAGGTGCCACTGCTCGACATGCTGCACTATCAGGATTTTCAGATCGCCAAATTGTGGATTCCGGAATATGGCACATCGGAAAACCCCGAGCAGTTCAAGTGGCTGTACGCCTACTCCCCGTATCACCACGTCAAGGCAGGCACGGAGTATCCGGCAGTCCTATTTATGACCGCCGACACCGACACCCGAGTCGACCCCATGCACGCCAAGAAAATGGCGGCGCTGATGCAAGCCGAAGCGAAGAATGGCGCCAGCCGCACGCGCCCGATCTTGTTAAGAATCGAAAGCAAAGCCGGCCACGGCGCAGGCAAGCCGGTGACCAAGCAGATCGAGGAGTTCACGGATGTGTATTCGTTCTTGTTCTGGCAGCTGGGGGTGAAGCCGTAGAAAAGCGTTCTTGGGAGAGATGATGGAGGGCCGCCCCGCCAGGACTAATAAGGGCTGATTTCCCATCCCTCTTCTCCGATAAGGGCGAACAGTTCCGAACGGCGCCTTGTCTTACTCTCTTCGGGCGGTAGAGCTTGCGATGATGAGAGTCCGTGAATTCCTGAATGTGAGCGATTCGGCCTGATTGGCTCGTGTTGTACTGATAGACCATCAACTGCGCGCACCTCACCCGCTACCAAGGCAACTACCCCAGTCTTGCTTGGGTTTCGCGCGCGGTCACGCGTTTGTTGAGCAGTGGTGTACTTTTCCCAATCAACCGAAATCGCCCCCTCGATTTCTCGAAATACTCCCGGGTGAAGAATGCCTGCTGGCAACCACCCCACGGGTACCCGCATGAAGAGTCGATCGGGATCTGGGATCTGTTCTACCCACTCCAAAACTATTTCATCGTCTGGGTCAGCCATGCAACAAGATCCGGCCGTAGTTCATCGACGGCAGTGCGGCCCGTCACGGTATTCTTTCCCTCGTCGTCCCGCCCATAATAAGTGATTGGGGAGCCTTCGTCTTTGGGGAAATTCAGCAGCAGTTGTCGACCTGGAAGGCGCCAAAAAACGTCGACGCTCCCCTGATCGGCAGGATTGATCTGAGGCGTCGGCAGGGTTATCTGGAAAAACCTCTTGCACAGGAAGGATTGAGCTAGCAGGAATCTTCTAACACGCCTCAGCGTGTCGGTAGAATATCCTTGGCTCCCCTCTCCATCCCAGTCATCGGCGAGGTTGGTCAGTTCGCGAGCTTTGCCCAGCACGCGGCGCAGGCCGCTGTTCGCGCTGGATGGCCTCACCTTGGCGATCAGTATTCGGCTGTACTTGTCCAGGCTCACCATGCCTGCCAGGTCTTGGTAGTCCGCTGCGTCAGGACACTTCTCGTCGGCCTCGGCCTTGCACTGTTGTCGCGACCTGACGTACTCCGCGAGAACGTCGTCCGTAGGTGCGCACGGTGGCTTGTTGCATTCCGACCAGTCTGAGAAAATCTCGGGAACATCGAGTTCTAATGTGGGTGACATTTTCCGCTACTCCTCGTCATCCTGGACCTCTATTAGCGGCAGTGTTTTCATAGCTTGCCTTATCGCTTTTTCCTTCTGTATCGCGCGATCCACAACCTTCTTGAGTGACATTAGATCGGCGCTGTCTAACGCAGCGTAGTAGGAAGATCGCCTGCCGTCGGTGTTGGTGATAAGTTCCAGCGTGTGAAAGCACACAGCCGCTTGCGGCACCGGAACGTCGCCCGTGAACACCGGCCGCACGTCCGTAAAGATCCGAGCGGAGGACAGCGGATTCTTGTGCCTCACCAGGAGGAGCGTTGCTTTGGCGGAAACTCCCAATGAGCGGTCAAGCGCGAGGAACTTGGCGACACGCTCTTTTAGTTTGGAAGCCTTCTCCGACTCATCTGATGTGAGCAGTCCCTCGTTCATTGCGGCGCTCGCCGCGGCGTCGGCAAGCTGTGCGGCCGTAACCCCTTGCTGATCCCGGGCCAAATACAGGGAACCAGCCACGGAGATAAATTTTCTAAGCGCGCCGATGCCGAGACCTACGTTAGGCAGAATACTTTTGGCTAGGCTGTCGACCGAAATTGCGGGGTCCGCGACCTCCAGCGCACGGAGGATAGAGTCTGCTTCCTTGTCAGGAAGCTCCATGAAGGCCTTGAAGGCCTCTTTTTGTGTTTGGGGAATTCGAAGCGGCATTTCTAATCACGAATACGTGTTATGAGATTCATGATACCCAAGCGGTGAGCGAGAGCGCCAATAGTGTACCTGAAACGTCACGGGTTGTTGCCTCGGTCCTTCGACCCCTGCGTGAATACTAACAGAACGTAAGAATTTTCGGGCTGGCGGGGTGGCGAATCCCTTTCGCCGACGGTTTTAAGGTCAGGGGAGAAACTTGGGACGGAGACTTGGGGACATGCGGGACGTTCCCCGGTTTTCCGGTGCGCGACGACGCGGTAGCCCTCAGCGGTTAAAAAGCCGGGGCTGGTGGTGAAACTCAGAAGCCAGGAGCCTGGCCGAAAGATATCGCTACCTGGATCGAGCAGACGCGCAAGTATCCGGGACAGTCAAATCGGCGCCCCGTCTTTCGTGTTCTTCGGCCGAGCGTCGCCAAAGAATTCGGCAATCAGTTTTTTCACTTCTGCCGGAGACTACGAGAGCGGGCGGCCGATCTCCCAGTGATGTCCGAAGGGATCTACGACGCGGCCTAAGCGCCACCCGTGTTCTTCGACCACGGCATAGACCTGAGACGCGCCGGCCGCCAGGGCGCGGGCGAACACAGCATCGGGATCGGCCACCGTTAAGATGAGGCGAACCGAACTGCCGCCGATGGTCTGAGGACTGAAGTTGCCATTTTCGGGAGACTCGTCACTCAACCAGAACTCCGCGCCTTCCACGGACAGCCGAGCCACCACGCTATCGCCGTCGCCCATGCGAAACACCTCGGTGGCTCCGAAGGCGGACTTGTAGAAATCCACTGCGCGCCCGCCATGGCGAACAGAAAGCCAGGGAGCGATGGTGGTCGGAAGGGCGGTACGGATGGTCATAAGACTCTCCTCGCGACAAACGGCGAAGACGGACTTGTGCCTGAAACAATATCAGCTGGGCAGCGAACCTGTCATGGTAAAATCCCCTGACCTAAGGCTGGACGCCGCTTTGCCCGGGCTATCCCGGCCCTGACCCTCACCCCGGAGGTATCCTTCATGTCTCATTCCCTTGCGGGTCCACGTCTGGCTTCATTCTTATTGATTGCTCCGATGGCGGCGATCTTCCCGTTTGCCCTCGCGCAAGACGCGCTGCCCAACCATCTCACCAAGCGCGTGGTGGCCGACTATGTCTAGAAGAGATTTTTTTGTACACCTGGCGGCAGTGTTGCCTGCGATGGGGATGGCAGGACACGTTTTTGGCCTTGCTAGTCCCCAGGCAGATCGGAACGGGATATCGCACACCTGCGAGAGCATCCATCAAGAGGTTGTGTTCAAAGCCCTGCGGAAGCGGGTGTACGAAGCGCTGACAAACTCGAAACGGTTCGCGCAGGTGACCGATTTCGTCATGAAGGGCGCTTCGGCGGAGATCAGCGCGGACGCGGGTGGTGCGTTCTCGCTTTTCGGTGGAGTGATTCTTGGCCGACACATTGAACTGGTTCCGTACGAACGGATCGTGCAGGCCTGGCGGGAGAAGGATTGGCCGGCAGGATTATACTCCGTGGTGAGGTTCCAACTGAACGAACAGGGAGCCGACACGAAACTGATTTTCGATCACACGGGATTCCCGGACGGTGCTGCCGCGCACCTTGCGCCGGGATGGTGGTCGCATTACTGGGAGCCACTCCAGAAGTATCTGGGGTGAAGCAACACACGTCGCTACTCGACAGGTACCTCGGAAGCTGAAGCCCCCGAATCCAAGACCCACTCTAGAAAATCGATTCTTTAGCCAATGTGTGAAGACCTGGGCCGAGCTTCGTTGAATAGGTTTGACCCGTCGTACCCAACGTGTTATAAATGCCCGTTTTGCGCTGGTGTGCCGGGACTGGAGTCTTATGCTCTGGTCAGGTTTTTGCGGTGTAGCTCTTAAATCAAATTTCAGCGCAGACTCCGACGCGGCCAAGCTCCAACACTCTTATTGCGGTGGAAGCGTGTTCGGAATTCCGGAAACAAATGTCTCCAGCCCGAATGGCGGATCACGGTTGATGCAACCGTAGTGCGCGAGGCCGGATGCTGCTTCCGGAGGCGGAGTCGAAACACGTTATATACATTCCTTAAAATCGTCATCTTTCGGAGGACTTATTATGCGCACATGGATCGCCACGGCTGCGTTCTTCACACGCCGCGTGGCAACGAAACTCTCGGCGACGGCCGCGCTGCTTTGCGTTGGCTTGGTCACGACCGGCACTGCCGCCGCTTTAGCTCAGCCGACTGGCGAAGGCGGCGAAGCTTCCCTGAAACTCCCGGACCTGTCGCAAGTCAGCTTCTTCAATGGCGGTATCGATGGCCACAAACTGCTGCTGATCGGCATCGCCGCCTGCCTGTTCGGGCTGGGCTTTGGCATGACGATCTACATGCGACTCAAGAACCTGCCCGTGCACCGGGCCATGCGCGAAATTTCGGAACTCATCTACGAGACCTGCAAGACGTACCTGGTGACGCAGGGAAAATTCATTCTGTTTCTGTGGGCTTTCATCGCGGTCATCATCGCCGCGTACTTCGGCTGGCTGTCGCCGGTTCCCGGAAAGTCGGTGGGCCTGACGCTGCCGATTATTCTTGCGTTCAGTCTGGTGGGAATCGCGGGGAGCTATGGCGTGGCGTGGTTCGGCATTCGCGTAAACACGTTCGCCAACTCGCGGACAGCGTTCGCTTCCCTGCCGGGCAAGCCGTATCCGGTGTATCAGATTCCGCTCGAAGCCGGCATGAGCATCGGGATGATGCTGATCAGCGTGGAGCTTCTGATCATGCTGTTTATTCTGCTGTTTATTCCGGGCGACTACGCGGGACCGTGCTTCATCGGGTTCGCCATTGGCGAGTCGCTGGGCGCGGCTGCGCTGCGCATTGCGGGCGGCATCTTCACCAAGATCGCCGACATCGGTTCGGACTTGATGAAGATTGTGTTCAAGATCAAGGAAGACGACGCGCGAAATCCGGGCGTCATTGCCGATTGCACGGGCGACAACGCGGGCGACTCGGTTGGCCCGTCGGCCGACGGCTTCGAAACCTACGGTGTAACCGGCGTGGCGCTCATCACGTTCATTCTGCTGGGGGTGAAAGATTCCAACGTGCAGGTGCAGTTGCTGGTGTGGATCTTTGTGATGCGCGTGATGATGCTGTTTTCGAGCGCGCTGTCGTACTTCCTGAACGGCGCGATTGCCAAGGCGAAGTATGGCTCGGCGACCGAGATGAACTTCGAAGCTCCGCTGACGTCGCTGGTGTGGCTGACTTCGATTATCTCCATCGGCATCACTTATCTCATTTCGTATTTCGTCATTCCGGAGCTCGGCGCCGACGGGACGCAGTGGTGGAAGCTGGCCACGATTATTTCGTGTGGGACGCTGGCGGGGGCGTTGATTCCGGAACTGGTGAAGGTGTTCACCTCAACCGAGTCGCGGCACGTGAAGGAAGTTGTCGTATCGGCGCAGGAAGGCGGCGCGTCACTCGGAATTCTCTCGGGATTCGTGGCGGGCAATTTTTCCGGCTACTATCTCGGCCTGGCCATGATGATGCTGATGGCGGTCGCGTACTACATGAGCACGATGGGGCTGGCGGCAGCGGCGGGAATGCTGGCGCCCGCGGTGTTCGCGTTCGGGCTGGTGGCGTTCGGATTCCTGGGCATGGGGCCGGTCACGATCGCGGTGGATTCCTACGGTCCGGTAACCGACAACGCGCAGTCAGTGTACGAACTTTCGTTGATCGAGGCCGTGCCGAACGTAAAGGCTGAGATTAAGAAGGACTTCAACATGGATGTGGACTTCGAGCGCGCCAAGCACTTGCTCGAAGCCAACGACGGCGCGGGGAACACGTTTAAGGCCACGGCGAAACCGGTGCTGATCGGTACGGCCGTAGTCGGCGCGACGACCATGATTTTTTCCATCATCATGGCGCTGACCAACGGGCTCGCCGCCAACCTGGACAAGCTGTCGCTGCTGTATGCGCCGTTTTTCCTGGGACTGATTACGGGCGGTGCAATGATTTACTGGTTCACGGGGGCGTCCACGCAGGCCGTAACCACGGGCGCTTACCGCGCAGTCGAGTTCATCAAAGCCAACATCAAACTCGAAGGCGTGGAGAAGGCTTCCATCGCCGACAGCAAGAAGGTGGTCGAGATTTGCACGAAGTATGCGCAGAAGGGGATGCTCAACATCTTCATCGCCGTGTTCTTTGGGACGCTCGCGTTCGCCTTTGTCGACCCGTTTTACTTCGTGGGCTACCTGATTTCGATTGCGATCTTCGGGCTGTACCAGGCCATCTTCATGGCCAACGCGGGCGCGGCCTGGGACAACGCCAAGAAGATTGTCGAAGTCGAGATGAAGCAGAAAGGCACGCCGCTGCACGATGCAACCGTGATTGGCGACACGGTCGGCGATCCGTTTAAAGACACGTCGTCGGTGGCGCTGAATCCGGTGATCAAGTTCACGACGCTATTCGGGTTGCTGGCGGTGGAACTTGCGGTGAAGCTGGCCAGCGATCAGGGAACGACTCTGACGCGCGTGTTGGCGGCGGCGTTCTTCGTAGTGTCGTTCACGTTCGTATACCGGTCGTTCTACGCGATGCGGATCAAGCAGGGCGCCGAGTAGTTGCGGCCAGAAACATGGACGCCATCCGGGGTACTCCGGATGGCGTTTTTGTCGAACCCTCTGTAGAGACGTTGCTTGCAACGTCTCTCTCACCATCGTCCGAAATCGTGCCGGCAGAGACGGAGAGGAAGCTACGTCTCTACGACACAGGGCTTAGCGCCAGTTCAGCTCGCGCCGATCCCGATTCACGTCGCGGTACTCCCGGCGCAGTTCCCGGCGCTCGTGGCGCGCGGCGGCATAGTTTCCGCGGTACAGGTCGCGGCGCAACTCGCGCCGATCATGTGCGATCTTGGCCTCGTCGTGCCGGATGTCGCGACGCAATCCTCGGTCACCATCCCAGGCCAGAGCGGGCGCCACACTCATTCCTACCAATAGGAGAATCCCAGCTATCGCGCGTTTCATATTCTTCCCTCCGACCGCAATCGCGGTTACTGAATTGAACACGCGGAGCAGGGAGGAGTTGCGATAGAAGCGATAGGGGGCGATGAAGAAGTGATCGGTGAGCGGGCAACCCTTACGCGGGAGTGGACATCGGCGGCAGAGGTCTCCTCCCACAACCAGGGCCTGACGATCCAATTCCGATTCCATTCCGAGCACACCTAAAAGCGCCGTTTGTCGTCAGACCCACTTTCAACGCAGGAAGATAATCTCTTGATTCCACCCCAATGGTCGAACAACTTTTCGCCCTCGCTCTGGATTTCACCGATCGTCCGCGGCCGCAGATTGCCGGAAGCCGGAAACAATAGATACACAATTCCATCGGACTGACCCCCGTGGCGTGCATCGGGCGAAACCCCCAGAGCCTCGGCCAGCGCCACAGAACCTTCCCCCAGGGTTCCGATATCGGCAAAGATCGCGAAGGATGACTTACCGTTCCGCAGGTTCATGACGACTGCGAAATCCCCCAACCGCGCCCCTCCGCGATCCGCTACGTCTTGTGGCAACACTACATAAGGGATCTTGGAAGCGTTCACATAAGTAGTTGGGTCAGTGAACTTCTTGGTCTCATCATAGAGCGAGGTGCATGAGATGTAGTAACCGGGGGAAGGATCGTTGTCTTGCTGAATCATCGGATTGCCATCTTGATCGGTAACGACGCCGTTCCAACGGGATGGCGCACCCGCATTCGCCAATGCATCTAGGCCCGTGTCGTCCGCGTTGTAGGCGTTCGGAGCACCGTCGGCATCGATTGCCATTCGCGAGATGAAAAAGAAGGCTGGGCTGTCGGGCAGTCGCCAAATCGCCACTTCGCGAGAATGGTGCCCGTCCCGGCCCAACACCAGAGATTCCAGAAGCATCAATCTTGCATTGGTGCAACTTCCCGCCGCTAACTCGGGCGCCTTACGCTCGTCGGTGTTGCTCCATAGGCCGTCGAAATTGCCGGCCAACGCTGCGTTCCATCGAGCGGCGTTAGGGCTCAACTGAAAAAGCGCGAACTGATCTTGTCCGGGACCTTCCATTTTTTGCGCGAACCCCGGCGCACATAGCAACCCGAAGAGCAGGATTGTAGGTATGACCTGTTTCCTCATCGAAACGTTTCTCCACAACCGCAGGTCTCACGAATAATCTTGACCTGCGGCGAAACCCGGAACTAAGTCTAAGCCGCTCGCACCGATGGTGAACCTGTCAAAAGCTGCAGTCGGGCCACTGAGGGAGGGAATTGGGACTGGGCAGTCGCCGAAGAATCGACGGCGTTGCTATCCGCGGGCCCCTTAGTTCGGGCCTTTCATTTTTTCTCTGACGCTGTGGGCCAGTTTCTCGATCTCTTCCGCTTTCTTGATGACGTCGAGCGACAGGACGTTTTCGTCGGACTTGTCCACCGACTGCTTCAGTTCCACCGAGAGCTTCAGCAGCCTGTCGGTGTCGTTTTTCAGCGCGGCCACGCGGTCTTTGGCAGCCTTCTTCTCCAGGTCGTGTGCGATGCGGTTGCGGGCATCGTCGGCATCGCCGTTGGGCGGGTTGACCTCAGACCGGACGGGAGGAGGCTGGCGCGGGACCGGGTTCTGCGCAACGCTGGGAAAAGACAAGAGGCACAGGAATATTGTCCATACGAAGGTGGATCGCACGGAAAACCTCGCAGAGAGCCGGATTAGCACTGCTCTCCGAAAATTATACGTCGGGGGAAAAGAAATTCACCACAGAACGCACGGGGGAACACAGGGTGCCCAATTTCTCGCGCGTCCTTTGTGCGAGAAAGCCGGCCCCAGACGAATGCGTCCGGGGCCGCGTGTTTACAGCGAACTCATGTTCGCCAGGAACTCGGCGTTGGCCTTGGTTTTGTTCAGGCGCTCCACCAGCAATTCCATCGCTTCGACGGGCGACAGCGGGTTCAGCACTTTGCGCAGGACCCAGATACGCTGCAGGTCTTCCTTCGGGATCAGCAACTCTTCCTTACGCGTGCCGGAGCGCTGAATGTCGATGGCCGGGAAGACGCGCTTGTCGACCAGTTTGCGCTCGAGAATGATTTCCGAATTGCCGGTGCCCTTGAACTCTTCGAAGATCACATCGTCCATGCGGGACCCGGTGTCGATCAGCGCGGTGGCGATGATCGTCAGCGAGCCGCCTTCTTCAATGTTGCGGGCGGAGCCGAAGAACCGCTTCGGACGCTGTAACGCGTTAGAGTCGACGCCGCCGGAGAGCACTTTGCCAGATGGCGGAACGATCGTGTTGTAGGCGCGCGCGAGCCGGGTGATGGAATCGAGCAGGATCACGACGTCGCGCTTGTGCTCGACTAAACGCTTCGCCTTTTCGATCACCATTTCGGCGACCTGGACGTGGCGGGCGGCGGGCTCGTCGAAGGTCGAGGAAATAACCTCGCCCTTGACTGACCGCTGCATGTCGGTGACTTCTTCCGGGCGCTCGTCGATGAGCAGCACCATCAGCACGACCTCAGGATGATTCGCGGTAATCGAGTTCGCCACGTTCTGCAGCAGCATGGTCTTGCCGGCGCGCGGCGGTGAGACGATCAAGCCGCGCTGGCCCTTGCCGAGGGGCGTGAGCAAATCCATGACGCGGGCGCTGGCATTTTCACGGGTGGTCTCGAGTTTGAGGCGTTCCTGCGGATACAGCGGCGTCAGGTTGTCGAACAGGATCTTGTTGCGGGCTTCATCGGGTGATTCGAAGTTGACGGCTTCAATCTTGACGAGTGCGAAATACTTCTCGCCCTCGTGCGGAGGACGCACCTGGCCGCTGATGGTGTCGCCGGTCTTGAGATCGAATTTGCGAATTTGTGAAGGCGACACGTAGATGTCGTCGGGGCCCGGAAGGTAGTTGTAATCGGGAGAGCGCAGGAAGCCGTAGCCATCGGGCAGGATTTCGAGGACGCCTTCGGCGAAGATGTGGCCTTCTTTTTCGCTCTGCGCCTGCAGGATCTTGAAGATCAAGTCCTGCTTGCGCATACCGCTGGCACCGGGCAGATCCAAGGTCCTTGCGATCTTGGTCAACTCAGTGATGTTCTTTTCTTTCAGTTCAGCAATGGTCATGATTCACCTGAACCCGTGCACTAGACGTACTGGTTAGTGTCTACGGGAGATTTTCAAAAGGAGGGGACGCAGGGAAGACGCAAATTACCACCAGGCAGGAAGGCGGGGCTGGGTTAAGCAGCCCGCCGTTGTGCCTCAGCAAAATTCTCTGGTTCCGACAAAATTTCTTGCCGCTCCGCGCCAGCGATCCGGTCCAAAACACCGTTCATCGTTTCCTGGATTCTGGTACTGGGCCGGTGGAACTTCCGCGTGGCCTTGGAGGCAAGCTGACAAAGCATATACCGGTTGCGTAGAGTCTGTAAAGCGTCAAACACACGATCAGAGCGCATGTTCTATCGATCTCCTTACTTTATGATTGTGGCCTTTCGCATTCGTCCTTTGCCGAGGAGGGTGACCGGAACCCCAGAGTGCCTGTCTAAGTCACTGATTCCTAGTAGGTTGTAAAGGAGTTAGCGTAAAACTCACTTTTATAGAATAGATGCTTGACCCGACCCCGAAGATGCTCGATTTTCTGGGCTTGGCTCCGTGGGCGCAGAGTGACTAAAAACCGCCCAGAAGCGTTCGGATGTCTAGAACTCGCTAATGTAGCTGCAAGCGGGGGCGAGGTCAAGTATTTATTTGAGGGCGGACTGTAAAACCTCGTAAAGCGGGAAAGTGGTCCTGGTTCGTCAATCCCCTGTTCCTTTAAGATATTCCAAATAAATAAGTTAGCGAATCTCTCGGCAGCCCTGCAGGGGATGGTAGTTTCGCCACCTTCTGGATTTCTGCTGGGGATACTTGAACCGGCTATTGTTATTGCGGTATATTCTGTACTGACAGAATTTACAGAAATTCTGCTTAAGGCAACCGATATTTAAGGGGCAGGGAGAGGCTTCCCATGAAGATCACATTCGGCGACTTGTGGCGTCCCAGCGGAACCATCAATCGCGGGGCGTACACATTGGTAGGAGTTCTGGGATTTGCGATCAAGCACAACCTGGATCGCGTGGTCGCCGGCTACGGGTTTCATCGTACATGGGGACTGTTTAACTACTGGGTGCCGGTGCACGACGTGGCGCGAATTACCGACCTGCGCGGCAGCGAAGCCACGTTTCTGGGGACGATGGTCGCCCTGTCGCTGCCCTTCATCTGGGTGGGCGTGGCGCTGACCATGAAGCGACTGCGCAGCGCGGGCTTGCCGACCCAACTGGTGGCCCTGTTTTTTCTTCCCGTCTTGAATCTGTTCTTCTTTCTGCTGCTCTGCCTGTTGCCGGAACGGAATCTTTCAGCGGCAGAAGTGAAAACGGCGCGTAAGAAGCAATCGTACCTGGCGCGCATCTTCCCAGAGAGCGCGCTGGGAAGTGCCGCCCTCTCGTTGCTGATTACCGTGCCGGCCGGACTCGGGATTGCCCTGCTGGGCGTACAAGTGCTTGGGAATTATGGATGGGGCGTGTTCGTGGCGCTTCCCTTCACCATTGGATTCGCGGCGGCGCTGGTGTATGGAATTCGGCAGCCGCGCAGCCTCGGCGGTTGCATGGGAGTGGGAAGCCTGGCGGTCGCATTGCTGGGCACGGCGCTGTTGGCATTGGCGTTCGAGGGCGTGGTGTGCCTGATCATGGCGATCCCGATAGCACTGCCGCTGGCCGCTTTTGGAGGAGCCTGCGCGTACGGGGTGCAGCGGCGACGTTGGTTTCAGACGGAGGCTCCAGTGGTGCTTTCGCTGCTGCTCCTCTTCGTGCCGGGCATCGAGTGGACCGAACATCTGACAACGAGGCCGGCACCAGTATTTGCGGTGCGAACCGCACTCGACATTCAGGCCCCGCCGGAAAAAGTCTGGCAGCAAGTGATCGCATTTTCGGAGATTCCCCCTCCGACGGAGTGGATGTTTCGTGCGGGCATCGCCTATCCGATCCGCGCACAAATGCTGGGCAGTGGCCAAGGCGCGGAACGGCGTTGCGTGTTTTCCACCGGAGCGTTTGTCGAGCCCATCGAAGTCTGGGACGAGCCCCGGCTGCTCAAGTTCTCTGTAACCTCGAATCCGCCGCCGATGGAGGAATGGACTCCTTACTCGCACATCGAGCCGCCACACTTACACGGATTCCTGGTGTCGGAAGGGGGGCAGTTCCTGCTCACGCCGCTGGCCAACGGCGGCACGCATCTGGAGGGCACAACCTGGTATCGCCATGGGCTCTGGCCCTCCGCCTATTGGCAGCTGTGGTCGGACGCCATCATCCACAAGATTCATTTGCGGGTCCTGCGGCACATTCGGGATAAGGCTGAGTGGACCGCGCGGTGAAAGTTCTGCAGCCTCCGGAGTGCCCCACCGGTCCACCTGCCTCAGGAGCTTTAAAGCCCTGACAATCTCTCGGCTTTAATGGCACGGTGGAAGCCGTGGCCGTCCAAAGCTCATTCGCGACCACGAGTTTCAGCTTGCTGACACAACGGGAAACCGTCCCTTCCAGCCCTCCGCCGTCTATGCCCGCCTGGAGGGTCCCCAAAGGATCCTGCGGTATTTTCCCTATTGACAGGATAGCGGGCGAGTAGCACTATTCGTGCGTTTTATTAAAACCGTTCACTATAGGGAGCGCAGTGGCTCGGTTCGCCCTTCGTTCTCTTCCCTCAACCTTTTACTTCACCCGCTAGCCAGACTGGCGGCTCGGCCCCTGTAGTGAAAACTATAAGGAGATTCTTATGACGAAGCAGGCTACTGTGCTGCGAAGTGCCGTCGTAATGATGCTGGCACTGTCGGGAGTCCTCGGGATGGTTGCGGTCGCGAACGCTCAAACTCAGATTCAGGTGTATGGCGCCTGGCATTGCTATACAGACGGTTGCAGCTGGGCGTCGGTGCCGAACATGACTACCTTCGATACCGATAACCGATGGTTGATTGACCGTGACATGAACGGCACGTATCAGCCGTCGGTGAACCTGGTGATCCTGAGCTTTGTCGATCCCGTCAAGCTGATGAACCTGACCACCGATGCGGGCGACACGAACGGGATTCCAGTCGGAATGAATACGGCGGTGATCAATTACTTTCAGAGCCGAGGGGTTCGTGTGATGATGTCGATCGGCGGCGCCAGCTACAGGAAAAACTGGGACAAGGCGTTGTCGAGCAATCCCACGCAGCTCGGCATCAACGCCGCCAATGCCGCCAAGCAATTCAATGTCGGGATGGAGATTGACTACGAGAACAGCAGCAGTCCGAATTTGACCGGCCTGCAAAGCTTCGTAACTGCCTACCGCTCCCAGATTCCATATGATGCCACGGGCGGGAACTATCCAGCCCGCTTGACCATCGATTTGGGGAACAACGACCTGTATCTGACGAAACTCGCCAACTATGCCGTGACTCATTGGCTGCAGACCGGCGCGCCGGTGCTGGATTACGCCAACGCGATGGTGGCCTCGCAAAAGACGAGCGTCGCTACGCTGGAAACCGGGTGGCAGCAACATGTGGACGGAGTGTCGGGATCGGTACCGCCGACCGCTCCCGCCAAGTTGACCGGAAGCCTATGGCTGATTGGAGGCGATCCGAATTGCGATAACTTCAGCAACTCCGATCAGGACACGGCCGCCACCTTCGTGGAAGATCTCGCACCGGCCGGTGCGGGAAGCACCACTGGCATGCTGGGATACATGTTCTGGGCGGCCGGTTGCCAGGGTAACGGCACGGGCTGCACATTTCCGCCCAACACATGCCAGAACGGAATGGGAGGCGCTGCCACCGCTTTCAACATTCCTATTCCCATGACAGCGTTACGACAGAACTAGCGCTTTGGCGTCCGCCCCTGCGTTTCAGCGCGGCCAGAGCCAGCCGAACGTGCCTGCGGTCAGCAGGGCATAGACGAGTCCGTCGAGCACTTCTTTGATGACGAAGCTCCAGGTCTGTCCCTTCCAGATACCGTCGCTGATATGCCCCAGGCCGTAGGCGAGGAATGCGGAGGTGCCAACGATGCGAAAGACGCGAAGATAATATGCGCCCGGCGCGACCGTGTGAGCTGCAAGATAGGCGACGAAGAAGCCGACGATCAGGCAATATCCCAACCACAGGCCCAGGAATTTCGGCATGACGGGCGGACCGCTGGGAAAAATGGTCATCATTCCGACGGGCCCCTGCTTGTATTTCTCCATCACCTCGGGCGACTTCATCGTGTTGTGGTCGGCGAAGGGGAAGATGTAGAGTCCACGCTTCAGGCCCGCGGCGCGCAGAGCGGGGAGGACTTTGTCTTCATCGGGGATTTTCTGGTAATCCCCTTTGTGATACGGCAGCACCATGTGCATGATGGAACTGGCGACGAACACAATGACCGCCGAGAGCGCGATCGGAAGCCACAGAGCGGAGAGCGAAACCATGCGGAGCCTCCTTGCGGAAAACGGTTAATGGCCGCGTCTTCGGGAGGCTATCCTTGAGGTAGGCGGTGGTCAAGAGTTTTAGTAGAACGGGGGCGGCGCTTTACATCGGTGCGCAGGCGGGCGTGGGTGCATCTAAGGTAGGACCATGACTGCCGAAGGAAGTCCCGCTCGCGTTCAAGTGATTCACTCCGAAACCCGGCCGCACGATTCCGCTCAACTCAATGCATGGCTGGAGCAACTGGTGTCGCGGAAGGGCAGCGACCTGCTGCTGGTTCCGCACGCGCGCGCGTCGGTGCGCGTGGAGGGCGCTCTAGTCACCATTGGCGACAACCCCCTGACTGGCGATGAGATCGAAGCGGCAGTCGTGCCCGCGCTGGCAGCGCATGCGCGCGAAGCATACGAGCAGCACAACATCGCGGATTCATCCTATCGCGTCGAGGGATTGGGGCGGTTCCGCATCAATCTGCATCACGAGCGGGGACGCGCGGCCGCGACAGTGCGTGCGCTGCCGTCGAGAGTACCGACGCTCGATGAACTTCGTCTGCCCGCGGGCATCGCTACGCTTGCCAAGTTACGGCGCGGGCTGGTGATCATCGGCGGAGCAACCGGGTCGGGAAAGACCACAACTCTGGCCGCTCTGGTGAACGAAATCAATCAACGCGAGGCGCGGCACATTGTGACGATCGAAGATCCGATCGAGTACGAGCACAGCCACAATATGAGCGTCATCGAGCAGGTGGAGATTGGGATCGACGCGCCCGACTTCCCTACCGCGCTGCGGGCGGCTCTGCGGCAGGCCCCGGACGTGATTGTAGTGGGCGAGATGCGCGATCCGGAGACGGCGCGAATTGCGCTGTCGGCGGCCGAGACCGGGCATCTGGTGTTCACGACTCTGCATACCACGGACGCGGCATCGACGGTCTCGCGCATTGCGGACTCCTTCCCGCAGGAGCGGCAGCACTCGGTGCGCGCGGAAATGGCCATGGCGTTGACCGCCATGCTGACGCAAACGCTCATCCCGCGGCGGAACGGTGGACGCGTTCCCGCCGCAGAATTGCTGATTGTCGGCTACGGGGCGCGGCAGCATATCCGCAAGAACGCGCTGCAGCATCTGCATCAGGAGATCACCATCACCCGCAAGCAAGGCTCGTTCACGCTGGAGGAATCGCTGGCGCAGTTGGTGTTTCAGAATGACCTGATTCGCGAAGAGGCGATGACGCGGGCGATTCATCCCGAGGATCTGGATGTGATGCTGAAGGCCAAGGGATTCTAGATGTCGTCTCGGCAGTCAAATCAAATGCCGCTTCTCGCAAAGGACGCGAGAAATGGAGGCGCCCGGGATGCGGGAATACGAGATATTATGTTCGCCTTCCCTTCGGTAGACTTAAGAACTCTCACTCCACAAGCGCGAACTGTGGCAATATTTATGGGTTGAGAGGCACCCCTATGTACGCTGTTCGCCTGATTCTCTGGACGGTAACGATGGCGTATGCCGGATTCCTTTTGACCGGCCAGGGGCTGCGAACTTTCAACAACCTCTCCATTACGGAAGCCTGCCTCGGAGCTTTAACCGGATTTCTCCTTGCTATCATGTTCATTCTCCGAGAGAAGCGGCGACGAAGACCCGCTTTCGTTACATATCCCACCGCACAAATCTTCCCGAACTGGGGCATATCCGACGAAAATCGCGACTCAGATCCGCAACGGCCAAGATGAAAAAGCTGATCGCGTTGGAAAAACCAGCCACAGCCGAAGAACAAAAACTACAATCCCGGATGGCTTAACGCCAAGGCACACGGGTGGCGATGCAACCCTGGGCGCCCTGGGTTTGAAAGCCGCGTCACGCCCAATACGTGCGGTCGAGGCTGCGGTACTGAATCGCCTCGGCGATGTGTTTGGGCTCAAGGTTGGTGGAATTTTCCAGATCGGCGACGGTGCGGGCGACTTTCAGGATGCGGTCATGAGCGCGAGCGCTGAGTCCCTGCTGGGTCATGGCGCGTTCGAGCAGGCGTTCGCAGTCCGCTGAAAGTTCGCAGAATGTCCGGATGTGGCGGGAGTGCATCTGGGCGTTGCAGTAGAGCTTTTCGCGCGACGTGGCGAATCGCGCCAACTGCTTCTGGCGGGCGCGGATGACGCGCTCCCGAATGGTGGCCGAGTTCTCCGGTTCGTGGGTGGAGCGCATTTCTTTGTAATTCACGGCGGGCACGTCGATGTGAATATCGATGCGATCCATCAGCGGACCGGAAATCTTTGACACGTAGCGCTGGATCATTGGCGTCGTGCATTGGCAGTCGCGGGTGCGGTCGTTGTGGAAGCCGCAGGGACAGGGATTCATGGCGGCGGCCAACATGAAGCGCGCCGGGAACGTGAGTGACATAGAGGCGCGGGCGATCGAGACCGTGCCGTCCTCGAGCGGCTGGCGGAGAACCTCGAGCACGTTGCGGGGAAATTCGGGTAACTCGTCGAGAAACAGCAAGCCGTTATGGGCCAGTGAAACCTCGCCAGGGCGTGGGATTGCGCCGCCGCCGATCAGTCCGGCGTCGGAGATCGTGTGATGCGGTGAGCGGTAGGGACGCGTTCCGACCAGGCCGACGCCTTGGTCGAGAACTCCGGCGACGCTGTGAATCTTGGTGGTCTCCAGCGCCTCTTCGAACGTAAACGGCGGCAGGATGGTCGGCATGCGCTTGGCGAGCATGGTCTTGCCAGAGCCGGGCGGACCGATCATCAGGATGTTGTGGCCTCCGGCGCAGGCGATTTCGATGGCTCGCTTGGCGGTCTGCTGTCCGCGGACGTCTTTGAAATCGACGAAGAACTGCTGCGACTCGCGGAGCAGCGAATCGCCGTCAGCCTTGATGGGGACGATGCCGTTGCCCGAATTCACGAAGTGGATCACATCGAGCAGCGAGCGCACGGGATAGACGTCAACACCAGAGACCATGGCCGCCTCTTTGGCGTTGGCCTCAGGGACGACCATGCGGGCAATTTTCTTCCCGCGGGCTTCGATCGCGATTGGCAACGCACCACGAACGCCGCGAACCCCGCCGTCGAGCGAGAGCTCTCCGACGAAAAGACAGTCCGGCATTTCCTTCTTGGTGAGGCCGCCGTAAGCTCCGACGATGCCGAGGGCCATCGGCAGGTCGAATCCCGAGCCTTCCTTCTTGATGTCGGCCGGAGCGAGGTTGATGGTGATGTGCGTAGGGGGGATGTCGTAGCCGCAGTTCTTGAGCGCGGCGCGAACGCGGTCGCGGCTCTCGCGCACGGCGGCGTCAGGCAGGCCAACGGTATGAAAGTGGTCCTGATCGCACTTGATGCCGGAGCAGTCGACCTCCACCTGAATAATGTTGGCGTCGATGCCGTAAACGGCGGCGCTGAGAGTTTTGTAGAGCATAGTCGACTGGTAGTTCCCCCACTTCTCGCAAAGAACGCGAGAAATAAGGCACCCTGGACACACGAGTGCTGATATGCCAGATACCTACCTTAGAGATAGCGGGGCAGTGTTGGCTGTGACGGATGTCACCAATGACCTGTGGAAAACAAAGGCTTACCACAGAGACCACAGAGGAATTCCTCTGTGAATCTCTGTGTCCTCTGTGGTTAAAGCCTCTTTTGCGGTCAGAGGTTTTCGGCGCGTTTTGTCAACAAACTGTTCCGCCCAGGAGGCCATTGCCGCGGAACGTGACATGCCAAGAAAGCGGTTGTTCTGCCGAAGCGTATAGAATTAGGATGACTTCTGCTTAAGTTAGTCGTTTCCTCATGAGCCTGGACCCCGCAAACACCTCAAACACGCCACGCCCTCCCGGAAATCTGGACCGGGAGGAATCCCAATTGTGGCGATGGGCTCTGGGATTTATGGTCTTGCTGGCCGTCGCGCTGGCCGGGCTGCTGTATGAGCGGCTGGAGAACATCCCGTTTCAGCTTCGTGCCATTCCTTTTGGGATCCTGGCGCTTTCCATCCTGTTCGCGGTATACGCCTACGGCCGCCGGCGCGAGGTCAGCGACTTGAAAGGACTGCTGCGGGGGCTGCAGGAGCACGTGGGCGCGGCACCTTCAGAAGAGCAACTCGATCAGCTCAGCCAGGTCATCATGCGCTCGCAACGCAACTTCAAGGAGTTGATCGACTCCTTCGATGATCCCGCGTGCGCGGTGTCGCTCGACGGCACCATGCGGACAGTCAACAAACGCATCACCGAGGTGACCGGACTGCCTTACTCCGAACTGGTGGGGCGCAAGATCTACGACCTGCTTGAAGAACCCACCCAGGAAGATGTAGAGCGCGGCCTGGGGAACTTTCTGCAAAGGAAGCGCTGGGCGGGGACGGTGCGAGTCCGGCTCAAGAACAATTCGAGGCCTCTCTATTTTGAATGCGCGCTGAACGGCATTATCAAAGGCGATGAGGTGGTGGGCGCGAGCATGCTGGGGCGCGACGTGACCGAGCAGCGGGAGAAGGAACTACGTTTCACCGAACTGTTTGAGACCCTGCAGGAGGGCGTATATTTCAGCACGCCTGAGGGACGTTTGCTGGACGCCAATCCGGCGCTGGTCAGCATGCTGGGATACATGGAGAAGCGCGACCTTCTGGCGGCAGAACCCGCGGCGTTGAATATCGATCCGGGACAACCGGTGCTGGGGCGAGCGGTCGACGACCGCGGAGGCCTGCGCACCCGCGAGATCAAGCTGCGGCGCAAGGATGGCGTCGCTGCGGTTTTTCTGGATTCCTCGCGGGCGGTTTGGGACACGTCGGGCAACATCATCCGCTACCAGGGAACGCTGGTGGACATCACCGAAAAGCGGAAGATGGAACAGCAACTGGCGCAGCAGGAGGAGTTCCGGGCCCGGCTGCTGGAGAGTTTTCCGGATTTGATTCTGGTGGTGGATCTCGAGGAACGCTATACGTTCGTCAGTTCGCGCGCCCGCGATCTGCTGGGCTACGATCCGAAAGAGATGCTGGGGAAAAAGATTTCGGAACTGGAAGACCATTCGCCGGAGTTGGCTACGCTGTACAACGAACTTGTGTCGGGCAAAGAACTCTTCGCGGCGGCGGAGTACGGGGCGCGACATCGCGACGGAAGCTGGCGGACCATGCGCGCCGCGGGCAGCCGTCTCGTCGATGCCGAGGCGAAGACCAGCGGAGTCATCATCTCGGTGCGCGACATTACGGTGGAACGAAAGCTGGAACAGCAGGTGGTGCAGAGCGAGCGCCTGGCGGCGATGGGCGCCATGATTGGCGGCGTCGCCCACGAACTGAACAATCCTTTGACCGCCATTATGGGCGTGAGCGAACTGCTGCAGGATACCGAGACCAACGAAGCGTCGCGCAAACAACTGGCAATGCTGCAGCAGCAGGCGCGTCGGGCAGCGGAGATCGTGCAGAACCTGACGTATTTCTCGCGCCCCCCTGCCCCAGGCAAGAGCCGGATTAATCTGGTGGAAGTGGTCGAGCGCACTCTGAACCTGCACGCCTATTCGCTGCGCAAGAACAACGTTACGGTCGACTTTCTGAAAGAGCCCGGGGTGCCGTACGCGATGGGCGATCCCCACCAGTTGATGCAGATTTTTCTGAATCTGATCGTGAACGCCGAGCAGGCCATCCGCGAGGTGCGGGATAAGGGAACGCTGCGGATTCGGCTGGGCAAAGGCGACAACTCAGTGTGGGTCAGCTTTCACGACGACGGGCCGGGCATCGCAAAGGAAAATCTGGCGAGCATCTTCGATCCGTTCTATACGACGAAACGGCCGGGGCGCGGCACGGGTTTAGGCCTGAGCATCTGCAAGTCGGTGATGAAGGAACACAACGGCAGCGTGGAGGCGGCGAACTCCCCCGAAGGAGGAGCGGTGTTTACGGTGACGCTGCCGGTCTCGGCGGTGGGGTAAGCGGGTGCTCAGATCATTCACCACTTCTGTGACGATCGGCGCCAATCGCATCTGTTTTACATCGAATGCCAGACTTCCAAGACTCTTCCATCGCGCTTTCTGATTCTAAGCATGGGCGTACCTCCCCTTGAGCCTTTTGGGAGCGTGCCGTACACGGTCCAGACCGCTGACTTGTCCAATTGCGCGTGGTAAGGCTCCCACTTCACGATTTCTTCCGCGCTGAAGGCCTGTGGAAACACCGCCTCGGCTAGTCTCACAGCCGTGACTTCGTCGGGCACAACTCCCTGCGGAGGAAGTTTAGGCCTCGTCGTTCCGAGCGCGGATAGGCAAATACCCATTATCACAGCGGCGCAGGCCCATCCCCAAAGGTTCTTGGTTTGGCGCGTCATAGTTACCTTTCGACAGCCATGGCAACCGCATTCCCTCCGCCGAGACACAGGGCCGCGATGCCCCGCTTCACATCCCGCCGAATCATTTCATAGATCAGCGTGACCAGCACCCGCGCGCCGCTGGCTCCGATGGGATGGCCGATAGCGACCGCCCCACCATTCACGTTGACCTTGTCGGGATTCAGACCCAACTCGCGCATCACACCCAGCGCCTGCACCGAGAACGCCTCGTTGAGTTCGTAGAGATCGACGTCCTCGTTCTTCCACCCAGTCTTTTCCCAGATGGTCCGAACGGCGCCGACCGGAGCCATCATCACCCATTTGGGTTCAACACCGCTGGTCGCCTGCGCGACGATGCGGACCATGGGCTCCGCGCCAAGTTCCGCCGCGCGCTTCGCACTGGTAACGACCAACGCAGCAGCACCGTCGTTCACGCCGGGCGCGTTGCCGGCTGTGACGGTACCGTCTTTCTTGAAGGCGGGCTTCAAAGCGCGGAGCACTTCGATGGTTGTGTCTTCGCGAGGACTTTCGTCTTTATCGAAAATTGTGGGAGGCGCGCCTTTTTTCTTCGCCGGAATCTCGACGGGAACGATCTGCGACTTGAAGCGGCATTCTTTGATCGCGGATAGAGCTTTGCGGTGCGAGTTGAGCGCGAACTGATCCTGCTCTTCGCGCGTGATGCCATATTTCTCAGCGACGTTCTCGCCGGTGATGCCCATGTGGTAGTCGTTGTAAATATCCCACAGCCCATCGTGCACCATGGAGTCGACGATCTGCGCGTTGCCCAGCCGATATCCCTTGCGCGCTTGCGGCAGAAGATACGGCGCGTTAGTCATCGATTCCATCCCGCCGGCGACGACGATCGAACTGTTTCCGGTCTGGATCGCTTGCGCTGCGAGAGCGACCGATTTCAATCCTGAGCCGCAAACCTTGTTGATTGTCATGGCACCTGTCGCGGGAGAGAGTCCGCCGAAGATGGCAGCCTGTCGCGCCGGATTCTGGCCGAGTCCGGCGGAGACGACGTTGCCCATGATGCACTCGTCAATCTGCGCTGGATCAACGCCGGCGCGTTTGACGGCCTCGCGCACAGCGATGGCACCGAGTTGTGGAGCGCTGAGGTCAGAGAGGCTGCCCTGAAATTTTCCGACGGCCGTGCGGCAGCCGGAAATGATGACTACATCGTCAAAAGAGGCCATGAATCAAGCTCCCGCGAAGATTTCGCGCCCTTTATTATAGATGCCGGTGCGGGCGAATGCGTCGCTTTCACAGCGAATGCTTCGAACATGCGCAGTTGCGTGAATGATGCGGCGTTCACGTCGCCGCTTTCGAGTGCGACGCTGGTTCATCGAGTGCGGGTGAGATGGAAATCGCGTGCGACGCGATGCACTCGTCGAAATTCTTGTTGACTTTTGCTTCAGAAACTCTCTCGGGATGACTTTGGTGTCGCGACGTACGCCGATCGATCATCATTTTTTTCTTGACTTCACTTTTTATTAACTCTATACATCAACTAGTTGCAGTAAAAGACCGCTGCGACATTTTCCATGAAAAATGGAAGGGAGAATAGGAACAATGGCAACCAAGAAAAAGGCAAAGAAGAAAAAGAAGCACTAAGAAAGTTCAGTACGAAGTAAACAGGGGACGCTGAAGAGCGTCCCCTAAGTTTTTTGGTGCCAAGGAATTGTTCCGCGCGCCCCGGCTAGTTCGGCCGCTTGACGCCGCTCTCTACACGATGAGGAATCCGCTTCTCCTTCACCGGACATAGACTCCGATAAGCGCAGAAATTGCAGTGTATCCCCGGCTTCGCGTCGAAGAGGCCATCGGCAATGCCCTGGGCCGCGGCCTCAACCCGGGCACGGGCAGTCAGCAACTGTGCCTCGGTGCGCGTGGTCATGACGGGAACGTTCTCTTCCAGGTTGTGAAAGATCAGCGCGCCCACGTTGTATCCCCACTTCTCCTTTGCGGCCATCGCGTACAGCGACAACTGCAGGCTCTCGTCGGCGTCTTCCTGATCGCGAGCCTTCCCGGTCTTGTAGTCGACGATGGCCACGCTGCCGTCGGAGCGACGGTCGATGCGATCGATGCGGCCAACCACCGACGTCGTTCCCACGCGAATTTCAAAAGACTGCTCGGTGTGCAGAACCTGAGCTGGCGGCAGCGTCCGAGCCGCGGCCAGAAAGTCGCGCAGTTGAGCGATGCCCTGCTCTTCGTAGAGTTCGTGCTGGTAGGCTTCCTGAATCTTGGCCTCGGCCAGGTCGAGACGGAACAAGTCGACGAGTTCGTCGTCGGTCTTGGGGCGCCCGAGGTTCACGGAATCGAAATAAGTTTTGAGCACGCGATGGATGGAGGCGCCGTACTGCATCGCAGCCGCAGGCTTTTCTGACAGGCGCCAGTCCCGTTTGAGCTTGAATTGCAATCCACAACGCTCATAGGTATCGACCGCGGACGCGCTGAGCCGGATATGCAAACCAGCCAGCACCGGCATCTCGAACCACAAATTCGTCTGCGACTCGGCGGGATACGCCAGCGATGCTTCGGCGAACATGTCGAGAGTTTGCTGCGTGCCCCGCGCCGGGACCGCTGTCAGCCAGCGGGAGAGACTCTTGTTCTCGATCAGCTCGCGCATGTATCCGGCGGGAGTCTTGTTGATTTTGCCGATGCCCTCTTTCGCATAGATGTGCAGTGAGTCGCGGGCTCGGGTCATGGCGACGTAGAACAGGCGTCGCTCTTCCTCGCCGTGCAGGGTCTTATCGTCGGCCGCGGTGATCGAATCCGCGTCACGCAGTTCGCGGGGGAAGGCGACCAGCGTTTCTTTGTACGAACAGGGGAACGTTGGCGGATTGGCGCGGAGAATGCAAACGTGGGGAAACTCCAGCCCTTTGACGCCGTGCACGGTCATGAGGCGGACGGCATTTTCGTTTTCGCTTGACTCCATCGGAATCACTCCGCCAGCCTCGCGGAAGAGTCCGAGATAGTCGACCAACTCTTCCAATTCGGTCGTCCGGTTGACCTTTTTCTTTTCCCACTCCTCCACGAAGTGCAGGGCAGCCTGAAGAATGGGCGAGGAGGCGTCGAGCGCAAACTGTTTGACGATGATGTCGAGCGCCACCCGGGCTTTCGCATCCCTGCGGCGGATTTCTTCGCGGGTCCGCTGCACCGCGGCGACAACATCGGCGCCGCCGTCGACCTGGCCGAGCGCCGCTGAAAGAGGGACGACCTGGGCTTCCCGATTATCCCGGGCAACGGCGCGCATGACCTGACGGAGCTGTTCGGGATTCACCTGAAAGCGCGGCAAAGCGGCAACCCGAAACAGGCTGACGTCGTCACCGGTCGAGACGACTGCGTTCAGGCATGCGAACAGGTCGCGCGCTTCCGGAGTGTCGGAGATGTCCATGCTCTCGATGACGAACGGGATGCCGGCCTCGGCTAATTCATGGACCACGTCGTCACGGTTGTAGTGCGAGCGGTAGAGGATGCCGAAGTCGGACCATTTGCACTTGGACTTCTTTTGCGTGTCGCGCAGAAAGGCGACCACGTCGGGACCCTCGGCGTCTCTGGTGGTGAGCACCACCACCGCTACCGGCGAGCTGGCGAGTTGCATGCCGGCCTTGGCGGCTTCCTCCTCGCGGCCGGATTGGAGCGGGGCGCGATGGTACGCGACCTTGCCGTCGGAGTGCTTCGCGAATACGGGAGGATTCTTGTCGATCAGGGCGAACGCGCTGCGGAGGATCGGCGTAGTGGAACGGCGATTCTTTTCGAGGACTACACGCTTCGCGTTTGGAAAGTGCCGATCGAACAGCTCGAAAGCCGCGCTGGATGCTCCTCGAAAGCGATAGATGGACTGGTCGGGATCGCCCACCGCAAAGAGGTTGCCTTCGGATCCGGCGAGGCGGGCGAGAAGCTGAATCTGGGCGAAGTTGGCATCCTGAAATTCGTCGGCGAGAATGTACCGTGCGCGCGCACGGGCCTCGGCCAGAACATTTTCGTCGCCGTGCAGCAAGGCATGGGCGCGCGTGATCATGTGGCTGAAGGTTCCGAGATTCTCTTCGCGAAGCCAGCGTTCCATGGTGGTGAAAACGCGCGCAATCTCGCGGCAGCGGCCGAGCACTTCGGCGTCATCGAGGACGATCTTGGACTTCACGACGCGCGGGATGGGAACCTCTTTGCGCTCCAGGCGTTCGACATAATGCGCGTACGTTTCGGGCGTCACCAGTTCGTCGTGGCAGCGGCTGACGAAGTCCAGCAGGTCGTTCAGAAATTGCGGGACGTTGGCGGCGCGAATGTAGTACTCGAGGCGCAGTTCGCGAATGCGGCGGCGCAGGTAGATCCAAAGATCTTTGTCGTCGAGGACGCCAAAATCTTTGTGAGCGCGCTTGAGCATCTCCAGGCAGTAGTCGTGGAAGGTGGCCGCGTGGACTTCGCCGCTGCCAATCAAATTGCCCACGCGGTCGCGCATCTCTCGCGCCGCATTCACGGTGTAGGTGAGGGCGAGGATCTCGTGAGGTTGCGCGTGGCCTTCGCGAACCAGGCGCTCGATGCGGTGAGTCAGAACAGAAGTCTTGCCCGTGCCGGCGCCGGCGACCACCAGCATCGGGCCGCGCACGTGATCGATGGCTTCGCGCTGGCGATCGTCTGCAGTGAACGGAGCGGGACGGGAGTTAGACTTCACGGGCGACATCCGTGGTCAGCATATCATTACGCGGCTCGAGAAAACTGCGCGGCGGACAGCCGAGGGCCTGCTCTGAGCTTGCCGAAGGGGCGGCTGTCCCCATATCGTTCTCACCAGTTTAGCTCAGTTCGGAGATAGCGACGGCGACCGCGGCGATGGCGGCGGTTTCGGCGCGCAAGATCGTGGAACCCAGAGAGGCGCAGGTCCATCCGGCTTTCTGGAATAGTTGCAGTTCGTCTTCAGCCCAGCCGCCCTCGGGTCCGATCGCTAGAAGGATCTCACCGTCGGCCGAATCCAGCACGTCGCGGAGCGAAGTCTGCTTTTCTGATTCCGCCAGCACGATACGCAGGTGGCCGGGAAGCGCTGTCGCCGCCGGAAATTTCATTGCATCCGTGATTTCGGGCGGAGCAGCGCGACGCGATTGCTCGGATGACTGGAGGGCGATTCTGCGCCAGCGTTCGGCGCGTTTCGTAGCGGCCGAGGCCAGGTGAGCGTCGGTGCGGCGCGCGATTACGGGCACGATTCGCGAGACTCCCAGCTCCGTGCATTTCTCGATCGCCCATTCCATGCGGTCGAATTTGAAGACGGCCAGCAGAAGCGTGACGTTGGGAATCGCGGCAGCGGGCACTTCTTCCCCTAGTTCGAATTCGACTCGACCATCTTCGATGGTCACGATGCGTCCGCGCCGAACTGTGGCACCGGTGGCGATATCGAATTCCTGCCCGACTCGAGCGCGCAGGGCCCGGATGAGATGGTCGGCGTGATCGCCCGTCAGGGCGGCGTGGGTGCCCGAGAATTCGTCGGCGATCCAGCGGCGTCGGCTCATGAAAAGTGTCGGGTCATGAAAGAAGTGGGGAGCTCGGAGCCACGCTCTTCCCCAGCTGCGGGGCGCAATGTCTTCACCCTATCCGAACATGTCTTTCATCTTGCCGAGCAGCGAACGCAGCATGGGCTGGTTGTCGACCTTCGAGAGGGCGTCGAGTTCCTGCAGCAACTCTTTCTGGCGCTTGTTGAGTTTGGTCGGCACCTGGACGCGGACCTCGACATATAAATCGCCCTTGCCGTGCCCGTTCAGCACGGGCACACCTTTGTTGCGGATGCGGAACGTGGCCCCAGGCTGCGTGCCATCGGGAATCTTCAGCGTGTGCTCGCCTTCCATGGTGGGCACTTGGATCTCCGCGCCCATGGCGGCTTGCGCCACAGAGATTGGGACCACGCAGTGCAGGTCGTTGCCTTCGCGCGCGAAGAAGGGATGCTCCTTCACATGCAGCACCACGTACAAATCTCCGGCGGGGCCGCCGAACGCGCCAACTTCTCCTGCGCCAGAAAAACGAATTCGTGTTCCGTCTTCGACGCCCGCTGGAACCTTGGCGTCAACGGTGCGCTGGCGCAGAATGCGGCCGTCACCTTTGCACTTCGAGCACGGATCGGTAATGACGCTGCCTGTTCCCTGACATGCGGGGCAAGTACGGGCGATGCTGAAGAATCCCTGCTGGTAGCGAACTTGGCCACGGCCAGCGCAGGATCGACAGGTGGTGGGACCTTTCCCGGGCGCGGCACCGGAGCCGCGACAATCCTCGCAAGCCTCGTGGCGGCGAACCGTGACGTGCGACTCAGTGCCGAAGAACGCTTCCTCGAACTCCAGTGTCAGGTCTTCGCGAAGATCGGCGCCGCGCTGCACCCGGCTGCGCCGGCGTCCGCCAGCGCCACCACCAAACATGTCTCCGAAACCGAAGAACTCGCCGAAGATGTCGCCGAAGTCCTGGAATACGGTGGGATCGAAACCGGCAGGCTGCCCGGAGCCGCCGCCCAGACCCGCGTGCCCGTAGCGATCGTAGACTGCGCGCTTGTCGGTGTCGGCGAGCACGGCATAGGCTTCGCTGACTTCCTTGAACTTGTCTTCCGCGTCAGGATTATTAGGATTGCGGTCGGGATGAAATTGCAGCGCGAGCTTGCGATAGGCGCTCTTGAGTTCGACCTCTGTGACCGTGCGGCTCACGCCCAGCACTTCGTAGTAATCGCGTTTTGCGTTCGTGGTCAGAAATGACCTTTCTTCAAGAAAAATCTGGACAAGCTGGGGCGGAATGTTGAGGTGCCCCGTACGATCCTAGTCTTCATGGATTTTTTGCGACCTTGACCATGGCGGGCCGCAGCAGGCGATCTTTGATTTTGTAGCCCCGCTGCAATTCCTCGAGCACCTCGTGGTCAGCCGCGTCGGAGGTTTCCACCATCTCGATCGCCTCATGAACATGGGGATCGAATGGCTCTCCCTTGGCGGGAATGGCGCGCACTCCCAGCTTCGACAGCGCGTCCTGCAGTTGCTTGTAGATCAATTCGACGCCGCCGCGAAAGTCGCCAGGCTCAGACCTAACCTGTAGCGCGCGCTCGAAGCTGTCGAGCACCGGAAGCAACGACTTGACCGCGTCGGCGGAGGCATAGTCGCGGAACTCCTGCTGCTCTTTCGAGGCGCGACGGCGGGCGTTTTCGAACTCCGCCTGTGCCCGGGCCAGGCGGTCGAGCAAGGAATCGCGCTCGGCCTTCAGCTTTTGCAATTCAGCTGCGGGACCGGAAACTTCCCCGGCTGCTGCTCCGTTGCTGGCCGATTCCGAAGGCTGGTCTTCGCCTTCCGCGGCAGGTAGTTCGTGTTCCAGATCAAGCCCTGCGGTTTCTGCTTCTGATTTTCCGTTTGATTTCCCCATAACTGCGTGCATTACTCCGATTCATTCAGGATCTTGTCAAATAATCGCGCGATGTACGACACCGCGGTGATGGTGTGTTGATAGTCCATGCGCGTCGGTCCAATCACCGCGAGCGAACCCATGACCTCGTTGCCGGCGTGCGCAGGCGCGCCGATCAACACAAAATTCTGCATCGACGGCAGCGCCTGGTCGAGTCCGATGACCACGCGAACCGCCTCCTGCTTCACGTCGAGATAAGCTCCAAGCAACTGGACGACTTTTTCTTTTTCCTCCAGCGTTTTGAGCATTTCCTGCAGCCGTTCGCGGTCATGATCGGCCGTGACCAGATTCGCCGCGCCTTCAACGAAGACGACTTGCGAGCCTTGCTCAGCCGCGAGCGCGCCTTGCTTGTAGAGTTGCTCGATCGAGTTCATCAGGCGGTCGTATTCGCTGCGCTCCTGCTCCAGGCGGCGGGCCAGTTCCGCCCGAAGTGACTCCATCGTCCAGCCGCGGAAATTCTCATTGATATAGCGGGCGGCCAGGTCCAGTTCGGACTGCGATAAATCGAGGCGCAGCACGCGATCGCGCACCAGGCCGGAACGAGTCACCAGCACGGCCAACACTTTCTGCTCGCCGAGTCGCGAGAAATAAACATGCTCCAACGCGTTCTTCGGACCACTCGTGGCCACGGTCACACCAACGTTCCGCGAAATCAGCGAGAGCACATGCGAGGTCCTCTCCATGAACTCCTGCACGTCGGTGATGCCAGCCAGCGAATCGGAAATCATGCTCTCTTCCTGCGGTGCCAGATGGGCGGTCCCAGAAATCTGTTCGACGTAATAGCGGTACGCCTCGGTCGTGGGCACGCGCCCCGCGGAAGCATGTGGCTGCTCCAGAAACCCGGCATCCGACAGGTCGGCCATCACGTTTCGAATCGACGCGGGACTCAACCCTTCGCGGTTTGACCGCGCGAGCGTGCGCGAACCGACCGGCTCGCCCGTCGAGATAAAAGTCTCCACCAGCGCAGTCAGAATCTCGCGTTCGCGAATCCCGATATTGGGGTCAGCAGGCATCTACAGTCGCGTCAGTCGTCTCAATGCAAGCGGCGCCAGCCGCAAACCGCTTCCGATTCATTCTACCTAACTATTTTAGATGCAGAAGGTTGGCTTTTGGACCAAAGTTGAGGGTTCTGTCCGGATTCCAGGAACGGCACGGGGAGGCAGTGAAAGCAGGAGCACGCCGAAAGCATTTAATAACCGCTGAGATCGCGGAGAAGGCCGCAGAGACCGCAAAGGTAGAGCCCTGCAAGGCTTTTCTCTGCGTTCTCCGCGGCCCTTCCTCCGCGATCTCAGCGGTCAGAAGCTTTTGGTCCCGATGACCGGTACCGCTATGATGGACCGACTCTCGTGAAATCAAAACCGCACATCGCAGTCATCGGCGCCGGAGCCTTCGGCGGATGGTCCGCGCTGCGTCTTCTGGAACGCGGCGCACGCGTCACCCTCCTCGACGCCTGGGGCCCGGGCAACTCTCGTGCGTCTTCGGGCGGCGAGACGCGCGTGATGCGCGGCTCGTATGGGCAAGATCGAATCTATACCGAGCTCGCCGCACGCGCGCTCAAGCTCTGGTCAAAATATGAACGGCGCTGGAAGCGGCAGTTTCTGCATCGCTGTGGCGTGCTATGGATGGCCTCCGGGGGTGACGATGCGTTCGAGCGCGGGTCGCTCAAAGCCCTGCGAGCGGCGAAGATCAAGTTTCAGGAGCTCTCGGCGGCGCAGATGAAAAGGCGCTGGCCGCAGATTAACTTCGACGGCATTCAGTGGGCGATTCATGAGCCTGAGTGCGGATATCTGGACGCGCGCGCGAGTTGTCAGGCGGTCGTGGAGGCGTTCGTGACGGCCGGAGGCAAGTACCGGCAGGTCGCGGTGCTTAGCGATGAACTGGAGAATGCCCCTCTACGTTCCCTGACGCTGTCAGACGGCTCGCGGCTAAAGGCTGACTGCTATGTTTTCGCCTGCGGACCGTGGCTCGGCAAGCTGTTTCCGCAAGCGATCGGCAATCTGGTTCAGCCCACCAAGCAGGACATTTTCTTCTTTGGCACGCCGGCAGGGGACGATCGATTCAGCGACGCTAATCTCCCGGTGTGGGGCGACCACCTGGGACGCTTTCGCTATGGAATTCCGGGGAGCGATCGTCGCGGGTTCAAGATCGCCGACGACACTCGGGGACCGGCTTTCGATCCGACGAACGGCGAGCGCGTGGTCGATCCGGAGACGCTGAAAGACATCCGCGAATACGTCGGCTTCCGCTTCCCTGCCCTGAAAGACGCGCCGCTGCTCGAGACTCGCGTCTGCCAGTACGAGCAGACTCCCGACAGTCACTTCATCATCGATCGGCATCCGGCGATGGAGAATGCGTGGATCGTTGGCGGAGGCTCCGGCCACGGCTTCAAGCACGGGCCCGCAATCGGGGAAATGATGGCGGACTTGATACTGAAGGACAACGAGCCGGCAGCAATCTTCCAGCTAGGACGATTTCTACCCTAAAAGCCTTGTCATCCTGAGCGGCGTTTTTGCCCGCGAAGGATCTATGCAACTTTGCCGCCCGTCGCACAGGTCCTTCAGCGGGCAAAATGCGCCCGCTTCAGGATGACAAAACAGTTACGGCTGTGGTCGAGAAATTATTGAATCTGAATCACGCTAGCCGGCGCGCTAGCCTTAATCTCATCCACCCGCGTTACGACATTTCGCGCGAAGGCATAGATTGATTTCGCGTGCGGAGAGTTCTCGCCCTCCAGTACCACCGGCGTTCCGCCGTCGCCGGACTTCCGCACTTCCGGATCGAGCGCGATGCTGCCCAGGAACGGCACGCCAAACTGCGCCGCCATTTTTCCCGCGCCGCCGCGGGAGAAGATGTCCACTTCGTGCGAGCAATGCGGGCAAGTGAAATAACTCATGTTCTCGACCACGCCCACCACGTCTACTTTCATCTGGCGAAACATTTCGATGGCCTTGCGCGCGTCCTGCAGCGAAACGTCTGACGGGGTCGACACCACCACCGCGCCCGTCAGCGGCACGGTCTGCACCAGCGAGAGCGCGATGTCACCCGTGCCCGGCGGCAGATCGACGATGAGATAGTCGAGTTGTCCCCACTCCACCAGCCCCAGGAACTGGCGCACGATCTGGTGCAACATGGGCCCGCGCCAGATGATGGGCTTGTCGCCGGGATTCAGGAATCCCACAGAAATCACTTTCAGCCCAAACGCCTGAATCGGCTCAATGCGATTCTCGCCGACCATGCGCGGCTGGCTGTTGACCCCCAGCATGAGCGGAACGTTGGGCCCGTACACATCCGCATCGAGCAGCCCGACCTTATGTCCCATCTTGACCAGCGAAACCGCCAGGTTCACCGAAAGCGTGGTCTTGCCCACGCCGCCTTTTCCCGACCCGACGGCGATGATGGCGTCCACCCCCGGCAGCGGCTGCGGCCCCTGCGGCGCCGGCCCTTGTCCATGTCCATGCTGATGCGGTGTATGTGCGCCCAAAGAATCACACTCCAGATAAGAATTGCGAAGATGAAGAAGAACTCCCTTCGATTATACAGGCGGGCGTGGTGCGACGAGGCCGGGTGGGTTCTTACGAGAATTATTATGTGACGCGAATCACAGCCTGCTAAACAATTCAGCGATGTTTGCGCCGCCGTTCCAACTCCGACCGCCGGATCTCGCGGCGCCTTCCGGCGTCGTCGTAGCGCTGTTGCTGCTCGTCGGTCTCGGGAATTACGGGCGGGATTTTCAGACGCTTGCCGGCGCTATCGATGGCCACGAACGTCAGGTGGGCGGAGGCTGCGTGATGCGCGGTGTCGGCGATGTAATTTTCGACGAAGACCTTTACGCCCACCTCCATCGAAGTTTGGAAAACGCGGTTGACCGATGATCGCAGAATGACCAGATCTCCCACCCGCACAGGCACCAGAAAGTCGATGTGATCCACGGATGCGGTCACCACGAAATTGCGCGAGTGCCGGTGCGCGGCCATGGCGCCGGCCAGATCGATCCAGTGCATCAGGCGTCCGCCGAGCAGGGCGCCCAGCGGATTGGCATCGTTCGGCAGCACAATTTCGGCCATCTCGGATTGCGAATCCCGCACCGGGCGGGGAGTGAGCACATCTTCCTTCATGCGTGGTCTTCCTTTCGTGGTGGCGGGGTTTCTTAAAACTTGTTTTTCACGATTTCCCTTTCAGGTACGACTCCAAGTAGCATTCCGCCATTTTCTGGACGCGTGCATCGCCATGCTGCATCCGCCAGGTGCCTTGCGACAGATCAAACTCCAGATCGCCGCGTTCCACGGGCCGGTTATTTCGTTCGCAGACATAACGGAGAACCAGGACGCGGGCCGGAGCCGCCGCTGCATTTCGAGGCTCGGGGCGCAGGCCCATGTGCGGAGCAATAACGGCGAAGCGAACCGCGTCCCAAAGGCGCTCGGGGGGCGACCAGGCACAACCGCTGGCATACCCTAGATTGCAGAACGCTTCCAGCACGTCTTGCGACGGAACCTGACCTTCGTGCCCGGGAGCTGTGCAATGCCCGCACCATCCGCTGCCGAGCGGAAGCCTGGCGGGATGCGGCCAAGCGCCGTTTTCCAGTCTCGAAACCGGCATAAAATGCGGGCAGGCCAATTTTCGCAGCCTCAGACTTAGAAATTGTTGGGACTCGCAATTGTAATCAGTTGAAGGGAGGTCTGGCCAGTGTTCGCCGAGCCTCGTGTTCACCGGGCTCGGCTGCGCCAGAGCGCGCCGGTTGTAGTAATCTCGTTGTCGAGTCTATACCGAAAGTTATTTTCTCTAAGACTATGGACCGCATCGCCACGCTCAACGAAATCCTGACCGAGAATCCGAAAGACGCCTTCGCGCGCTACGGGCTTGCCATGGAGTACTCCAAGCACGGCGACTTCGACCGGGCGCTCGCGGAATTCTCGATTCTTCTGGAAAGCCATCCCGAATACACCGCGGGATATTTCATGGCGGCGCAAACGCTGGTGCGGGCGGAGCGCGCGGAAGAGGCGAAGAAGATGCTGCAGGATGGCATCGCCTCGGCCCGGCGCACCGGCAACCTGCATGCCCAATCGGAAATGGAAGCGATGTTGGCGGAACTGGGATAGTCCTGGTCGAATCATTCGTGCTACGGCAAGGCAGGAGGATCATAGCGGCATAGTCCGCGGATGATCGCGCCTGCGGGCAACTTCCTAAGACTATAGACGAAAGGCCGGGCGCTCGCGTCGGTTTCCACTTTCACAATTTCATAAAACTCCTCGTCGACAGCAATGGCGATCGAGACCCGCCAACCGTTCTTGGGTTTTCGGGCAGAGACCCGCAAGTCAACCGGTTCGCCGGCAAGGCGCTCGAACAAATCTGGAATGTCAGGCCCAACCTGTTCACTTCTCCTTTTTGCCTTCCGGTGTTCTTGTATGAGAGCAATGAGCCGGATGGGAAGCGACGGAATCACTTCGTCGGTGAAGAAAGCACTCCACGATCGGAGAGCCCCTTCCGCGGTCAGAAAAAGGGTAGTCAGGGCCAAGGGGTGAAATATATATTCAAAGCTCAGGAGCACGAGGAAATACAGCTGCGTGCCCTCATTGGCATCAGAAGCCGCTTGCAACTGATGGGTACTAGCTGCAAGGAAATGCAGGTAACCGAGGATCAGCAAGCACAACGAGATCGCGCATTCCAGCAGTCCGGAAATCAGTGCCGAACGGACAAAGTCGACGGTTGACGAAGGACGCCAGGCGCGCCAGTACGCCTTCGGCAGAAACGAATAAAAGATTCCACGGAAGAAGTTCGGCCAGTTCACAGCTCAATATACCAAGCAGGCCTATCTTGCCATCCTGGCCATCGCCCACTCCACCACCGCCGGGAATAATTGATAGAGCTTCACAGGCACGTGCATCGGCCAGGGGACGATCACTTCCCGCTTCTGTTTCAAATAACCGCGCAGAGTAGCGCGCGCCACGCGTTCAGCGGTGATGCCGCGCGCCGCGGCCGGGCGGACCTTCTTCAGTTCGCTTCCCCGCACCGCATTTTCGCTGAAGGCGGTACGCACGTAGCCGGGACACACCGTGAGTACGTGAATGCCGTCTTTTTTTAGCTCGACTCCTGCTGCTTTGCCGATCGCATTGAGCGCGAACTTGGTGGCGCTATAGGAAGCGTGAAACGGCAGCGGAATGTGCCCTGCCACGCTGGAGA
>Ga0210399_10000287_pt1 | contig 41173 bp, 60 predicted proteins | sample IncBWC14MmetaG_FD_150865 | JGI IMG/M metagenome (GOLD analysis project Ga0210399, IMG submission 150865) | Forest soil microbial communities from Barre Woods Harvard Forest LTER site, Petersham, Massachusetts, United States - Inc-BW-C-14-M | ecosystem: Environmental > Terrestrial > Soil >... | reverse complement strand
GAGCTCCAATTTCGAGCTGGCAAATCGAGAAGACTTCGCCGAATGTCCGACGCCGTTCGAGGCCTTCGATCGCCCCCCCCCCCGCTTTTTTTTGCTCGAGCTGCTCGCGTGGTAATAAATATTCGCGACACTGACCCCGTATTTGTTCGCCAGGTCCGCGGCCGGTATGCCGGCCTCTTTTGCCTGGAGGATCGCCGGCCAGTCGACCGAAGTATTTTTTTTTGCCATGATCGCATTCTTCCTTTCAGGGACAAACGGATCCGGAGGAGGACCGTAAGGCGGCCCGGCGCGAAAACACGCATCGCAAAGGCCGCCGACTTTTGGTACCAGTCGATGCGCCTTTACGTCCGGATGAAACTTGCAAACCGGATCGGCCATCTTTTTCTCCGCGCCTTTCCCTAAGAGGAGCTTTTTCCGAAAAGCATTTCTCCGAGGCCGTTTTGCACAGACTGAGGCACAGATTGAGCCAGGTCCTCGTCGCTCTTTCTTTTTTCCTTGAAGTTTTCTTTATATAAGGAAATAGACGTCACTTTCTTGCCGCATGGAGCGGCAAGATCCTGCCACATGGAGGCGTCCGGCTTGAACAGTTTTTCCTCAGTCGAATCACAGTTTTTCGACAAGTCTTCCTCACCTGGGAAGAGCGGGAGAGTGAGCTGCGTCTTCGGCCATTTTTTCGAGTTGACGATGCGGATCTTCATTCCCTGACCGAAGGGAAGACGCTCGACGACGATGTACCCGTTTACTCGAAGCGTCTGCATCCAGAGACGGATCGTCCGCTCCGGCATCGAGCGCGGGATCTGGTCGAAGATCCATCGATAACTGACCGGCCGGCCGTAGTTGATCCATCCCTCGCGGCCGGTTTGTTTTTTAACTAGAAACAAGAGGAGCCAAACGGACATGCCTAAGCGCCGGATATGGTCGCCGTCGACCAGTTTTTCGTCCAGAGGGACGTAAGTATGCTCGGACATTTGTCTTTCCTTTCCGTCCTGGGGAACAGAAAGCTGCCTAGAAGTTTCCGAGTCGACGACGAAAGTACTGCGGGAGATCTCCGTAGTCGGATCGAGCAATTGTTTTCGACTGTGTGAATGACCTGGGGACGAGGCGAGAGTATAAACTCATTTTTAGCCGGCATGGGAAGTTTTCCCGTTGTTTTTCGGCCATAGCCCGGAAGAGTGATCCATTTTCGCAAAGCGTTCGATCTCGGCTTTCGGGATAAGGACGCGCCGGCCGATCCTGCGAACCCTTAGCAATTGCTTGGCGACGACGAAATCGATCGTCCGAATGGAAAGGCCGAGCGCCTCCGCGGCCTCGATGCGACGGTAGAGGAGACGGTCGGTCATGCGGCCGCCTGGTCTTCCTTCATGCCCTCGAGCAATTTCTCGACGGCCGATCGGACGACGAAGGATACGGATCGCTCTTGACGCCTCGCCGCGACTTCGAGCTTCTTCTTTAGCGAGGCCTCGAGCTGGAAGGTAACTGCGGACTCCCGCGAAATTTTGCGTGGGACTTTGGTTTTCACTCCCGGTACTCCTTTCACTCCAGCTATACCCCGGAAGAGCTATTGAAGTCAAGAGCACCCCTGTGATATTTATTACCGCTATGGGAAACTCATTGCACTCAATAAAACCGGAGACAGACTCAGTAGTGGTACGAAAACATAGTAAGCAAATTTCTTTTCGAGCTGACCCCGAGCTCGCGAATCGTATCGAAGCCGCGGCCGCCTTCGAAGAATTGGCGCTCGCCGACTTCGTCCGCAAGATTTTCCGCGTCGCGATGATGGAATACGACGAAGCCGGATCGCTTCATGCGCTCCGCGCGAAAAGTCTAGGCGACGACATGCCGAGCGCCCCCGCGAAAAAGAAGGCGCTCTAGCCATGCGGGACAAGGCGAAGCATCGCGGAGTGTTCGAACATCCCGCCGGCTCCGATATTTGGTGGATCCTCTACTATGACGCGGCCGGCCGCCGGCATCGCGAAAAAGTCGGCCGCTGGTCCGCGGCGCGAGACGCCTACATTCAGAGGAAAGGCGAGATCCGCGCCGGCCGTTTCACTTCTCCGAGTCGGAAGGACCGCATCTCATTCCGCACACTCGCCGAGGAATGCCTGGCCGCGAAGAAAGGCCGACTCGCTCCGCTCTCCCATCATAACGACACGCTCCGCCTCGAGACGTTGCTCGAGGAATTCGGAACGATGCCGGCCTCCGGCGTGACGTCGACGGCAATCGACGATCTCCTCCGCAAGATGAAAGAGACGCGATCCGGCTCGACGTGCAATCGGTACCGATCGCTCTTGTCCAGTATTTTTTCATTCGGCGTGAAGGAAGGCAAAGTCGAACAAAACCCCGTCCGCACGGTGCCGAAGTACAAGGAAAACGACTTTCGTATCCGCTTCCTTCAGGACGACGAGGAGATCGCGCTCCGCAAGGAAATCCGCGAGCTCTGTCCCGACCGCGAAGCCGAGCTCGACCTGGCGCTCTATACCGGGATCCGCCGCGGCGAGCAATTCTCGATGACCTGGGACGCCGTCGATCTCGGCCTCGGCGTCATCACGGTATCCGGCAAAACTGGCCGGCGCTTCGTTCCCGTAAACCCCGAGGCGCGCGCGGCGCTCGAGAAGCTCTATGCGCGATCGGCCGGCTCGAGCTCCGTCATTCCAGAACGGAAGGCCGACGTCGACGGTCAAAGAGACTGGCGACGTTGGTTTGAGACGTGTCTCGCCGAGGCCAAGATCGAAAATTTCACCTGGCACGACCTGCGACACACTTTCGCGTCGCGCCTGGTCATGCGAGGCGTCGATCTCCGGACCGTCCAGGAGCTCCTCGGACACAAGTCGATCTTGATGACCATGCGGTACGCGCATCTTTCTCCCGACCATAAAGCCGCGGCCGTTGCTAAACTCTCCCCGGCCGCGGCGCCGGCGCCGGCGCGACGGAAAGTCGTCAAGATCGGGAGGCCGGCGTGATTTTCCGAGCACAGCCACCTGTACAGCCATCGGCAAAAACAGCCACGGCGAAAAAGTGCTATAACGTCTTTGTTTTCAACGATGCGGGAGTGGCGGAACTGGCAGACGCGCAAGACTTAGGATCCGTTTCCGCCTAGTCGCAGGGAGTCGCGGGGAGTAGCGTGGAGTAGCCAAAGCGTTTGTTATGAGTAGTATGCAGTTGCGGGGAGTTGCGGGGAGTCGCGGCGAGAGCGGACCGTCACAGCCATCAAACAGCCATCAAAAACCGCGTGGTGCCGCACCTATGCGTAACCTCGGCTGTAACCTCGGCTGTAACTACTTCTTTTTGAGGCTCGCCAAGCTCGCCAGGTATTGATCGATCGCCTCCCGGACCAGGAAGCCGATCGATCGCTGATTCGCTCGAGCGAGCTCCTCGAGCTGGCGTTTCTGTTCCGGCTCGACGAGTGCGAAAACTGCTACTTTGATTTCCTTCTTTTTGCCTGCCATTCCTTCATTTTACCTTAAACCGAAAGACAATCAATAGAACCTATAGAAACAGCATGCGTTTTCTTTTGGTACGCAAGTACTATATCCTCGACCGAAAGAAACCTATAGACTTCCTTTAGGTTGAAGGAGTCAAACGAAATGCTCAAATCACTCAAGGCAATTCTGGAAGCGATCAAAGGGAAGAAGACGGAGACAGTCGCCGAGATTCCGAGCTTTCTTCTCGGCTGGACGATAAAGGCCGGCTCTTGATGACGAAAGCGATCTACGTTCTCTATGAGATAACCGGGAAGATCCGAAAGGAAGTCTACCGGACCGAAAGCGCGGCCGACGCTTATCGCAAGTATGACTTGCTATTGACGGCCGGTCTTCTCGCCGAGCTCGAGCCGGTCATGGTGGACGCATGAATATGTCAAAAGCAGAGCGTTTCGACTTTTACTTCTCGCTCGCGATAGTGGCGATCATCCTCGCCGTCGAGATCGTCGCCGTCTTCCCGGCGATCTCCGCGGCCTTGTTGCCGACGGAGTCAAGCTATAGCGGACGCTATAGCGAAGCGAATGCGGCGCTCGGCTCGGCCGACGTCGTCTTCGTTGGCGACTCGATAACGGACTTCTGGACAAAGAACGGTGCATTCTTCCCAGGCCAGGACTACACAAACCGCGGGATCGCGAACGAGACGACCGGCAAGGTCCTGGCCCGTTTCCGCCAGGACGTCATCGAATTGCATCCGAAGACGGTCGTCATCCTGGCCGGAATAAACGATCTGGCCGTCAAATCCTCGACTACGGAGTCCGTCACTTCGAATCTGCGCGCGATGAGCGAGCTCGCTCGCGCGCATGGGATCCGCGTCGTCCTCGCCTCGCTCCTGCCTCTCGGCCACGGCCTCGACTCCGGAAGCCGGTTTGTCCATGCCGATCTCATCCCGGCGATCAATGCCTGGTCGAGAAGCTATTGCGCCGAAACGGGATGCTCCTATCTGGACTATTCCTCCGCGATGTCGACACCTAACGGGACGATGTTCGCGGACCTGACCGATGACGGCCTACATCCAAACGCGAAAGGCTATGCCGTTATGGCTCCAATCGCAGAAACGACACTGGACGCTAACTAATGACTTCCATAAACTGTACACAGGAGAATCAAATGCGACATATCGCTGTCATTGCTGTCATTGCTGTCATTGCTGTCTTGTTGATATCTAGTTGTAGCGCGACCGCGCAAACGGTCGCGCCGGTTCGCTGGACGGAAGAGACTCGATCGAACGTCGTCACAAACGAGAAGGCGCAAACGTTTTCGATTGCCGGCGTCTCGGCCGAAGGCGTTCGCGTCGCCGAGCTCGTCTACTCTTGCAAGGCCGGCCGCCTCGATCGGACAGGCGTCGCCTTTACTCAAATGGTACAGGAAGGCGGAGTCCTGGCGAATCTCGACGGGAAGATCGTCCATAGCGCATGGGCAAAGGCCGGGAGTCCGTCGATCCTGTACATGAACGCGAACGACGCCGGCCGGATCTTGAGAAGTCACAGCGTCAAGATCGGCGTCGCGAGTTACGCGAACGGCGCGCAGATCTCCGCGATCTTTGAGATCCCGGATCCGGCGCCGGTTATCGCCGCGTGCGGCAAAACAAAACAGATCAAATAGAAACCAAAAACGGAACGCCGGCGATCCCTCCGGCCGCCGGCGTCCCGTTCCCGTTTCCTCTACCGCGCGGCATCGTATCACAATCCCCTACTCCATAGAATCCAGTAACTCCCCGGAGTGTCATTGACTCCTAATAACTCCCCATGCTATAAAGCCGCGGTCCTGGAGTCCCTGCGTTGATCGCCAAAAAGAGCGGCGGAGTTTTCGAAAAGAAGAAAGGCTCCGGCGTTTGGTGGATCAATTATCGCGATACCGCCGGCCGCCGGCGCCGAGAGAAGATCGGCCCAAAGCATGAGGCTCTGGCCGCGTATGCCCAAAGATTACAGGAAGTCGCGGACGGGAAATTCGTTCCGCCGCGCGCGCGCGGGACGTTCCGCGAGCTCGCGATCATCGCGCTCGAGGATAAGAAGCTCCGCCTCGCGAAGTCGTCCTACGAGACGGACGTCCGGCGCCTGGACGCGATCCTCCCCTTGATCGGCGCGATCCCTGTCGAGCAATTGGAAAACGGCCGGAAGCTCCGGGAAATTTTCGCCGACATGAAGCGCGAAGGCCTTTCCGGCTCGACCGTGAATCGCTTTCGAGCTCTCGTCTCTTCCATCTATTCATTTGCTCTCAAGTCCGGCCGCGTGCGCGCGAATCCCTGCGCAGGAGTCGAGCGATATCGGGAGAACGAATACCGCGTCCGCTATCTCGGCGACGGCGAAGAGAAGGCCTTGCGCGCGGAGATCCAAAGGAAGTACGCCGATCGCGAGCCGGAGATGGATCTCGCGCTCTATACCGGGATGCGCCGCGGTGAGCAATTCTCTCTCAAATGGGAGGACGTCGATCTCAATACGATGCTCTTGACGGTGCATGGCAAGACAGGCCGCCGGTTTATCGAGATAAACGACGGCGCGAAGAAAGCTCTCGAGGAGCTCCTCTTGACGGCCACGGCGAACGGCTCGAGGCCGATCGGCTCGGAGTATGTTTGTCCGGAGACGAAGCGCGACGGTCAAAGAGACTGGCGACGTTGGCTCGAGAAGGCCGCGAAGGCCGCCGGCGTAAAAAATTTCCACTGGCACGACCTGCGACACACTTTCGCGTCGCGCCTGGTCATGCGAGGCGTCGATCTCCGGACCGTCCAGGAGCTCCTCGGACACAAGTCGATCTTGATGACCATGCGATACGCGCATCTCTCGAAGGATCATCGCGCGGCCGCGATCGAGAAGATCGGAACGAAGTGAGCTTGCCTCTCACACTTCCGGAGAAGCCGACGGGATGGACGAAGAGGATGACCTGTCATTTAAACTTCGGCGGAGGCAAAGGCTCCGGATCCTACGAAGTGAGAAATCCCGCCGGCGAGCTCATGCCGATCGGATGGCAATACAATACGCGCGCCGGCGTCGCCGGCTTCACATTGCCAGGCGTCGAGAACGTGATGACTTGGTCAGAGCTTCGCGAGAGATGGACGGAGTATCTCGAACGTCTCGCGATCGCAGGAGAAAACGATGATCCTTAACTTCTATCCGGAAGAACTCGATTATGTAAACGCACAAACGCATCCTCTCGTCCGCGACGGAGACGACGTTAGTTTTCTCAAGACGTTCTGTCTCGCGGCCGCTCGAGCGGACTCGGAAAACTATGAGCTCCTGCGTCCCGTCCTTCGCGCGATGATGAGGAAGTATCCGGCCGATCCGAAACGCCTCGCGATGGAGCGGATCGATTCCGGCCGCGCTCTTCCCGGCGATCGCGAGCTCGCGATCGGAGGCAAATGAAACAATGCCTAACTTCGACCAGGTCCTAGCTTTCCTCGGAGCCGTCGCTTTGTCAGTGGTAATCCTTGCCGCGCTCCAGAATTTATTTAGGAGAAAAAGATGATCGCCTGGCTTCGGCGTCTCTTTCAGGAAGTGAAGTCGGAGATCTCGCCGCCGTCTGTCCTCGAGCGCGAAAGGCCTCCGGAGATCGAAGTCCCCGTCGATATGTCCTTGCCGGCCGATCATCCCTTCCTCGTCCATCGCGGGAGATGCCGACAATGCCGAGGCCTCGATCCCTGCGCGATCGGCCGGGAATTGCTCAAATGAATTGGAGGCTAGATCGTCTAATGAGTCTAACGGCCGCAAAAGAAGCATCGGTATCGAGCGAACAGAAGACAATCACGGTCGCGATCTCTATCCAGGCCGACGACATGCTAAAACAGTTAGTCGGGATCGGGATCTTTGGACAGACGAAGCAAGAGATCTGCGAACGTTTCATCGATGAGAAACTCCTCGCGCTTCTCCCCTTCCTTTCCGGACGCCGGTGATTCGATGATCGTCGTCTTTACAAGACGCCAAAAAGAAATCGGCGCGCTCCTCGAGCGGGACTTGTCTAGTAAAGAGATCGCCGCGCTCCTGAACCTCGCCGAGCAAACCGTCAAGAATCATATTTGCAGACTTTCGCAGAAGCTCGGAGCTCACGGCCGGAGCGAGACGATCGAGCGATTCGCGACGGAGAAGCTAACTCGATTCCTCGAGCATGCGCCGCATTGCTTCCCGAGCGCGCGCGGCTTCATTTGCGAGAGATGCAATATCCGGTTTGATTTGAATGCGCCGCCGGCGTTCTGTCCGGGATGTGGACGAAAGAGAGATCCCTCGAAGTCGGGAGAAAAAGAGGAAAAATGAAAAACGCAGAAAACGGATACGAGAAGATCGCCGACGCGGCGCTCATCGCGGCGAAGGCCTTCGATCGCCTGGTCACACTCGTCGAGAAACTCGCCGAGCGCGAGTACCCCGAGAAGAAGCCGCTCGCCGATCGGATATGAAGATGTCGCCTCTCCAACCTGGCGAGCTCGAAGCCGGCGAGCTCGACGCGATCGCGACGGTCAAAAAGCTAGGCGCGAAATTCGGCTATGGGAATTTGATCGGTCATCTCCGCGACGCCTGGTCCGCGAGCTTGCAGAGCCGGTACGGGATGTCGAAAGAGACGGCCGATCTCTCCGCCGGCTATCTGTGCGCTTGGTGCCGCGTCGACACTAGGACAGGAACGAAAGTCGGCGCCGGCATCTGGCCGGGAGAGAACAGGCAAAAATGACGCTCGACGAGGCGAAGAAAATATATCCGAAGCTCCTCGCGATCTATCACGACGCGGCCGATCTCCCGGCCGGCTATGCGGTCCGCGAATGGTACGGCCTCGAGCCCGGCGAGCTCCTCGGCGCCGGCCTGGATCTCTCGCACGCGCGCTGGATCGCCTGGGAGAGCGGCGGAACCTATAAGCTCCCTCGCGATCCGAAAGATGATCCGGTCATCGTCGAGAGCTGGATCTAGAGATGCGGCCGCCGGATCTCTTTCGGAGAGTCGAGTATCGGGACGGCCGGCGCCGGACGTATCTCTTCCGGCCCTGTTCTTGCGGGACGCCGAAGCCGCATCCCTCGCCGCGGCGCTCGAGAAGGATCTGCGATCGTTGCCGCGGCGCGATCCTGGACGATCGAGAGAAGGCCTTCCTTCGCGCGCAGAGGCTCGGAGACGCGGCCGGCGACGCCTTCCTTCGGCCGGCGTTTCGTTAGCCGAGATCGCGCCTCGAGCGCCGCGGCGTCTCGCCGGCGCCGGCCGCGGATCGGCCCAAAAACGCAGGACAGATAGTCCCGCGCTTTGCTTTTCACCTCTGGAGTGAGCACGTTCTAAAGGACTTACTAGGCCGCTAAAAGTGAATGCCTGGCGAGTGCCAGGACGGTGCCAACGTTTGACAGGTTACGGGACGAGGCCTCGCCCCGCGGGATACGAACGCGGCCTCGTCCCTCGTCGGTGGAATCACGGTCCAGGTCGCGCAGGATCCCGACCAGGTCGCCGGCCGCCAGGCGAAGCTCGCCGGTCGCCTGGAACGTCTCCGGCTGGAGCTCGAGCTCGCGCGCCGAGAGCTGTACGCGATGGAGAATCACGCGGAGGCGGAGCCGGAGATCCATGCCCCCAAGTGTCAAATAAAATTGACGTTTTGTAAATTTTAAAATCCGGGAGTGCCCAAAGAGACGGCGATTCCTAGCGCCAGGGAGCCGGCCCCTTCCCAAAGAAACAGCCCCCCGTCCGCATCTTCGCCCGTCGCCGTCTCTCTCGTCACTCCGTTCCGCGCGCCGCTTTGCAATTCTCGATGGTGCGGAGCTCCTTGAGCGCCGCGGTCATCCTGACGACGTCGCCGGCTTCGATGCTCCGCTCGCCTTCGAGGATCGCCGCCTCCAGGAGATCGCGCGCCGTGCCTGGCGTTGTAGCGAGCGACTCCCAGTATGGGATCGCCTTCCGGACGCGATTGTTTTCGGCATGGATCGCCTTGATCGTTTCCGACATCGCGGTTTCCTCGCCTCGCAGCATTTTGAAAGCGCGCGCGCGGCGATCGTCGCGCTCCGGCGCCGGCCATCTTTCCAATTTGCGATACAAGGTTGTCCGTCCGATCTTGAGCTCTCTCGAGACTTGCGACCTACTTCCGTTGAGTCGCTCGAGAGCGTCAAAGCATGCGAGTCGCTCGATATCGTCCAAGGTGAGCGTCCTGGCGCTCATCTAAACCTCTCCATTCGTGATGAAACCGTGCCAGTGCTCCGGACCGTACTTAGGCTTCGGATACAGGATCGACGGCGTGAGCGTCATGTTCTCGAAAGAATCGCCCACTAGATGCCAACGTCCATCGTCGGCTTCGTGTTTTGATAGTGGCGCGTCTCCGCTCGGAGGATTGGCGAAGTACGCCGGGATGCGCGGATAAATACAGCCAGCATTCCGGTGTATCGGACAATCAAAAAGAATTCCAACTTTTTTCGCGAAGTCGCCGAGATCAATCCACTGAGGATGTAGGTCGACGAGCCTCACTCTGTTCGCTCCTTCACTTCTTCGAGAGCCGTCCGATCGCGGCGCCGGCGCCGGCGAAGAGCGTCGGCTTGATCCAGGTATTCCAGGCCTTCGCCCATTTCGTCTGCCCCAAGAGTTTTTCGAGATTGCCGTTGTCTTTCTTGAGGAGCGCGATTTGCTGGTCGGCGAGATCGCGATCGTGATCCCGGCTCGCGAGATCCGCCTTGCAGGTCGCGACGTTGTTCTCCGCGACCTTGCACGCGGCCAGGCGATTGTCGAGCGCCTCGGCGTCGACGATGACGAGCGGCTTCGGCGCCGGCGCGTTGGGGATGTCCGATTTCGCAGGAGTAACCAGGACGGCCGGCGTCGGGAGACTTGGGATCTCTCGCGTGACGTAGTCGGCTCTTTGTTGAGGAGTGTTGAGCTTCGCGACTTCGGCGATCGTCGCGGCGTTTCTCTCGGCCGCCTGGCGATCGCGGTCGGCCTCGGCCGCGGCCTCCGTCTTGCGGTCGACCTGGAGCTTGTCGAAGGCCTCCTTCGTCGCCTTGATCTCGGCCTCGCCTTTGAGCCGCGCGTCATGCTCGGAGAGCCAGGACAGAAAGCCGATCCCGACGAGGACCAGGACGAGGATCCCAACGATCGCTTCGATTTTCGCTCTTGCACTCACGGCCGGCGCCATCCATCTAAAAACTTCTCGGCGAGCCATTGCCGCTCTTTTAGATCCTCGGTCATTACGATCGTCGTGAGCGCGATCGTCAAAGAACGAAATTCGATCGCGATCTGACTCTCGCGGGACCGTGCCCCGAGGCCGTTGAGATCTTTCTGCATGCGCTTGAGGCCGGCATAGAGCATGCCGGCAAAGAAAGCGAGCTGGAGGAGCTGGCCCCCGAAATGTAGAACGTCTTGGTTCACTTATCCATTGCCCACGCCTCGACCTCGAGATCGAGCTTCACAAATTCGCCGACGAGCTCGCGTTCGCGTTCTGCGCGCCTCTCGCTTGTGTAGAGCTTCGAGCGGCGGATCTCATCGAGCCGCGCGATACAGAGCTCGCGATTGATGATCGGCATCAGATCTTCATAGTCGGCATAGTCCGGCGCGACGTCGGCTCGATCGGGAAATTTTAGCTTTAGACGCGCTCCGACGGCTCGAGCCGCGTCCAAGATGCGCCCCCCTGAAGTGTGCGCGCCGAGCCTCCGTCCATTCATGCAAGCTCCCCGATGAGTGCTTAACCCGTAACGACGCAGATGCTCGGCTTCGCGCGAGCGAGAGGAGGCGCGCCGGGATAGATGTTAAAAAGAATGTACCCCACGTCATCGCCTGGCTGGTCGACTTGCGCCGAATATGTTCCGAGACTCGCCTCTCCAATTGCGCCGCCGGCCGAGTAGGTGTTTCCGGTTACGGGATTGCTCAATCGAACATAAGGCGAGGCGATCGACGGACCGCCGGCCGCGCCGACTCCGGTTTGAAAGCACGCCAGGACAAGCGAGTCGACTTTCGTCGTCGTGATCGAGGGACAAGTGTACGGCGTACTTGGCGAGGCATTGTGTCCTGAAACAATTTGATCGACGATCCCGCCCGACCCCGAGATTTCTGCGATGAAATCCAGGACGCCTAGACTCCCGCCGCCAAAATTCAAGCTAACCGTGTTGCTGCCTGCCAAGCACGACGTACAAATGAAAAGTAAACTTGTACACTGGCCGCCCTCGGAGAGAGGCTGCTGGCTTTGAAGAACCCAGGTATTGCCGGGTCCTCCGCCGGCCGTGTCCGTGAGCGTCGGCGTCCCGCTCAAAAACCGCACCCATGCGAAAGCGATCAATACATTCCCGCCGGTGTTAGGCGAAGTGAACGCCTTCGACCTCGGCGAGCTTCCGTATGTCGTGTCGCCTGCGTGTTGCACTACGATTGGAACGGCCATTTTTTTAGCTCCTTATCCCGGCGAATGAGATCCCGAAGTCCGCGAGCGTCGCGTCGGCCGTCGCCGGCCCATCGATCTCGAGGATGTCCGACGTCCCGTTAAAAACCGCGTCGGAGGCCTGCGTCCAGGCGCCGGACGTTCCGCTGGCTGCGACGACGAGCGTCGCGAACGACGTCCCATTCTTTTTAAACGTAAACGTCGTCGACCCCGTCGCCGCGGCCGAGGCCGGTCCCGATTTCGATCCGGCCGCGCCGGCCGGAAACGTGACCGCATCGACGAGGATGTTTCGAAAGAGCACTTGCGCGTTGGATCCTACGCCTGGCATGAAGACGTACAGCCGGTAGATCTTCGGCTTGAATTCGAGAGCCGTCGCGCCGGCGTTGACCTGGACGGCGTATCCGCCGTCGCCGGAGTAAGAAGCCGGCGCGTCGGTGAGTCCCGTAAACGCCGTCGCGCCGGATCCGCCGGTCGAGAAAGTGACGACATTCGTTCCGTCGCAATAGAGGATGGTGAAAGTCGCGGAGTGTATAGCGATCCCTGTCCCCGCGGCCGTCTTGACGGTGATATCGTGGCCGCCCGTTGTCTGATTCGATACTACATAGAGCTTTTTGTTGTTAGGGGCGACAATGTTTCGATTCGCCGTCAAAACGCCAGTGAAAACGTAGGCGAGATGGCCGAGCGCCTCTCCGCCTTCCGCCGTCGAGAGGACGTAATCCGCGTCCGACATCGCGATCGAGATTTTATCGGTTAGCGCCTTGTCGAGCTCGTCGAAGGCCGTATTCGCCGTGACTTCCTTTGTATTCTGGCTCGCGTTGATGTGAGTGATCGCTAGATTAGGACTCGCCATTTGATCCGCCTCTCTAAGTGACGGTGATAAATGCCTCGTAGATCCTTACGACTACCGAGCCGGTCGTCGCGACGGAATCTGTCTCGAGCAACACAATTGCTTGCTGATCCCGCAAATTTATGCTCGTCGGAAGAGGCAAATTCACGGTCGTTTTTGCGACCGGTCCCGCATTGGCGTTGGCCTGATAGAGTACGCTGCGAGTCCAGGTCGTACCCGCGGCGATATCGATCGCCGGAGGAGCTTGGCCGCCGTTGATGTCGTTTTGCACGACTTCGTAGGTGATCGTCAAGACTATAGAAGTAGGAGCGACCGGCCCGATCGGCATCCCCGATACGACGACGCTCGCAAGAACGGCATTCCCGGCGCCGATGCCGGGATCGGGAGGACACGTCAACGTCGCGAACGTCGCCGGATTGCCGTCGATAATGTTCTCTGGATCCGCGACCGTGCCGGTAAAAGCTCCTCCGATGCCGACATTCGTATACTGATAGATACCCGGCTCTCCGCCTCCGCTCGATGTCCCGACGTTGTCATTCTCGGCCGGGAAGCCGCGGCCGACGGCCGCGGAATTCTGATAGACGATCGCCTTGATCGCGCTCTGCGCGTTTCCGAAGTCCGCGGCTTGCTGCGGGACCGTGTAAGTGTAGGTCGGACTCGTTATCCCTCGGACGGTCCGGACGAGCGTCGCGCCGTTGTAAAGCTCGAGATCGTAGCTTTCGACGTCTTCCGAGAGAGGGACGGTCCCGATCCCATCGAGCCAGGCGCCGCCGACTCGAGTCCTCCGGATCCAAGTCAAAATAACATTGTGATCGCCGTCCGTCGTCGCTCGGAGAGACGCCGGCGCATAGGGTTTAAGATCGGCGCCGGTGAGCGTGAGGACTTGAGGCGTCGCGGAATCTTTCGACGTCCCGATCGTCACGCCTTTGTAGTAGCGAATAGCGCCGATGACGCCGGTCGACGTCGTCGTCCTATTGATTCCGCTAGTCGTCAAAAGTATGAACGTCTCGCCGGCTACATGCGTCGAACAGAAGTCCTCCGTCCCGCGCCGGCCGCGGAGAAGATTCGAAAGCGTGTACGTCCCGTCCGAATTCAAAACGGCGCTTTGAAACTGGCCAACTTCGCCTCCCAACAGAAAAGCGTTTGCTCCGTTGAGGACGTTGAGCTCCGTCGTCGACGAGAGCGTGCCGCTTATCATTCGGACGTTGAGCGTGGTGACGCGATCCCAGGAAAACGGCGAATGCAAAGGCGCCGGCGTGGCCTGGGAGACGATCCCATACTCGACTTGGGATCCCTCGAACCCAATCTGATTGTATGAGTCGTTATCGGCCGAGCTGTAGAGAGCTCCGCCTGGCCATCCCTTCGAAGGCGAGGCCATCGCAAAATAGAAGCCGCTCGATCCGGACGGAGGCGCATCCGTATCGAGCAAGAGCGGAATATCAAAAAGGAAGAGAAGCGTCGGCGCCGTCGGATCGAGAGTCTGCCCGACGAAGCCGTCGCCGCTCGTCCCCTTCGCGCCGGAAACATAATTGCGCGCATCTTCCGAGCACAATTCGACCTTGACGGTGAAGTCCTGGCCGAGCGTCGTCTTCTTCATGCGCGCGGCATAGTCGGCGCTCTTGTAGGTGAAGACGAAAACGTCCGCCGTATCCAGGAGGATATATTTCGCGGGGACAAGCGTCGAATTCTGCGCGTTCCGCTCGTCCCACATCACATGTAAGGCCTTGTCCGCGATCTCCGCGGCCGCGTCCGCCTGGAGAGTCAGAGGAAGCTCGAGGAGTATCTTGTTTTTCGTCTTGACGACGCGCGAAGGCCGATGCCGTCTTTGCGTTCCCGTCTGATAGTCGAGCTCCGGATCCGAGTACAGGACCTCGATCGACTTGGGGAGATCGTGCTCCTGCGCGATCGTCTCCTGGATCGCGAAGCCATCCGCAACGATCCCGAGATCGTCTTCGGGAATCGTCATCACAGAAGAGCCGCCCCGCGGGACGGCCTTGATCTTAAAGTCCGTCTCGACCAGGTCGAAGAAATAGGCCTGCGTCAAAACTTGCAAGATCGTCCGCGCGTCGCAATTCCGCGTAATCGGATATCCGAAAACAGTCTGACCGGAGAGCGCCGTCAAATCGAAGAGTGAAGAGTCCATGCCGGCGCGCGTCAAGATGTCCGCGACGACGGAGTCGAGGCCTTCGCCGGCGACGGACTGGCGCTCGAGGAAGAGCCGATAGGTGTTTGCCTGGTAGCCTCCGGTCTGCAAGCTCGAGACAAGGAGCGAATTCGTCGCCACGTCATAAACTTGATCTTCGATCCCTGGCCAGTTTGTTCCGTTGGTGAGGAAGAGCCGCTCGTCGATCGTCGACCGCACTACAAGCGTTATTGCATCGAGGATTGCGATGCTCGGCGAGGCGCCGGCATAGGCGGAGAAGCGAATCAAACCGTCGGCCGGAACCTGGCCGAATGGATGCGACTTCCCGAAGAGCTTAGAGTAGTCCCCCGCCGCGGCCAGGACTGGCCCCGCGGACGTCGCCGTGATGGCCATCGTCGCGACGTCGACCTTGATGACGTACCCCGTATCGGTTAGCCCTAGCAAGGAATTGTCCGACGCATTCCAGAGCATCGATCCCACTACGCCGACGGTCGCATTCGAAGCGTATGTATAACATCGCGTCGCGACGGTGCCGGACCGTCCGTCGGCGACGGTGATCCCCCAAGTGTGAGTGCTGGCGTTGTACATCGCGATATAGGCGATCCCCTTGTCGTCTAGCGTCGGGAATCTCACGCCTCCAGTGAGCGTGCCGTCGATCGTGTTGACCCAAGGCGCGAAGCATTTGATCGATGCCGACTGTCCGTCGACGAAGTAGACTTTCGACTCGCCTACGGCGTTGTTATTCGTCGTGAAGACGACTTCATTTCCTCCCGACGGCGTCCGAATGAAATTGAACGAAGTTACATTCGTCAGGAGTCCGATGCGCGCGAGTGCTCTGAAAGTGCGGGGATCGAATTTTAGAGCGTACCAGGTAGGTCCGAGAGTAATGTCGTTGATCGCGAGCGTGATCCAGAAAAAGCCGGACGTATCGACGCCGGCGCAAGTCGGGACGATGGCCGTCGAATGGAGTGTGTCGCCGGCCTTGAGCGCGAAGTCGAGAACACCTTTCGACGTGACCGTGACCGCTTCAGGACCTGGCCCGACGTTCTGCCAAACGACGTGATGATCGTTTATCGTGTCGCCTTCCGTCGCCGTAAAAGCCGGAATCGTGCTCCCCGTTTTCGCGTCTCCTGTAACCGAAGTGACGATCTGGACATGACCGTTTTGATCGAGGATCTGGTCGCCTGGCGCCTGGACGTTGGCCGCGACCCAGGCCGGAAGAGGACTTGTATTGTCGACGGCGAGATCGATGCGCTCCGCGACCATGCCGAGCGAGTCGAGAATAATCGCGGCTCGGTTGATGGTATCGACGTAGATCCATTGCGGATTCATATACGCCGGTCCCGTTCCCGGAAACGGGTCGATGAGGCCGGCGTTTGGGTAACTGTCTTTGAGGTAAGTGAGGACCATTCCCGAGGAGCATTCCGCTCGGATGTTTGGAAGACGGTTGCCGAAGTCTGCCAGGGGAAAGCCGGTGTAAACGGCGCGCAGAAGTCCGCGAAAGGCCGACGTCCCGCCGACGCCGAGCGCCGCTTGTTCTGTCGGATCCGGAGTCTGCGTCGCTCCTCCCGAATAGATCGCCGGAGTGACCGTCGTCGTGTTTGTTCCGATGCCGGTCGACAATACATCGGAGGAGATCGCGCCTTTCGACGTGCGGTCGTAAATGAGCTTCGAGTCTCCCCATATTCGAGAGATCGAGGCCGTCCCGTCCGACTCGCAAAAAGCCGCGTCGAAATCGACCGTATAGGTGTAATTGACCGTCGTCTGTGACGGAGAACCTTTCGCGCTCTGCGTCGTCGTCGTTTTCGTTTCCTTGATTCCCGACGAGTAAATGATCTGGCCCGGAAGGCGAGCGCCTCCATACAGAAAAATGATCGGAGCGCCGTTCGCACTCGAAGAAACGAGCGTGTCGCTTAGTCGCGGTCCGGTTTGCGAAGTGTGGCCGGGAAAAAGAAGCGATCCGCCGATCGAGCCGATCGCGTAACCGATCTCAAAACCGAGAAATGGATTGCCAGTCGCGGCGCCGATCGCCAGGCCGGCGAGAGCTCCGCCGATCGCGAGCGCGATCTTGGCCACTAGTCCGACACTCCAGGGAAGCGAAACTTCCCGATGATCCGTCGCGACCAGGCCTCGTTAAGAATATGCTCGACGCATTTCTCCGGTCCGGCGCTGTACGCATGGATGATGTAGGGATCGAGGCCATGGAAAGCTACGATCGCGGCGTGACAAGGAAGAGTCGGGACGCGCATCGTCAGGACGTCGCCGTCCTCGAGCGCCGCGCCGGCCGCTTTTTGATCGAGCCGCCGGACGCAGATGTCATGCACAAGCCGGGATCCCGGCTCCGGCGAGTAGCTGAGATGATCGGTCCGGAGAATCGGAACGCCGTGACGATCTTTGATCTCGAGACGCTCCGCGACGCAGATCGGAAGGCCGACACAATCAATGCCGACTCCCTTTTCGCGGCCTTGATGATGGAATCGTGTCCCGAGATATTCGCGCGCGATCTCTACGATTCGAGCGCGTTCGATTCTGGTACTTTCTCCGGTCGACATGCTTCCGTCCTCACTTCCCTCCCGTCAAGATAGCGCGTCATCGAAATCGGAATATGCCTCGCGCATCCCTTCTTCTCGATCGGCCCTTTGACAAATGCGCGCCATTCTCCCGCGGGACGCTCGACCTCGAGATAGTCCCACACTCCCATCACAGCGAGCTCGACGCATTTATCACATTGCGCCATTGTCTACCCCGTCATGCTCGGATAACTCAGGACAGAATCCTGGCCTGGGATGTCTTTTTCCGCGCGGAAATTGGCGATATTGGTGAATTTGTCTTGGCAATCCGTCGCGAAATGATTACAGCCAGGCTCGGCCGTGAACGTGTCGCCAGGCGCGATGACGAAAGGCATCGACTCGAAAAGAACGATCGTCGTCCCGTCCCAGGAGCCGACGTCCATCGTCAAGCCGGCATTCGCGCCGGTTAGCCAGGTTAAAACGCCTTCGGTGTAGTAGCCGGATCCATGCGCGAGGCCGGTCGCCGTGAAAGCGCGCGAATCCGTAGCTACCGCGACCGTACCCGTCTCCTGTAAGGCGACCAGGTTGACCCCGCACTCTGTACTCCCGAGATCGACGCGACAAGTCGGCCCGTAGAGCTGGCCGAGGACGGTCCCAAAGCGAAAAGAGAGGCCGCGGATCTCGGAGACGAAGACGCCGTTTTGCATTTTGACGATGCCGAGCGTCCCCTTCCGGATCTTGATATCTCCCATAGTGAGATCGGCCCAGTTGACGACGCGGACTTCGATGTCCGCGTAGTTGTACAAGCCGGCTCGAATGTCGTCATCGGTGATTGAGTCCGAGTCCAGAAACGCCGTGACCTCGAGATTGTCCGTCGCGAGTCCCGAGTTTGTTTCCGTCGCCGACGGCGTCATCCCCGTTTCGCCCTGGTAAGTGACGGTGTCCGTCCCGTCGTTATAGACCAGATCGAGATCGTGATTTGTAAAACCGAGGAGCGTCCCGTCTTTGCGCTTTACTTTCCAGAGAAAGGCAAGCGTGGTACAGGAAAGATTTAAATGCGCGGTCATCGCGACAGTTGCAGTTTTCATGCTCTCTCAGTAATTCGGAGGCCGGACTTCGACGAGGCCGATATTGTTCCAGGAGACGATCGGATCGCCTCCCGAGACGTTAGATTCCTCGACGGACATCGCGAGTTTATCGGCGTCGAATCTGACCGGGAAATGAAACTGTCCGCTCGCCGTGATGACCGCTAAAGACGTCGGCGCATGGCCGGCGCCGAAAGTGATTTTTCCCGTCGTCGCATCGATCGACCAATTCGCCGACGCGACGAGAACGCCGCCGACTTTGACGGAGACGGTATCCGCGAGCGCGCTTCCCTTGTAGTTATTTACGGCCGACGTGATCGGCTTGGTGATCGTGCGCGTCATCGAGCGGCCGCCGATCGCATACGTTTTGATGAGCTGGTAAGGACCGAGCGTCGATCCGTCGCCGATCCCGATTTGCTCATTCGTAAAAACGAAATCTTTGTGATCCTTGAGGCGGAACGCGTCGCCGCGGCCGCGAACGACGTGAAAGAAAGCGAGCAAAAGATCTTTATAGAGCGTCTTGTCGATGCCGACTGGCGTTATGAGAGAAATTTGCCATTCGCCGCGGGAGTTTGCCCAGTTGGAATTTCGACGCTCGGCGCCGGAAAAAGATTCGTTGACCTGCGTCGAGTATCCCGGCCCTCCGACCGCGCGATACGAGATCGTTGTCGGGAATTCTACTTCGAAGAAGGCCATTTATCTCGACCTCGCATAAGCCGACGCCGTCGCTTCATGGACGCCGGCGAGGACCTGAACCTGGGATGCTTTGAACGAATCGAAGTCTCGAACGCCGTGAAAATGGACGTGCGTCTCGATCGAGCGGCCGCCGGAGTCGATCTTGAGCTGTGAAGCGATCTGCCCTGGGACCTTCGGCGAGAAGAATTCGGGATGCTTCTCCCCGACCATGTATAGCTTTCCTGGCGAGACGGATCCGCCGGCTTCCATGCCTCCGCCGAAGATCCCCGAGAAGATGGATCCGATCGAATGGCCGATCCCGCCGATGATCGAGGACAGAGTCCCGGCCAGGCTGCTAAAGATGCTTCCGAGCTTCGAAGTGAGTCCGGAGAAGATGCTCGAGAGGCCTCCGCCGGCGCCTCCGCCGCTTCCGTCGCCTTCGCCGCTTCCGTCCGTTCCGCCGGCGAGAGCTGAGAGGCTATTCCCGGCGCCTCCGCCGGCGCCTCCCTTCCCTAATATGCTGCCGAGGACGTTCCCGCTCGCGTCGACCGGCATGACATAGAACGGCGAGGAGCTCGAGCCGTCGGCCTTGCCTCCGCCGAGGCCTGGGACGGCGCCGCCGAAGATCTTCTTCTCGATCCCGCCGGCGACGTTCGAAAAAATGTTCTTGATCCCCGCGGTCGCGAGGGACGTATTGAACGAGTCGAGAAGGCTCTTGAAATTCGCCTTGCCGGTCGAGACAAGCTTCCCGAGCTGGTCCTCGAGGCCGGTTATTGCGGACGAAAACGTCTTAAAAACGTTCTCGCCGAGATTCTTCCCATCGATCGCGAGCTCGTTTAAAAGCGCGCGCGTCTTGTCAGTGAGCGTCCCGACTTTCAGAGCGGCCGTATCCCATTGCTTGATGATCTTGTCGTTTGCGTCGTAGATGGCCGCGTCGACGACAAGCGTCGAGTCTCTGTTATCGATGAGAGCTTTCCGGATGTCCGTTAGCTTGGCGAGCTCGTTAGTGTACTGCGTGACAAGCGAATAGGCGCCGGCCTCGCTCGCGACCTGCGCCTCTTTTTGAATGTCCGATTGCTCGGTATAGAGCGCGCGGATCTTCGCGATCTGACTCGGATCCGCGGCCGGATTCGCGCTTTCGAAGGCCGCGACTTTTTGCCCGATTTGCGCCTGGCGCACGGCTTCGGCGCTCTTGAGATGCGCGGCCGTGACGGCCTCGATCGCCGGTAGTTCTTCCTGAAAGGCGCGCGTCTCTTTGGCGATCGTCTCGTCGATCGTCAATTGCCGGATCTTGGCTAACTGCGCGGCGTGTACGTCAAGATCGTCGTTTGCCTGCCGGACGCCGATCGCGAGCTCCGCCAGGCGATCGACGGTCGTCCCGATAGTATTGAAAGCGAGCTTGTACTCGGCCTCGGCTTCCTGGACTTTCTCGCGATCCTTCTCGAGCTGCTTATCGATGCCGGCCGCGGCGATCGCCGCGGATCCGAGCTCATAAGCGGCCGTGATGGCCTGGAGGCCGGCGATCTGCGCGGAATATCCGTCCGTCTCTTTTTGGAGCTCGGTATTTATTTTGACGATGTCGGCGCCGACGACTTTCTCCCTCGAGTTAGCCTTGATCGCGTCCGTCTCGTCCTCGATGTACTTCTTGAGCCGCGCTTTCTCGGCGCCGGTCGTCTTATCGGCCTCGGCGTTGAGCTTCTGGATCGTCGCCGCGGCCGCATTGTCGGCGACCTGGATCCGCTGCGCGGCCTGGGAGAGCTGCGTCGCGCCGGCGAGCCGGACCTCGGCCGCGGCTTGCTGGTCGAGCGCCGCGATCTGCGCTTTGATGGCTTCGAGGCGCTTGTCGACCGTTTCCTTGTTGAGATCGACTTTCGTCCCGGCTACCGGCTTTTTGACTTCGGAATCCGCGGAGTCCTTAAACGCGTTGGTTAGAAGCGTTTGATACGCAAGCCAATTTTTTTTGGATTGAGCGAAAAATACTTGATCGACGGCCTCAAGCCGCGCCGTCCCTTCCTTCGCGGCGTTGACGATTCCGGTATAGTCCAGGTGCGCTGCGGCCTTGGCCTGCGCGACGAGCGTCGAAAATTTCTCTCCCATTTCCGCGACGAAGTTTGCGACGACCGCGCCGGCCTCTTTGAAAATAAACGCGACCAGGCCGCCGAAGGAGATGAAGTATTGCGTTATCGTCTTGACGCCGGAGATGAGATCGTCGATTCCCGATCCTTTTTCGGTGAGTCCTTCAGTGAGAGCCGTCGCGACGGCTTGCATCGCCGGGAGGAGCTGCTTTGACAATTGGAGAGAGGCGCCTTCTCCCGCGGCCTTGAGCTCGTTTAGCGTTTGCTCGAAATGGTGAGCGGCCTCGGCCGTCTCCTGGTCGATGACCAGGCCGAGCTTTTTCGCCGTCTCGACAAATGCGTCGATCCCTTCCTTCCCTTTCTTCAATAGCGGGATAAGCTCGGCGCCGGCCTTGCCAAAGAGCTGCATCGCAAGAGCGCCGCGCTCCGCCGTGTCCGGCATCCCGCTAAATTTCGTCGCTAGGTCGCCGAAGATCGCCTCGGTACTTCGGATCGCCCCGTCGGCGCCCTTGACGGACACGCCGAGCCGCGTAAAAGCGTTCTGCGCGCTCTCCGGCGCGACGGCCGCGGCGAAAATGGCTTTGTTGAGCTTCTCGAGGCCTTTCGTCAGTTGCTCTTGATCGACGCCGGATTGTTTCGCCGCGTATCCTAAGCCGCTCAAGGCCTCCGTCGAGACGCCGGTGATCTGCGACATTAGGCCGATCTTTGCCGCGGCCTCGGTCGCATGGAGCGCGATCGCGATGACGCCGACCTCGATCGCCGCCAGGGATCCGACGGCCACGCCGGCGCCGGCGCCGACGAGGCCGATCGCGCCTCCGAGTTTTCCGATCCCGCTCGCGGCTCCGCCGGCGAAATCCCCTACTTTGGAGAATGTCGCCGAGATGATCGCGCCGACTTCGCCGAGAGGTCCCAAAACTTCGCCGAGAAGGCCTCCGAGATTCTCGAACGACTCATGGATGTCCTTCCCGGCTTGCTTCGAGGCATAAGCCGCGGCTCCCATTCCCGAGACGAAGTCGGCGACGTTGGCCTTGAGATCGATAAAAAGCGTGCCGAGTGACATTTTTCCTTCTTATCTCCCTGGTCCGCATCCCATGACGGACGAAAGGACTTCGATCATCTCGTCGAGCGTCTGCTCTTTTTTCTCCGCCTCGAGCTCGCGCTTGAGATCCGGAACGAAATCGATCGCTGTAATCGGCTCCGACTTCTCCGGATCGCGATTGACGTTATAGATCGCCGCGGCGATCGTTCCCGCTAAGAGCTGCCTGGCCCTGCGCTCGGCGACCTTGCGATCGCAAAGCGCGTCAAACATTGCCAAAGTCAGACGGCCGATCTCTTCGTCCGCGAGGCCGAGATCATATCGGCCGATCGACCAGATCTCGAGCCAGGTTAGCTCGCCGAAGCGGCCGCCGCCGCCGGCGCCGCGATCTGCGTTATGTTCGCGGCCGCCGGCGCCGGTGCGTTTGGGGAACTGGCCTGCGCCTCCGCCTCGGCCTTCTCGCGCGCGGCTTTGATGGCCGCCTGGCGATCCGGAGGAAGCGTCGCGACAAAAGCATCAAAGAGAGCATTCTGGATTTGCTTTGCATTGCCGGCGTCCATCAAGGATCGAATGATTTCGATCCCTTCCGTCGTCGGCTCGCCGGTTTTCTCGTCCCGCGTGTCGTATTCGGGATGCTTCGCCAGGATCGCGGCGTAGAACATCGTCGAAATGGTGATCGGCGAAGTATCTTCCCAGGTCGGACCGTCGAGAAGCGACTTCCCGATATGCTCCTGGACGTAGCAAGCCGCGTTAAAGTCGAGCGAGAGATTGAAAGTCCGCTGGAGCTCGTCGCCGGAGTCGTCCAGGACGTTCAGACGCAAAGGAACGGACGGCGCGATCCGCCGGCGGAGTTGCATCGGTTTTTCTGGCATCTTCCCCCCTTGAAACGTTTGTTTCTGAGCTGCTCAAGGCCTCGGCCGCGGCGAGCTCCTGCAGAAAGGCGAGCTGCCTCGCGATCGTAGCCATTTATGCGGCGATCGCGAGCGTCGGCTCTTTCGACACGTTTGTTTCACTTTCGACTAGGCGAACGTCGGTTGACCGGTGATCGAGAGCTTGCCGGCGAACTTCGAGGCCTTGTCTACGGATAGATCGAAGTCTGCCGATGTCGAGTAGGCCTTAAACGAGAACGTCCCGCGGCCGCCAGGAAGAACTAGCTTCCAATCGGACAGCGTCCTCCCGTCAAACTGCGTCTGTAAGGATTGCTGCGTAACGTCTTGCGGGATGTAATTCGCGTCGAACGACAAGTCGCCGGCGTCGAGAAGCGTCGCGAGCTTCTCGCGATAGGCGCCCGTTGAATCAAAGTTTGTGACGTCGACGAGATCCATCTTCGATCCGCCGCGCTTGACTGACGTGACTTCGGCGATCGTGGTGAAAACTTCCGGACTTCCTCCGTCGCCGAGTTGCAATTGTGTCCCCTGGCCTGCGAAGGCCCTTGACCCTCCATAACTCATTTGTGTCTCCTTCTTTCAGATTCGGCCAAAAGGCCTTTCGCGAATCGCTCCGCGAAACTTTTATGCGCCGTTTGTGTCGGCGAACAAAAACTCGAGATCAATTGCCACGTGATAGAGCGCCGGCGCCGGCTCGTAGGTGTCGAGCTCGAAGGAAAGCGCGCAATAGTCGATCCGCGTCCCGTCGGGAAACGTGCTTTGGAATCCGACGAGCAATTGCTTGAGCGCGCGCGCGAGAGCTTTCGCTTCTTCATGCGTCTTCGAATAGTTGGAAAACTGCATCCTCATCGGCTGCAAATTGGACGGTCCGTCCATCGTTGAATCGGTGTTCCCGGAGATCTGCGAGTAGATAATCAGCGGCGCATCGGCATCGGCCGGCGCCGAGACGGCGAAGAGGCCGGTCGCCTGGTCGCGCCTGGTCGCCGGCGTTCCAATGATGGCCGTGATCGCGGCCGCGCCGAGGATCGTCGAGACTATGTTCGCTTGTATCATTCGATCGGCATCCCGTTCTTCCGAAGCTCTTCTTTCGCCGTCGAGATGAAGGCATCGAGCGCCTTGTCCTTGCCGGCGTCAAACGTCGCGCGAATAAACGGATTGCCCTTGCTAAAGCGCGTGCCGAATTCCTGGAAAAGCCCCCAAAATGCTTTTTTGTCCGGCCCGACGGCGACGGTCCCCTGGAGCTCGTCGCCTCGGATGCTCGTCTTCATCGCGATCGCGCGGGAGAGGATCCCGAATTCCCTCGAGCGGCCCTTGTACTTCTGGCCTTTGTACTTCGTTCCGCCGAAGACGTGCCATCCCTTCGGAGCTCGCGACTTCATAATTTCCCGGAAAACCTGGCCGCCGGCGCGAACGGCCGTCCGGATGATCCCCTTCGCGATCCGTCCTGGGAGACGCTCGAGCTTCTCCTGGATCTCGGTCCCTCCGGTAATTGTGGCCTTGATTTGATCGCGGGATCCCATTAGACGGCGCCTCCCGCGGCGTTGCGCGTCGAGTCGCTTCTCTCGATACAGGAAAGCTCGAGCATCTTGTGCCGGCCGTCCGGATCCATCGCGTATTGGATCTCGAAGTACTTGTCGTCGAAGAGAACGATCTGACGCGAAGAGATTCCCGGCGCATAGCGCATGGTGATCTTGTGAGTGATAAGCGGCGTTTGTTCCGAGGCCGCATATTTTTCGGCGCCGGTGAGCGTCGAAACCGAGGCCCACGTCTCGAGGAATAGCGAGTAGTTATCGGGAGACGTGCCTCCGAGCGGACCTTGCACGTTGGTTAGGCCCATGATTTTGATCCGGTGCCGGAGTTGGCCGGCCTGGATCCTTGTGCTCGGAGGCATTTTTGTCTCTTTTCCCGGTCTAGCGCGTGACGTACAGGACGGAGAGCTTGATGAGAGCCGACGAGGCCATCACATGACAAGTCCCGTCGCCTTCGATCCATCCCTCTTGACCGGAGAGGAACGAATAGGCCGCCGTCTTGCCGGCCGCGATCGAATAGGTCGTGATGTCCTGCGAACGGCCCTTCGCGTCGGCCGAAGACGTGATCGTGATCGTTTGCGCTCCGGTGTCCGTATTTTCCGCAAGTAAGACTTCATGCCCCGACAATTTGAAACTGTTCCCGAGCGAGGCGTCCGCCGCTGTCTTGACGAGATCGAGAGCGCCGCCGGCCGGCGCTCCGGATATGTACGGCCCGACCGGAACCTGAGAATTTATTAAAACTGGTGCCATTTTTTTCTCTCCTCTTTGTGAAGATCATCCTCGAGTCGGCGCGAAGTCCTTGATCTCGAGACTCGAGACTAAGGCGTCGAACTGCATCGGGATTTTTTTGAGATCCGCCGGCGTAGCCGTTTCGCGATTCTCATAGTAGCCGCCGGTGATCTGCAATATCGCGACCAGAGCGCGAGCCGGAACCGCGTCCGGAATCTCGCCGTAACCGGCCGTGAAATAGATTTTTACGACGTTAGGCGCGCGGACGACGCTCGGCCATTCGGCGCCGGAGAGCGGAAAGATCCGCGGAGGCATCGAGTCGCGATCGTAAAGGAAATCGCCGGTCGGCGCCGGCCCGAGGCACGTCCAAGTTAGATCCCCGTCGACCGTCGTCGCATCCAGGAGCGTAGCCCAAGACGGCGTCGTATCGCCGCTCGTTGGCTCCTCGCCTTCCGATGCCGGCGTCGCGAGCGAAACTTCCTGGAGATTGCCGTGCGAGTCTGCGACCTGGTCGCCGACTTCATACTCCTCGTCCGCGACCCAGGCGAACGGCGTCGGAAGTAGATCGTGCCAGGCATTGTCGACATCGGAGAGATAGGAGATCCGCTCGATCGAAACGAGCGGAGACTTCGAGAGCTTTATCATCTGCGCGTAGTTGGGGAGACGATTCCAATATCGGATGACTCCGTAGTCGATCTGGTCATTCCGGACGAATTGCTGGTCGAGCGATTTGAACGGGAAGGCGTCGAACGTTTGCCGGTAGGACTTGGTTATCAGACTCAGGTTTGTCATTTCCTCGAGATTTTCCCGAGCTGCGCGGACATAGAGCTTGATGAGCGTGTCGTCCTGGCTCGTCGTCACGCGGCAATGGCTCTTAGCCGTCGCGACATCGATCGGCTCGATCGCCTGTCCGACTTCTTCGACCAGTGAGCTCACGACTTTCTCCCTTTCTTTTTCGCAATCGGCGCCGGCTTCGCGGCCGGCGTGACGCCGGCGTCCGGAGTGACGGCGATCTCCGCCGGCGGAGGCGGAGAAGGATCGTCCGGATCGAAGAGTACGCGCTCGGCTTTCTTCTCGCGTATGAGAGCATGCGCCGCATGATCCTTGACGTCCCTTACCTCGCCGGCATACATGCCGATCTTCATTCGGACATACATTCGCGAGAATTCCCTTTTTGCGGGAGTGCGGGACGGCCTCGACGCCGTCCCGCCCCCGCTTATCGTGCTGCTTTTGTTAGGCCGTTGCCGTCGCGCTCGAGACTTCGGCATATCGCGCGCCGGTGAGGAGCGCGACCGCGGACGCGATGACGCTATTCGATCCGTTCGTCAATTGGAGCTGAACATACGGGGATCCGTCGGCGAGCTCCGACGCATCGATCTCGATGACATAGAAGATCCCGGAGTTTGCGCTCGGCGTGTAGCCGGCCGCCGTGACGGCCGTCCTCGCGCCGAGGACGTCATGCGAAGCGCCGGCCGTTTCTTGTTTGTAGATCGAAAAAGGAATCGCGACGGGATTGTCGCCGGCCGCGTCCGTACACTGATTGACGAGGATTTTCGTAAATGCGGCCGCGGCGACGCCGATCGCGAGGAGGATCGACGCATGACCGTGTTTCTTCATGCTGAAGGCCTGCGCCGTTTTGCCTCCGGTGATATCGATCGGCGCGAGGATGTTTACGACGTGCCCTTGCTCTGCGATTACAAAACCTTTCATTGGACTTTCTCCTCTTCAGAAAATTTTGATGGAAGGCGACCTCTCGATCGCCTCCCGAGACTTCTACTTCCTACGAGCGAGCTTGTAGAGTGACAAACGGCGCGACCGTGTTCGTGCCGTTCTTCGGAGTTAGGACCTTGTTCCAAGACGGTTGACCGTCGACGCGATAGACAAAACGGAACGTCGTTTCGTCATTGAGGAATCGGACATGGATAGAGCTCGCGGCCTGCGGAGCTCCCTTGTCGATCATCAAGTATTGCGAGAGATCGGCCAGGACGATGTCGCCTTCCGTTCCGAGCGTCGCGCAATGCTCGACGGGGATAACCGGCCGGCCGAGCAAGAGGCCGTATTGATTGTTATTCCCGTTCATGCCGGGAGGCGTGTACAGGAGTTGGACGGCCGTCCCCGTACCTAGAGTCAGAGGATAGAGCTTCGATTCGACGTCCTGATTGATAAACCAGGCCGCCGTCTGTCGCGATCGAGCCCATAGTCTTTGCCACATATCGAGGACGTCCGGCGTCGAGATCGTTGCGCCGGAATCGCCTCCGTCTTTCGCGACGGAAACGGTCGCGGCTCCCCCGATGATGCCGAGAGGCTGGCCGGCGCCGGTCCCGTTGAAGATCGCGTCCTCGACTTTGAACGTGAACTCCTCCGGGAATGCTTGCATGATGACGGCCTCGAGCGCGGTCGCATCGGCGAGGAGCTCGTCGGTCGCGTAGCAGAGCCCGATGAGCTTCTGAAGATTCATCTCGATTTGACGAAACTTCGGCTTCGTCCCCGTAAACGTATCGGCTTCGTTGATCCAATACGCCAGGATCCCGCCCCATCGAGAGCCGTCGGCTCGACTCGTCTCGTTGAGCGCGTTGATCTTGATGCCGTTCGCATTCGAAGAGATCGGGATGCGGCGAACGCGCGAGGCGATCTGTCCCGATTCGTAAACGCGTTGGATGAGCTCGGCCGAGAAATCCTTCTGGACGAGGAAGCCGCCGTCGGACGGTACGGCCTCCGACGTCCCCGAGGCCGCGGCCTGGATGAGTCGCGGATCGACTTGCCGGCCGCTCGATCGCTCTGCGCGGACGCAAGCGACGAGAAATTCGCCGAATGTCGGGAAAACGATTTTCGGATCCCCCGCCGCGGCGCCGGCGCGACGTGCGGCTTCCTGGTCCTCGTCCGGAACGTGAACGACGCCCCGCTCGAATTCCAGGATTTTCTCTTCGCGCTCGAGGGACGTTTCGACGGCCTTGAGCGCCTTGAGTTTGTCCTCATAGGTCGCGGCTTCGGCTTCGTTCAAGTCGCGATTGTTGTCCTTCGCGGCTCCGTCGAGTAGCGCGCGCAATTCCGTTGTGATGCTGACTTTCTTTTGACGCAATGCTTTGATGTTCGACATCTCAGTCTTCTCCTCATTCGAATTTGTCTTTGTGGCCTTGCTGGATATCACGCGATCGACGGATCTCGCGACTTCCCGCTTTGCTGCATCGCCGCTGGCCGGCTTGCGCGAAGGCGCCGCCGGCCACGGCTGAAACTTATGTTTCGATCTAACTTAAGTTAGATCGAGCTCCCTCGAGCGTGCTGCAAGTCCTCCGACTCTTTGCGGAGGCGCCGGCGAGCTGGCGACGCCGAAACGCGCGAGCGTGTCGTCCATCGTCGCGACCTTGTCGGCCATGCCTTGCTTTACGGCCGCGGCCGCCAGGACGAGCCGGCCTTCGCCGAAGCCGCCGCGGACGTCGGCCGGCGAGACTCCGCGGCCCTTCGCGACTGACTTCGTAAACATCGTGTAAAAAGAGTCGACGGTATCCTGGAGAGCGGCGCGCGCCGAGTCCGAGAGCGGCTCGTAGGGATTGCCGTCGACTTTGTACTTGCCGGCGGAAATGAGCGAAACCTTGACGCCTTCCGTCTCGAGCGCCTTCGAAACGTCCTCATGCTCGGCGAAGACGCCGATCGAGCCGACGGAGCCGCTCGGCGTGACGATGATCTCCGAAGCCGAGCATGCGAGCCAGTAGGCCGCCGAGGCCGCCATGCCGTCGACCTGCGCGACGATTTTCTTCTGGTCGCGCGCGGCCAGGATCTCATCGGCGAATTCTGGAACGCCGTCGACGGATCCTCCCGGCGAGTCAACGTCGAAGACGATCGCCTTGACGGAGGAGTCCGTCATCGCTTGACGGAAAGAGGCTTGGAGCTTCTCGATCGATGTCCCTCCGGACATCTGCGACATCATATTCATGCGCCTCGAGATGATGCCGTAGATCGGTAGGACTGCGACCGTACCAGGCGTCGACGGCCGCGGCTTCGGTCCGGCGCCGACGTGCGCGCGGATCTCGTCGTCGTTGAAATCCTCCCAACCTTCGGAGCCCTTTTTTCGAATGACGTCGCAAATCGTCGCGAGCTTCTCCGGGAGGATGGCCCACGGCTGGCCGATGACGTGCGCGTAAACGAGTTTATATTTCATCGCTTTACCCCTGTCGCTACTTCCGCGAGTGCTTTCGCTCTTGTGACCTTGACGAGCGCCTTCTCGACGAGCTCCCCAGGACCATCTAGCGCGATCGCCTCGAGCTCGGCCTCGACGCTCGCGCCGCTCGCGCCGGCGCCGGACACTCTCGATAGATTGTCCTGGCAATAGCTGTTAGCTTCGGCGCGCGAGATCCGCATCGTCTCGGAGATGAGATCGATATGTGAGGCATAGAACAAGATGGCCTCTCGTTCGAAGTCCTCCGGATCCTTCGCTTTCGCCGCGGCCCGTTTAAGCGCCGCAATTTCCTTCCGGACCAGACGCTCGCCCGCGCCGATTGCAAACTGGCGAAGCCGCGCTTCGACGGCCGTCGCGTCCGTCTGATTGGCCGTCTGGTCGTTGGGATCCGGACCTGGTCCGCCGGTAGTCCCCATATTTAAAGGCGTCAAGTAGTCGTCGCCGTTCTTTATGGGGTTTAAGTTTTCGAAGCGCCGGACGTCGTTCCGCGAGAGCCATCCTCCAGTGCGGCCGACGGAGTAGGCGTCATAGCGGCTCTTGATGTCCCCGCGGAGAAGGCCGTCCATCAAAAACTCCGCGAAGTATTCGTTACCGTCGCCGAGCTCGAGCGGATCCAGGAGATCGACGGAGATCCTTTGTTCCCATCTAACGGCGCGCGGCCGTTGATTGTCCGTAACGAATTCGATCGCTTGTTGTTCGATGTTCGAAAACGCCGACTTCGAGAGATCGCCGATCTTGTGAAGAGGGACCCGGAAGAAGCCGGCGATATCGGAGCGCGAGAACTGCCTGGCCTCGAGGAATTGCGAGTCTTTGTTATTCATGCCGATCGCCTGGTACTTGAGGCCTTCCTCGAGAAGTGCGGCCTTGTGGCGATTGACGCCGGTCTGAGACTCCTGCCAAGAGTCCTTGATTCGTTTGTACGCGACGTCGCCGAGCTTGCCGGGATGCTCGAGGACGCCTCGAGGCTGCGAGTCGTTCGAAAAAAAGCGCGCCGCGTATTCTTGCTGTGCGAGCGCCGTCCCGATTACTTCGCGCTGGACGGCGATCGGACTCATCCCGATCATGCCGTCGGACGAAAGTCCGCGGACGTGGAAGATCTCTTCCATCGCATAGTTTTGGACCGTCCCGTCGTACCATGCGCGGACCTGGTAGCGGAGCCGGCCGTTTGGTAGCCGGTAGACGTTGACGCGATCCGGATGCAAAGGGATGAGCTCGTCGATCGCTCCCTTCCGTCCTGGAATGATGAGCGAGAAACCATTGCCGCGGAGCTCGACATGACCCTGCATCATCTCGACCCATTCCATCGCCGTCTGATAGATATTCGGTTTGTTATGGAGGACTTTGTAGAGAGGATGATCGGTCGCGCGCTCTTTGCCTCCGTCGGGAAGCCGCTTGTAAATGATGAGCGGCATCGAGCCGAGCGTCTCGGCGCAAACGCGAACGCAGGAAAAGACGGCCGAGAGCTGCATCGCCGACTCCGGAGAGACGCGCATCCCGGAGTCTGAGGCGTAGCCAGGCCGCGAGTACCAGAAATCGTCATGCGGCGAAATTGGATTGATGGCCCCGCCGAGGCCGAGGATGCGAAACGCCGAGCTGAAGTCGCGGACTAAGGACACGGCTATCCCTCCCGTCCTGACTGTGATTCTGCTTTATGTTTCGCGGCCAGGACGAAGGCGTAGACAAGAAGTAACGCGCCGAGGACGATGAGCGCGGCCGGCCGGTAGATCCAGGCGATCCCGGCGATCAAGAGCGAGAGGCCGAGAAGAGCGACGGCGTCTTCCTTCGCGAAGCGCGCCGGCTTCGTCTCGATTGGATTGTCCGTCATGTAGTGCGAATTCCCATTTCGTCGTAGATCGAGTGACCCGCCTGGGAAGGAGCGAATTGAGCGCGGCCGAGTGCCATGATAAGAGCGACCGCACCGTCGATCTTCTCAATCTTTTTGCGTTTGTTAGGTTTAATGTTTCCGGCCTCGTCCTCTTTGGTTATCAGGTTGTTTATGTTCCATCGTAAAACGGGATCCGCGAGATGCGCGATCTTCTTCTTCTTGACCAGGACTTCCAGATTTTTTGTGGGATCGGACATCGAGGCGTACCCCTGTCGAAACTCGACCATGGTGACGCCGGCCTCGGTCAGTTGGTTGGCGATCTGCGTCGCGTTCCAGGGATCGAAGGCGACTTCCTCGAGCTCGAATAGATCCTTGTCCGCGATGATCTTCCGCTTGATGACGTCGTAGTCGACGACGTTCCCTTCGGTCGCCGTGATGAATCCCTCGCGGATCCAGATGTCGTACTGGACGTGATCCTTTTTCACGCGCTCGGCGACGTTCTCCGACGGGACAAAGAATTCCGGAACGACGATCCAAAGCGGATCCTCCGGCGTCGGAAAGAAAAGTTTTACATAGGCCGTCAAGTCGACCTTGCTCGAGAGATCCATGCCGGCGACGCATCGACGGCCGCGGAGGCGCTCGAGCGTGCGATCGCGGAGGATCTTCGGATCGATCCCCTCGAGCGAATAGCCGACGCAGGTCGCCCAGTCTTCCGGCTTGATGAGCTTCGTCCCTCCGCCGGCGACCCAAACGTTTAGGTGTTTGGTGAGGAAGCCGTTTAGCTTCGAATTCATGTTCTTCGCGGTCTGTGCTTTGTCGCGAAGATCGTCGATCTTGACGGAGACGAGGAGATTCGGATTCGCCTTGATCCAGCATTTTTCTTCGAACCATGTTTTCTGATCGTCGGGATCCAGGCCGGCCAGGAAACAGAAAAGCGAGTCGTCCTCGAAGATGCCCTCGAGAACGTTTTCGCAGTAGCCGTGCTGCTTAAAGCATGGCCCTTCGAGATTGTCGCCGGCCGTCGTGATCGTAAACTTGAGCGGCTGCCGGCGCGACCCCGTCGCCGTATCAATCACTTCGTAAACCTTGTCCGTCTTGTGCGCGTGGTACTCGTCGATGATCGCGCCGTGAACGTTGAGGCCGTCGAGCGTATCCTCGTCGGCGCCGAGCGGCTCGAATTTCGAGGCCGTATTCGGGATCGACATATTGTCCCGAAAATTCTGGATCCGTTTCGCGAGCGCCGGCGAGGCCTTCCGCATGCGCTCGGCCTCTTTGAAAACGATGCGCGCCTGGTCCTTCTTCGTCGCGGCGACGTAGACCTCGGCGCCTGGCTCGCCGTCCGCGAAAAACAAATAGAGGCCGATCCCCGCGGCGAATGTCGACTTCCCGTTTTTCCTGGCGACGAAGACATAGGCGTTTCGAAACCGGCGGAGGCCTCCGGCGCGCTTCCATCCAAAGACGCAGTAAATAATAAATTGCTGCCATGGCTCGAGTTTGAACGACTGGCCGGCGTACTCGCCTTTCGAATGTTTGAGGAAGGAAAAGAAGTCGAGAGCATGCTGCGCGGACTTGGGATCGAAATAGAGTCCTCTCGAGTGTCCCGTCTCGAGATCCTTGAGATGTCGCCGGCAAGCGAGCGCGACGTTTCTCGAGACGGTGATCTTCCCGGCCGCGGCGTCTCGACAATACTTCTCCGCGGGATGATGCGGATCGATCTTAATTCGGCTTTGCGGCATTGCCGACGGCGTTCCCGGCGAGATAGGACTCGAACGGATCCGGCTCGGACGGCTTCTCGATTCGGAGTTTAGCGCGCGACGCCGGCGTCAAACCGAATTCGATGAGGAAGGACTTCATAAGTTTTTGCGCGTCGTTCGAAATCCCATTGCAAGGATTCCGTTTGTACTTGTATCCGACGATCTCCCGGTTTCCCTTCTCGTCGGCTTTCCCTAGGATCGGCTCTTCGACCATGATCCCCAGGCGCTCGAGCTCGTCCTCGGCCTGGATCCATCGCGCATAGTTGTGGCAGTAGGCCGCGAGCGCCTTCCCGTCGGCTTCGGTTAGGACTTTCATCTGGCGCAAGATCGGGAGGATCGCGTCCCATTCCTTCGCCGCGACCTTCGCAAGAAATTTCGGCTTCTTCGGATCGGAGACTGGAGGCGCCGGCTCACCCTTCGCTAGTTTTCTCTTCCCAGGATTACCGCGGAGTTTTTTGACGGCCGTCGGGAGAGGACGCCTACCCCCCATTGATCGTTCCATCGCTCGGCGCGTTGAGCTTGGCGTCGAGCGTAACGAGATCTCGAAGAGTCGTCGACGTCGGGACGCCGAGCTCTCGAGCGGCCTGGATCCCCCAATTCGGATCGCCGGAGTATTTGATCGCGACCTGCGCGATCGTCATATCGAGATGGTACGGATGCGAGAGGCCGGAAAGCATGCGCCTCACTTTCCGATAGAGCGCGGCCCATCCATCGTCATCGGTCGCATAGATCGTGATGCCGGCGCCGTCAGGTCCGGACGTTTGGATCCTGCCGAGGCCGATGTCGCCTTCGTCCGTCAAGTCGCCTGGATTGTGCGCGCGCTTCGGTACGTCGTTGGGATGATTCGGATCGAAGAATCCTTCGGCCGTCGCGAATGCGCGCGCGACGTTGATGACGAGCTCGTCGGAAAGCATTTTGTCTTACCTTGTCCCCGCGAGAGTGATCCCCACGTCCGCGAGCGTCGCGTCCGCGACGGCCGGCCCGTCGATCTCGAGGAGATCGCCGGCCGCGAAAACCGCGTCGGCTGCCTGCGTCCAGGTCCCGACGGCCGCGCTCGCCGCATAATTCACGGTCGCGAACGCCGTCCCGTTTTTCTTGAGCGTAAACGTCGTCGAGCCGGTCGCGGCCGCCGATGCGACGGCTAAGGAAAGCGCCGCGCCGGCCGGAAACGTAACCGCGCGCGCGAGTTTAAAACGCGCGAGGACTTGCGTGTTTGTGCCGAGGCCTGGCGCCGTGACCATAATGTCATACGGCTTCGGAAGAACGAGCGACACGTCCGCGGCGCCGATCGCGATATCGATCTTCTGGAAGTTTTCATCGAGGCGCGCCGGCCATCGAGTGAGCGCGTCCGGAGTATTTGCCGGAGTGCTGAGATACAGTCCGAGATTCGGCGTCGTTCCCATCATTTCCTCCAAGTGATTACTTCTCGATTACGTTCTGGCCCGAGAATCTTTTGTAAAACACGAAATTTCCATTTCGCGGGTGTGTGCCGCGGCCGGGCGCGACGGTCTTCGGCCGAGGCATCCTAGAGATTCGACCCCCCCCTGCCTGCCTCCGCGCCGGCGCGACGCAAGTCGCTCAAAGCGAAGTACTTAGACACCAAAAGAACAAGCCCGCACACGCTATCTTGAGTCGATATATGGCTCGACTGGCGCCGGCCAACCAAAGGCCGCAATACCCAGGAGGACCAGGCCGAGGACAAAGCATACGAGATGAAGTGTCGTTTGATTGCGAGGCATGATCTACCTTCCTTTCCTTTGATCGCGTCGTGCGAGCGCGCTATCCTGCGTTCGCGTCTTCCAGTTGTGACACCTAAAGCACGCGCCTTGCAGATTGTTCTCCTCGTCTGTGCCTCCCTGATTACGAGGCTTGACGTGATCGGCGCATTGACTCGGCGCCGGTAGTTGGCCGGCATAGTCGGCCGTGCATAGCTTGGCGATCTTGCAGATCGGATCGCGCGCGATGATGTAGATCGCTAACCGATGCCAGCGTCGACCATAACCGCGCGCGCTGGCCGATCCGCGGCGATCGTCAAACGTCTTCGACGGCCGATCGGCTTCGACCGCGCAAGTATCACAGAATCGGCCGTCACACAGACGGCCGCATCCTGGCTTCTGACACACACGACGCGCGCGCGTTGGCATGGTGATCCTTATCCGGGATGATCGTGCGGCGTCTCTGTCGTGCCGAAATAATCTTCTTTGATCGAATGACCCAAGACGACGGACATAAACGAAAGCATGAAAGCGACGTATGTCGGCGATAGTTTGTTGAGAAATGCTAGGACGTTTCCAGTGATAAAAAACGAACAGAGCCAAACCGTTGTTTTGCCCTGCGCGATGATGATGATCTTCGCGACGATCTTCTGGAGGAACAAAACTTTATACTTTGACCGTGCCGGCGCCGATCAAACGGCCGACATAGATCGCCGCGGCGCCGAGGCCGACGGGAAGCGCGATTTGGAGATGATGCAACGATAGGACGATTCCGATCAAAACGGCGATCGCGCCGGCGCCTTCGACGACGTAGCCGAGTGTTGATTTGTTCATTTGTTCTCTTTTCTATTTAAATAGACTTTCGGGAAGACTCGCATCCGGAACGTACAGCGAAAAACGGGATCGCGCAATAGACTCGGCGCGTACCTGTTACTTGGAGATCGCAAATTCGAGCCATTCGGCGAGCGCCGTTTTCGATCTGGCGAATTGGACATCTTCGACGGAAAAACGAAAAACGCGCCAACCTCGAGCCGTCGCGGCATTGTACTTGTCGAGATCTTCCTGGTAGCCGGCGCCGCGAATATGACGGCCGACGATGATCTGGCCGGTGCGCGGATTTCGAAACGGATGTATCCCGCCTTCGATTTCGATCCCTAGATGGATCTCTGGAACTGCGACATCGAATCGCCAGTCGCGCGATTCATGGAAGCAATACTCGAAGACGCATTGTCCGATCCATGGCCTTTTGATGAGGCCAAGCTCGAGCATCTGGATCCGGACGAGAATTTGCTCTTCGGACGGGACAAACGGTTTTTTGGCAGGAGAAACCGGCGACGATCTCCCTTCGTCGCCGGTTTCTGTCGGTTGGCGGATCTTCTCGCTTTTCGTTGCTTTTCGCAAAGTCTATCACACGCTCTTGTTCAGCATCTCGATTACGCGCTTGAGAAATTTCGTATAAGCGTCCGCAAACGCGCCGGAAGGCGAGCCGTCCGGAGGAAAATGATCGGTACAAGCGTAGAACGTCCGGCGTTGGATTTGGATCGCGCGCCAGTCGGAGCTTATCCGCGGATCGCTCTTCGCAGTTTTCGAACAGAGAACGCAAACCATTGTCTCGCCGACAAAATGAAGTGTCATAGCTGACCATTCCGAGAGCGCCGGCGAATGTCTTCTTTGAAGGCGCGATCGTCCGCTCGCCAAAGTGTCTTTCGCCGGCGAATCTGTCGACTCCGCAAAATGACGAGCAAAATCGGAATGCACCAAACCACGACGAACAGAATCCATCCTAGAGCGTGCATGCGGACATCCTCTACCTCGTCTTGAGCCAGTACACAAAGTCGCTCGCTTGTTTTTTAATCCAGTGGAACATCGGCTCGACATTTCCACTAGACCAAACCAGAAACGCGACGCACAGAACAAACCAGGCGACGATTAGTCGAAAAGGAATAAACTCTCCGCGGCTCTCGTTTGGCCGCCGTTCTCTATGATGAGCTTCGCGCGCCGCAAGAGCGATAAATAGTCCTTGAGCGATCGAAGCGTGACGTTTGCATGCGTGACGATCGTTTCTCGATCGACTTCCTCCGGATAGACGTTAACCAGGAAAACCAGGACGCGGCCGGCGCCGGCGCCGAGCTTGTCTTTCCAGAATGCGACGCGCTCTTCCGTCGTCGACGGATTCTCGCGCACGTCGCCGGCGGCCTCAAGGCCTTCGGCCGTCGCGCTGACCATTTCGCCGCGCTCCGCGATATACGCTCCGCGCCGAAGGATCGAAAGATAGTCCTTGAGCGATCGAGCCGTAACGCCGGCCGTGACGATGATCGTCTCGCGAGAGAGTTGCTTCGGATGAAATTGCTTGAGAGCTTGCAGAACGCGCCGCGCTCCGGCGCCGATCTTGCGATCGATTGTCGCTTCGTCGAGATCGACTCTCGGCGAGCTGCGCGGGATCGCCGGTTGTCGCTCTGCCAGTAGAGCTGCCCTCCCCGTTGAAGGCGTTTCCCCCATTGATCCCGCGGATCTATTAAGCGCCTTTGCCGCGTTAAAGAGAAGCGAGCGCCATTCGAGGACGACCGGCTTCGGCCCATTCTCGAATGCGCGTTGCATCGATTTCTCGATGTTTTCCTTAAACGACGTGACCCAGGCTGCGACGCGCTCGGTATGCTGCGCGAAGAGCGGCTCGAGGACCTCGGAGAGCTCTTTATCGGTGATCTTCCTGGCCGCGGCCTTCGCCGGCGCCGAAACTGCATTGGACGGCTGCACTTTCTGCATTCGATTGGTGCGGATTGTCTTCTCGAGCTCTGCAATTTTGGCGCGCAGATCCTTCTCCGTCGCGAGCTTCGCCTCGGCGACTTTCGCCAGGTCGCCGAGCTCCTCGAGCATCGCTTTGACTTTCGCCGGCGGAGGCGGAGGACCCGCCGCTCGAGATCCGCGCGCCGGCGCCGCGGTGATCGTATCGCCGACTTTAACCAGGACGGGATCCTTCGAGACGGCCGGCCCGAGCGTCCAGAAGAAGCCGCGGTCGATCGTCTTGATCTGGCGATTGAATTCCTTGAGATCCGGTGAGTCGATCCCCATTTCCTCGGCCGCGCGTTTGCGATCCAGGCCGAGAGACGTCCCGCCGATGAATTTATTGAGGAGCTCCGCGGCGCCGTCCTTGGCGACCTTGGCGAGACGCTGCGTCGCGTAGATCGCGCAAAACTCGCGTTTGCGGCCGTCGGTCGCGAGCGAGATCATCGCGTCGAGCGCCTCGGATTCGCCTTTCTCCGGCATGTACTTGTGAGCTTCGTCGACGACGATGACGACTTGAGTCCAAAGCCGCTTAGGCGACTCCATCAAGGCCTCGAGGAAATTCTTGACCCAGGTATGCCGATCTCGCGGCCTGGCGCGAAAAGGCTCGGACAGATCGAAGACACAATTCGCACGCATCTCGAGGAAACGATGAGCTGTCACGCCGGCCGTGCGGATATCGATCGGGAGATCTCCGCCTTCGCCGGCTAGGAAAAAATCAAACTTCTTTCGCAGCGTCGCGAATTCGCCTTCGTGGTCGACGACAAAAACCTGGAGCTTGAGCTCGGCGAGTTTTTCGACGAGACGGCGGAGCCAGTGAGATTTGCCTTGTCCGCTGGCCGCCTGGACGAGCATTCGCGTCCGGATGAGCGTCTGGACATCGAGGAAGAGCGGCTTGCCGGCGACGAGCTCGTCGCCGGCGCGCGTGTACATCTGGCCGACGTCAATTTTCACGGCGCGACCGTAACCGTGCCCTCGTTATGCAAGATCGTCGGCATATTCGGATACTTTTCCCTGATTGCCTGGACGGCGCCGGCCGTGACGTTTTCGCGGATCTTCGGCGTGTCCTCGAATCCGATCTCTTTGACGAGCGTCGGGATGTCGACGTGTAGCCGATCGTCATCGCCGACGTAGGCCCATTTCGTTAGCTGCCTCATTTTTTCCTCCGATGCTCGGCCGCTTGTGGACAGTCTGCGAAATGCGACGTCCGGAGATTCTGGCCGTCGACGACAAACGGCGCGCGCGCTCCTCGAGGCGTTAGCCAAAACTCGACGGCCTTCTGGCAAGAGCGGCAAAAGTCCGTCTTGAGGAAGGCGTAACCGGCGTCGAGCATCGAGTCGCGAGTCGCCGGCCAGGCGATCGCTTTCGGATCCTTCTCGGTCATAGCGACTTGTGCGTTTCCTTGACGCGATCGCTGGACGTAACGCGAAATCCTTCATACATCTCAGCGCCGTGCATTTTCTTCGCGATCCGGTCGATCGAGTTTTTCCATCCCGGCCTCGAGAGCGAGAGCTCGGCGAGCGCGAGCATCGTCATTTGATGCTCGCATTCATCGATCGCGAAAAAGAATTCCGTTTGTCCTTTGTCGCATGCCTCGAGGACGTCGAAGATGAGTTTGCGCGTCTCGGCCAGGTTGAGACGCTTCCGGCCGGCGCGCGCGATCGCGACCTGGATCCGATCGGCCTTGTCAAGATTTGAGAGCATTTGTCCCTCCCTCTCCGACCGTGACCAGGTCCGGATCCGGAACGCCGTCGAGAGGCGGAGGCAGGATCCGCCGGACCTGGTCGATTGCTTTCGCGAGCTCGAGCTCGGCTTCCCGGCCTTGCAGTTTTGCGGCTTCGGTGAGGATCGGAAGGCCGCGAGAGATCGCCTCGAGGACCTCGAGGCGATTCGCCGGCCGGCCTTCGGCGTACCAAAGCGTCTCGACCGGATCGCCGACTTTGATGAGCCATCCCCGCGGATTGTCCGGCGTCGGGACGGAGTAGCAAAAAAACGAGCGCGCGATCCAGACGAGACAGACGCCGGGATTATGAAGAAGCGCGATCCCATTGTCCGGCGCGATATTTTCCGGAAGGCCGGCCTCGCGGCGCTTGGCATGCGGCCGCGCGAGAAACGGACAGGCCATCGCGGCATAGATCGCACAATCTTTGTGCGACGGAGGCTCCTGCGTGACTCGATTGATCGCGCACATGGGACCGATGACGAAGGCCTGGAATCGGCCGAGCTGGCCTCCGCATAGCCAGCATTTTCTTTGCGTGACGGCGACCGCGCGCTTGACGTTATCCATTATCCGGAAGTCCGGCTTGCCGTCGGACCAGTGGACAAACCAGGGGACAGGATAGCCGCGCTCATCGACGGGAAGAGCGGACATTCGCGCCGGCATGGGAGGAAGATCGCTTCGGAGTTTGTTGGACATTTTTCCCCTTTCTGCAGAAACGATGCCGATCGAGAAATGACCGGCCGATCGGAGTTAGCTTCCTTTTGAGCTTCTCCGCCTTCTCTTCGAGCGGCGCCGCGATTTTCTCGACGGCGCCGCAATGCTTACAAACGATTGAATTTGTCGAGAGATTGAGAACGACGTGCGACGTGTCGACCGCGCTCATCGGGATCGATCCCTCGAGCGGCGAAGCGAGCGCCGATACCAGGCTCGATAGATGGCTGCGAGGATCTCGTCGAAGAAGTGAGCGACGATGAAGCCGGCAAACAAGCCGATCGTCAGGCCGGTCCGAAGATCGCTCATAGCGGGACGCTCCCTAAGAGCTTATGCGCGAGTGACTTCTGAGGATTCACTAACTCCGAATGACTCTTCTTAGCACGCATGGAGTCCTCTTTTCGGTTTTTGGCGTCCCTTTAACCCCGAAAAACGCAATACGAGCCGATTAGAGAGGCGATCGAGATCCCAAGCTCTAACCCCTTGACCCAGGTCCCGATCGCCTCAAGCCGCGCGGGATGCGTTGCGGCATTCATAACGCTAGGAGTCAGTGGAGTCATTTGCTCCAGGCGCCTAAGCCGCGCTTCTCTCGCGACGGATCCGCGCTTTCGTTAGCGCGGGATGCGCCTCGTCCGTCGTCAAGAGTAGATTCGTCCATCGATCGTTGAGGCCGTCGCCGTCTTTGTGTTCGACTTGTTCCCACGGCTCGAGCTCGCGGCCGAGCATGGCTTCCATGATGAGCGTATGGACGTATTTTCCGGCGCACGGTCCCGACGTTATGCGGAGATACGGCTTCTTCGTTTTGCTGCCGGCGTTTTCGCCGACGCCGTTTTCGCCGACGCCGTTTACGAATTCGAATCGACCTTTCTCGTCGTGGTTTTGGTGCATGTTACTTTCCTCGTCGTCGAGATCTTTGTCGCATTCCCCGCACAAAGAAGTTATAAGGCCTTCTCCGGCCGTTCGACCGATCGTCCGCTCGCAGATTCCGCAAACGATAAACACGGCTTATCCCATCAATTCAAGCTGAGAGATGATTGCCTGGATCCGATCGCGTTCCGCCGTGAGCTCCAATATCGAGCTGGCAAATCGAGAAGACTTCGCCGAATGTCCGACGCCGTTCGAGGCCTTCGATCGCCCCCCCCCCCGCTTTTTTTTGCTCGAGCTGCTCGCGTGGTAATAAATATTCGCGACACTGACCCT
>Ga0210399_10000286_pt1 | contig 41178 bp, 27 predicted proteins | sample IncBWC14MmetaG_FD_150865 | JGI IMG/M metagenome (GOLD analysis project Ga0210399, IMG submission 150865) | Forest soil microbial communities from Barre Woods Harvard Forest LTER site, Petersham, Massachusetts, United States - Inc-BW-C-14-M | ecosystem: Environmental > Terrestrial > Soil >... | reverse complement strand
ACCACTGGATTCGCATATGTATGCGTCGCCACCAGCGCCGGAGGACACTTCTGCAGCAGCCATGTGTACGAAGTGAACGCGACCACGGAACCAAAAATGACCAGATAGGCCAGACCGAAAATTGACTTGAGAGAAATGCTCGCCCAGTGCGTGGCATGAAACTCCCCCGTGAGTCCGGCGGCCGCGAGCAGCATGACCGCACCGCAGATGGTGGGGAGCGCGGTGCGTCCCAGCGCATCGCTGGGCAACTTGAGCCGGGGAGAGATCACCACGCCCACCGACCAGGACAGCGATCCTACAAGCACAGCCAGCAGGCCGAGCAGGCTCGATCCTTTGACCGTCAGCTCTACCCCTGTCAACATGGCCACACCGAGCACGCCCAAACCCAGGCCCAGCGCGCTGAGCCGGCTGATCTTCTGCTGGCCCACCGACCAGGCCAGAACCAGAATGAACATGGGTTCGGTCGCGATGAGCAGCGCCGCCAGTCCCGATCCCACATACTGTTCGGCCCAGTGCAGCGAGCCGTGTCCAATCAAGAAGAAAAGCGCACCCAATGCGAGTCCCGCAGTCCAATGCGCGCGCGTGGGACGAAACCCGCGCGCCCACGCCCACGCAAAAAGAATCGCGCCCGCGATGGAGTGCCGGACGCCCGCGGCGACCAGCGGCGGAATGGTTTCGACCGCGTAACGAATCGCGAGGTACGTCGATCCCCAGACGAGATAGATGGCAGCGAAGGCCAGCGCGAGTTGAATGGAGTAGGCGCGGTTGCGGCCGGGTGCGGGTTGGCGTGGGTTGGGCACGATCACGGGTCTGCCTCCAATGTTAATCATCTTTTCGTTCGGCAACCTGCCGCTGCGGGCGAGGACCATCATTTGCGTCGCCTGGTGACTGATCATAATCTAACCTTCAAACCATGTTTCATAGGTTAGGTGGATCGTAGAGGATCTCGTCTAACTTGTCAAGTGTGTTTTAATGGTTAGATAATAGATTGCGAAGGGAGAGCCCCTGACAGAAACCAAAGATGCCAGGAAAGTCGTGCGACGGCGTCCGCCGCGGTTTGATCTGATCGCGGGCAACGTCTGTCTCGACTTCGTCAATACGCTCGACGATCGTCACATCAAGCCGAAAGAATTGCTGGAAAGTTATGTGGACCTGGTCCGGTTCGGTGAAGATGCCGGGCTGCTGGATTCGCGGCAGGTGGACCGGCTCTACGAGCGCAGCCGGGCCCATCCGGAGCAGGCGCAGGAAGTCTTGATCTGGGGAAGAGAGCTGCGCGAGGCGGTCCACGATGTTTTTTGGGCGATCATGAACAAGCGGCCGGTGCCGCCGGCGGCTCTCGCGCGGCTCAATGCCGACGTTCAAACCGCGGCGGGGCACATGCGGCTGGTGGCGATAAAGAGCGGCTTCGAGTGGAGCTATGACGACCTGGCTGAGTTCGACAGCGTGCTCTGGCCGATTGCACGAGCGGCCGCCGATCTGCTGGCGTCGGACCAGTTGCAGTATGCGCGGGCGTGCTTTTCCAAAACATGCGAATGGTTTTTTCTGGATACGAGCAAGAACCATCACCGGCGCTGGTGCGACATGACGCGCTGCGGGAACCGGGCGAAGGTGCAGCGGTTTTACGCGCGGCAGAAGGAAGAGCGTTAACCACAGAGGACACAGGGGACACAGAGGAAGCGGGTTTTTTCTATGGCAATTTTCATCACCGACATGGGCACCCAGACGAATCAAAGTCCCCACCCTCTCTCGCCAAAGAACGGCGAGAGAAGGATGGGGCATCCGGGGCTTCTATTACAATCACGGCACGACTTATCTGTCACTGCGAAATTTCAGGAGGGGCCGTGATTGCTCGCGTGGTTGTTCTTGGGCTGCTGGCGGGTTCGGGTTGGGCGCAGAACGTGGTTCACTACACGACTACGACTGCCAATGTGAAATATCTGTTTGCGACGGCAGAACCGGTTTTGCGTTTGAAGTCGGGGGACATTCTCGACACGAACACGCTCGACTGTTTTGGCAATGGGCTGAAGAAGCCGGGCGATACGTTGAGCATGGCGAAGGGGGACAATCCGCTGGCGGGGCCGTTTTACGTGGACGGGGCTGAACCGGGGGATACACTGGCGGTGAAAATTCTCGACTTGCAGGTCGACGGAGAGTATGGGGTGGGTGCGTTCTCGCCGGGGTTCGGCTCGATCAATTCGTCGCATTACACGCCGATGCTGGGCGGCGAACTGCCGGAGCGGGTTTGGTTTTATCCCATCGATCATGCAGCCAACACGGCGACGTTCAAGGCCATGGATACGGATTTTTCGGTGAAGATTCCCATGCATCCGTTCTTTGGGTGTATCGGAGTGGCTCCGGCGAATGGGGAAGCGCGGAGTTCGATTGTGCCGGCGGAGTTTGGCGGGAATATGGACTCGCCGGAAGCCAGCGCGGGCAACACGGTGTACTTTCCGGTGAATGTGAAGGGCGGGTTGCTCTACATCGGCGATGGGCATGCGGCCATGGGAGACGGTGAGGCCGCTGGGTCGGCGATCGAGGTGCCGCTGAAGGCTCGAGTGCAGGTGAGCGTGATCAAGGGGCGGAGGATTGATTGGCCGCAGTTTGAAAATGATGACGCGATCATGACGGTGGGCGCGTACCGTCCGCTGGAAGATGCGACGCGGATTGCATTGACCGAACTGGTGCATTGGATTCACAAGGATTACGGTTTGTCGGAACTGGATGCTTATGAACTCTTGTCGAAGGTGGGGAAGATTCATTTGAACGAGATGGTCGATCCCAATTATGTAGTGGTGGCATCGATCGAGAAAAAATATTTGCCGGCGAAGAAAAAACAGTAGGGTCGTGGTGGGTTCGGCTTTGCGGTTTAGGGAAATCACGGGTGGGTGGGGACGTTTATGAGTAAGGCAGCAGCGCGGCGGCTGAGCATGGCGCAGTGGGATGTGTTTTCTTCCCGGCCACTGGAGGGAAATTCTCTGGCGGTATTTTTTGACGGCCGCGGCTTGAGCGATACAGAGATGCAGGCGATCGCGAAAGAGATGAATCTGTCGGAGACAACGTTCGTCCTTCCGCGCGACGCGGACACCGAGCGCGAACGCGGTGTGCGGGTGCGAATCTTCACGGTGCAGGAAGAGTTGCCGTTTGCGGGACATCCCACGCTGGGGACGGCGTTCGCGTTGCGCGGAGAGTCCGGGGCGAAGGCGATCACGCTCGAATTGAACGTGGGCAAGGTTCCGGTTCGATTTGAAGATGCTCGATTTGAAGCGACAACAGCAGAGGCCGCGTTTGGTGAGATGACGCAGATCGATCCGGTGTTTGGGATGCAGCATGCGCGCGAGGCGCTGGCGCGAGCTACCGGATTGCATGTGGACGACTTCGACACGTCCCTGCCGATCGAGACGGTGTCGACGGGGCTGGCCTACACCATCGCTCCACTGAAATCGCTGGCGGTGATCCAGAAATTGCGGGTCGACCAGAACCGGGCTGGTGAGTATCTGGAAAAAACGGGCGGAAAATTTCTGTACTTCGTGGCGCGTGAAACCGTCGATCCGGCGGCCCGTTTGCACGCCCGGATGCTGTTCTACAACGGCGAGGACCCGGCCACGGGTTCGGCGGCAGGGTGCGCGGCGGCGTGGATGGTGGCGCATGGAGTGGCCAAAGCGGACGAGCGAGTTCTGATCGAGCAAGGGATCGAGATGCAGCGGCCGAGCCGGATTTTTGTGCGCGCGACATTCCACGATAGCCAGCGGAAAAATACCGGCGATAACCGGATAGTTAACGTGCGCGTTGGGGGCAACGCGATCGAAGTAATGCGCGGCGAAGTGTTCCTCTAACTCAAGTTGCGCAAGGTGCGGCAAACACAGCGGCGCACCGTCTCGCGAAATAATCAATGGCCAAGAAGTCCCATTGGCATCGACGCTACTTTACAGTGGGCACGCTTCCCGGTAGGATTCATTTCGCTCTGACATTCTTCATATAGAGAAAAGCCTCTGTTGGTATTGCGACCCGCCGGTGCGGTATCGCGCGACAGAGTGCGGAAGGCTGATGAAACCCAAGCGCACGATCCTGTGTGTAGACGACAACGAGCAGTCTCTCTCCCACCGCAAAATCATGCTGGAAACCCGCGGCTACCGCGTGTCGAGTTTTTCGCGGGGAGAAGAAGCGCTGGCGCGCTTTATGGAAGGCGGAGTCGACCTGGTGATCGCCGACATGGCGATGCCGGGGCTGGACGGGCCGCAATTGATCGCCAAAATCAAAGATCTGTCGCCGCACACCCCGGCGATTCTCATCTCCAGCAAGGTTCGGATTTACGATCACGACTCGCAGGCCGACGTTTTCCTGACCAAGGGAATGTACGCGCCGGTCGATCTGCTGGAACGCGTCCGGCTCTTGCTGGTGCGGAAACGCGGGCCCAAGCGACTGCAGCAGCGACCTCCGCAGATTTCGAGCCAGATCGGCGCGGCGTGAGTCAGCTGCTAGCTACTAGCTTCTAGCTTTCCTCACCGAGGCTTGCGTGTTCTCCCCGATACGCTTTGATTAGTGACACAGTGCGGGACCGCACTGGGTATAAGCCTTCGTGTAAGATTCTTACAGGCATGGCCGAAGCATTCATCGAAGCAAAAAACCTGCGGAAGACCTATCACGTAGGAAAAATTGAGGTGGAGGCGCTGCGCGGCATTTCCTTCAGCGTGCAGAAGGGCGAGTTCGTCAGCGTGGTGGGCCCGTCGGGCAGCGGGAAGTCGACGCTCTTTTATTTGCTGGGCGGGTTGACGCGGGCCGATGGCGGCAGCGTGGTGCTGGACGGCGACGACCTGGCCACACTCTCCGACGCAGAACGGACCCGCATGCGCAAGCGCAAGATTGGCTTCGTATTCCAGAAATTCAACCTGCTGCCCACGCTGGACGCCCGGTCGAATATTGCGATCGCCCGGGAAATATCGGGGAATGGCGACGGGGATCCCGCGCACTTCAACCGCATCACTGACCTTCTCGGTCTGACTAAGCGCCTCGGACATCGCCCGTCGGAACTTTCCGGAGGCGAGCAGCAACGCGTGGCGCTGGCGCGGGCGCTCATCAACAAGCCCGCGGTGGTGCTGGCGGACGAACCCACAGGCAACCTGGATTCGAAGAACTCGGACGTCGTGCTCGGCATGCTGCGCAAGTCAAATCAGGAACTCGGGCAGACGGTGCTGATGATCACGCATAATCCGGAGGCGGCAGAGTACGGCGACCGGATCATCCACATGCGCGATGGACAGATTGTGCGCCCGGAAGAAGACCCGCAGTGGGTGGGGCACTAAGACGGTAATCTACTGCAGCTTCGCGAATTCCGCTTTGGCCTCTTCCAGAATGGGGATATCGGGGTCGGCGTCTTTCCAGAGTGTGAGGAAATCCTGATAAGCAGCGCGGGCCTTGGCAGTGTCACCGGACATCGCGTAGGCACGGCCAAGTTGCAGACGAGCCAGGGCGCCGATCGATTCATTCAACACAATTCCGCGATGGTCGAGAATTTTCTGGAGTTCAATGGCGGCTTCGTCGCTTTGATGCGCTGCGAGATAAGCTTCTGCCCGCACATATGCAGGATAAACCGCAAAGCCCGATCCCAGTTCGTATTTGGTGGCGACCTTGAGCCCCTCAATCGCCTCGGCAGCATCCCCGCGTTGAACGGCAAGCTTAGCCCGTAGAATCGGCAGATAGTTAAACTGCACGGTTGTATCTTCTGGAAAGTCCTTGCTCAAAGCCTTGGCCAGCGCCTCCGCCTCGCTATCGCCTCCAGCATATATCAGCGCCAGCGCCGCGGCACACCGGGTCTCGAGTCCCGCGTCGTGCGACAAAGCAGAAGCCGCACGCTTGCGGGCATCAGCAGCCCTTCCAAACAGGGCGCTGCGAAGCGCAGATCGAGCAGTATATGTGGCGGCAGTTTCCTTTTCTTTCGCATGCTCGGCAGAATCGATGGCTCGCTGCGAGAAATCTTCAGACCTGGCAAAGTGACCGAAATATGCGGCGGTGTCGGCTTCCATTTCCAACAACGAGTCCTCTTCCCCCGGCTTGCCAGCAACCAGAGCCACCTGCTGCGCCATTTGTTGCGTGTCATTCTTCACAAAAGCAAGGAAGTAAAGGAGTCCGGAGGCGGTAAGAGCGGAGTCGAAGCCTTTCGACCTCGCTTCTTTGACTGCAGCCTCCGCGTCTTGCAATCGCCCCAGCGAGAGATATGCGAACGCGAGAGCGGCATAATCGATACTGGCTGCCGGGTTGAGACGAATTGCTTCCTGGGACTCGGCAGCGGCTTTGGCGTAATCTCCCTGAGTGGCCCAAAGGCCTGCCAAGATGTCGTGCGGTACCCAGAAGCGAGGATAGGTTTGTATAACGAGATCGAGAGACTCCCGCGCCTTGTCTAAATTACCAGTCACGAAATCATGATAAGCAGCGTCGATCATAAGCTTCTCCCGCTCGCTCACACGGTCTCGCAGTTCGTATGCCTTGGTCATACTCTCCGCCGAGAGGCGGTTCTCTCCGAGGTTGGCGTACATAAAACCGAGATACATGTAAGTCATGGCAAACTTCGGATCGATTTCCGCAGCGCGCTGGTAGAAGGGGATCGCCCCGGCGCTATCCCCCTGCACGACAGCGGACTTCATTCCGAGGTTCATAGCATGCAGAGCTTCCAGCGAGGTAGTGGTTTCCTGCTCCAGCGGCGTGTCATATTTCTGCACGGTGCTCAAGGATTCTCCGAGCTTGCTTCTCATCTCTGAGGCCACACTCCCCAACGCGTCAAGAACGCGGTTCTTATCGCTGGCACGCGCTTCCGCGCTGGCCAGTGTCTCTCCGTTGGCACAGTTGACGGCCTTGAGAATAACCTCGTACTGGCTGCCAATCTGCGCGATCGAACCGTCAAGGACGGCTGCACTGCTGGTTCGCTGGCAGATTTCGCGACCAATCTCGGGTGTCAGCTTCGCATCCTGAGGCTGACCCATCATGCGCAGGGTTTGTTGGATTTGTTCATCCGAGACAAGGCTCAGGAAAGGCGACTGTTCCAGTTGCACGGAGAGCCCCTGCCGAAGAGTTCCGTCAAATATGGCATCGCCGGTCGAGTTGGTGAAGTCCGCGAGGACAATGGTGTCCTTGTCGGTGAGCTTCGGCCTGCGGTGAAGGTAAAAGTAACCGCCGACTGACAACGCCAGCAAAGTCGCGGCGGCCGCCACGGTCAAGCTCCAGCGTATTCCAATTCCGGTTGCAGTTTCGGCTCTTGCGTTCACGGTTATTCGCGCCGACTCCGTGTCTCTTTTTAGCCGTTGCAGGTCGGTACGAACATCCGCGGCGTGCTGGTAGCGCAGGTTGCGGTCTTTTTCAAGACACTTCGTAATGATCTCTTCCAGCTTCGGCGGTGTATCGGGGTTGAATCGAACAGGAGACACCGGCGCTCGATTCAGGATCGAATCAGATATCGCACCCGACGTGTCGCCGCGGAACGGCAGCGTCCCCGTACACATCTCGTACAGCACGGCACCGAAAGAGAACAGGTCGGTGCGAACGTCAAGTTCCTTTCCTCGCACCTGCTCTGGAGACATATAGGCGATGGTTCCCAGCGCACCGCCGGGACTGGTCAGATGTTCTTCCGACTCAATGGTCGCGGCGCTCGGGGCAACGCTCTCTGCCTTGAGGGTGACCTTCGCCAGTCCGAAGTCGAGAATCTTCGCCTGGGCTCGATTCACGACGAAGATGTTCGCGGGCTTGATGTCGCGGTGGACGATGCCTTTCGAATGAGCCGCGTCGAGCGCGTCGGCGATCTGGATGCCCAGATCGAGCACTGCTTCAATCTCCATCGGCTTGCCCGCGATTCGGTGCCGGAGGGTCTGCCCCTCCAGCAATTCCATGGCGATGAAGGTTCGGCCATCGGCCTCGTCGATTTCGTAAATCGTGCAGATGTTCGGATGGTTCAAAGAAGACGCAGCTTTGGCTTCGCGCTGAAAACGGCTCAGAGCTTGCGCGTCGTGGGCGAGTTCGTCGGGAAGGAATTTTAACGCGACGTGGCGGCCGAGCTTGAGATCTTCAGCTTCGTAGACCACACCCATCCCCCCGCCGCCGATCCTGCCGAGGATACGGTAGTGGGAAATCGTTTGCCCCACGGGTTGAGGCGGAGTTGCCATTGAGCGGGAATGTTAGAGGGGCGTCGAGCAAAGGTCAATCGCACATAGTGATGCGGGGCTCGGGTGGCTGTCGGCGGACGAGCTCGATGGTATCCTTGTACATTATCCCGCGATGAGGTATTAACCCTTTCAATGTCCAATCCAGAAACTCCTGAAACCCAACCTGCGGTCGAGAACACCGAGTCGTTCGGCGACATACTGTCGCAGTACACCAAGAGCCATTCCCGCAAGACGGAAGGCAGCCGACAACTGGAGGCGACGGTGATTGCCGTCAACGCCGAGTCGGTGTTTTTCGATATCGGATACAAGTCGGAAGGAATTTTGCCGCTGGCCGCGCTGCAAGGGGAAACGCTGAAGCCGGGGGACAAGTGCCTGGTGACGGTAAAAGGGCGCGATCTGGATGGGTACTACGAGCTGTCGCGGTTCAAGGTCGAGCGGCCCATGGATTGGACGGGGCTGGAAAAGGCGTTTGCCGACAAGACCACCGTTCTGGGGACGGTGACGGGCGTGATCAAAGGCGGGTTCAGCGTCGACGTGGGGGTGCGGGCGTTCATGCCGGCCTCTCGCAGCGGAGTTCGCGAGGCGGCGGACATGGAGAAGCTGGTGGGGCAGGAAATCCGCTGCCGCATCATCAAGCTCGACGTCACGGATGAAGATGTGGTGGTCGACCGGCGCGCGGTGGCGGAGGAAGAAGAACGCTCGGCCAAGGACAAGTTCTACTCGCAGATCAAAGAAGGCGAGACGGTGAGCGGCACGGTGCGCAGCCTGACCGACTATGGCGCGTTCGTCGATCTCGGAGGAGTAGATGCGCTGCTGCATGTGAGCGACATTGCGTGGGGGCGGGTGAACAAGCCGGCGGATGTGCTGTCCGTGGGACAAGCGGTTGAAGTGAAGGTGCTGAAGGTTGGGTCAGAGGGCGAGAAGAAACGGATTTCAGTGGGATTGAAGCAGCTGCAGTCGCAGCCGTGGGACGCCGTTCCAGAAAAGTTCAAGGCGGGAGATCGGGTGCGGGGCACGGTTACGCGGCTCATGGAGTTTGGAGCGTTCGTGGAACTGGAGCCGGGGATCGAGGGGCTGATTCATATTTCCGAGATGTCGTGGTCGAAGGGAAAGGTCCGGAAGGCGAGCGACGTGGTGAAGCCGGGCGAGACGGTGGAGGTCGTGATCCTGCAGGTGAGTGCGGGCGAGCGGCGCATCTCGCTGGGACTGAAGCAGGCGTTGGGGGATCCGTGGGTCGACGCGCCGCAGCGTTTTCCGGTGGGATCGGCGATCGAAGGTCCGGTGACGAGTTTGACCAAGTTCGGCGCGTTCGTGCAAATGGCTGAGGGAGTGGAGGGCATGGTTCACGTCAGCGAGATCAGCGCGGAGAAACGGATCAACCAGCCCGCGGACGTGCTGCGGGTGGGGCAGGTGGTGCAAGCGCTGGTCATCGCGACTGATCCCGAAAAACGGCAGATGCGGTTGAGCATGAAGCAGCTGGTGCCGACAGGCCTCGACGAATACATCGCCGAGCACAACGAAGGCGACGTGGTGACGGGGAGGCTGATGGACGAGTCGGCCGGGTCAGCGCGGGTGGAACTGGGCGAAGGGATTCATGCGACCTGCAAGGTCAGCGCGGCGGCTGCGGTGAAGAGTGAGGCGCCGAAGGACGCGAAGGCCGATCTGTCATCGCTGAGTTCCATGCTGCAGGCGCGGTGGAAGAGCGGATCGGGCGGGCCTGCAAAGCCAGAACCAGCGCGGGCGGGACAGGTTCGCAGTTTTCGGATCGCAAAGCTGGACCGCGAAGCGAAGAAGATTGAGTTGGAGTTCGTTTAGCGGTTGCCGTTGGCGGCGCCTGAACAAACCTTTACCACTAAGGGCACGAAGGCACACGAAGGAAACATTTGCAAATGAATTCCTTCGTGATACTTCGTGTCCTTCGTGGTTTATGGTTGTTCTTTGCCGCGTCAGAGTGATGCACTTTGGTCTCCGGGAAGCGCACCGGGAAGTGCGGATGCGGTATAATTTTCGAGTTGAGCGGGAGTAGCTCAGTGGTAGAGCGCGACCTTGCCAAGGTCGATGTCGCGGGTTCGACCCCCGTCTCCCGCTCCAGATTTTTTCTCCAGCCTGCTGTCGCCGTGCAATCCCAAAAATCAGTTCTTCGGTGAAGTCTTGTCGAGTGCGGCTTTCAGGGTTTCGAAGGCGCGCTTCTGATAGGCTTCCGCGTCTTTGCGGGTAAACACGCGAGCTACAGTGTCGAGGTAGCCGCGAGCTGCCTGGTAGTCGTGGTGGCGATAGGCGATTTCGGCCCGCTCTAAGGTTACGCCTGCGCCCCAGTCGGGATCGCCGGTGAGTTGGGCCACGACCGGGATGTCGATTTGCTGCAGGAGGGTCGCGGCTTCGTCTAATTTGCCCAAGCCGATCAGGCAACTGGCCAACGTGTCGGCGGTAGCTCCGGTCAATCCGGCGCGCGAGCCAAATCCCTTGGTCGAACTCTCATACGCGGCACGCGCGTTCGATTCGCCTTCGCGATAACGCCCTGAGCGGCATTGCGCGAGAGAGGCGTCGGTGAGGGTGGCGATGGCGAAGAAGGAAAGCGGGCCTTGTTTGCGGACGGCGAGAGCGTGGATGGCCAGGTCGTCACGGATGGCGTCGTCCCAAAGTTCGAGGCTGCCTTCCGACTGGGCCCGCGTCGCCAGCAACTGCATGGTGAGTTCGTGGTCGGGACCGAGCTGCGACACGAATTCGGGATAAATGCTGTTGGCCTCTTGCACCGCGTCCGAGTATTTCTTCTCAATCATGAAGGCCTGCGCCAGATTCAGACGAACGCGCAACACATGGGGGCTGTCCGGACCCACGACGCGAGTAAAGGCGGCAATGAGATCGCGAAAGGTCTGCTCCGCTTTCGCGCCCTCTCCGAGGCGGATGTAGGAAAAACCCAGCCGCTGCTTGAAGGTCAGGCGCGCACTCTCGTCGAATTCGGGAAGAGCGTTGGCCTGGTCGACTGCGGCCTGGAAGTTCTCGGCCGCGGACTTGGCGTTGTTATCGATCAGCGCCACCATTCCCTTCGCCGACGACAGCCAGACTGGCAAGTCGGGCAGCGGGTGAGGCAGCCTGGCAATCAGGGCTTCCTGTTGCTGGAGGATGGACTTCGCTAAAGGGAGCGAGTCTTTCTCGTAGCTGCGCGCTTCGAGCGTGGTGCGCTGGAGCTGAACGATGATTGCGTCCTGCGATAAATCGCCATCTGCCTGCTTGAAGAGGGTGGCGGCGCGGTCATATTCCTGGCGGGCGTCCGGGTAATCGGTCCGGTTGTCGAGGGCGCGGGCAATGGTTTGGTGGAGACGGGCCGCGACCAGTGGTTCATCTTTGAATTTCCGATCGATGCTGGGCGAGGCTTGCTTGATGGCGTCCATGAGCGACTCGCTGGACTTGCCGCTGACAAAGGGATTGCCACGGCCCAGGAGATCGTCGGAGAGAAAATGGTTGATGGAGCTGGCAATCGCGGTCTGGCGGTTGGCGTTGTCGCGTTCGCGGGTTGCCCTGCGGTAAAGCGTAAAGCTGACAGCGAGTCCGGCGGCCAATGCGACTACCGCGAACACAACCCAAGGGCGGCGGGCCCGTGCCTGTGCCAGCTTGTTCTCGGCGGTTTTCGCGCGGCGCTCGGCAGCTTCCAGTTCGTCGCGGCGGATGCGGCGCTCCTCTAAAGTAAGCAGGCGCTCGACCAGATCGGCGGCGCTGTTGAGCCTGCGGGCAGGATCGCCGCAGGCGGCATCGGCAATATCCTCACGAAGAAGAGGATCTTGAATCTCGGCTTCCCAGCCCGGGGCCAGCGGCTTGCGGAAATCGCCGATGGTCAACTGATAGAGCATGACGCCGAGAGCGTAAACGTCGGCGCCGGCGCTGGGCGATTGGCCGGCCAGAACTTCGGGAGCCAGATACATCAGGGTACCGGTTAGCTGCTGGTGGGTTTCGAGCGAAGCGGTTTGAGTGAATCCCAGGTTGGTGATTCCCAACGAACGCAGCCGCGAGGGATCGAATAAAGAAGCGCTGCCGAAGTCGGCGAGTTTGATCTGCCATGCGTCTTTAGTTCCGGGCACGGCACTTCCAGGCACGACCAGGATATTCGCCGGCTTCAAGTCCTTGTGAAGCACTCCAATGTCGTGCGCGGCGGCGACTGCTTGGGCAACATCGATCAACAACTGCAGGCGGGTAGCGGAGGGAACCTGGGAGAGACCTCCCTGCATTTCGGCCCACTCTGCCAGGTTCGACCCGGAATACTCGCTCTCCAGAAAATAAGGGGCGGTCTCGAAATTCCATTCCAGGATGCGGACAAATTCCGGCCGGTCGCCGAGGGATTCGCGCAGGAAACGCGAGACGGTAATCTCGCGCTTCAGGCCTTTCAAGCGAGAGCCGTCGGCGGCGAATTTGAAGACGCGATGTTCGTGAGTCTTGGGATTCTCTGCCAGCCAGACTTCGCTCGATCCGGAGACGTCCATGGAACGAGAGAGGCGCCATTGCTCGCGCCCGGGAACCGCGTCTCCGGTCTTGAATCCAAGCTCGGGCCCGGCGGCAGCGGCGACTGTTTTGCAATAGACTGGCACGCCCAGGCGATAGCCGACGCGAGGAACCGTAACGATCGCCGGATGGTCTTCGTCTCCCATGGCCTTGCGGAGCTTGGAGACGGCGGTGGCTAACGACCCATCCACCACCATGACGTCGGGCCAGACGGATTCCAGCAACTCTTCCTTGGTGACGACCTCGCCGGCATGGAGAAGAAGCTGCAGCAGGATGTCGAGGGGCTTCGATTCGAGCTCTACCGGCTTGCCCTTGACCCGCAACTCGCGTCCCAGTTCGTCGAACTCATAGTCGGCAAAGCGCCACAGGCGGCCGGAAGTCTCTGCAACTTCTCCTGCAGCCCCTTTGTAATTCATAGACTTGGCCACTCTTTAGAGTTCTTAAGAATTCCGTCAGGACAGCGCACCGGGGGATGGTGCAGACTGCTTGCCCAACGGACACTGGTAAGCGGAGACATTTTGCCACGAACCAGTCCGCCGAGCACGCAAAAACTGTGGGACGCCCAGATTTGTTCGCCCGAATTCCGTTTTGTGGAGAGATTTATATGAAACAGCATGGAACCGTAGTTTCGACGATCGTCTTTCCGATGATCGCATTGGCGCTGCTGTTGGCCGCAGCGACCGCGAGTGCCCAAACCTATACCGTGCTGCACACCTACCCAATCGGATCGGGTGCCTACAGTGGCATCCGAGCGCCCCAGGTGATGTCGCAGGGCCGCGACGGCGATCTTTATAGCGCGATCAACAACAATGGAACTGCGAACTTGGGCACGGTATACAAGATCACGACCGGGGGAGCGTTGAGCACGGTTTACAGCTTCTGCCAATTGACTTCCTGCGACGACGGCAGCGACCCGGAGGGCGGCGTGACGCTGGGCTTCGATGGGGACCTGTACGGGACCACGAAGATCGGCGGCAAAGATGGGGCAGGAACGGTGTTCAAGGTCACTCCCCTGGGAGTGCTGACGACGCTGTATTCCTTTACCAACGGCACCGATGAGAGCGCCCCTCTGTACACGACGCTTCAAGGGCAGGATGGCAATACCTATGGCGTTTCCGAGGTAGAGTACAACGGGCAGTACGGAGCGTTCTTCCGAATCAGTCCCACGGGTGTGTTCAAGGCCCTCGCCGACTTCAACTACACCGACGGCAGTTTGCCGAACCTGCCTACCCAAGGCACCGACGGCAATTTTTATGGAACCGCGCAATATGGCGGCAAGAGCAACTTCGGCGTGGTGTACAAGATTACTCCGGGCGGCAAAATCACCGTGCTGCACAACTTCGCCGGCTATCCCAGCGACGGGACCCGTCCGATCGGAATTCTGGTTCAGGGGCCCGACGGCAATTTCTACGGGACGACCTACCAGGGCGGTACTTATAACGAAGGAACCGTGTTTAAGATCACGCCGGCTGGGGTTGAAACGGTGATCCACAGCTTCACCTTCGGCCAGAGCACCAGCACCAACCTTTATGACGGACAGCTTCCCGAGGCAGGTCTGACCGTGGGAACGGACGGCAATTTTTACGGTACAACGCTCAACGGCGGAATGACGAACTACGGAACGATCTTCAAAATCACGCCGGCGGGCAAGGAGAGTGTCCTCCACAACTTCTGCTACAAGACCTGCGACAGCTTCGGCGCCACGACACCCCTGGTGCTGCACACGAACGGAGAACTCTATGGCAACACAAACGGGAACTCTTTGGGTGGCGCTGTTTTCTATAGCCTCAACGTGGGATTCAAGCCGCTCGTCGATCTGGTGAATTGGACCAGTAAGGTGGGCTCAACGGTGGAGATCCTCGGTCAGGGGTTCACGGGGACGACCGGTGTGTCGTTCAACGGAACTGCCGCGAAATTTACGAACGTCACCGATACCTACATGACGGCGGTCGTCCCCGCCGGGGCAACCACCGGGACCGTGACCGTAACGACGTTTACCAGCACGATGAAGGGCAACCGGACATTTCTGGTGACTCCGCAAATCAAGAGCTTCCTCCCCCTCAGCGGGATTGTGGGAACTCCGGTGACCATCACGGGAGTCAGCCTGACGCAAACGACCGCGGTGACCATCGGTGGCAAGCCGGCGACCTTCAAAGTCAACAGCGATACGAGCGTGACGGCCACCGTGCCTGCTGGAGCGAGAACGGGCGCGGGCATCAGCGTCACGACCGCAGGTGGAATCGCCAGCTTCGGCAAGTTTGTGGTCGTGCCTGAAGTCACCAGCTTCACCCCGACCAGCGGACCGGTGGGACAATCGGTCACCATCACGGGGAACAGCTTCACCGCTGCGACGAAGGTAACGTTTGGTGGAGTTGCCGCAACCAGCTACAAGGTGATCAACGACACCACAGTGGACGCGCTCGTGCCGACGGGGGCCGTGACCGGGGCCGTCGCGGTCACCACTGCGGGTGGGACGGGGACTAGTACGACTAATTTCACGGTCACGCCGTAGGCGGGGGCTCGGCGACCGACCTACGGCGAAGGGTAGATTTCGATCCGGGGATGAGGCAGGTGTGCATCCCCCTAGACGCTTCCCCGAGCTTGCTTTTCCTTACTTTGCGTGCGGTATAATTCGCCTCAAATGAGGCACACACGAGAGGATTATAAGACCATTGTGGCTGGTTTAAATGCTGCACTCGATGGCTGGATGACTTTCGAATTAGCCGGATCGTTAGCCCACGAGGAAGGAAGCGAACACGATGCCGACATCGTTGTCCATCCGAAGCTACCTGTACCGTTGTCAGCATTGAAGGCCGGCTTCGCCAAGGGTGGAACCGAGATTGTTGCGGTTGACACCACCTCCACCAAGCCATTCCCTGGCCGTCCGCAAGGCCAAGATCGCATTCAAGTGAAGATGTCAAACGGAGACATGATTGATCTTTTCTTCCCAAAAAGATCCATCCAGAACAGCTAGTCTTCTTTCGATGACGACGGAAGCGTCGGTTGGCTCGGAACTACAATTTGTCCTTCCCTGACATACAGCATTGGTTTCCTGCTGATGCGATGACCTCCGCCAAGGGAATCCCTCAGGAGCAAATCAAACTGTGCGTTGGGGAACTCAACATCTCTAAAGTCGACACACTCGAAGGCTAGCCAACCCTCGTGGGGGAGCCCTTTCTTGTAGATTTCCTTGTGGGGCCGACTACCCAAGGCCGGTGCAATTGTGGTGTCGTAATAGCTCGGAAAGAAATTGAACTCAGGACGCCTTCTCCTGATGTGCCAGGAATCTGGAATGTTCGTAACCTGCGCCATCCGCTGGAAATCTCCCAACCCGACTTGAAGACCAACCTCCGTTATCGTCGCTTCGTCCGGTCCGTGGTTGACTATTCGCACCTTCAACACAATGATCGTCGCATGCGAAACCGTCCCGAGAGCTCCTTCTGGTTTGTAGAAGTAGAGCTCCTTAATCTCTCCCCGCAAATCAACAGACAAGACGACAGTTGGTACGAGTGGAGGTGGAGGAAGGATCGGTTTGTTTGAGGGAGCTGCAGACACAGTTCTTGGGGTTCTCGATGACGTGAACACTAAATATCCTACGGCGAGTATGCTGAAAATCGGTGCAGCCATCGCGAGCCATCCCGCAATGTTGGCTTGAAGAACAGCCTGTAGATGTTGGGCGAGCCAAGTGAAGCCGCTGCCTGCCACAAGCCAAACAATGATTGCCCATTTGTAATGGCCTTTGATGTCATCATATTGCCTTTTCAACCATTCCCATTCCATAGCTTCATGCTCTCACCAGCTACAGAACAGCGTCCATTACTTTTGTGGTGCAGTGAGCTTCTACACCGATTCGTTGAATGCCTTCGTCACAGAGCTTGCCCTCTCCAAGTAAGAGATTCAGGTGCACGCTCGTCACTCAAGGGCTCTTGGGTCCGAGCCGCGGTTGGATCTCCGCGAGAGGGGTCGGAGGTTGAAGCGGCGAAGCGGTTGCCAGTACAATTGATTTTGCTCAGGGACGAGGGGCGCGGTACCCAAGTGGTAAGGGAGAGGTCTGCAAAACCTTTATGCGTCGGTTCGATTCCGACCCGCGCCTCCAAATTTTTCTTTGTAGTTGCTGTGAGTCTGCTTACGTTTCCTGCCTGCCTTGCCCATCGGCCTTGATGGGCTGTTTCGATTCTGTACAGCCAACCTATGCACTGTAAGAGTGATCCACGCCGCGGCCTCCGCCTCTTTATGTTTGCAGTCCTCGTGCTCTTGTCGAGCGATCTCGCTGCGGGGCAGCAGGCTGACAAGCCGCTGCCGGATGCTCCGACTTCGGTGACTCGTGCGACGACGGGATTCTTTGCCCGCTGGGCGGAGTTCTATCGCGAGGACTGGAAGGGGACTGCCGCGGCGTCCCCTGCGCCAGCCCCGGCGCGGCGCGGGGTTCCCTCGCCGCTGGATTCGCCGCCCTTTCCGAATTCAGATTGGTCGTATGGTGGCTCGCCGGTGATTGGAGAGCCGGATACGAACAGCTATCCCCTGATGACGGCGATCAATCAGGCTCGGAGCCGGACCAAGCTTTATGGATGGATCGATCCCACGCTGAACTTCGGCACCTCTTCACATTCCAATTCTCCCGAAGCGAACGATAATTATTCGAATCGGTTGCAGATGAATCAGATTGTTCTCTACGCCGAGCGTTTGCCGGATTCGGTGCAGCGCGATCACGTCGACTGGGGCTATCACCTGACGGCGCTCTATGGCACGGATTATCGCTTCACGATTGGGAAGGGCTACGGCAGCGGCCAGTTGCTGAACGACCATCATCAGTATGGTTTTGATCCGACGCTGGAATATGTCGACGTCTACTTTCCGCAGGTGGCGCAGGGAATGAATTTGAGGGTGGGGCGATTTATCTCGGTGCCGGGGATCGAGGCGCAATTGGCGCCGAACAATTATATTTTCAGCCACTCGCTGTTGTATGCGATTGATCCGTTTACCGACACCGGTCTGATGGCGACGGTGAAGCTGAACGATCGTTGGCTGGTACAACTGGGGATTACCGACGGCCATGATGTGGCTCCGTGGACGCCCGACGCTAAGGCCTCGGGTACGGCGTGTGTGAGTTATACGAGCACGTCGGTGAATGACAATGTTTACGTCTGCGCCAACGGGATTAATGACGGCAAGTATGCCTACAACAATCTGCAGCAGTATGACGCGACCTGGTATCACAAGTTTTCGAAGACAGTGCACATGGCGACGGAAACCTGGTACATGTATGAGCGCGAGGTGCCGGCTCTGGGCGGAACGATCCAGCCGGAAACGGGCGCCAATGCGGCGTATTGCCTGCCGGGAGAACAGCGGTGCACGGCTCCGGAATATGCCGTGGTGAATTTCCTGCAGAAGGAACTCTCAGGGCATGACTTCCTGTCGTTTCGCAGCGACTTTCTGAACGACAAGAAGGGCCAGCGCACGGGCTACGCGACGCGGTACTCTGAGAACACGATTACGTGGGTTCACTGGATCGGGACGACGGTGCAGATACGTCCGGAATTGCGGTTTGAGCGTGCGTGGGACATGAGGGCTTACGATAACGGGCGGCGGCAGAATCAGCTGACGGTGGCGAGCGATCTGATCTTTCATTTTTGAACGGGCGTTTCTGGAGCGGCGTTTTTCGGCGTTGTTAGGAAGATAGATCCATGGACGGCGTACGAATGGATATCTGGCTGTGGGCGGCGCGATTTTTCAAGACGCGGCCGCTGGCGAAACGGGCTTGCGAGCTGGGCAGAATCTTGTCGAACGGGCAACCGGCCAAGGCGGCGCGAGAAGTCCGAGTTGGGGATCGGCTACGCGTGACCAATGAGGGCGGCGAGTTTCAGGTGGAAGTGCTGCTGCTGAGCGAGCTGCGGGGACCGGCCTCGGTGGCGCAGACGCTCTACCGCGAGAGCGAGGAGAGCCGCGAACTGCGCGCCAAGGCGGCGGCCGAGCGCAAAGCGATGCGCGAGTTTGAGACACTGCCGGAAGGGCGGCCGTCGAAACGCGACCGCCGGCATATCATCCAGTTCCGGGGTCGCGGGTAAGCGCGAGAACCCTTTACCACAGAGGACACGGAGGAACACAGAGGCTGGCCGTCGAAACGGCGTCGACTCTGGCTGGTAGGAGCTCTGGTAGACTCATGGTCGCAAATCAGCACCTGCACGCCATGAGCCTCCGCCGATTCTCCATCTTCTCCATTTATCTGCTCCTCTTCCTCGCAGTCTCTTTCGCCCGCGCCCAGAATTCTGCGACCACAGACGCTGTCGCCGATTACGTGAAATCGGAGATGCAGCGGCAGCACATCCCCGGACTGGCGCTGCTGGTTGCGAAGGGCGGCAAAATCGTGCGGGCCGAAGGTTTCGGACTCGCCAACGTGGAATTGCAGGTGCCGGTAAAGCCGGAGACGATCTTCCAGTCGGGATCGGTGGGAAAGCAATTCACCGCGACGGCGGTCATGATGCTGGTTGTGGAGGGCAAGATTGGGCTCGACGATCCCCTCACAAAATATTTTGCGGATGCTCCGGCCACATGGAAGGAAGTGACCGTGCGTGAGTTGCTCAGCCACACCGCGGGCTTCGGCGACTATCCCAAGGACTTTAATTTCCGCAAAGACTGGACCGAAGACGAGGAACTGAAGCTGATCGAGAGCATTCCTCTGGCGTATCCGCCGGGGACGAACTGGCATTACAGTAATTTCGGATATGTGACGCTGGGGATTCTGATTCATCGCGTGACTGGCGAGTTCTATGGCGACTTTCTGCAACAGCGGATCTTCCAGCCGCTGGGCATGCAGTCCACGCGCATTATCAGTGAAGCCGATATCGTTCCCAATCGTTCCGCGGGTTACCGGCTGGTCAAAGGCGAACTGAAAAACCAGGAGTGGGTCGCGCCCATCGTGAACACGACCGCCGACGGCAGCTTGTATTTTTCGATTCTCGATCTGGCCAAGTGGGACGCCGCACTTTACACGGAAAAACTGCTGAAGCGGTCGAGCCTCGACTTGATGTGGACTCCGGCAAAATTGAAAAGCGGCCAGGCCAACGGCGGCCGGCCCAACTCGGGCCACTATGGCTTTGGCTGGTTCATCGATCAGAGGAGCGGGCACCGGTGCATTCATCACGACGGCGCGTGGCAAGGATTTGAAACCGCGATCGACCGCTATGTGGACGACCAGCTGACCGTGGTCGCGCTCTCGAATCTGGAGGATGCGGAACCCGGGAAGATCACCCAACACGTTGCCGAAATGTATCTAGCAGACAAGTAGTCGCGACGACCGCTTGACTGATGTCGGGACGCGATTCGACCTGCATCTTCATGCCGTACTTTGGACGCAACGTAATCAAGGGCTCGGGCTCGACGCGGTGACCCGGTACCAGTGTCAGCTTCCACTTCTGCGCCAGCGTCGCCAGCAGCAGCACGCCCTCCATCCACGAAAACGATTCGCCAATGCATTGGCGGACGCCCGCGCCGAAGGGAAAGTAAGTGAGCTTGGTTCGCCGCAACCGGGCTTCGGGAGTGAAGCGTTCGGGATCGAAGCGCAGCGGATCGGGGAAAAAACGGGCGTCACGATGGGTGACGAACTGGCTCATCAGAACCGTTGTTTTTGCGGGCAGGAAAAAATCTCCTAGCTGAAAATCATGGCGCGCGTAGCGGCCCATGGCCCACGCCGGCGGATAGAGCCGCAGCGATTCCGCCAGCACCATCTCCACGTAGCGCAGGCGGGGAACATCGTCGAACGTGGGCAGACGGCCTTGCAGTTCGCAATCGATTTCCTGATGAAAGCGGCGCTCGCAGTCGGGATTTTGCGAGAGCAGGTACCACGTCCAGGAGAGCGCGTTGGCCACCGTTTCATAGCCGGCGAGGAAAATCGTGATGACCTGATCGCGCAGGGATTGCTCCGAGGCCGCGTCCTTGCCAGGTGACGCGGCAATCATCAGGTCGAGCAGGCTGCCGGAGTGGGAACTGCGCTGCCGGTGCGCGGCGATCATGCGATAGACGACGGCGTCGATGCGCTTGCGCGCCCGGACGAAGGCGGCCAGGCCGGGAGGGCGGACGTGCACCAGCCACTCCGCGGCCGGCAACATCACCAGAAAATTGTAGAGGCCCATGATGCGATTGATGGCGCTCGCCAGTTCGTCAACTTCTTCTCGGAGATCTGCAGCAAACAGGGTCTGCGCGACCGCGTTGAGGGTGAGGTGCATCATGTCAATGGCAATGTCGCGCTGCTCGCCGGGCCGCCAACGGTCACGCAAGCGGGCCGCCTCCTGGACCATGATGGCGGCGTATTCCGGGATGCTCTGGCGATGGAACGCGGGCTGCGCCACCTGGCGCTGGGTGCGATGTTGAGCGCCTTCGCTGGTGATCATGCCCTCGCCCAGGAGCATTTTGGTGCGCTTCACGGTACGTTCTTTGACGAAGTTGTCGTTCTGCACGACCAGCACTTCGCGGATGTAGTCGGGATGATTCAGGAAAATAATGTGATGCCATCCGATTTTGTAGTGCGCGATGTCGCCATAGTCCCTGGCCAGGTGCTGAAAGAGCAGGATGGGATTCGCGGGGCGGAATTTGCGGAGCGCGAACCAGAGAAGGTTGCGCTGGAAGCCGGGCGGGAAGCGGTGCTGTGTTCGCTTGCCGGCGGGTCCGCGGACGTTATTCCCGGGAATGTCGTTCCTGGCTGCCGTGGCCATTCTCTCAGTATATGTTCGCGCTAACGCTTTACGGCTTCGGATTTCTGCAGTACATCCAAATCCTGGAGTACTTCGGCGCTGTGCTTGGTCGGATCGACGCTGGTGTAGGCTTTCGCGATCTTTCCGCTAGGATCGATAAGAAAAGTGTGGCGCGCGGCAAACTTCACAACACCGAGGTTGGTTAACGATCCGTAGGAGTCGGTCACTCTGTGGTCCGTGTCGGCCAGCAGCTTGAAGTTCAAGCCATCCTTGGCGCAAAACTTTTTGTGCGACTCGACGCTGTCGAGGCTCACGCCCAACACGACGGCATCGCGGTCGGCATATTTCGGCTGATCGGCTTGAAAATTATGGGCCTCGCGCGAGCATCCTGGCGTCTGATCCTTGGGATAGAAATACAGGACCACCCATTTGCCGCGGTAATCTTTCAGAGTGACGGGCGAGCCTTCCTGCGAAGGCAGCGTGAAGTCGGGAGCGTTGCTTCGTTCAGAGGGCGGAGCCGAATGGGACAACAGGCGCGGGACAAGAACGATCAGCACGACCACGACCGCCAACAGCAGCACGATCCGCAACATGGAGTCCTCCTGCAAACGGAGAGGCGATTTTAAACCAGCCACGTCTCCAATAGACGAACAAAGGCTTAAACCACGAAGGGCACGAAGGTTCACGAAGGCAAACGGGCTCCAGGCTTCGAGGTGACCGCTCTTACCCTCGCCAGCAAGAATCCCCGCGTTTGAATTATGATGGAGTGTTGCGCATTCTGCGATGGAGAAACCAGACGTGGCTCAGACGGAAACCGACGGCTTAGAGGTTTTAGAAACCAGGGAGTGGGTTGACTCTCTGGACTATGTTCTTGCGAAAGGCGGCCCCAACCGGGCAGGCCGATTGCTGCAGCAGTTGGAGCTGCACGCGCGGCGCGAAGCTGGCGTGAACCTGCCTTTTTCGGCGACCACGCCCTACCAGAACACGATTGCGACGCAGCAACAGCCGCCGTTTCCCGGCAGCCAGGAAATGGAACGGCGCATCAAGAGCCTGGTGCGCTGGAATGCCCTGGCCATGGTGGTGCGGGCCAACAAGATTCAGGAAGGCATTGGCGGACATATCTCGACCTTCGCGTCGGCGGCCACGCTGTATGAGGTTGCGTTCAACCATTTCTTTCGCGCGCAAACGGAAAGCGGCGACCGCGACGTGGTGTATTTCCAGGGGCATGCCGCTCCCGGAATTTATTCACGCGCTTACCTTGAAGGCCGCATCTCGAAAGAGAAGCTGCAGAACTTTCGCCGCGAACTGAAACCGGGCGGAGGATTGAGTTCCTATCCTCACCCTTGGCTGATGCCGGAGTTCTGGGAGTTCCCCACGGTCTCGATGGGATTGGGACCGATTCAGGCGATTTATCACGCGCGCTTCATCAAGTATCTGGAGAATCGCGGGCTCAAGCAAAGTACGGGCGGAAAGGTCTGGGCGTTTCTGGGCGACGGCGAAATGGACGAGCCCGAATCGCTGGGATCGATCACGCTGGCTTCGCGCGAGAAGCTCGACAATTTAATTTTTGTGGTGAACTGCAACCTGCAGCGGCTGGACGGTCCGGTACGGGGCAACGGAAAAATCATTCAGGAACTGGAAGCGATTTTCCGCGGCGCGGGCTGGAACGTTATCAAATGCATCTGGGGATCCGATTGGGACAACCTGATTCAGAACGACCGCGATGGCCTGCTGGTGCGGCGTTTGGGCGAAATCAGCGACGGGCAATATCAGAAATATTTTGTCGAGAGCGGGGCGTACTTCCGGCAAAACCTGTTTGGCAGCGATCCGCGTCTGCTGAAGATGGTCGAACATCTTTCCGACGATCAACTGGCGCGCATGCGGCTGGGCGGGCATGATCCCATCAAGGTGCACGCGGCGTTCCGCGCGGCGGTGGAGACGACCGGAGTGCCGACGATTGTTCTGGCCAAGACGATCAAGGGCTATGGGCTGGGCGAAGCGGGCGAAGGCAAGAACATCACGCACCAGCAGAAAAAATTGAATGAAGACGAGTTGCAGATGTTCCGCTCGCGCTTTGGAATTCCGATCCCCGACGACGAACTGCACAACGCGCCGTTTTATCGTCCAAGCGACGACAGCGCCGAGATCAAATATATGCAGGCGCGGCGCGAGCAGTTGGGCGGATACATGCCGACGCGCAAGGTGCGGGCGGCGGCGCTGAAATCCGTGCCCGATTCGCACTTCGAGGAATTCCACAAAGGCACCGAGGCACGCGAAGTTTCGACGACGATGGTGTTCGTGCGATTGCTGGCGAAGCTGTTGCGCGATTCCGAGTTGGGCAAGCTGATCGTGCCCATCGTTCCCGACGAGGCCCGCACGTTTGGCATGGAAGCCTTGTTCCGCCAGGTGGGGATTTATTCCAGCGTCGGCCAGAACTACGAACCCGTCGATATGGATACGCTGCTCTACTACAAAGAAGCCAAAAACGGGCAGATTCTCGAAGAAGGCATCACCGAGTCGGGATCGATGTGCTCGTTCATCGCCGCGGGCACGGCGTATGCGAATCACGGCATCAACACGATTCCCTTCTTTATTTATTATTCGATGTTCGGTTTTCAGCGGATCGGCGATTTGATCTGGGCCGCGGCCGATATGCGCTGCCGCGGATTTCTCGTCGGCGGCACGGCCGGCCGCACCACGCTGGCGGGTGAAGGGCTGCAGCACCAGGACGGTCACAGCCACGTGTTGGCGCTGCCGGTGCCGAATCTGCTCTGCTACGATCCGGCGTTCGCGTATGAGATCGCCATCATTATTCAGGATGGCATCAGGCGCATGTACGTCGATCAGGAATCGATCTTCTATTACTTGACGGTTGGGAACGAACCTTTGGCGATGCCTGGGATGCCCGCTGAGGGAAACGTCCGCGAAGGTGTGCTGAAAGGGCTGTACCGGTTCAAGGCTTCAGCCAAGAGTGGCGCCAAGCTGCGGGCACAACTGCTGGGCAGCGGCGCGATTATGTTTGAGGTGCTGAAGGCACAGCAGATTCTGGAGGAAAAGTACGGAGTTGCCGCCGACGTCTGGAGTGTCACCAGCTACAAGGCGCTCTATCGCGATGCCAATGATTGCGAGCGCTGGAATATGCTGCATCCCACGGAGGCCGCAAAGGTTCCTTATGTGACGGAAACTTTGAAAGATGCGGCCGGGCCGTTCATTGCGGCATCGGATTATATGAAGGTGCTGCCGGAGAGTTTGGGAAAGTGGGTGCCGGGGCAACTCGTCTCGCTGGGAACCGACGGATTCGGGCGCAGTGAAAGCCGTGTGGCATTGCGCGACTTCTTCGAGGTGGATGCCAAGCACATTGTGCTCGCGACCCTGGGAGCGCTGGCGCGGGAGAAGAAGATCGGCACAGACGTGGTGAAGCGAGCGATTCAGGAGCTGGGGATCAATCCTGACAAGGTGAATCCGGCGATCAGCTGATCAGTTTCGAAGAATGATCAAGAGCGACATTTTAGAAAGGGAACGGGCGCGGTGATCGAATTCAAACTTCCCGAGCTGGGAGAAAATATCGAACAGGGCGACCTGGTGCGCCTCATGATTGCCCCGGGTGCCACGGTGAGCGCCGGTCAGTCGGTCATGGAACTCGAAACCGATAAGGCTGTCCTCGAGGTGCCTTCGTCGGTGAGTGGAACCGTGCAGCAGATTCACGTGAAAGAGGGTGACAAGATCAAGGTTGGTCAGGTGATCTTCACCGTCGAAAACGGGGCCGGTGTAAGATCCGCGCCCGAGATCGCAGCAACGGTTGCCCCGACAGAACCAGTTGGGCCGCCCGTCGCGGCATCCCAGCCTGCGGGTGCGCGTGCGCCGTCCTCTGCTCCAACGACACCTGCCTCCGCTCCAGCAGGGGAGCGGGCCGAACGCCGCGCTCAGCCACAGGTTGCGGGCGAATTCAAGTTGCCCGAACTCGGAGAAAACATTGCGCAGGGCGATCTGGTTCGTCTGATGATCGCGCCCGGCACCAAGGTTTCCGAAGGCCAGCCGGTGATGGAACTCGAGACGGATAAGGCCGTGGTCGAAGTGCCGTCGTCGGTGAGCGGCGTGGTCAAAGAAGTGAAAGTGAAAGAGGGCGAGAAGATCAAAGTCGGACAAGTGATCTTCACGCTCGAAGGCGGAGCGCCAGCGCAGGCCGACGCCACGCGCGCGCGGAATGCTCCGGTGGAACACGTTTCCGGACAGCACGGAGCGCGGCTGGCGTTTCAGGCGGCGATTCGCGCCGAGGGCAAGACGGAAGAACAGGCTCTGCCTCCCGACCAGCCGCGGCCCGCTTCGCCGGTCTTTAGTATGCCGGTGCAGTTGGGCAAAGTTGCCGGGACAGAACATCGTCAGGCGATTCCCGCCGCGCCGCACGTGCGCCGATTTGCCCGTGAGGTTGGCGTCGACATTTACGAGGTTAAAGGAACGGGCCCCGGCGGACGCATCGGCGAAGATGACATCAAGGCTTACGCGAAAGCGTTGCTCTCGGCGGCGGCCACAGCGGCGCAGGCTCCGCCGCGTGCCGGACATTTTGCGCAACCCCAACTGCCCGACTTCGCCAAGTGGGGCAAGGTGGAACGTGTGTCGATGCGCGGGGTTCGGCGCAAGACCGCCGAGCACTTGGCCGAAGCCTGGAATACGATTCCGCACGTCACGCAGCACGACCGCGCCGACATCACCGAACTTGAGCAACTGCGCGCCCGCTTCGCTCCGAAAGCCGAAGAGGCCGGTGGCAAGATGACAGTGACGGCGATCGCGCTGAAAGTCTGCTCCGCGGCGCTGAAGGTGTTTCCGCAGTTCAACGCCAGCATCGACATTGAGAAAGAAGAAATCGTTTACAAGCAGTACATCAACATCGGCGTGGCGGCGGATACGGATCGCGGGCTACTGGTTCCGGTCATCCGGGACGTGGACAAGAAGAACATTGTTGAGCTGGCGGTCGAGTTGTCGCAGCTCTCCAAGAAGGCGCGGGACAAGAAGCTTGCGCCCGCGGACATGGAAGGCGGCACGTTCACCATCACCAATCTGGGCGGGATTGGCGGCGTCGGTTTTACGCCCATCGTGAATCATCCGGAAGTCGCGATCCTCGGGCTTTCGCGGTCGCGCATGGAGCCGGAGTGGATCGAATCTAAGGATGGGGGCAAGTTTGAGCCGCGACTGATTCTGCCGCTGTCGCTCTCTTACGATCACCGCCTGATTGACGGAGCCGATGCGGCCCGCTTCCTGCGCTGGATTGCGGAGGCGTTTGAACAGCCGTTCCTGCTGTCCGTGCAGGGATGAAAAAGAAAACCATGAACCACAGAGGGCACAGAGGAACACTGCAGAAAGCGAATAACGTCTTGGCTTCCCCTGTGTTCCCCAGTGTCCTCTGTGGTTAAAATCGCATGCCTGAACCCACAAACATCGCAGTAGTCGGCGGCGGCCCAGGTGGATATGCCGCCGCATTTCTTGCCGCCGATCTTGGGATGACGGTCACGCTGATCGACCCGGAGGTGAATCCGGGCGGAGTTTGCCTGTACCGGGGCTGCATTCCGTCGAAGGCGCTGCTGCACGTGGCCAAGTTGGTGGAGGAATCTCATCAGGCGAAGGACTGGGGCATTGAGTTTGCCGCGCCGAAGATTGACCTGGCGCGCCTGCGATCGTGGAAGGAAGGCGTCGTCAAGAAATTGACCGGGGGACTCGGCATTCTGTCGAAGCAGCGCAAAGTTCGTTACGTGCAGGGGCGCGCGGCGTTTGAGAATTCCACTACGCTGCGAGTGACCAAAGCTGACGGCACAGAAGAATTGCTGACGTTCGACCGCATCGTCATTGCGACTGGTTCGCGTCCGGCGATCGTTCCGAGTTTGAAACTCGACACGCCGCGCATGATGGATTCGACCGGGGCGCTGAATCTCGATGATATTCCCGGCAGCCTGCTGGTAGTCGGCGGCGGATACATAGGCCTCGAACTGGGTTCGGTTTACGCTGCACTGGGCACACGGGTGACCGTGGTCGAGATGCTTTCCGGATTGCTTCCCGGTGCGGATCGCGATCTGGTGCTTCCGCTGCACAAGCGGCTGGAAAAGTTGTTCGACGGAATCCTGCTCAACACGACTGTGGCTGCGGTGAAAGACGAAGGCAGCGGCATTCGGGCCAAGTTTGAAGGAGCGGACGTCGGGGCTAGCGAAGCCAAGCCGCGTGAGAAAGTTTTTGATCGCGTGTTAGTGTCGGTCGGACGCAAGCCCAACTCGGAGATTCCAGGCCTTGAAAAAACGCGCGTGCAGGTCGGGCAGCGCGGGTTCATTCAGGTAAATAAGCAGTTGCAGACTGACGACCCGGCGATCTTCGCGATCGGGGATGTGGTCGGCGAGCCTATGCTGGCGCACAAGGCGATGCACGAAGGCCGCACCGCGGTCGAAGCCATTGCCGGACACAAAGTGGCGTTCGAACCGAACGCAATTCCCGCTGTTGTGTTTACTGATCCGGAAGTCGCGTGGTGCGGGCTGACCGAGACGCAGGCGCAGAACGAAAACCGCGAGGTCAAGGTCGCCAAGTTTCCCTGGGCCGCCTCGGGCCGCGCCATTACACTCGACCGCCCTGAAGGCATGACCAAGCTGCTGATTGATCCGCAGACGGAACGCGTGCTCGGAGTCGGCATCGTCGGGGTCGGCGCTGGAGAGTTGATTGCGGAAGGCGTGCTGGCCGTCGAAATGGCGGCGCTGGCTCGCGACGTCGCGATGACCATTCATCCGCATCCGACGCTTTCGGAAACGATGATGGAATCCGCCGAAGTTTTCTTCGGCACGAGTACCGACATCTACCGGCCGAAGCGGGGATGACGCGCGAGTTCTTCTTAACATCCCGTCTTAAATATCCAATCTTAATTTCCGATCCCAGCGCCCAAATTGCCGCAGCTCGTTTCGATACAATGAACTTCACTTCGAGCGACTGCCCGCGCCCGTGGCGCTTCGGGCTGGAGAACATCATGTCCTCATCCTCATCCTCATTCTCTAAGAACTTCTTGCTTCTGGTTCTTGCTTTTTCTTCCAGTCTCCCGATCACGGCGCAGTCACCGTTGAGCAGTGTGTTGCCGTCTTCCCCGACAACTAACGCGTCCAATTCGGCCAGCGATCCGCTGGGGCGCACGACGCCTTCGGGAGCCGTGCTGGGATTTCTACAAGCGGCGCAGTCGGGCAACTACAGCATCGCCGCGCAGTACCTGCAGATGAGCGCGGCACGGCGGCAAACCGAAGGCGAGCAGATCGCCAGCCAACTGAACGCAGTTTTGAACAACTCCAAAGTATTTACCGGACGAGTCGGGATCTTTACTCAGGCGGAAGGAATTCCGCAGGAAGGCGTTCCGCTCGGCCGGCAGAAATTGGGGACGATGTCCTCAGGCGACATCGAGGACGACCTGGAACTGGTGCGCGTGTCGGATCCGAGCGCAGGCAAAATCTGGTTAATCTCTTCCGACACGCTGGCCAAGGTTCCTGAGCTCTACGATCAGGCCGAAGCACGACAAGTTGAGAGCAAGCTCCCCGGCGTTCTGGTAAAGCACCAGATCGCGGGCATGCCTCTGTGGCAGTGGCTGGCGTTGCTGGTCGCAGTGCCCATCGCCGCGGGCATCGGCTGGATTCTGCTGGTGCTTCTGGAAATTCCCGTGCGCTGGTGGGCGCGCCGGCAGGGCCAGGTGGAAATCGCCAACTGGCGCTCGGTTTCGGCTCCGGCATGGCTGCTCACCGGAACAGTGGCTCATCAGATCTTCACGCGCTACCTGGGAATCCCGCTGCTGCCCCGCCACTACTATTTCCAGTTCACGTCGATCGCGCTGATCGTCAGCCTGACCTGGATCGTGTGGCGGGCGGTGCGCTGGTCGCTGCGCCGAGTGCGCAATCGTGCGTTGGCCCGCGGACACGCGGGCACGGGATCGCTGATGCTGCTGGGCGAGCGCATTCTGAAGGCAATGATTTTTGCCGTCGGCGTTCTGGCGGTGCTGAGCAACCTGGGCTTCAACATGAGTACGGCGCTCGCCGGGCTGGGCATTGGCGGATTGGCGATCGGCTTCGGCGCGCAGCAGACCATTGCAAATCTTTTCGGCGGCGTTTCCGTGCTTGGCGACGAGGTGTTTCGCGTAGGCGATGTGTGCCGCTTTGGCGACCGTACCGGAGTCGTCGAAGACATCGGCTTGCGCTCTACCCGCATCCGCACCGAGGAGCGGACTCTGTTGGCGATTCCCAATGGGACCGTGGCGTCGATTAACCTGGAGAACCTCAGTCGCCGCGACAAAATTTTATTCAAGACGACTCTCGGCCTGCGACCCGAGAGCAAGGCCGACCACGTCCGCTTCGTGATCGCGGAAATTCGCCGCTTGCTCTACAGCCATCCTAAGGTGGAAACCAAGACGGTGCGGGTGCGTCTCACCGACATTGCGGGCACTTCGCTCAGCGTCGAGATTTTTGCTTATATCCTGACCCGCGACTTCAACGAATTCACGGCGGTCCGCGAGGATGTGCTGCTGCGCATGATGGATATCATGGAGGACTCCGGCGGCGGCCTGGCGCTGCCGGCACAGACGCTGTATTTAAGCCGCGATGCCGGAGTGGAAAAAGAAAAAGCCGACAACGCCGCCAAGAAGATTGCGGAGTTGCGCGATGGCAAGCAGTTGCCCTTCCCCGATTTTCACGAGGAAGAGATTTCTTCTTTCAAGGGATCGATCGAATATCCGCAGCCCGAGTCGGCGGCGCGCAAGCCGCCGGGTGATTCGGGCAAGACCCACTAGACGCAGAAGAACGGGAGACCCGCGGCCTCCGTTGACTTGAGAGTTTGACTTGAGAGTTTGACTTAAGAGTTTCACCCCACGTAGGATTTTGCCCCAGTGAGCGGCGGGATCACCTTGCATTAGCGCATCGCCGAAAAGTTGGACTACCCAAAACTGCGGAGTATCGTCTCATCTATTTGTGTCTGGGTTTTTGCTGAGGAGATCGAGCGGAGGGAATTCATGCGGAAGCGAAGCGCGTTGAACTGTCTTTTGGCCGGATGGCTCGTTGCCTGCGCGGCGTATGTGCCCATGGCGGCGCAGTCTACCGAGAGTGCATCGGGGTATAACCAGCCGCCGAAAAACATTTTGGATGTGATGCGCGCGCCCCTGCCTCCTCAGCCCGCGGTGAGCCCGACCTACGACTCGATTCTGCTGGTGTCGTGGCAGGAGTACCCGCCGATTTCGCGCATCGCGACGCCGTTCCTGCGGCTGGCCGGGGCGCGCGTCGAGCCCAGGAATCACAGCAAGCACGACACTCCTGGCGGCTACGGCATCACGCCTTGCGCCACGGGCTTCGACCTGGTGCATATCCTTGGTGGCGCAGCCGGTGGCGCTCAGATGCATGTCGCGCTTCCCGCGGGTGCGTGCCCGGGCGAGCCCGTGTGGTCTGCGGACGGAAAACGATTTGCCTTCGTGAATATCGCCGCCGAATCGGTCGAGCTGTGGACCGGCGACGGCAAAAGCGGCGAAGTGCATCGAGTGCCCGGAGCACGCCTGAATCCGATGCTCGACGATGAGATGCAATGGATGCCCGACCAGAAAACGCTTCTGGTCAAGCTGGTGCCCGAGGGCATGGGCGCGCCACCACCCGAACCGATCGTGCCGATTGGCCCGAGCATCCAGGAGACTGAAGGCCAAAAAGGTCAGAGCAGCACCTACGAAAACCGGGACACACTCAACAACAAGCACGACGAGGACGTGTTCGACTACTACGCGGCCACGCAGCTTGCGCTGGTCGATGCCGCGACCGGAGCGATCACGCCCGTGGGAAAAACGTCGAATTACGAGTCGATCGATCCCGCGCCTGACGGCCAGCACATCCTCGTTACCGCGATTCACAAACCGTATTCCTATGTCACCACGTACGATCGCTTTCCGAAGGAAGTCGAAGTGTGGGACGTCACGGATCGCTCCCATGTTCTGACTCACACCATCGCTTCGCTCCCGTTGGCGGACCGCGTTCCCATTCATGGCGTTCCGCTGGGTCCGCGCGATTTTTCATGGCGGGCTACCGATCCGGCAACGCTGGTCTGGGCGGAAGCGCTGGATGGCGGCGACTGGAACGTGACTGTTCCGGCGCGCGATAAAGTCGTGCTTCTCAAAGCGCCGTTCACTGCATCCGCGGCCGAAATCGCACGGACGGAGCAGCGTTACGTCGGCTTCATGTGGAGCGAACAGCCGCGCACCGCGCTCATGACCGAATACGATAACAACCGGCACTGGAGAAAGACCTTTATCGTCGATGTCGATGCTGGGCAACAAAAACCTCGTCTGCTCTGGGATCTCTCGACGGACGAGAACTATGCGAACCCCGGCCGTCCGGTGAGACGTCAACTGGCGAACGGATCCTCGGTAATTCGGCAGGACGGCGATTCGATCTACCTTGCCGGAACTGGCTCCTCGCCCGATGGAGATCGGCCATTCCTCGACCGGCTCGATCTGAAGACTCTGAAATCGGAGCGCCTGTTCCGCAGCGAGAAGACGTGCTTCGAGCGATTTCTTTCCTTCACCGGGCCGGACACACGGACATTCCTGACGTGGCATCAATCGCCGGCCGACCCGCCAAATGCGTTCACGCGAACTCTTGGGAAATCCCTGACTGCTCCCGCCGGAGAAGCGACTTTTGCTTCGACCAGCGTTGCGCTCACTCATATTCCAGATCCCACGCCGGAGGTGCGCGCGATCAAGAAGCGGCTGGTGAAGTACAAGCGGGCCGACGGGCTGGACTTGTCGTTCACGCTCTACACGCCACCCGGATATCAGGAAGGCACGCGCGTTCCGACTATCCTCTATGCCTATCCCCTCGACTACGCCGACGCTTCGACTGCCGGCCAGGTTACCGGCTCGCAGGAGACGTTCACTCAGCTGTATGAATACAGACTATTGCTGCTCGGGGGTTACGCGATCATCGACAACACTTCGTTCCCCATCATCGGTGATCCGAAAAAGGCCTACGACACTTATATGGATCAACTGGTCGCCGACGCGAAGGCCGCGGTCGATGAAGCCGTGCGGCTGGGCGTTGCCGATCCCGACCGCATTGGAGTCACGGGGCACAGTCATGGCGCTTTGATGACGGCGAATCTGGTGGCGCATTCCGATTTGTTCCGGGCCGGCGTTGCGACCAGCGGCTCCTACAACAAGACGCTCACGCCTTTCGGTTTTCAAAACGAGCGGCGATCGGTGTGGGAGGCGACGGACGTCTATTTGAAAGTCTCTCCATTTTTCTTCGCCGACAAAATCAAGACGCCGCTGCTTATCATGCACGGCGCGGAAGACGCGAATCCGGGTACCACTCCGCTGCAGGCGAACAAGCTCTACGAAGCGATTCGAGGCAACGGCGGTACCGCTCGCCTGGTGGTGCTGCCGCACGAGCCGCACTGGTATACCGCCATGGAGTCGAACGAACAGCTGGTGTACGAGATGCTGCGCTGGTTTGACAAATATGTGAAGAGCGCGCCGGCACGCCCGGTGACCGGAACCCGTTAGATCAACCGTGAACTGCGCTGAGATCAGTCGGGTTGTGTCCTCGCGCCTGCCAGCGGCGGCTCAGCCAACTGAGAAATAAATGCGTGGGGAAATAAACGAACAGCGGCACCACGGTCAGGTAGGCGAGTAGATACGCCCATCCCGGAATCACGTGCTGTTCACGGAAGAACAAGCCACGGGCCCAGTTCACATCCTGCTCGGGCCGCCAGAAATAATTGAGCGGCACTACGACCCACGCCATCAGCGTTTGCAACTTCCATCCTCGCGGGTCGTAACCCAGGCGCCAAATCGCCCACAGCAGCAGCGGCGGCGTGACCACGTGAAACAAACTGAGGAGGCGAATGGGGAGCGGCAGGCCGGGATCGAACATGTATTCGGTGCCGCCGATGATGTGGTGGGAGCTGAGCAAAGCTCCGACGAAATCGACGGTGTAGAGCGTCTGGAATAAAAGCAGTCCAGACGCAATCCAAGAAAAGATCAGCGGGCTCTCCAACCACAACGCAATTCCGATCAGAATATTTCCCAGGTCGCAGAAGAAGAGAAAATTCTGCAAGCCGTATTGCCGCCAGTACAGGGGCGCCCAGACGATCAGCCACACGGTCCAGGCGATCTTCAGCCACAGCGGCAGGCGCATGCGCATTGCCCGATATTGTATGCGACCAGCGCGGCGCCTGTTTCCCGCGTCCATGGCCGGTCGTAGGGGTTGCCAAAATCTCCACCCTTCGACTTCGCTCCACCCGGTACGCATGCGCTTGACAGCGAAACGCCACAACAATCCGAGGAATGCGAATTACCTGCGTAACTTGCCGGAGCTTACGGGTGTACCTAGGATGAGCTTGGTATGGGTTACGAAGCTCTTCTCTTCTGTCCCGACGAAAAAACCGCTCGCACGGTGACCCAGGTCCTGAGCGAGCTGGAATTCAGCGTCGAGGCCTGCATGGAACCTTTCGCTGCAGTCAAGAAGCTGATGGGCCAACACTTCGACGCTGTCGTGGTCGACTGCGATAACGAGCAGAATGCCACATTGTTATTCAAGAGCGCGCGCAACTCGACGTCCAACCAGGCGTCGCTTGCCGTAGCCGTAGTGGAAGGTCAGGCCGGGGTCGCGAAGGCGTTTCGTATTGGCGCCAACCTCGTCCTGACCAAACCCATCAACATTGAACAGGCCAAGGGAACGCTGCGTGTGGCGCGCGGACTGTTGCGTAAGGGCGAGCCGGGCAAACCAGCCGTGGCCGCACCTGCGGCGGCGCCGGCGAAACCTGTCGCGGCCAAACCCGTTGCACCTGCAAAACCTGCAGTTCCGGCCACATTGGCAGCCGCCACGGCGCCGCGTCCGGCTGCACCTCCTGTCGTAAAACCCGAGGTAAAAGCAGCATGGCCAACACCGGCAGCCGCAGCGGCGAAATCAGTACCCGTCGCACAAGATGACGACCTGCTCGATATTGGCGATGATTCCGTTCCCGCACCTGTAGCGGCCGCCCCGATATTGCCTGCGAGCGTTTTGCCGGCGAGCCACGGGGCCAATCCGGCGCTTACAACCGGCGCCGACGTCAGGTCAGCTTTCCATCCCGGCGTAACCGGATTGCATGGCAGCGGAGCCGCCAGCGCGCCCGCTCCAGCGCGCGAGGCGCAGGATTCTCACGTCGCAGAAAAACCGGCCACGAGCACGACCGCAGATGCTTTATTCGAAAAGCCAGCGGAGGCAGCCCATGCAGGGCCGGCCGGCGCGATCGGGTCCGAGCCAACGTTCACGTTTGGCGGATCCAATCTTCCGGAAAAATCGAGTGGCGCGAGCACGAAAATTTTATTGGGATTGGCTGCAGCAGCCATTGTCGCCGCAGCCCTGTATGTCGGTTTGACTCAGTTCAAGGGACACACGAGTGAGCCCGCCACTGTGCCGACGCCGGTAGCCTCGGCTCCGGTAGCACCGGCCGCAGCGAAGAAGCCGAGCGGCGCTCTGCCCGCGTTGCCGACAGCATCGGCACCGAAGCCGACGGCAGCTGCATCCTCGCCGAGTTTACAGCCCGCTGTGACCCCGAAGAATAACGCGGTACATGACACCGATTCCGCTTCAGACGACACTACGTCCTCTCCGAGTTCCGGTTCGTCCGCGGCAGACAAGGCTGAAGCTGCGGGTCCAGCGCCCCTTATCGTCAAAGGAGGCAGGACTGGAGCAAAGAAAGCGGCCGCAGCAGCGGACGCTCCGGCTCCCAGCATGGAAGGAATCGCAACCACGGGCGCAGGCGCGCCACCGCCTGACCTGGTCAGCAGCACAGGCAGCGCGCCCAAACCGATCCTGCAGACGATGAACATCTCGCAAGGCGTGTCGCGCGGGTTGTTGATTAAGAAAGTCCAGCCTTCCTATCCGACCAACGCCTTGGCCTTGCGACTTGAGGGCGCCGTCGAGTTGCTGGCAACAATCTCAAAAACCGGCGACATTACCCACGTCAAAGTGCTCAGCGGAGATCAGCAGCTCACCCGGGCTGCCACGGATGCGGTTAAGCAATGGAAGTACAAACCGTACCTTCTGAATGGCGAGCCGGTCGAGATCCAGACGCAGGTCACGATCAACTTCAAGTTACCGAAATAAGTTCGCCGGAGTCACGGCGGTGTGACCCAGCCTTTCTGTTTTTCCTACCCGTTACGGAACTCCGGGTGCCCCGTCCTTGCGTTCTGTGCAAGGGCGGGTACGATGCCGCTTGTACCATGGTTGCTGGCAATCCGGTGAAGCGGGGGCTGGTGGAATCGCCGGAGCAATGGCGCTGGAGCAGTTATCGTTTCTATTTGCTCGACGAGGCTGGACCGGTGCGAGTGAATGAGGGCTGGGGGAAGATTTCGTTTCGAGCACCGGCTGCGTAGTCGGGCCACATCGCGCAAAGGTTTCCAACTCCCGCCCTTCGCAAACTGCGCGAAGGACGGGGCACCCACCGTGTTGGTGACGCCAGCGAGATCAAAAGCCTGGGCCACCCGCCAAGCAGTTTTCTTCGGGGATGGGTAACCCCCGCTCTGTCATCCTGAGGCCCGCGCTGTTTGCGGGCCGAAGGATCTATGGACCGGTGTGCAGCGCCTGTGCCGCGCGAATTGCATGGATCCTTCGTTGGGAGTCGCCCGCTTCGCGAACGACTCCGCTGCCTCAGGATGACAAGTGCATGAGATAGTTTGGTTGTACTCCTTCGCAATGGATGAGGCGCGCTTCGGCATGTTCGGTGGCCAGGGTTACGCGACTCCAATCGGGGAACGTTCCGTCTGTCCAAGGTTTATTCTCCGCTACGGTTTCGTTTTTAGCGTGCCGATGTAGTATCCACCATAGTTGTTTCCGACAATCTCGTAGTCCAGGAAGTCGACCGAGTATTCGGAGTCTGACACGTAAATCCGCGTTTTGTTCTTCAAGCATTCGAGCGTTATGTCCCCAGCAGAGTTCTGCGTGATCGTGTTGTAGGCCTCGTAGTAGTTCAAGTGCTCAGCGGGAGCTTCGCCGATGATTATGAGCCTAGGTTGCATCTCACCAAGCCATTTCGTGGGCACGGTTCCGCTGTCTCTGCCGTGGTGAGGGGCGAAGAGTATGTCCGCGGCGTCCATCGTGATCGCGTCCTCAACCTTCTCCATGAAGTCTGTTTCGAGGTCGCCCATCCACAGAATGGTGGCGCCGCCTCGCAGGCTGTACTTCACGACTGGGGAGACGTTGTTCGGCTGATCGCCTCCCTTGGCTGTCTCCAGAGCCTCCTTGAAATCCTTGTTGCCCGTCATTGGCCAGAGGCATTCAAGCCCCGAATTGCCCCGTTCTTCGTCGTCCTCGTTCATCCACTTTCGAGTGCATCCTTTGTATAAGTAAAAGGCCTTCTCAACATCGTCTCGTAGCTCGCAGTACTGATCAAAGTCGTCCGTCTGATCCTCCTTCGTCGCCTCGTTCCTGACACAGTAAAAGTTGAGTAAGTTCATTTCCTGATGAAGGTAGGTAAGGCCCCGGATGTGGTCGTCGTCGGGGTGGGTTGAGATGAAGCGTTTGACCTTTTTCCCTTTGGACTCGGATTTGAGTTCCTCGATGATCCATGCGCGGTCGTCCTCAGATATGCAGCAGTCGATGATCGTGAAATTATCGTTGCCATGCTTGATATAAAACATATCGCCATTGCCAACTGAGAGAGATTTCACGATGCTCATTGCTCCTCCTTTCGGCCAGGTATTCTTTCGGACGTCGGCGCAGCTACTGGTTGGACCTTCTCGGAGGCGGCTAGGAGGCGGTCGGCGTATGCATCGGCGGCGACTCTGACCCAGTCCGGAGTAATCAAGATCCAGCAGCCCAGCAAGAAGACGTTGACGAGGAGGAATGACATCTCGGTCGTTCCGAGGCGTTCACCGTGCCCAGCCAACGCCTGCACGGCGAAGCCGACTTGGATTGTTATCGACATGGCATCTATCACCACGCCGATGGCTTTCATGCCCCAGAGGTTTCTTCTGAAGTTGTAGCCTATGAGCTCCTCATACACCAAGGGGTAGTCTTTCTTCTCGCGTGTCAACTCCCGTAGCAGATCGCCATACGCTTCATACACCGCGTCTGCTGCTTTAGGATCGGCCTGCTCTTCCTGGGCGGTTGGGAGTGACCTTCCCAGCAGTGCAGCTGCCTTCGCGTGATACCGAGCTAGGGTTATCGTGTTGACGCGGCCGTCGCGATGGCGAAGCTTGGCGGTCGTCGGCTTGCCTCCCCACAGTTTGAAGAGATAGTCCTGCTGCTTGAGTCCGAAGTCTCGGGCGAATTGGGCCAGCAGGAAGGTTGCTCCAGCCGCCGTGAGCGGCCCGGCGACCGCGGCCATTGCGACGGAGAATTTCAGCCCGAGAGATCCGACCGCCCCGGCGAGCGGCAGGATTACCAATAGCGCAGGCTTAAGCCGGGTGTTGCGCCCGAACTCGTCGAATATGTTGTCTTTCGTTTTCGTTTCTGCCACGGTTTCCTCTGTAGCGTCCAAACAGAAAGGGGCCATGGCTTCGCATCGCCATGACCCCCTCATAGTCGGGGTTCTTTGTACACCTGTCGGGGAGGGAATGCCAGCCACTTTCGTGGCGGGGCGGGGGCACGGAGCGGGAAGGGCCGGAGAGGAATGACGAAAAGCAGGTTCCTCCTCCTTCCACTTCGACCGGGCTCAGTGTCAGTCGTCGGAATGACAAAGACGATTTTTTTCTTGACCTCGCACCCGCCCAGACCTATCCTTAAATTGTCGTTCGTCAGATCATTGAAAGGGCGCCTAAGTCCTTAGTTTTGAAGATTTTGCCCCTAAGCTGTTGTGGCCCTTAGATTTTTCCGCGCTTTCCCGCTAAGTTGATGATTCCAATAGACCGTGGGAGGGGGGGTACCCCCTAGCACCTGCCGCGTCTCAAAACGAAATTTCCAGCCAGAAACGAGGGGAGACGGGACGTTCCCTGGTTTCTTGAAACGAAACGATGGTTGTGTTCGTCTGAGAGAATTGCGGCCCCGAGTTTTCCGATCCCAGAGTTCCTGATAACGACCGAAGAAGTGTTAGGACGAGTAGGCCGACCCTTACTGAGGCTGCAGCACTTCGTCGACCACCACTTTGCCGCCCTTGTCGGCGGTGATGACTTTGTGCACGGGCGCGTATCCGCTCAGGGTGATGTCGATCACGTAGTTGCCGGGATCGAGCAGTACATCGACTGGCGAGTTTTTATCCAGCATGTGCTGGTTGATGGCGATCTGCGCGCCTTTGGGCTGGGTGTGGATGCTGACCGTCCCTTGTGCCTGCGCGCCTTTTCCGCCGAACAGCTTCGACATTTTGCCTACGGTCTTGATGTTGTCGACGTTGCCGAGCGAGCGCAGCGTGGGGGTGAAGTTGAACGTCTGCCCCAGGGCGAATTGCGCGCTCATGGTCTCGTCAATGTAGCCCAACATCCGGACCAGCACGACGTGCTGACCTTTGTCGACGCTGACCTGGGCCGGCGTTTTCGCGCCCACATCGCGGCCGTCTACGTAGATGTTGGCTCCCGGCGGATCGCTCTTCACCACCAGCGTGGCCATCAACTGGGCGAGGTGAATCACGGTGGATGCCCGGTTTCCCGAAGCCACGTTCACCGTACGGGTATCGGTCGAGTAGCCTGGCTTACTGACGGTAATGGTGTGAGGCCCAGGCTGCATGTTCGCCAGGGCAAACGGCGTAACGTAACTCGGATCGGTCGCGCCATCCACCTGGACGCGCGCACCTTGTGGTGTAGAGTCGATCGCCAGCTGTCCGGGGATGATTGCGGGCGCGACCAGCCTCTTCTTAGCATTGCGCCCTCTCGAAGGCGTAGCAGGTTCAGCCGCGGGAGCTTCGGGCTCGGCGGTGGCGGCGGGTTGAGTCTCGACCGGCTCAGGCGCGACCGGAGCCGGTGCTTGCCTCGGCTTGGGCTCCGGCTGGCTGGCTTCGGGCTGGGCGGTAGTATCCGCCGGGGCGCTGCTGCGTCCTGCACCCGCGTCGTCGTCGCTGCCCAGACTGTGAATATAAATTGTGACCCCAATGCCGATGACCAGAATCAGGGCGGCTGCTCCGCCAATGGCGTAAGCCATGAGCTTGGGCGGAACGGTTTTGATTTCTTTAATGGCCTTCTGGGCAACTTCGCGAGGCTGAACTTTTGGCTTTTCGTCGGCCTTGCGCATGGACGCAAAAGTTGCGACCGCCGGCGCCGCAACGTCCAACGCCTTCACCGGTGGTGGCGGCGGTATATAGACTTCCTTGAGCGGGGGCAATTCCGTCATCTCGGAAAAGCTCACGCCGGTGCTGCCTTGCGCGCCGCCCTCGGCCATCATGGGATCGACTGCGATCTTTGGACCTTCGTCGGCGTCCTGGGGCTCGAAGGTTTCGATCTGCGGCTCGTCGATTTGCTGCTCGTCAATCTGCGGCTCAATCTGAGGTTCAATCTGAGGTTCGTCGGCCACGGCGGAAGACATGTAGGCCGACGGCGTTTCCGGCGTCTCAATCGTAGCGTGCGCAGAGGCCGTGACGACTTCGTTCGACGATCCGGTTGCGGAAATCTCAGGAGAAGGCGCCGGGGCGCTGCTGCTGCCTACGCCTGCGGCCGCCGCAGCTGCTTTCGGTGCGGCAAGCCTTGAAGCTGGCTTGGCCAGCGCTGACGGCCGGGCAACGGCGCTGGGGGCCGGAGCGGCGAGTTTCTGCTCGGCTGGCTTGGCCAGCGTTGACTTTGGTTGTGTAGGAGCCACCGGACTCGACGGCCGTGCCACGGGCGCTGGCGTGGATGGCTTTGAAGCCGGCTTAGCGGCTGCCGGAGCCGCAGGTCGTGCCTGCGCCGCGGTCGGCTTAGGAGCCGCGGGGCCCTTGGGCGCTTCCGGCTTTTTAGCCGCGGGCCTCGACTCTTTGCATTTCTCGAGATCGTCGAGGAGTTCTCTGCCATGCTGATAACGCTGCGCGGGATCCTTGGCCAGCGCCTTCATGATGAGATCGCTGAGAAGAGGATGCACCTTCGCATTCACATGCAGCGGCGGTACGGGCGTGCTCTCCAGAATGCTTTGCCGCAACGATTCCGCGTCTTCGCGATCGAATGCCTTGCGCTCGGTCACCATTTCATAGAGCATGGCGCCCAGGCTGAACAGGTTCGAACGCGCATCGGTAGCTTCGCCGCGAACTTGCTCGGGCGACATGTAATACAGAATCGAGGGCACGGCTCCCGGGGCGTGCTGCACGAAGTTGCCCACACTGGAAACGCCGTACCCGAGAATCTTGACGGTGCCATCCCAGCCGCACATGATTTTGGACGGCTCCAGACTGTAGTGCACAATGTTGTGCGACCGGGCATGTTCGAGGCCGCTGGACAACTGCCGGCCGATGTCGAGCAGGTCCCAGATCGAAAATCCTTCTTTGCGAGCCAGCATCGTGGCGATGCTGTTGCCTTGTATGTACTCCATGGCGGCGCAGAACTGGCCCTCAATTTCACCCGCGCCAAATACATTGGTGATGTTGGAGCAGCTCAAAACCTTGGTGCTCTCGGCCTCGGCCAGCAGAGCCTGGGTGAGCGCGGCCGCGTGCTCGCCGAACACACTCAGTTGGATTGCCTTCAGGGCAACCGTTTGCCCGCTTTCAGCGTCGTTGGCTTTGTAGACCACGCCCGTAGGGGATTTTGCCAGTTCACTTAGGATTTCGAATTGGCCGAGTTTAGTAGGCATTTCCTTTTTCCCACTCCATTCCATCGTGCTTGTCGATATCTCCGCGAGAGACAACTTGGCAGGCGGAGCCCGGGGAATGGGTAGGGTTAGGATATCGCTGAGCGTGCGAACCTTCGAGTTACTAAGGTAAGCAGGCTACACGTTGGGAAT
>Ga0210399_10000285_pt1 | contig 41297 bp, 29 predicted proteins | sample IncBWC14MmetaG_FD_150865 | JGI IMG/M metagenome (GOLD analysis project Ga0210399, IMG submission 150865) | Forest soil microbial communities from Barre Woods Harvard Forest LTER site, Petersham, Massachusetts, United States - Inc-BW-C-14-M | ecosystem: Environmental > Terrestrial > Soil >... | reverse complement strand
GGCGGGATCCCTCCAACCATCTCGTAGAGCACCACGCCCAGGCTCCAAATATCCGAGCGCGCGTCCACCTTCTGGCCGCGGGCCTGTTCCGGAGACATGTATTGCCCCGTGCCTAACACTAACCCCGGTCGCGTTTGCAGCACCGCCCTTGTTCCGACCTCATAATGCTCCGATGCCGGCCTTTGCTCGGTTAGTTTGGCAATCCCGAAGTCGAGCACCTTCGCGTATCCGTCCGGTCGCAGCATGATGTTCTCCGGTTTGATGTCGCGGTGCACGACGCCGGTTTCATGCGCGGCAGCCAACGCCGAGGTCACTTGCACGGCAATTTCCAGCGCGGCGGGCAGATTCATCCTCCCGCACGCGAGCGACGCGCGCAGGGTGATGCCTTCGATGAACTCCGTCGCGATAAAGTGCCGGTCTCCCTCCGCGCCGATCTCGTAAACCGTCAGAATGTTCGGATGATTTAAGGCCGAGGCACTCCGGGCCTCGGTTTTGAACCGGCTCAGCTGCGTCTCCTCTGCCGTCAAGTGCTTTGGGAGAAGCTTGAGCGCCACTTTGCGCCCGAGTCGCTCGTCCCGCGCAAGATAAACCTCGCCCATTCCGCCGGCGCCGATGAGTGACTCGATCCGGTAATGACCAATCAGTTCTCCAATCGATGCGTCGGCCATGTCCTTAGTCAGAAGCTCGGGAGCGATTTCAAAGGCTGGTGATTTGATAAAATTCTCCGACCGCTCGTAAGAGGCGAGCAGAGACTCCACCTCGCGGCATAAGCCTTCGTCGCCGTGGCAAGCCTTATCAAGAAATGCGGCCCGCTCCTCGGGCGCACGCTCGGCGGCTGAATGGAAGAGATCGTTGACCTGTTGCCAGCGCTCAGCTTTCATCAGGTTTCTTCCCCGCTCACCGCCCGGTAAAGCCAGGCCTTGGCCATGTTCCATTCGCGCTCCACCGTGCGCCGAGAGAGTTTCAGGAATTCAGACGTCTCTTCGACCGTCAAACCGCCGAAGTAGCGCAGTTCAACAATCTGACTTTTACGCGGGTCCTGCACGGCCAACCTTTCCAATGCTTCATCGAGGGCGAGCAATTCCTCCGATCGCGTTTCCGTCACTAACGCAGCTTCATCCAGGGTTACTTTCAGCGCGCCGCCGCCGCGCTTGAGCGAGTAGCGTTCACGAGCATGGTCAACCATGATGCGCCGCATCAACTGCGCGGCCGCCGCGACAAAGTGGGTCCGGTTCTGCCAGAGCGGTTTCGTATTATCGACCATCCGCAGGTAGGCTTCGTTGAGGATCGCGGTGGTCTGCAGGGTGTGGCCGGCGCGCTCCCGGCTCATGTAATGATGGGCCAGCCGGTGCAATTCGGGTTGCACCAGCGGGATCAACTTGTCCAGCGCTCCCTCGTCTCCGCCGCTCCAGTCGCCAAGCAGTTGGGTGACCTCTTGTTGCGCGGATGAGGGCGTCGTCATATGGCCTGCTCGACGCTGCAAATTCTAACACGCTCGAGAGATTTTTACAGCACGGCGGGAGGCGATTAAAAAATCTGCGCAGTCGTGGCGGGTTTCAGGCGGGATTTCCGCTTTAGGAGATAGAAGCACATTTATGCCCGCACGAAAAAACAGGCCCGCCGGACAGATGTCGCAACCTGAAAAGGAAAATTATGGAAACAACCTTTGAAGCGATGATGCTGCCTCATCTTGATGCGGCGCACAATTTAGCAAAATGGCTGCTTCGCAACGAACAGGATGTGCAGGATGTGGTCCAAGAGGCGTTTCTGCGCGCGTTTAAATCTTTCGGTGGATTCCACGGCTCCAACGGCAGGGTTTGGTTGCTGGCGATTGTCCGAAACACCTCCTACACGTTGCTAAAAAAGAACCGCGTGGCCGATCTCACCACCCCTTTTGACGAAGAAATACACGCGTCCGACAACGAGTCGCTGAGTGCCGCGACGATTCTGGAGCGTAGTGAAGACGCGGAACTAATTAGGGAAGCAATGGATGAATTGCCTGCGGAATTCCGTGAGATCCTGACGCTACGACACCAAGAAGATCTCTCTTACAAGGAGATAGCCGACATCGCGCAAATTCCGACTGGGACGGTCATGTCGCGACTCGCCCGCGCTCGGGGGAAGCTCAAGGAACGTTTGGCGGCTACCATTGGTAAGGAGAAATAAGATGAACTGTGAAGAAGCTACCAAACTGATGGTGAATCGTTAATTGTTAATTGCCGCTATGCCAGTGCGTCGATCCGGCCGAGCAAATCTTTCTTGCTCGTCATCCCGGTGATTTGATCCCGCAGTTGCCCGTTCTTGAAGAAAAGCAGGGCCGGAATGGCGCGGATGTTGTACTTAACGGAAAGGCTTTGGTTTTCATCCACGTTGACCTTTGCGATCTTGATCGTGCTCGCTTTTTCCCGCGCAATCTCATCAAGGAGCGGCGCGATCATTTTGCAGGGGCCGCACCATTCCGCCCAAAAATCGACAATCACAGGCTTGTCGCTTTGCGTGATTTCGCGATCGAAGTTGGATTCGTCGAGATTGATGGTCGCGGAATTCTCCATTTGATTTAGGAAATGTAAGTCCAAATCTGAATAATCAAAATCACCGTGGAAACGCCAAGCAGCGTCCAGCAGAGCGGCATCGGACTTGCATCGACCATCGCGGTCGTATCCTTCGTTGCCACAGTGAGGGGAGGAGTCTGGAGAGTAATCTCTGGCACGGTAACGAGCGGCCGAGCTTTTTTCATCTGAACCGCTGGTAATGCCGTGAGGCGGGGATCAGGCAAGACCGCGATCCGCGCGGTCTCTTTCTTCGGCTCGGGTGCACTGTCGGCCGAGGAACTCGCCATTGGATGAGACGCAGTGGGCGGTTTTGGCGAGAAAGCGGGAGAGGGAGGTGACGGTGGGGAAAATCGCGGTGGGTTGACTACTTTGACAGAGCCAGGGGACCCGGCTGGCCATTCCGGAACTGTCGATGGCGGATGAGCTGGCAAATTGATCCCCGCAGCGTCGCGCGATTCATTGCCCGCACCGGGCAGCTTCGCGGGTGGTAGTGGCGCAGCAATGCGAACCGTCTCTTTCTTGGTTTCGTTTGAGTCAGCCATGAGGCGTTGCAAGTCAGTTTCAAAAATTGCTGAAAACCGTCCACCTGTCACTCGCTAAGTTGAATGCCGAGTAAAAAATTTTTGCTGCTAACCCGTAGCCGTTGCACTCTGCGCCGCTGCCGGAGCGCTTTGACACGCAAAAGCTGCGTGACGTGTGCGTGCAAGCCTTTCACACTCGCGTCGCACTCGCGGCAGCGAGCGGCGACAGCAGCCTTATGCCAATAGATCGTACCCGCGGCTTCCAGCGATTCTTCGGCAAGTGAATTCGCCCACCGGCGCCGGCTTCGAGAGAACAACGCGCCCATCGACATCAGGCGCATCGGCCTCGGTGCGCGCGGTGTGGGACTGATCGACCAGTAACTTCAATTCGCATCCAACTTTTCCCCGGGCGAGTTCATGCGCAATCTTTTGCTGGATCGACATCGCTATTCGGTGGCGCGCGTTCTTGATCTCGGCCGGAATTTGGTCCGACATTTTTGCCGCGCGCGACCCGTCTTCCTGCGAATATTTGAAGATGCCGAGCCGTTCAAATCGAGTGCGCTGGATAAACTCGAGGAGAACCTCGAATTTCGCATCGGTTTCGCCTGGGAATCCAACGATGAAAGTCGTGCGCAAGGCGAGGCCGGGAATGCCGGCGCGCAGTCTGTTGATCAAATTCTCAATATGATCGCGTGAAGTTTCCCGGCGCATCCGGTGCAGCATCGACTCATCAATGTGTTGCAAAGGAATATCGATGTAGCGCGCGACCTTGTCGCATTCGGCGATTGTCGCGATCAATTCATCGCTCCAATGCGCCGGATGCGTATAAAGCAGGCGCACCCAGAACTCGCCTTCGATTTCCTGGATGGCGCGCAGCAGTGCGGCCAGCGTCGGGCCGCGTGATGAATCGACCGGTTGCCGCGGTCCCGCTTTCTCCGGCCACAAGTCCATTCCGTAATAGGTTGTGTCCTGACTGATCAAATTGATCTCGCGGACGCCTTCGCCGACGAGTCCCCGGACTTCTGCGAGCACGGAATCGGGAGAGCGACTGCGATGTTTTCCGCGCATTTGCGGGATCACGCAAAAACTGCACGGGTGATTGCAACCCTCCGCAATCTTCAAGTAGGCGGAGTGCGCAGGAGTAAGCCGGAAGCGCGGCGTGTCATAATCGGGAATGTAGCTCGGGCGCGGCGTGATGAAATCAACTTGCCGGTTTGAGGAAACATCGAACGCCGAACATCCAACGTCCAACGTCGAAGTCAGCTTGTTCGAAGTTGGAAGTTCGAAGTTGGAAGCTCGATGTTTTCCGAGAATTCTCTCCACGATTCCGCCAAGCTGCGCAACCTGATCGAGCCCGATGAATGCGTCTACTTCGGGAAGCGCTTCACGTAATTCGCGCGGGAAGCGCTGCGCCATACAACCGCTCACGATCAGTTTTTGATGTGGTCGTTTGCTTAGCCCGCGTTGCTGATGCGCTTCAAGAATCGCCTCGATCGATTCTTCCTTGGCCGAATCGATGAACGCGCATGTGTTGATGACCAGAACGTCGGCTTCCTCTGCGTTTGTGGTTATTTCCATGCCGTGCTGCAAAACGCTTCCGAGCATGATCTCGGCATCGACAAGATTCTTGGCGCAGCCGAGGCTGATCATACCAATCTTTGCGCTCATGTTTGAGAACGCCGGCGAGCGCGCTATTCGATCGTGACGTCAGCGTCGTTCTCGGCTACGACCTTGCCATTTTTCCTGATCTGGACGGCGTCACGATCGAGCACCCGCACGGCGATATGTTGACCGCGAAATTCCACCGTCCCATCCGCCGGCGAAATCCAGCGCTCGAAAGCCGGTTTCTCCGTCTCGCTTTCCACTACAACTTTGATGTAGGTTTTCTTTAATGGCTTGATGTCCACCCGATTCAGTCCGGTTAAGCCAGCGGCCGAAGAATTTTCCGTGACGCCAGCTTTCGCGAGATCCTCCTGACGCACCGGCTCGGCTCGGCGGATCTCGGGCTCTTTCGTCGGGGCCGGCGATGCTGCCGCGACCGCCGCTGGGGTACTCGCAACAACGGGTGCGACTGTCGGCGCAGTGGTAGCAGAAGCAATTGGAGATGCAGCGGCGGCTGCTTTGGCGGAAACTTTTTCGACCGGCTCGGCTTGCCGGGCGATGATTGTCCCGGAGGTCACGGGCGAGGCAGTGGGCGTGGCCGCTGCAGCTTGGTTTTTCGCTTCACTGCGCGGTCCGATCCGCTGCAAGTTAAGAATCAACTTCATGAACGAAAAACCAATGAGGAGAACCACCACCCCGATCACGAACGGAACGAGTGACCCGCGATTTGTCGATTTGGGAATTATCGGTGTGCGTGCCGGCTTCGGTGCCGGATTGTCCTGGAGATAAGAGTAGCCGTCCACTGTGACGCTCTCGGAGCCTTCGAACGCTTCGAGATACGGCGTCACATCGACATCCAAAAATTTCCCATAGATGAGCAGGAACCCTTTCGCATAAGCGAGGCTGGGGAATTGAGAAAAATCGTCTGCCTCGATCTCCGCCAGACGTGATGGGCGGATTTTGGTCAGGCGCGCGGCTTCGTCGAGCGACAGGTTCCGCGCGCGCCTCGCTTCCTGAAATTTTTTGCCGAGCCCTTCGATAGACATCGTGAAAATGCCGGCTAGACGGCGGCGTCGAGATCGACCAGAATCTCGCGCGGCTTCGCGCCTTCGCCGGGACCCAAAATACCGCGCTGTTCCAGAATATCAACGATCCGCGCCGCCCGCGTGTATCCGAGTCGCAACCGGCGCTGAAGCAGGGAAGTGGAAGCGCGTTTTTCCTGGCGAATGATTTCAAGACATTTTTCAACCAATTCCTCGTCTTCGTCCGTGACCCCGTCAGTCGGCGTGCCTTCGGCCTCCAGTTTTTCGTGCATCACTGCATCGAACGTGGGCGGACTTTGCGCAGAAACAAATTCAACCAGGCGGCGAATTTCATCGTCGGTCACGAGCACGCCTTGCGCGCGAATCAATCGCGAAGTGCTCGGCGGAAGATAAAGCATGTCGCCCTGGCCAAGCAGTCGATCGGCGCCGTTTTCATCGAGAATGACGCGACTGTCGATCTTGCTCGCGACTTGAAACGCGATCCGGCTCGGAATATTCGCCTTGATCACGCCGGTGATAACATCGGCCCTCGGCGTTTGGGTGGCGAGAATAATGTGAATGCCGGCCGCGCGCGCCATTTGGGTGATGCGCGCGATCGCGCTCTCCACGTCCGCCGGCGCGGTCTGCATCAAGTCGGCCAATTCGTCGATGATAACGACGATGTAGGGCATCTTGTCCGGAATCTGGATTTCTGCGGTAGCGGCCCTGTCGGCGGCGCTCGAAGATTTCGCAGGCGATACGCCTGCCTCTACCGAATTTTCCTCAAGATCGACATCTTTCCTTCTCGCCGGTCGCGCGTTGAAGCTGGTGATATTGCGCACACCGATGCGCGCGAAAATTTTGTAGCGTCGCTCCATCTCATCGATTAGTCCCCGTAATGCGAGCAGCACCTTTTTTGCATCGACAACCACCGGGAATGCGAGATGAGGGAGCGAATTGTAAATCTGCATCTCAACCATTTTCGGATCGATCATGATGAAACGCAGCTCCTCCGGCGTGAAGCGGAAGAGCATGCTCGCAATCAGGGCATTGATGCAGACGCTCTTGCCGCTGCCGGTGGTGCCGGCCACGAGCAAGTGCGGCATCTGGGCGAGATCGGCAATGATCGCTTTGCCGTAAACATCTTTCCCGAGCGCCAGTGGAATTTTCGCGCGTCCCTTCGCCTCCTCCCAGTCGGGCGATTGCAACAGTTCGCGGAGCGTCACGGTCACTTTTCGCGTGTTGGCCAGTTCAATCCCGACGGTGTCTTTGCCCGGGATGGGCGCCAGAATGTTGATCCGCTCCGCGCGCGTGGCGCGAGCTAGGTCGCGCTCGAGACTTACGATTTTGTCCACACGGACGCCTTTAGCCGGATAAACTTCGTAGCGCGTGATCGTCGGGCCTTTGGTGATGTCGCCCGGCGCGACTGCGATGCCGAATTGCCCGAGTGTTTCGATCAAAATTTGCTGGACGCGCTCGAGTTCGGCCGGATCCGCAGCCGTGCGGCTCTCCGGATCATGTTTATCCAGCAGATCCAATCCGGGGACCGTGTAATTTTCCGGGTTCCAAGTTCGACTCGTTAGGCCAGCAGCGGCCCTTGGTTTTTCTTTGCTTGCGGTCAGCTCCGCGAGCGAAGGCTTTCGACGGGCGCTGACGGGCTCGTTTGGCAGCGCAGTTGTGTCCACCACTTTTGGTTTCGGACGACTCGCCAGTTCTTCTGGCGAAATAAACGCGGTCGCCGACTCGGCCACGGACGCACCTTTTTTCTTAAGCTGCTTTTCGATCGACCGCCGCTGCTTCGCGAGTTCTTTCTGGCTGATTTCCAATTGTCCTTTGAGGTCGGACTTGCGGAGTTGCCGGTGCAAACGCCATTCGTGGAGCTTTGCGTTTGCGCGGCGCGTCGTCGCGATCGTCTCACGAACAAGGTGAATTGGTCGAAGGCCCGTCATCAGGATCAGCGTCGTCACATAAATTCCACTCAAGAGAATGGCAGAGCCGACTTTGCCCATGGCGTTGAGCAGCACGGTTTTTCCCAAGAAGTAACCGGCCCAGCCGCCCGGACCCTGGATGTTGAAGGCCAAACGCCAACCGCGGAAGTAACGTGTCTGTAACTGCAAGAGGCAGGCGCCCGAGGCGATGAAGAGAACGATCCAGATGATGCGCGGCGTCACCCGCAAACTCGAATGAAATAGTTTCGCCGCGCCGAACCCGAGCAGAACCGCCGCCAGCAGATACGCGGCCGCGCCGATCGTGTGATAGCAAATTCCGGCGATGATTGCGCCGAACGGTCCGATGAAATTTTGCGCAGGATGATTCGCCGGCGAAATGTGGCTGAACCAGACCCAGGAAGGTACATCCTTCGGCGTGTAGGAAATCAGGGCGAGAAAAAGCAGCGTCCCGACGCCGAGCAAGATGAGGGCGAAGACTTCGTTCCAGGCGCTATTTTTTAGCGTTCGAGCCACCGCAGAGGATAGTAGTGCGCTGGCCGCGCGTTTCAATTAATTGTCGTGCTCACACTCCAAATCGTAATCGAAAACGTCAAATCGATTACCAGGACAAAATTACGCTTCGCTTTGGTCTTGCGCGCCACGCGAGATGACGATTACTGTGCTTTCGCTTATGCGATTCTCTTTGCGGAAGTGCATCGCTCTTTCCGCGTGCCCTTGTCTGATTCTCCTTTTTTCCTGCGAGAAACATCACGTGGGCGAGATGCCGGAAGTGCAAAGGGAACAAGTCGATGTTGCTGCCGCGCCGAAAAAGAATCCGGACGCAGCCATTGAAACATCGACATCTCCCATGCCGCCGGTCAAGCCCACTCCCGTTGAATTCTTTCCCGAAGCCACACCTCGTTAGAAAAGGGAAACCGTATGGCCAAACACAAATACGCAACCTCGCCCCCAAACTTAACAGGTATGCCCCCCGGCGTGCCGTACATCATCGGCAACGAAGCGGCCGAGCGTTTCTCTTACTATGGCATGAAATCGGTCCTGACCGTCTTCATGGCGCATTACATTTTGAATCAATCCGGCGTGCTGGCGCCGATGCAGGAGAACGAAGCGTACATGTATACGCACTATTTCGTTTTCGGCGTCTATTTCCTCCCGATTCTCGGCGCGATCATCGCCGACGGTTTGCTCGGCAAGTACTGGACGATCCTGTCGCTTTCCATCGTTTACTGCCTGGGCAACCTCACACTCGCGTGCATGGCCACTTCATGGGGAGTTGCAGTAGGGCAGCGAACGATGCTCGCTATCGGTCTTTTCCTAATCTGTTTGGGCGCCGGCGGCATCAAGCCGTGCGTGTCGGCCAACGTTGGCGATCAGTTTGGCGACTCAAACAAGCATCTGCTTTCAAAGATGTTTGGCTGGTTCTATTTCTCGATTAACGCCGGATCGTTCATCTCCTCTATCCTCTGCCCGTGGCTTCTCGCAAATCCCAAGTACGGCCCGGGCTGGGCGTTTGGAATTCCGGGCATTGCAATGCTCATCGCCACTTTGTTCTTCTGGGGCGGTCGCAAAAAAATGGTACACGTTCCGCCGGCCGGGCTTGGTTATATGCGGGAAACATTCAGCCGCGAAGGTCTCAGCACGCTCGCCAGGATCGCGATGGTTTACGTCTTCATTTTGGTCTTCTGGGCTCTGTGGGGAATGAGCAACGGTGTCGAATGGACCTTGCAGGCCGAGAAAATGGATTTGCACTGGCTCGGGATGGATCTGATCGCCGCCCAGGTGCAAACCGCGAACCCGATCTTGATTTTGATTTTTATTCCGCTCGTTAACTACGTCATCTACCCGCTGATCAACCGGATCTTTCCCCTTACTCCACTGCGCAAAATCGGCATCGGTCTTTTTATTACCGGCCTCTCGTTCATGGTGATCGTTTGGATCCAGGGCCAAATCGATTCGGGATTGAAGCCAAGTATCAATTGGCAACTGTTGGCTTACGTCATCCTGACGCTTGGTGAAGCAATGGTTTCGATTACAGGGCTTGAGTTTTCATATACTCAGGCGCCCAACTCGATGAAGAGCTCGGTCATGGCGTTGTGGCTTCTTACCGTAGCCACCGGTGAAGGCTTCGTTGGTCTATTTAATAGATGGGTTTTGAATCCCGACGGCACACGAAAACTGAACGATTACCAGTACTTCACGTTCTTCACGGTCTTGATGTTCGCCGCGGCGATCGTTTTCGTCATTGTGGCTTGTTTCTACAAGGGCCGCACTTACCTGCAAACCCAGCAGCCTACTCCGGACGAGATCGCCACCGAGCCGATTCTTCACGGCGGCACACCGAGCTAAGATAATGAAAATCATTTTCGCGGCTGCGTGCGCATTGTCGCTGTCGATCTTCGGCGCAGACGCGAACCCGAAGGACGATGCGTTCGAAAAGATCGCTAAGGATTACCTGGAAGGATTTCTCTCGTCCCATCCTGAGTATGCTACCGAGCTGGGCGATCATCGATTCGACCAGGAGTTGACCGATTACTCAACAGCAACGCGGGATCGGCAACTCGCACGCGCGAAACATTTTCGGGAATCCCTCCAGGCGTTCGACGATTTCTCCCGCCTCACTGGCGCGAATCAGGTGGACGTGCGCATTCTGCGGGACAACATCGACAATGAGATTTTCAAGCTGGAGGAATTGAAGGAAGCCGACTGGAATCCGCTCGTTTATAATCAAAGTCTCGCTAACAGTCTCTATCTGCTCGTCGCGCGTGATTTCGATTCGCCGGAAAAACGCATCCCGAATCTGCGTAAGCGCATGGAGGCAATTCCGCGCGTCATCGATCAAGCGAAAGCGAACTTGCAGCACCCGCCGCGGGTCCATACCGAGACTGCGATCGAGCAAACGCAGGGTGCAATCAGCTTGGTGCGCGAGGGTCTTTCGCCGGTGCTTGATCGAGCGCCGCAAATGAAGAGGGAGCTCGCGCCGTTGCAGGAAAAGACAGCCAAGGCATTGGAAAATTACAAGAAGTGGCTGCAAAACGACTTGCTCCCGCGCTCGGATGGCGATTTCCGCATCGGCCCTGATAAATTCCGAAAAAAACTCCGCTTCGCTCTCGCTTCCGATTTGTCGATGGAAGAAATCATGAAGCGAGCGCAGGCCGATTTACAGCAGACGCAGGAGGCAATTTACGAAACAGCCCGGCCGCTCTTCAAAAAATATTTTCCGGAGGCGGACGAAAAAGCGCTCAGCGACAAGAAAAAAGTCACTGCTGCTGTTCTCAGCAAGGTGGCCGAACAGCATCCGGATGACAACACGATCGTCAGCTACGGTCAGAAGATTGTCGGTGAAGCCACAGATTTCGTGAAATCGCATAACCTCGTGACGGTGCCGAACACGCCGCTCGACGTCATTGTGATGCCGGAATTCAAGCGCGGCCAGGCGATCGCCTACTGTGACGCGTCTGGTCCACTGGAAAAAAACCCCAAGACATTTTTCGCAGTGGCGCCCACTCCTAACGACTGGTCGAAAGAACGAAAGGAATCATTCTTCCGCGAATACAACAACTACATGATCCGCGATCTCACCATTCACGAGGCGATGCCCGGTCATTATTTACAACTTTCGCATGCCAACGAATTTCACGCGCCGACTTTGGTGCGCGCAATTTTTCAGAGCGGTTCGTTCATCGAAGGCTGGGCCGTTTATTGTGAGCAAATGATGGCGGAGCAAGGTTACGGCGGCGATGAAGTAAAGATGCAGCAATTGAAGATGCGCCTCCGGGCAATTGCCAACGCGATTCTTGACCAAAGTATTCATGCCGGAGGTATGACCGAGCAGCAGGCCATGGATTTGATGATGAAAGAAACTTTTCAACAGGAAGGTGAGGCGGTTGCCAAATGGAAACGCGCCCGCCTCACTTCGGCGCAGCTTTCTACCTATTTCGTCGGCGTGAGCGAACATCTCGACCTGCGCGAGGCGGCGAAAAAGAAACTCGGCAACGAGTTCAATCTGAAAAAATACAACGACCAGGTCATTTCCTTCGGCAGCCCACCGGTAAAATACGTGCGTGAATTGCTCGGGTTGTAACCGACTGGCGGATCCGTGCCGCCGAACACGATCTCGTATCAGGCGCGCCGCTTTTTAGTCGGTTTGTGCTTTCGTGCCGCAGTCGAGACCGATTTTTTTGCGCCCGATAACCGCACCAGTTCGTCGAGGTTAAAAGTCTTGCGTCTTCCTGTTTTCGCTTCCCGAAAAACGACTTGATACCAGCCGTTCATTCGCTCGACCCGGTAACGTTTTTGCCCGAGGCGCATCGGTTCACGTGCGATCACGCGGTGGATGACTTTTTCATATCTCGAGCGGGACCAATGCCGCATCCGGCGGCGGCCCCAATCAATCACACGCCCGGCATCATCATAAGCCTCGGGGCGTTTCGGGAAATCGAGGAGCGAGCGCGCATCTCCAGCGAAAACCGCAGTAATGTGCCGAAGTGTTGTCGCATCGCTCAGGCGTTGAATTTGCTGGCGAAATGGCATCACGATTTCTGCCGCGATTGTGCGGAGACTAAGTATCCGGCCATCACGCAATTTCCAAAGCGGCGCGTTGACGTCCGTCCCGAATGGATTCGCGCCCAACGAGTCGCGCAGGATCCGCCAGCCACGACGCGATGAATGCTTGTGCAAGCGGAACGGCGTCAGGCGAGGAATTCCACGCCGGCTCAATTGCCGCAGGCCAAACTCTTCCCAGCGCAGGACCGTCTCCACGACACCAGCGACAAAGGCGCACGTCGCTAGCATTAGCGCGGGATCAGGCGTAAAATCGGCAGTGATCTCGAGTCGCGTTTGGCGTGGCCGTACGCCCACAGCGCTGCTCTGGCGATTCGCTGCCAGCAAAAGGACCGGCGCCGGCAGAATGTGCGCCAGCAGATACGCAACCTTGGTCGCATTGCGGGATTTTGATTTGCGCGCGGCAGGAAAGGAAAAATTGTAGTGGGTGCTAAACCCCTGTAGCCGGCATTGGTGGCCACGACGCTTGCTCCAGTGATCCAGCTCCGCCCGCAAGTAACCAATCTGTTCCCACAGCAGGCGTGTCGCGCGATAACAACAGCCCCGCTCCAATTCGACAATCGGCGTGGCGACTTCAATCACGCCCGTGTCGAAGTAAATCGCGCCGCCGGCCGGCAGCTGAAATGATTTTCCGGTGCGCGGGATCATTCGCCGGCGCACCAATCGGCGCGGATCGCCGAAAACCTTTTCCGGCCGCCGTCTTTTGCCATCGACCAAAAGATTAAACTCCGCCTCCAGACCGATGACTGCACGCGGCGGCGAGGTGCGAAATTCTCTCCCTCGAAAGCGACCACCCAGTTCTCCCTCCGAATTCTTCACGATAACAAAAAGACGTCAGCTCGTTTCGCTACATTGACGCGGAGTCAGGGTCAGAAACCCGAGATCGAGATGCAAATGGTCATCGGCTTCCCCGGCTCCCGATCCGAATGGCCGGACTAGCACTACCGGGCTGAGCGATACCGCAATGGCGCCGTATTTTTCAATTGATTTCGTGTCATCGAGAAAGGTGTCGCCGACTCGGTAAATATCCGCAGCTGTGCCCCAGGCATGAATGCTTTTGGCGCCGCCGATCTGGTGGGCAGGCGACCGGTACCCGCCATTTGCGCTGACAAAGACGGGTGCGTCCACTTCCCGGCGAAAATCTTCCAAAAAACGCACGAGCAAGACAATCGCACACGGCACGTAATGGGGGAATTCGCGCAAGAGCAGCTCTGCTTCACGGCAATCGACTGTCATCAATTCCGCGAGTTTGAAGTGCGGCGCGAGCCGGATCTCATGCGCTTCCTGCCAACTGGCAACTTCATAAAAAAAACGTGGCAGATGGTGAAGATTTCCATGCGAGTCGCTTTCGGCTTCGCCCGGCCGCAGGAGCGCGCGATGCTCTGCCGGCAGCTTCAGACCGTCAATTGCGCGAAGTACCGCGGTGTTCATTTTGACTTCAGTTCTCTGCCTGTCAACGAGCGGTAAATCATTTCAGAAATGGCCGCGACGGTTTCGCGACGGCCATTTTGTTCCGCATCAAACTCCGTCAGAATAACCGCGATGTAGGGTTCGCGTTCGGGCAAATACACGATCCCGACATCGTGGCACGCGGTCGAGATCTCACCGGTTTTATGCGCCACGGTTGCATGGGCCGGGAGACCGGCGGGAATCATCGAGTTGAAGCGCTGCGCGAGCAAAACATGGATCGCTTGTTCCTTGCTTTCCTTCTTTAGAAAGTCTCCCCGCAATGCAGACAACAGCGTGAGCAATCCATCGGCTGTCGCTTCGTTGTCGATGCCCTTTTCATGGGCCGCCCGATCCTCGACCCCCCGTCGCAATTCCACCCCACTCACCTGCGCATCGCGCAGGATGTTGCGAGCGTATTCGACCCCCAGAAAATCGAGCAGCAAATTGGTCGCCAGATTGCTGCTCGCGACGATCATTCCTTCCGTCAGCGCTGAAATCTTCGCGGTCCGTCCAATCTTCTGGTAGAGTTCCGGCATCGCATCCGAACTTGGATCCACGCGAAAAGGCGACCCATTGGCTGCGCTCACGAAACGGTTTCGGACGTGGAGTGAATCATCCAGCCGCAGGAGACCCTCGTCCGCTGCGCGAAAAATTGCGAGGAGCACTGCCAATTTGATCGTGCTCGCAGCATGAAACCAGCGATCACCTGCCAGAGAAAATCGGAAACCGCTTTCGAAATCGAGCAGCGCCACTGCGACTGCGCGTGCCTTGCTCTCGCGAGCTAGTTTCTCCAGCGCCTCGCGTAACGTTATGGAAGAATCGGCCAGACAAGTCATTGGACTGCTCTTTACATGGCAGTAGGGAAGTCGCAAATTCGCCGATGCCAAGCCTGGCCACGTGGATGCGCGCGAAAGACGAAAAATGGTTTCAGCCTTTCTTCGACAAACATCCGGGGATTCGCGTTTGCAATGCGCGGAAAGGCGAAGCCGCGCTCGAGGAGATCGACGGCTTGCTTTTAACCGGCGGATCGGACATTGCGCCGGAATTTTTGAACCAGGAAGTGCCCGATCCCAGCATGCTCGACCAAGATGTCGATGTTGCGCGTGACCGCTGGGAATTTGCAGCCGTGAAAGATGCACTCTCGCGCAGTCTGCCGATCTTTGCGATCTGCAAAGGCCTCCAGCTTTTCAACGTCGCGCTCGGCGGCACGCTCAAGCTAGACATTCCCGGGCACAAACTTCCCGAGCAAAAGGAGCACGATATTCAGCCGTTGCGTAGCGATGCGACGGCGAAGCATCGCTTCGAAAAAGTGAACAGTTCCCATCACCAGGCCATCGATCGACTGGGCGAAGGGTTGGAAGTAGAAGCGTGGTGCGCGACCGATAACATTGTCGAGCAAATCCGCCTCGGAGGTTATCCATTCGCCCTGGCCGTGCAATATCATCCTGAGCGCGGCGGGATTTATAACGAGTTATTCGAGGATTTTTTCTCGCGATTGGATACTCATTGAAGCGTTGAACCAATCGTGACGCTCTAACGATTCAATCCGTCTGGCGGGTTGATTGCCGATCTTTTATTTGCCGCGATAAACGCAGCGCGCCGTCGGCGTTTCGTGGACGACAATCTCGCAGAGTCCGCGACATTGCGGCTGCAATTTTTTCCAGAACCACGCGGCCATGTTCTCGATCGTCGGATTTTCCAAACCTTCGACCTCATTTAGGTAAGAATGGTCCAACGTTTGGAGTAGCGGTTTCATGGCCGCGCCGATCTCGGCATGATCGTAGACCCAGCCGCTAATTGGGGCGACCTCTCCTTCCACCGAAACCTCGATCTTGAAACTGTGACCATGCATACGCCGGCATTTATGACCCTCCGGCGCGCTCGGCAAAGTCTGCGCCGCTTCAAAAGTGAAATCCTTGGTCAGGCGTGCTCGCATGTTGCCGAGAATATCATGACCGCTACTGCGTTGTCATCCCGATCCCGCAGTCGCGCGAGAGGGACCTCTCACAGGCCGATGCGGCTGTTCTCTGAATCTAAGCTAACCCAAGCTTCGATTGTGAGATCCTTCGCTCCGCTTAGGATGACAGCGGCGGCGGCGTCCGTGAGTTCAAACTCCGCGCTGCGTGGGTCTCCAGATGAACTTGTGCATTTGCAATTGAAAGCGAACATCGAGTCGGTCCGCTAAAATCCATTCCACGATTTCGCGCGGATCGATCCGGCCGAAAATGGGGGAGAACAAAACGGCGTGGCACCGCTTGGACAAATTGAAAAGGCGCACTTTGTCGCACGACCATTCGTAATCTTCGCGTGAACCGATCACGAATTTCACTTCGTCGCGGGCAGTGAGATGATCGACGTTGGACCAAAGATTGCGCTCCACTTCGCCGCTACCCGGCGTTTTCAAATCCATGATCCGATGCACGCGAGGATCAACCGCTGAGATATCGTGCGCGCCGCTGGTCTCTAGCAAAATTGTGTGACCCGCGCCCGCCAACATCGACATCAACGGCAACACATTTTTTTGCAGCAATGGCTCACCGCCAGTGATTTCGACAAGCGGACAGTTAAGCGCCGCGACAAGATCGACAATCTCATTCAGCTTTTGTTTTTTGCCTTCGTAAAACGCGTACTCGGTGTCGCAATAATTGCAGCGCAGATTGCAGAAAGTCAGTCGGACGAAAACACAACGCTGCCCAGCCCAGGTGCTCTCGCCTTGGATCGATTGATAAATCTCGTTGATGGTCAGCGTTTCTTCGCTCATTCGCTTACAGACCGCATTTTTGCGTCGCCTCGGTGAAGCTGGAGCGCTTTCGCAGGAGAGATGCCAGGTAGGAATCGACAAAAGGTGCGCTGCTGATTCGCGATAGATTAGCCGGCGTCTGGAGACGTGAGAAAATCGCGTAGGCAATCTTGCTTCTTGGGACACTCTTCTCTCCGTAGCCGGACGGAATGTTGCTCGACCAGTAGCGGACATATTCTACGCCCAGCCGGTTCTCCGTTCCGAGAAAAATCGCGGAATGTCCATGCTCGCTTCTGCCCACCTGTCGCGACCAGAATATTTTTATGAAATCGCCTGGCTTTGCCCGATCGAAGTTGTCGAAGTTTCGGCCAAGGCCCAGTTCGTGAAAGAGACGAGCTGTGCCCGGCCCATTTGCGTTCCACCGGCCCCAGATTCCTTCGCCATCGTGCTGATCTCGGATGATGAGCTGATCCAGCGTAGCAAAATCGAAGTGGAGCTCTCCCCGAACGCGCAGCGCTTCGATGGTTCTGATAAACACGAGATAGGTCGCTCCCGAACAGAAACTCGGCGAGGCGGCTGAAGGAAGGATGAAAAACTTGCCGGACTCAAAATGGGCGGCGGATTGGAGTCGAATCTTTGCGAAATGCGATACTGAATAACGACCACCTTGCGGCATCTGTTTGATCTGCTCGAGAATCAACTCATTGCAATCATCAGCCAGAGATACCCGCATGGTGAAGGCAAACGTCACGATCAAAGTCCATGCCGCTACTGTCTTCACGAAGGGACAAGTAAGCGCCAAATCCGCCACTGGCAACGGCCGTTGGCTTTCCGGGCAGAGTGTGCTAGACGAAATCGCATGCTGCGTTTCACGAAGATGAACGGCGCGGGCAACGATTTCGTCATGCTCGACAATCGTGCGGGCAATATTCACCTCAGTCGCGCCCAGGTCGCGCGCATTTGCGATCGCCATCGCGGCATCGGCGCGGATGGAATTTTGCTGCTCGAAACGGCGTCGAACGGCGCAGATTTCCGGATGCGCTATTTTAACAGTGATGGCGGTGAAGCCGAAATGTGCGGCAACGGCGCGCGCTGTTTTGCGCGGTTTGCAAATCGAGTCGCGAGCGCGCCGGGAAAGATTTCATTTGAAACTCCAGCCGGCGTAATCGGCGCCGAGCTTCACGATGAATTGGTGACGCTGCGATTGAGCGCCCCAATTGATTTGCAATTGAATATCGCGCTTCGCACTGCGGGCAAAAATAGGACCGTCCATTTCATCAACAGCGGGGTACCGCACGTTGTTGTTCCCGTTTCGCAGATTGACGAAGTCGATGTCGAGCAGGATGGAGCAGCTATTCGTCGTCACGAAATGTTTTTGCCGAAGGGCGCAAACGTAAATTTCATCGAGAAACGCGAAGGGAAAAGGATCGCCGTCCGCACCTATGAACGCGGCGTAGAAAATGAAACGCTCGCTTGCGGAACCGGCGTAGTGGCGAGCGCGCTCATTTTTGCCGCCACGGAGAATTCCAGCGGTCCGGTCGGCGTGCTCGTACGCGGCGGCGATGAGTTAACGGTCGCCTTTGAGAAGGACGGCAGTGAATTCCGAAACGTGACGCTCACTGGCCCGGCTGAGTTTGTCTTTGAAGGGACAATCGAACTCTAGTTAATCTGTCGCTCGAATTGAAAGGAGAAAGTGCGACGGTCAAAGGCCGCCGCTACAACAAGAATGTTTCGCGGCACGTTCACTGCGCTGGTTACTCCGTTTCGCGATGGCGAGATTGATGTTCCGGCTTTCCAAAAATTGATCGAAGCGCAGATCGACGGCGGAATTACCGGCGTGGTCGCGGTCGGCACAACCGGTGAGTCGCCTACGCTTTCACACGACGAACGCGAGGAAGTAATCCGCCTTGCGGTCACAATCGCGGACAAACGTTGCCAGGTCCTGGCCGGCACCGGTTCGAACGCCACCCATCATGCCGTGGCGGACACAAAAATGGCCGAAAAACTCGGCGCCGATGGCGCGTTACTCGTCGCGCCGTATTACAACAAGCCAAGCCAGGAAGGACTCTTTCGCCATTTTCAAGCAATCGCGCACGAAGCGAATCTGCCCATCATGCTTTACAACATTCCCGGCCGTTGTGGCGTCGACATCGGGCCGGAAACAGTCTTACGCCTCGCCGCGGAATGTCGAAATGTTGTTTCAATCAAGGAAGCCAGCGGGAGCGTTGAACGCGTTAGCGAACTGCGCAGCCGCTTGCCTAACGAATTCACGATCTTGAGTGGTGACGATTCGTTGACGCTGCCGTTCATGTCGGTCGGCGCGGTCGGTGTCGTAAGCGTCGCTTCGAACTTATTTCCCGCGGAAGTTGGCGCGCTCGTCCGCGCGTATGAATCTGGCGATGTGAAGTCGGCGCAAAAATCACATCGACAATTGTTCCCCCTCTTCAAAGATTTGTTCATCGAGCCGAACCCGGTACCAGTAAAGACTGCGCTCGCCTGGCGCGGTGCGATGTCGGGTGAATGCCGGTTGCCGCTCTGCGAAATGAGCGAAGCGAATCAGGCGCGTCTGCGCAAAACGATCGAGGCGTTCGAGCAGGTGCGATGAAAACACCGGTGCGTGTGTTGCTGGTCGGGGCGGCCGGTCGGATGGGCCAGGCGATTGTCAGGTTTGGCGAGAGCGCATCGAACATTGGTATCGTTGCGCAATGCGATCTTGGTGACGCGCTCGAACCGGCAATGCGAAAATGCGATGTGGTGCTCGATTTCAGTCAGGCCGACGCGATTGAGGGAATTTGCCGGACAGCCTTGCACCATCGACGACCGCTTGTCATCGGCACGACCGGTCATTCGTCGGGGCAACGCCGCATAATTGAAGAGGCTGGCAAGTCCTTGCCGATTGTTTTCGCCTCCAACTTCAGCGTCGGCGTGAACACGTTGTTTTCGTTGACGCGCAAAGCGGCCGAAATCCTCGGGCCGGAATTCGATTTGGAAATTGTTGAGACGCATCATCGGATGAAAAAGGATGCCCCTAGCGGCACAGCGAGAACGCTCGCAGAAATTTTAAGGACAGCGCGAAAGCTGGACGGCCAGGTTCCCATTCAATCGATTCGCGAAGGACAGGTGGTTGGTGATCATACGGTGAGCTTTGGCGGGCCGGGCGAACGACTTGAGCTCACGCACCGGGCGAGCAGCCGCGAAATTTTTGCGCGCGGGGCCTTGCGCGCGGCGCAATGGATCATTGGGAAACCCGCGGGTCTTTACTCGATGCAGGATGTGCTCGGACTCTGAATTTGTAGCGGCGCTCGATGAGCGTCGGAAAATTAATACGACGGTCACAGCCCGGCGCTACAGGAATTTGAAATGAGAACGGGCGTTGCTCTCGGGTCGAATCTTGGTGATCGGCTGGCGGCCTTACGTGCGGCACGAAAAGCAATTGTCGATCTTGCCGGTGTCGAGCCTCCATTTCTTTTTTCGGCAGTTTACGAAACAGAACCAGTGGACTGTGAGCCAGGCGCGAAAAAGTTTTTAAATGCGGTTCTTGAGTTCGATTACGAAGGCGATCCGGTAAATCTTTTGAAGAAGTTGACGGAGATCGAGGGCGCGCTTGGCCGCCCGCGCCATCGGGCACGCAACGTTTCTCGCCAGATCGACATCGATCTCCTGTATCTTGGTGAGATGAAGATTGACACCCCGGAAGTCCAATTGCCGCATCCGCGAATGCATTCCCGTCGGTTCGTCCTGCAACCGCTGGCGGATATCCGGCCGGACCTGGTCCTGCCGGGGCAGACAAAAACCGTTCGCGAGTTGCTCGCGCGACATGATGATTCAAGTAAAGTGGTTCGATTGACAAACGACTGGCAATCTCGATGAAAGATTTTCGCGAAATGAAACGGGGCGGTGAAAAAATCACCGCGCTCACCGCTTACGATTATCCGACGGCGCGTTTGCTCGATGAAAGCGGAATTGACATCATCCTGGTGGGCGATTCGTTAGGCATGGTAGTGCTCGGTTACGAAGACACGACGCGCGTGACGCTCGAAGAGATGCTGCATCACACGCGGGCGGTGGCGCGCGGTGTGAAGGAAGCGTTGCTCGTAGCCGACATGCCGATTCACACTTACGACACGCCCGAGCAGGCGGTCGCGACGGCAAAACAATTTGTCGATGCTGGCGCGCAGGCGGTGAAATTGGAAGGTGGCTGGAGTGAATGCGGCAAGATCGAGAGAATCGTGGAGGCGGGCATTCCCCTCATGGCGCACATCGGCATGTTGCCTCAACACGTTCAAGACGAAGGCGGCTATAGAGTCAAAGGAAAGACTGCGCAGGAAGCCGAGCAACTCCTGGACGATGCGAATTGCGTGCAGCACGCGGGTGCATTTTCGGTTGTGCTCGAGATTGTCGTGCCCGACATCGCAAAACAAATCACCAGCGCGATCGACATTCCGACCATTGGTATCGGTTCGGGCGAACATTGCGATGGGCAAATCTTGGTGACGCACGACCTAATCGGTTTGTTTCCGTGGTTCACTCCGAAATTTGTTTCACCCGAAGCGCGCGTGGCGGAAGAGATTCGTCGCGCGGCAACTTCGTTTATCGAACGAACCCGGAACGGCAACGCATTGCCTAATCGCTGAACTGGGTGGGCGATTGAGGTTGTAGCCGTCGCCCTGCGGGCGACGCGCGCTTCGCACAGCAAAGCGCCTACAGCCTCGTTTGACATTTTCGCCGCGGTGCCGGTTTGTTGGAACGCAATTATGAGAGTTTCCGAGTTCGATGATCCTGAGTACAGCGCGCTTTTGACCGGCAGCAAACAGCGCAGTTGGCTCTGGTTTGGCCTGATCGTTTCACTCGCCTTGCACATTGCGCTCTGCACTTATTTTTATCGAACGCGTTTTCAATCCCTCGATGCAGTCTTTGCGGAGATGCAGCAAACACCCACGTTCAAGATCAAAAATGTCGATCTTTCCCAGCAACTCGACAAGAGCAGCATGGATCAAACGAATGCGGCCGCGAAGCCGAACCCGGACCAAACGCAGGAACAGTTGCCCGACGAGAAAAAATCGTTCGATAAACTTTTGCGGGAAGTTCAGGCCAGCACCGCGATGCCGGACGACACGCGCGATGTTTTGCCGGACCAACCGAAGGTGGAACAACCGGACGTGAACTCCGTGCTCAATGAGATTGAACGCACTACCGCCCAGACTCTTTCCAAGGATCCGAACGCGACGCATGAGCAATCTTTGCTCAATGAGACCGCGGTCTCGGGCCGGCCGCAGCCGGCGCTGACGGGCGACCAGCTTGCCACCAGCACGATGATCAAGCGGCCAAACACTTTCACGAGCAAGATGCCGGGTGACAGCGCCGGGCCAAACAAAAAAGGTGCCCCGGGCTTCAGCGACCTCGATCAGTTGCTAAGGCAAAAAGGCCCGCTTGGTTCGGGAACGAAACTACAACTGCCGGACGATCAGCTTTTCGAATATGACAGCGCAGAATTGCAATTGAGCGCGGCCGTGAAATTGGAAAAGGTCGGCACGCTCATTAAGCGCAACCCGAGAGCGACGTTTACGGTCGAAGGTTACACGGATTCATTTGGCGGGCCGGAATATAATCTCGATCTAAGTCAGCGCCGCGCGGACAGCGTGAAACAATATTTGGTGGAAGTGATGGGAATCAGTCCCGCGCAAATCCAGGCGCACGGGAACGGGCAAACGAAATTCCGCGTATCGCCAAACGGTTCGATTGAAGAACAACGCGAGAACCGGCGGGTCGAGATCGTGGTGCACACGAGTGACCGGTAGTTGATCTTTGCTGTTGCACTTTTCTTCGAAAGATTCGAGCGACGGTCATAGACCGCCGCCACAGTTCATAATCGGCGCGCGAGCCATCGCGCCCTAACAGTTTTTGACTCCTCGCCTTAGAGTCGCTCTAATTGCTGCTCCTGTTTCTGGCGCCGTCTTTTGTCGTCGTCACGATTGCCGTCGTTGTCGCCGCCGCCGTAGCCAATCACTTCCACGGTAATAATCGAAGGAACCTCTTCTTGGGCGACCGGTTCCTGATTTCGACCGGCGAGGTCATTCGCGGCGTTTGTCGTAGCCGCAGTAGCGCTCGAGGCAGCGGTTAATCCGCCAACGTTCGGCGCCGCAACAACTGGCACTCCAGCACTTACTCCGCCAACTTGAATATTGCCCGCATTCACGACTAGCACCGCGGCAATATTGAGATTTCCCGAGACTCGAATGCCGGCGTCACCAGCGTTGACTGTTCCAATTGGTGCTACGAGATCGACGTCGCCGGGTGGAACCCCGGTAACTGTTTCAAGAACGCCGATTCCACCGCCAGTAGCAAGGCCGGCCAAATCCGTGGCCACGTCACCGCTTTGCGGATCGATCAGGACGCGCGTCGGCGGGGCCGATTGCACTGTCTTTGCCGCCGAGCCCGCCGCAATATCACCCAATGTGGACCAGATAATTATATTGCCGCCGCGCAAGGTGAAGATTCGCGATGTGCCGACATCGACATTCTTGCTGGCAAAAATTGAAATGTTGCCGCCTCCTTCAGTCAGGATGCCTTGATCGACCGGCTGGTTCGTTCCGAGGTCAAAGCCGACAAGCAGGGCGCCGCCGGGAGCGAAGACACTGATGTTGCCGCCATTGCTGGTTTTGATCTCGCGCGAGGTAAGCGAAATATCTCCCTGCCATTTGTCACCAGGGAAAAGGGCCTGCACGGCAGCATAACCGTTTTCGTAATTGCGAAACTCGCTTGACGGATCGTTATGATCGCGTCCGGCATCGCGCAGCACAAGGTAAAAAATGTCGAGGGCCAAGCGATCCCGCTGCTCGATTGGCAGTTGCCGGAATAGATTCCAGACTGCTGTTTCATTCATGCCGCTGACGCCAAGAAGTTTTCCCAACTCCGGAAGATAGCGCGATGACTCGGCGGAAGTCGGATCGAGAAAGGTGCTGATGAATTTATCAAAATCGAGCGCGCTGTTGTGCAGGCTACTAATTTCCCCGACACCCGCACCGGCAATTATATCGGAACCGGCAAAGGGTAAAAACGGATTGCGCGCATTACCGATACTGGTGATACCGACACCGGTCCCATCTGTGTTGGTAGGGCCAACGCCAAGATCGAAATTGCGCCCGGCTAGCACTTCGAGAGTCCCCGGCCCGCTGATCTGTATGTCTCCGGCGAGCGGCGTTGCCCCAAGCGTCAATGCGTTGCCCGAAGATTGCGCGGTCGTCCGCAGGGACGAGTTCGGGTCGAAGGCGATGAGATCGCGCCCAGCCGCGACGACGCTGACGTTGCCGGTGGCGACGTTTTGCAAATAAAACGCGACATCGGTGATGTCGCGTCCGGCAATGATGCGCGTCACGGTCGGCGAAAAAAGTGTGAGCCCGGAGATATTGCCGTTCTGCGAGTAAAGGTGGACGACTTGAGGATCGTAGCGATGGAGAACGCCGGGCGCGTGCAGCGCCTGCTTCGCCTGCAAAACAGCGTGGTTGCCGGTCACCGAACCAGATTCGGCAAACAGATTGTCGACCGGATTTAGAAATTGAAAATTGGTTCGATTGGCGAGGTTCGCAACAGTGCCGACGATCGATTGAAGAGCAAGCGGCGAAGCAATTGCCGGGATGGCGTTCGGATCGCTGTCAGACACGTTGATTGTCGCCGCGCTCCAGTTTGCGGTCGGCAAACCTTGTAATGTCGTAACGCCGCTTGGCTGCAAACCATTGATCGGTCCCAGCGCCGCGATGTCTAATGTCCCCTGAGCCGCAGGCGAGAGTGTCATGCTGCCGATGAGATTTACGCCCCCGGAAAACGCGGCGATGTGCAAGGCCGGCGGCATCAGGCCGACTAGCGTCGCAAATGGGTCAACGCTTGTCTCGTCGAGCCGCAGCCATGGTTGATAAAGCGCAACTGTCTGCGCTGCGGGAGCGAGCAGCGAGACATTTTGCAACCAGATCTGGAGGATTGGCAATGAATTGCTAATGCCTTCGGCAGGCGGCGTCGCAGCTTGGCGCAAAGTTACCGAGCCGGTTAGCGAGGAGAGCTGAATCGAATCGGTTTGCGCGTAGGTCGAGAAGTACGTTTTGTACCAAAAAGTGTTGCTATATCCCTCGGGTAAGAGAAACGGATTTGCGATCGGACCTAACAAAATATCGCCGCGCGCGGAAACGTCGAAGCCACCTTTGCCGACAAAAAGCGTTGTCGGCAGCCAAGTTTGCTCCGGGAAAATATCTGGTTGACTAAGGATCGTCGTCAGCGAGGGCGAACGTGTGCTGTTTGTGTGAATCGTGTTACCGGCGCGAAGGACTCCCTGACCCCGCTCAACATAATAAACGCCGCCATCCAAATCATGACCGGCCGTGACGGCTAGATCACCGCCCCCAAATTCCACGAGCCGATTCGCACTTGGCGTTCCCTTCGGCATACGCGCGTTCGTCGGAATGACTGCATCGACATTGCTGATATTATTACCGGACTTGATGGTGACGTTGCCGCCGCCAAGCGCTCCAACTCCTTCGAAGAAATTACTAAAATCGATCCACCACGTGGTGGAAGCAATGTCGCCGAACTTCGCCGCCCCGAACTGGCCGGTCGTCGGATCGACGTATCCGCGCCGATAAAGCCAGTTGTTTGGCAATTCCTTGGAAGAATCCGCGATTAAGTTGGCGGCGTCATCTTCAGTCAAATGCTCGATGTTATTTTGCGCGAAGATCGTCACGTTTCCGCCCGCGTAACTGTATTGCGCGGGATACGCCGGAATCTCTTGAACCGCGCCAAGCGGATCGGTGCCGTCAGACGCGTCCAGGCGGGGAAAATCAAATGTGCCGTTCAGCGTAGGGTTTTTTACAAGGGTCCCGGCGGTATAGACGGTCGCGAAGGGATTCAGTAGCTGTACGTCGCGTCCGGCTGAAATGTCGATATCGCCCGTCCCGGTGCGAATCACCTGGAAGTGGCCAGCTATTGCGGTCTCACCGATGGCATCATGTCCGAAAGGAATCGCGATGTTCGCGCCGCCGTTTACACCAATTTGCAACGACCCGCTGTTCCCGCCGAGCGCAGCCAGCGGAAGAATTTGATGAAAATCGGCGGCCGTGAAATCCGCACCCGCCGTGATGCGATACGACCACGATTCTTGCGAATTTCCATCGGCAAATCGCGGCAAAAGCAATTCTTTCCAGAGCGCCGGATTTCCATTTAGATCGACTGGATAATCGATAGCGCCTGCACTATCGCCAAACCCGTCCGTCAAGCTGCCGTGTAAAATAATCGAGCCTCTGGCCCGTAAGGTCAGCACACCCGGTTCAGCGCCAGCAACAATCGGATTGCCGTTGATGTCGTGCAAAGGATTTCCCGCATCATCGACGACCGCTTGCCTCGCTCCAAAGCGCCAGGTCGAAAGATCCCAATCGTGGTTCAAAACGAGGTCGCCCATGGAGTTGTTGATTTCTTCCCCAGGGCGAACGTGTAGCACGCCGAGCAGACTTGAATTCGTTGCCAGCAGCCGCGATTGAATCTGCGCGGCATTGGTCATGAACGCGGTCGCGTTGTTGAACGCCACCATTTCCATTGCATCAATGGACGCCGCACCGGTTGTGTTTGCATCCTGAGCGAAGAAACCTTCCGCGATGATGCTGTTCGCGTTTGTGATTGTCCCGGCTAACGAATCAAGCGCGACAAAATCGGGACCAAGAGTTTGCGGCGCCCGCAGATGCAATGTCCCGCCCGCGTGGTTCGCCACCGACAAATCGAGGGTTGACCCTTGCCTGATTCCGATTCGACCATTCGTCGTTTCAAGCGAAATAGCGCCGCCATTTCCAGCCGCATCCAACGCAGCCCCTGCCACCGACAAGTTGGCACTCCCCGCAAGAGTTACATTGTCGCGTGCCGCCAGATTGATAACGCCGCCGACCGCGCCCGCGGCATTGATGATACCGCTAACGGTGATTGCCCCCTGGTCCGCGGAAAGATTAAAGGAATGTGCCGTTGCCGTTCCGTCTACCAAAATGTCGCCGCTACGCACGCGGAAAGTTCGCGACTGCGTGAAGTTCGCTGCATCTAATACCGCATCGAGCGCTCCGAGGGTTGGCAGCGTTTGGACGTCCATTGCAAAACTTCCGTTTTCGCCGCCTGCGCCGCCGCGAGCAAGCAGTGTCCCGGCCGCAATGAATGAGCCTTCCTGCAAATTAACCGTCAAAGTTCCGCCGTTGCCCGCGGCTGATTGGGCCGCGACATTGATCGTGCTCCCGCTCGTTAGGCTAATGTCACCAAAGTCGGCTATCATGCTCACCTGACCGGCATCGGTGTATTTGATCGTGTCGAAAAACGTTTGCGCAGTTCCAGAGACGTTGATCGTTCCGCCGACCGACAGATTTCCACCGGTTGCATGCAGCGTCGCTATCCCGCTGGGCAGAAGAACATTGCTATCTTCAATCAGGCTCGATCCTTCCAAGGTCAGCCGAACCCCGAGACCCGCGGTGAGCGAATTCGCGGACGCAGCGCCTGGTGTTTGCAGCGAGAAGAGCCCCCCCGCAATGATCGAGTGATCGGCGGCGGTCGCGCCGGTAATCAAGGGCGTGTTCGCGAAGAGGTTTCCTTGTGTGATCAGGGTTCCGGTGTCCTGTGCGATAATTCCTTCTGAAGCATTGAGAGCAAGATTCGCGAATTGCGCGATCTCCAGACTATTCGACCCCAAATGAATCGTCTGAGCGTCAAAGGCGAGCGTCCCACCGGGTGCCGCAACTGGCGCCGGACCGCGTGACTGTGCGGTATTATCGAGTGTGACATCGAGAGCGGCGAAAGTGACACCAAGCCCGGAATTGAAACCGCGGATCTCACCGGCGTGAAGGGCAAGACTCGCGAGTGCTGGAATCCCGGTAGGATCAAGCGGACCAATTTCGCCGTGGCCGTAAATGTCGATCGACGTATAACTGAGCAAGGAAAAACCAAGCGATGCGTGCTGCAACGTTTGTAACGCCGTTCCGGCAAGGAGAAGTCCCTCATCCGGCTGCAAACTGCCAGGATCGTCTAGTTGAATGCTGATCCTGCCACTGTTGAGATTGACGAAGCTTGCACTGAAGCGTGCGGTCGCATCCAGTGTCGTCGCGTTAGTTGAATCGAGAGTAATGCTGCCGCCGCCGATGCGGGCGTGCGCCCCGATGGCGAGCGCAGGCAGCGTCGAGGAACTGAGCCCAGTGCGAACGATTCTTGCCCCCGGATCGCTGCTGGCCCGCACCAGCACGCCGTTCCCGCTGCCCGCCACCGATGCATTTCCAAACAAAAGCGTTTCCGCGCTCGTAACAGCTCCCGAACTTTCCAAGTCAGCATTCGGTGCGAGAGTGAGCGTTTGATTTGCGACCAGAATGATGTCCTGGCCGCTCAAGGGTGTACCGCCGTTGTCGAGTATGAGGTTGTTCGTGCGCACATTGACTTGCACACCGCTGGCGGTGTTTTGCCGCGAACCGCCAATGAGCAGGCTCTCGGCCCCGAACGAACTCAATTCCGCTGCATCGAGCACGAGCATTCCCGGCGCCGAGGCGCTAGTATGGGAAATGAGAATGTCGACTGGACTCTGAATGTCTACCTCGCTGCCACGACCGCCGCTCACTGATTGCGAAATCAACGATCCTTGCACGTGCATCGCTTCCGTGGCGTCGAGCAATAAATGACCGGAATCGAGCGGCAATCGCGGGACCGCCGCATCGTGCGTGAGCGCGCCTTGCTTCAGAAAAGTGTTGGCCGAAAAATTAATGTATTGCGCGCGCGCATTGAGGACGTTTGCCGATGCAACTTCAAACGAAGTATTCATCGGCTGCGCTGCGCCAGACCAATTCAAATCGTTAAAACGATAACCGAGAACAATCGCTGACCCGTCGGGTAACGTGGTTTGACCACCAGCCGGCGCGCTTTGCGGGGTGACGAGAAACGCGCCGGGCAGTAAAGCGTATCGCGCCGGAAGCAATGTGTACGCGCCGCTCGCAAGTCCTCCGCCGGCGTTGAGAAAAACACGATCGCCAACCGACAATCCGCTGTTCACATAACCGGAATCGGAACCGAAATCGGTGTTGATCGGAGTCGGATTGTACGGCGCGAACGGCGCGTAATCAGCTTGGTAACTCGGAATCACGGCGAAGCTGGAGCTCGAATTCAGAAGATCGATCGTGCCACCGGTGCCGGGATTAAATTGATACGCGAAAAGATCGCCACCGCCCCGAACGTCGATCACGGAACCGCCGCTATCGAAAACTTTCGCCGCCGAAATCGCAATCGATTTTTCCGGCGCGTTCCCAGCGGTGATGTCGAGACCCGTCGGTGCGATCCACGAAGTTCCATTTTGATTAACACCATAGGGGATGAGAAGTGCCTTGCCGGTTAGGGGATCAATCGCTGAAACCGAGGTAGTGCTACCGGTCGCGAGAGTTACCTGTTGTGCCGCTGGAACTGCTTGACCGGTGATCAAATCAATCGGCGCGCTGCCGGTTCCGTTCCAGCCGAGGTTGATCGTGCCAATCGGCGCGCGCAGGACGCCCTCATTATTAATTAGCGAAGCTTCGAGATCGAGCTGACCACCGGCCGCGAGCGGCAGTTGGCGCTCGCCCGATTTTCTGATCGTAATCGATCCGAGATGGTTTGCGCCGCCATTAACGTAATCGTAAGCGGCCAGCGTGAACGTCGTCGCCGTTGGCGGATAAATCTGGCCGGCGGTAATATTGAGATTGCCCGCAATGTCGAGCGTACCGTTGCCGCGTAGATCGCCCAAGTTCGCGGTCAGATTTGCCGTGCCGATACTTTGCAGCGAAAGATTCCCGACGTCGATCAAACGCGCGTTGACGTTCAGACTTCCGTCACCGTGCGTCGGTGAAAAATAAAACGGCTGACTTCCGGCGGTGAACGCACTCACGATTTGTTGCGGTGCGAGCGGCGGCTGGAAACCGGTGCCGAGCGCAACGTAAGGCGCGTTGAGCGCGATGGAGGAGTTGCCGTAAATGACACCACCGCCTCCGGCGGCGATACTCCGCGGCGCATCGATCCTAACCGAGCCGGCGAATTCGACCGTGCCCCCCAGGCTCAGTGCGCCCATTCCACTCGTGCTGAAATCGCTGACCGTGAAATGTCCCAGTTGTGATAATGGATCGCCGTTTAAATCGACCACGACGTGACCGATCGCGCTCTCGCCCGGCCCATAAAACGGCGCCGGAATGGTCGGGCCGTATTGTGTTACGATCAGTGTTACATCGAGCGGTGTCGGCAGGACATTAACGGTCGGTGAATAGAAGCGGCCGGAGGAAATGGAAAGTGTTCCGCGTTGCGCGCTCGGTCCACCGGCTTCGCCGGAGAATCTCGCATCGGTAAAAAGTTCCTGGCCGCCCTTGAGAATTATTGTGCCCGCATTGCTATCAACACGGGCCGGCACAAACGAATCACTCGTCACTTGTTCCGTGGCGGAAGGCGCGCCAATCGCGCTCGGCGAAAGATCGAGGACATCCGTCGCGCCCGAAACGTTAAACGTGGAACCGGCCTCGGCGACGACGTTGCCACTCACGCTGATTGTTCCGCCGGCCAGGACGGATCCAGTGCGAAAGCCTAACGAGTTGGGGGTAAGCAAAGTTGTTCCGGCAGCCGAAAGCAAGCTGTCCGGACCGATATCGACTGTCGGAAGAGCGCTCTCCTGACTTGAAAACAACGTCGTCGAATTACTTCCACCGGTAATCGTAATTGTTCCGCCCGGCGCAATGATCGATCCAAGAACAGCAGTTGTCTGTCCGCTGATCGTGACGTTCGCCAGCGGATCAGTTCGAATTGTGCTTCCTAACGACATGACGATGTCGCCGCGTACGATCAAAACACCGCCGCGCAAAATATCGATGACGCCGGTGGCGCCGAAGGCCAGGTTAACGGGGGTGCGCAGTCCCTGCGGCAGAACTGCCGGTGTGAGTTCAATCACATCGGATGCGTCCGGTGCAGCGATGAAATTTTGCGCAACGGGAGCGATCGTAACGCCCGGAGCAATCACGACCGCGGGTAGGTACTGATCCATCTGGTTGGTCGCCGCGCCCAGACCATTGATGCTAAAGGCGGTAAAGCCGCCCCGGTTGAAAAAGTTTGGCGAAAGTAAAAGCGCGTCCGGATTTTCCGTCGTGCCGCCAACCTGCACGGCAGGGGCGAGCAAACTTAGCGAACCCCCCTTTGCGCCGGAAAATCCGCGTAGGTTTCCGTTCAGCGTCAGACGGCCACCGAGGAGAGCGGCGATATTCGTGTCCTGTCCGGCAAAGATACTGATGCTGCCGCCATTGCCGTAGGTTGCCTTTCCCGTGTTGTCGACTCGCACGCCGCCTGAGACATCGATCTGACTGCCTTGCGCGATGTTCGCGTTGAAGGCTTTAATCGCAATCGATCCGCCATTAGTTGAAATCGGCAAAGTATTCGCAGTCGATGTATCCGCGCGATCATCAATGATCAATCCGGCGGCGCCGAGCAACGCATTCGGACCAAGAACGAATCTGCCGCGGGTTGGATCGGCCATCGGCATTTGGCCGCCGAAATTGGGCTGCGCAAATGCGAAGGGCGAAAAATCGTAGGCGGTAAAATTCAGGCTCCCGCTCGGGGCAATTATGTTGCCTCTAATGTCGATGTTAGCGGCGGCCAGGGAAATTGAGCCGCCGGTCGACGTCGCCAAAGTAATTTCGCTCGGCACAGTGATGGCGCCGTCGCCGTCGTTCACTCTCAGATTTCCGAAACCATCCGCGCTGACAAGATCGGGCGACAGAATCACATCCGCCTGTCGATCATGTCGCAGCGGCATCGGCGCGCCATTTGCATCGAGCGTAAACGGATCGGCTGGCGCGAGATTATTAGTGTGGTCGAAGATGATGTTAGGCGGCGTCGGTGAAGTTGGGAAGATCAAGGAACCATTCGAACCCTGCGCTTGAAAGTTGAGAGCGAGAGTCGATGGCGCCGGCTGAGCGGCACGCTGGCGTGGACCGGCGACAGTATTGCCTCGCAACGCGCCATCCAGTGCCATCGATGGCGCAGTGATGTTGATCGAGCCGCCGTTCATGCCCTGCACGTAACCCGCTTCAAAATGACCACCCATCGCGAGCGGATTCATGAACACCTGGACGATTCCCCATTTGGAATGATCAACGACCGAGCCCGTGTAGAGTTCGTTGTAAACACGATCCGGCGTAGCTTGCGAAATGTCGAACAACTGCCCGCCGGAAACGACTTTGCTCGTTTGCACTAGTGCGCCCTGATAATCGATCGAGCCGCCGGAAACATCGATCATCGCGCCCCGTTGCAGGACGACCGATCCACCCGCATTCAGATTCACCGTGCCGCCGGCTGTGCTTAATTCGCTGACGGTGCGCCGAATGAGATTTACATAACCGGAGAGATCGGCCAGAGGCGTGCCGATCCAAGGCTTGCCGTCGAAAACTCCGGTGTTGCGAATATCAAACTGGATCGTTTGGCCCCGCAGCGGACCGTTGCGTTGCAGCGGCGAATTTGCCAGCTCCGGTCCGCGCAATTGCGCAGAAATAATGTTTTCCGCGACCGAAGCGGAAACGTTGGTCAAACCGGAAACGTCGACCAGGGATCCAGCGTCAAAATAAATTTGTCCGTCCGAGAAAACAAAATTGTCAATGATGGTACTGGCGCCACCGGTCGTGAGCCAAATGCCGGCGTCCAACTCTACGATCGCGTTTGGCGCGAAGACCGTGGAGTTCTCCGCCCCATGAATCGCGAGTCCCTGCATTTTAATCGTCGAGGGGAGCGCGAGCTGTGCGCCGACCACGCGATCAGTGCTCGAAATTTCGGGTAAGATTTGCGTCACGCTCTCGGGACCGAGCGTGATCGTCCCGGTTGCTGCCGGCAGGAACGGAGGCGGATTGCTCGACACAGTATTGGTATTGGGCCGGGCGTTGTAAGAGGCCAGTAGATCGATGCGTCCGTTCAACGCGACCGAAGTCGAACTGTTGATGAAGCCGAGTTGATTTACAGAACGCCCCGCCATCATCACATCGGCTCGCGGCGCATCGATCAGGCCGAAATTCGCCGCCGTGCCAGCGTAAGCAGGCCCGGTTGACGTCGGATCAGAGATCGCGCCCACAAAAACATCAAGCCCGCGCAAAGTTGGGTCGCTGCTGGCATGCGCTCCGAACCCGACTTGCAAACCACTCGCGAGAATCGTCTGGCCATCTGCGGTCGAAATAGTTCCCGCGTTGGATGCGTTCGCCCCGATCAATGCCACCCGACCACCGACGTGGTCTGCGGTGGACGGGCTCGTAATCGTCCCGCCTTCCTGCACAACGATATCGCCATAGTGGCCATCAGGCGTGTTTGACGCCGGCGGAGTGAAAGCGGGCGTGCCGTTACTTCCCGGCAAAATCGGCAGCGCGGAAAAAAGAAATTGGTTGTCGGGATTGTTGAGAAGTCCGCGCGCGATCAAGTTGTCGTTAATCGGCAGCGCCGATGCGACGAGGGTGTGCAGGTTGATTTGCGACGAGCCGCCGAAAATGATTCCGTTCGCGTTGATGATGTAAACCTGACCGACGGCGTCGAGCGATCCGAGAATTTGCGACGGGACGCCGGACGGATCGCTGACTCTATTGAACGCGATCCATTGACTCGCGTTCGCCCCGCCGCCGGTTTGGTCGAACGTTAACGTTGTATCTTTGCCGACATTGAACGTCTGCCAGTTCAATAACGCCTGCTGCGCGGTTTGGACAATGGTGACGTCCGTTTTGCCGCTGCTGGTGGTTCGGATCGGCGTTCGCGCGTTCGTCCAGGTCCTGACCGCGTTGGCCACGCCCTGACTGGCCAGTCCGGAATCGGGTACCAGCCCCCCAGTTGTTAGGCCATTCGGCACGTTCGGCAATTGCTGGCCGGGATGATTCGGATCCAACCCCAAATTATTCGCGCCCCTAGCAGCCGCTGCATGCGCGGCGGCCTGCATCGCTTGCACGGCGTTGAGCGCTTGCGTCGTGCGCGCCAGCGTGTCGGGACCATTGACTCCAGCTTGCACCGCCGCCGCCGGTGGGTTCCCTGTTTCAGACGCCGTGCCATGCGATTGGCCCGACACAGCGCCGCCGCGCAAAATGTCGCCGGCTTGCCCGGTCAAGTTCAACGCCAGGTTAAGGCAGCAAATTGCGATCGAAACGGCTGGCCGGCCAATGGGGTAACGCCGTTTGGGAGAGAATCGAAGTTTGGCTAGAAACATATCTCTCGAGGGCTGGAAAAAAGCGGCCGCCCAACCAATCTTCCCTCGCGACCGCGTTGCATACTCGCCCAAGCCGAATCCGTTTTCCTGTGACAAGTCTGCAACAATTTAAAGCCAGGGCTCATTCGCTCACTGCTTGACCTTTTGATCGGCGATTTTGTCCTGATAATCCTGCACCAGGTTCTCCAGCTTCACTCGCGCGAGGCCGGTAAATGGCTCCCTGGCTGCAAGCGCATCGCCCAGCCCGAATTTCTCGTAACGCGTCAGGATTTCATTTCCCAGTTTGAATAGCTCTGCGTTTTTCCGTTCTCGATCTTCGAGCTTGCGTTTGAGAACAATCGATTCGCCCGCCAGCTTCACACGCGCCGCTTCGGACTTCTGGGCAGCCGCTACCAGTTGTTCGTAAGCCGTTTTCCATTTGCCTAACGACTCTTTTGTTTCGAGAAGTTCTTTTTCCTGATTGCCGGCTTTTGAAGTAAGCGTGTCGATCTCCGCTTTGTCGGCGGCTGCTTGCTTGGTCAGCGCGTCCATCTTTGCCGTCAGCGCTTTTTTTTCCTGCTCGAATTGCGCTTTTTCGCTCAATAAATTGTTACGCTCGGTTTCGGCGGAACGGAGCCGCAGCGTTAAATTGCGCAGCGTTTCCTTCAGGCGCGCATCATCGGCGGCGCGTGCATTCCCGGCAAAGAGCAAACAGATGACAGTAAATACAACGAGTGGTCGGCGTTTGGTTTTCATTAGAATTTGGCGTTGAAGTCAAAGTACAAGATGTCGTTTCGAAACGTCGGGCCGCCGATTTGGTCGGCGCTCATCCAGCGCAAGGCGAGTGAGACGTGCGGCGAAAGCGCAACCGCACCGGACACGGTGTAACCTTTGACGTTTGTCCCCCCGCCACCGAAATCGGAGTCATTGAACGCATCGACCGTGGCGTCCGATTCAAGGTACTCGTAACTGAAGGCCACCGCCCAGTCCCACCGTTTTTCCAGCGCGGCGTGACCTACTTTCAATCCCGCGATCCAACCGACGTTTCCGCCGGCAAAATTTCCCGGCTGGCCGGGTGAGCGACTCGGCCCGCGATTGTTGACCGCGATCGCGTTGATGTCGCTATAATCAAAAGCCACGTTCTCGAGCCACTCGCCGAACAGCGTCAGGTGAACGGGGTCGAAATGCGCGTAATCGAGACTGCCAGCCACGTCGACAACACGAAACGGGGTGACCAGACCGAAATACTGAAATTGTTTCGTCGTCCCGAACCCGTTATCGGCCGTCGGAATGATGTCGCGAATCGGAAAGTAAGTGTTTCCCTTCTGAGCAAACGCCGGCCGGCTGTCATCGGTGTTGCCCTGGTCCGAGCTCGTTAGGGGAACAAAGGGATCGGAAAGTTTCCCTTCGATGTTGTAGAAATCGTAGAATGCGCCCGCGACTTTGGCGCTGAAATCCTTATTGAATCGGAAACTTGCTCCGACTTGCCCGCCGTAGAGCCACTTGTCTTCGCTCGGAAATTTATCCGGACGATTTGACGAGAAATTCAGCTCGGTGTTGAACACCGGAAAAATGCCGGCGGTGGCAAAGAGCGCCACACCTTCAGCGACGCGATGTTTTCCGCTAAGCGCCAGGCCATCCCAACCAAGATCGACGTCCCATATCAACTCACTAACGGTGAAATACGGATTGTCGAATCGCCCGAGCTCCGCCACAAAGTCCTCGCTCGGTTTGCCACTAAGCTCGTATCTCACAAACGCACGGTCGAGCCAGATGGCGTATTTGCTGAAGTTGCCGCCCTGTCCGCTGTTTGCCACGCCCAGCGTTTGATCAGTCGATGTCGGCGTGTTCGTCTCACCCGTGCCGATGCGCAATCCGAAAGTAAACCCGTCTTCCAAATCCATTTGCGCGCCGAAGCGCAGGCGAATCCGCGCCCGTTGTCGATCTTGATCGACATTTAATTGCGGCGAGAACGTTGTGCCGGTTACGTCAAAGGGCGGCCCGGTATTAATCGCGTTGAAATTCGGAAAAGCCCCGGTGTCGTCGTTCCCTGACGGATAAAAGTGTCCGTCATAACGAAGCCTGATATCGGCAAATGGCGTGATGCGTGAGACCCAGGTCGGAAACGTCCGCGGGTTCGCCCAATTTTCTTCGCGCGCCTGTTCCAGAACTTCCTGACGAATTTCGTCGCGCAATTGCTGCTTCACAATGTCCGGGACGTAGTGAACGTTAACGGTGTCTTCCTCAGAGTCGATTTCCGGTGGCGCTTCGGCCGGCGGCGGCGCGTTAACTGTCGATGTTGTTAAAGGAAGCGGCTCGGCCGAAAAAGAGGATGGATCGGGTCCCTGCGCCTGCGCAGCTTGAACTTTTTCTCTTGCGGCCAAGGCGCGCGCATTGGCCGCGTCATTTTCCGCCTGCTTGATTAATTCGTCCGCGTCTTCCTGGGTCAAGACGCCGCGCTGCACCAGCCGATGAATCAAATTGATGGTAACGTTTTGCGACGGTGTCGGCTGCGGCGTCGCCGTCTTTGCAATCTTTGCCGTGGCTGGGGCGTCCGCTTGGGTCGCCGCGCCGATTTTGTTCTCGCCGCCGTTTGGTTGTGGCGCGTTGCTATCGTGATTGGACTGCGGTGCAGCTTGCACACCTTTGTCGGCTGGCGTCGCCGAAGTTGATGGATCAGCCGCGAAGATCGACGACATGGCGACCGCGAAAAGTGCGCCGATAATCAGGGCCGCCCCTCGGCGCACGAAAGATGTTTTTCCGAAAAACATAATTAGTTAGTCGAGTTGTCAATGAGGGCGGTGCGCGGTGAGACGGAGCGTGATCGGCGCGGGCATTCCCTCGGGTGGCGGTTCTTGCAGTTGCAAACCGGTCAGGACCTCATCGCGCAAGGCGCTATCGAGCGTTGGATCGCCCGTCGAACCCGCAAGCTGCGCCCGATTGATTCGGCCGGTCGCGGACGGCCAGACGCGAACCTCCAGACTCAAGCTCGCGGTGCGCGTTTTGCGATTCTGCTGCAGCGCTTGTTGAATGCGCGATTGCACCTGGCTCGCGTACCAACCCCACTTGCTTCCGTTTCCATTGTTACCACCGATCCGGCCGTTGCCCGCTTTATCGCTAAGACCGAAGCTGTCGGGACCATCGCCTTTAATGCCAGTGCCGAGTGGCGGTTCGTCTTTTGGCGGCGCTTCCTTTGGTTGTTCTTCTTTGATCATCGGTTGCTCCATGCGCTGCTCTTCCTGCGGCGGCGGAGGAGGCGGCGTCATCATCGGCGGTGGGGGCGGTGGGAGACTCACCATCGTGATCGAATCGCGACGCGACGATCCGCCGCCACTCGAAGCCAGTTTCGCGACCGCGATGATGCCGGCGAGCACAACGCCGGTGACGACGATCGCAACGCGATATCGTTTTAAAAAACTTTGCGCCGGTGGCTCCGGCTCGTCGTCGAATTCCATCGTGTTATTGTCCGTCGCTATTTGCCTTGCGGCTTTGTCGCCAAACCGACTTGTGAAATTCCGAGCCGGCCGATCACGTCGAGCACGTCCATCACCGCTTGGTATTGGGTCAGGCTGTCGCCACGCACGACTACGGGGAAGTCAGGCGTCTGCGCTTTCTGGGAATTTAAGCGCTGCTCGAGCTCGGGGATTGTGACCGGAACCGTGTCGAGAAAGATTTTCCCTTCGTTGTTGATCGTGATCGCCTTTGTTTGAGGCTTCGCGAGACTCGGCGAAGTGCTCGCCTTCGGGAGATTCACCTTCAATCCCTGAACTGTCGCCGTCGTCATCAAGATGAAGATGACGAGAAGCACATAAGCCAGATCCAACATCGGCGTGATGTTGATGTCGTCGTATGGTTTGGTGTCGGCTTGAACCTGCATAGTCGGCGATTGATATCAGGCGCAGTGTTACGCGATTATCTCCAACTCCACCGCGTGTGGCTGGTGACGATGCCGACCGTTGCCGTGGTCGCTGCGTCCGCCGTAGTGCTCGGCAATTTTGGTGACGAACTCGTCAATGAAAACGTGCATGTCGCTGGTGGCGTCTTTCACCCGCGACAATAAATAGTTGTAGCCAAATAAAGCAGGGATCGCGACAACCAGGCCGGCGACCGTGGCAGCAAGCGCGGCGGCGATTCCGGGCGCGATCGCGTTCACATTAACGTCGCCTTGGGCGGCGATGGCAGCGAAGGTGATCATTACGCCGACGACTGTGCCTAACAAACCAAGAAATGGTCCGCCGGAGATTGCGATCGTCAGGAGCACCATCAATTGATTGAGCTTTTGGGTTTCGCGCACGAGACCACCGTCGAGGCTTGCGCGAATCGCTTGAATCGAGCGTGCCGACAACAGGTGCGACTCGGCCGCGTCTTCCATGGCGAGACGATGCCGGATTTCTTCGGCGCCAATCTTGTAAATGCGATAGACCGACGCGAACTTCACGATCTGGCGCTCGCGATTGTCGATCCGGCCGCCGAGCGTGATTGCATTCCGTGGATCGCGATGGTCGAGAAAACTCAGATCGGCTGCGACGTGTTTCCAGTCTTTGAAAAACTGCGCATTGCCTTTTGTGACCGCGGTGACATACCGGGCCTTGTTTACCATCACCACCCAACTGATCGCGGACATAACCACGAGCACGCAGATGACGAGCCAGCCATCTACCGTGAGCGAACGCAGGATCACGCCGACGTATCCGCCGCTGAACCAGCTCGACTTTGTCTCATCGTTGGCGAAGGTCAGCAACTTCGGAGCTTTGTCTGCGCCCTGACTCAACGCCGCGAATTTAATGAAGCCGGCGGGCCGCGCCACTTTCGACATCTCCAATTCATCCATTTCGCCGGAAAAACCGCCGCCGCCGCCCGCGTCTGAGCCCAGAGATGCTGCGCTATTCGACGCCGGCAGGGCCGCGTCCAGCGTAGCCGCACGTTGCCCGTTTACGTATAGAGTAATGGTCGATCCGGCAGCAGTTACGGCCAGGTGGTGCCAGCTATTCGCAGCGATCGACGGCCCTCCTTGGCTTCTCGTTCCGTTGACTTCGACAAACGGAACGCCGTTGTCCGCGCCGATGACAAAGACATTCGTGCCATCGCGCCGGCTGAAGATGGTCGCGTTCGGCTGCGAAGCTGTGGGTTTGATCCAGGCCGACCAAGTCAGCGTGCCACCGTCCGGCCAGGTCAGCGACTCCGATGCCGGAATTGTAATTCCACTGTTGCCATCAAATCGGACACCTGGCCCGATCAGCGCGCCGGAAACGGAAATGCCAGCGGTCTGCGCGTTGTTGCCGTAAGTAGTGGAATCGTGCGGAGGCGCGTTGTTGTCCGCGAAGTGATACACCACAACTGTGTTTAGGTCGTACGTTCCTTTCGGATCGTCGACCCGCGTCGCCTTGCTCCCGGCATTGCCATAGTACATCCAGAAGCCCGTTTTCGTTCCGGGCTTCAGATCCGGAATTTTTACCCACACGAAAGCCTCATTAAGCAACCCATCGTACTTCTCGAGGTGATGCGTCAGCACTGTTTTGTCGTCAGCCGCGAGGAATCGAATGTCACTGCCATCTTCTTTTGCGTCAGAAAAGCGAAAGTTGCCATCATGTAACCGAATCAGGATGGCCGTTGTTCCTATCGGGTCCGCTATCGGAGCGCCCGCGGTGGACGTGTCGATCTCGATTTTTTTTCGGATCGTCCAGTCGCTGTTCCACCACGCTAATGTATTATTTGTTAGGCAAACAAATGACAGACAAGCGACAAACCCAGGGCCGAACCGAAAATTAAATTTCATAGGGTAGAATGGTTGTAATTCATCAAAAATCGGCCCACACGCGGAATGTAGCTCGCAAATCGAATGCCTCGGTTTGTGTCTGGCTGGTTAAGGGAATCGCTACGTCAACAGAGCCGTTGAAGTGATTCCGGAGGCGGATATGGCTGCCGAATCCAACGCTGGCCAGACTGAATGCTGAGTCTTGTTCCGGCAACGGGTCGATTAGGGTGAGGTAGCCGCCATCGGCGAAAACGTAGAACCGCCATTCGTTGGCATCTGGATTCTTCGACGGAAGAAATGAAGGGCTGCGCAATTCAACCGAACCGGCAAACCCGTTGTCGCCCAGTGTTTCTGCTTCGAGATAGCCGCGGACGCTGCCTAAACCACCACCGGCAAATTGCTCGCTGTTAACAAGAGGTTGGTCCGAAACCTGACCTTGTAACCTGCCAAAGAATTGGAAGCCGCCCGGCAAGTCGTGCTGATGTGAGATATCGGTGCGGAGATAAACGAAATTCGAATCGGCCTTGAAGCGATTGAGATCGAGCTCTTGTGCGGTGCTACCAAGCCCCCGCACGCTAAAGGTTAGACCGGCGTTTGCATTCGTAACGGAGGTTTTCGTTGTCCAGGTCGCGGCGTAGTTCGCGCTAAAAGGATAGTAGGTAATGGGAGCCAGCGTGGTAGTGGCCAAAACTGTTGTATCTTGATTAAAATGTTTGTAGTCGAAGCCGAACGTAATGGAATGAAAGAAGTCTGTCCGCGGCGGCAAGGTGACGATTGCGCGCGCGCCGATAACTTCACCGCGCCCGGCCTCCGCGATGCTACCAAGAGTCGATACGTTGGACTCTTGTTTGATACCTTGCGCGATCAGCGTCAGCCAACTTGGTTCGGCGAATCGCATAACGTAATAACCGGAAAATACCTTTACATCGTTGATATTTTCGGGTGCGACCTGGATGCTGCCGCCCAGCGAGTGCCCAAGCTGCCAAAGATTGTTGTAGCTGGCAGAGACGTTTAGACGGAGTGGCGTGGTATCGGCACTGTAACGGTTATTAAGCTCCACGCTCCCATGCAATGGGAAAGTATCCTGCACGTTGAGATCGACATCGACCGTCCCCGGTACCACGCCGGCTTTCAATGACGGAGTGATTCGGCGATCGGGAAGCTGATTGAGTGCGACGACGTCGTGGGTAACGGCGTTAAAATTTGGGACGCCACCTTCGGCGAGCGACGGCGAAGCCTCTTTAATCTTCTCCAATGAGAAGTAGCGCGATCCATGAACTCGTAAACGGCCTATCGGGCTTTCCATCACCTGCAAAACAATGATGCCGTGAGCGCCCCGCTGCGGCGGCACGCTCACCGATACAGTCTGATACCCTTTTGCCTGATAAGCTTTCTCTAAAGCAGCGCGTGCTTGTTCTATGTCTTCCGGCCCGCGGCCGGATCCTAGAAACGGATAAACGGCGCCTTCTACGTCGATTTGGCGCAGCTTATGGACACCACGAACCCGATACTCCTTGATAAAGAGGCGACTTGCAGCGGAAACTTGGCTTTCCGCCGCTTCCGCCTCGGGGTTGGCAGTACGAGTCGTAACAGCCGGCTGCCCCGGTTCGGCGCCGAGTAATACCGGAGAAATGTAAAGAGCAGTCACCATAACAATATCTACGACCCGAAGAACTCTCAGGCTCGCGTATAACTGCCACCGGACTGACTTGAATCGGAGTGAAACACGCATGCCATCGGTTCGGCCCCATTGTTACCACTGACCCGACGGCCGAACCAATCCCCTGATTGTTACATTTGCGTGACAAATATTCTTAGCAGGAGGAGGATTATCCTCTGTAAGCAACGAGGCGAACGGAATGTGACAATATCGTCACGTGAAATCGCTCGGGTGCTAGAAAGCCTGGACGCGGTCCCGTTTTGACGCTCAAACTGTGGCGGTTA
>Ga0210399_10000284_pt1 | contig 41304 bp, 35 predicted proteins | sample IncBWC14MmetaG_FD_150865 | JGI IMG/M metagenome (GOLD analysis project Ga0210399, IMG submission 150865) | Forest soil microbial communities from Barre Woods Harvard Forest LTER site, Petersham, Massachusetts, United States - Inc-BW-C-14-M | ecosystem: Environmental > Terrestrial > Soil >... | reverse complement strand
GTCGTGACGACGTTGATGGACAATGTGACCGACGTCTTCATGCCCGACCAGGGGCCCGCGCACCGGCCGCCCGTGATCTCGGCGCACCGGTGCGCCGCGGCGACCATGGAGGGCGGCGAGGCCCCCGAGCAGCTGCTCGCCGAGCACGGCTTCTCGGTGCTGGTGACCGTGACCAGGCACGGCCGCCGGCACCGGATCCTGTTCGATGCCGGGGCGAGCCCGGACGGGGTGGTGGAGAACATGCGCCGCCTGGACGTCGACCCTTCCGGCATCGAGGTCATCGTCTGCAGCCACGGCCACTTCGACCACCTGACGGGCCTGGACGGGCTGATCCGGCGGCTGGGCACCGTGAACCTGCCCGTTCTCATCCACCCCCACTTCTGGCGGCGGCGCCGGGTGGCGATACCGGGCCGCGACCCTTTGGAGATCCCGGCGACGAGCCGGCGGGCCCTCATCGGTGCGGGCTTTGAGGTGGTGGAGGAGCGCCAGCCCAGCTTCTTGTTCGACCGCTCGGTGCTGGTGACCGGCGAGGTTGCCCGCACCACCGGCTACGAACCGGGCTTTCCCCCGCAACAAGCGTGGGGCGGCGGCGGCTGGGAGCCGGACCCGCTCGTCCTGGACGACCAGGCGCTGATCATCGACGTCAAGGGCAAGGGGCTGCTCGTGATCACCGGCTGCGGCCACGCCGGCGTGGTCAACATCTGCCGCTACGCCCGCCGCCTGACCGGCAACCGGCCCCTGTACGCCGTGATGGGAGGGTTCCACCTCAACGGGCCGCTGTTCGAGCCGCTCATCCCGCTCGTCCTCGATGACCTCAGCGCCCTGACACCCAGCGTCGTCGTCCCCGCTCACTGCACCGGATGGCGCGCACAGCACGCCCTCGGCGCCCGGTTCGGCCCGGCGTTCATCCCGAACACGGTAGGGACCCGCTTCGAACTGTGATCGACCCCACCCGCACCGCAGCGGACCGCGCAAGCGGCTGACGCCTTCCGCTGGCCAGCACCGCACCTAGCTGACGATCAGCATCCCGGAGGCGGGACGCCACTACCGCTCGGTAATTGGCGGTACGAGTCGTTAGGTAGCCCTTCGGGCGTTGCGGTCCGATGGCTTACGGGTCACGTTCAGTGGCGACTGCGGGCCAACGATGGCCTGCGACGGGCGCGGTGACTGTTCTGGTGAGCGCGGTGCGGATGTCGGTGACCGGCAGGTCGTCTTGCCGCGGGGTAGCTGAGAAGTCGGAGGTCATGTCGGTCGTGTCCATGGCGATGGCGGCGCGTGCCTGCCGGGAGGCGGGTGTCATGACGCGCAGCAGCCATCGGGGTACGTGGCGGATCGGTCCGTGTGTGCCGCGCAGCTCCTGGAGCAGGGCCGCCAGCTGGTTGAACGTCAGGTTGTCGGGGCCCGCCACCTCGATGATCTGCCCGCGCAGCTCGGTCCCGGCGGCGGCCCGGACGACCGCGGCGGCGACGTCATTGACCGAGACGAAGTTGACGGGGTTGTTCCCGCGGCCGAAGACGATCGGCTTGGTCATGATCTCGGCCCACAGTTCGGCGAAGGCGCTGGCCCGCACGATCGTCCACGGCGCCCCGCTGGCACGCAGGTTCTGCTCGGCGGCGTACTTGGCGCGGAACAGCTCCATCGGGCTGTCCGCCGCTGCCCCGAGGATCGAGACCAGGACCACGTCGGCGCGCGCGGCGGCGGCGGCTGCAACCAGGTGAGCGTTGCCGTCGCGGTCAACCGAGTCCGGTGTCACCCGGCCCGGCCCGGCGAAGCCGTGCACAGCCGACACCACGGTCGTGACGCCGCCCATGGCGCGCCCGATGCTGGACGGGTCGCGCACGTCGCCGCGCGCGACCTGCGCCCCGGCGGACCTGAGGTGCTCGGCCCGTGCGGGATCCCGGGTGAGCACCCGGACGCGGGCGCCCCGCTGGGCCAACTGAGCCACGACCAGCGTGCCGAGGCGCCCGGTGCCGCCGGCAACCAGGATCATCCTCGTGTCACCTGTTCGCGCACGGCGTCGTCGGCCGTGGCGGGGCCTTCGTCGACGGGCTCGAGGTAGAAGCGGGCCGAGCGCGCCAGGCCCTCACCGACGCCGAAGATGACCACACCGCGCATGTGGTGGCGGGTGCCGTCGCGCCGGGTGCCGGTCATCTCCCACTCGGTCCACGCGGTGTCGCCGTCGATCGCCGATCGCAGTACCTCGGCGTGAAGGTCGTCCACGAAGCCGAAGATCTGCTCCCAGTTGCGCCGCACCTGGCCGCGTCCGGAGAAGCTCCGAGCGGGGTGAACCGGCGTCTCATTCCGGTACTCCTCGGCGAAGCAGGCCACCAGCGCCTCGATGTCGTGGTCGTTGGTGGCCTGCAGCAGCCGACCGACCAGCGACCTGGTTCCGTTTCCGTCCCTCTGCCACACCAATTCATTCTAGTCGACTAGAATGAACTATGGACCACTCGGGGCAGCCCGTCAAGCCCCGACACCGCTATGACGCGAGCCGCCGCCGGGACCAAGCGCGGCACCGCCGGGACCAGATCACCGACGCTGCCCAGCGGCTGTTCCTGCGCGACGGGTACGGCCCCACTACCATCGCGGCTATCGCCGGTCGGTGCGGGGTCTCGGCCGACATGATCTACAAGTCCTTCGGCGGCAAACCAGGCCTGGTTCGCGCCATCTACCAGCGGGCGCTCCAAGGCGAGGGCCCCGTGCCAGCCGAACGCAGATCCGATACGATCCAGGCTCAAGAGCGCGACCCCCGCAAGATCATCGAGGCGTGGGGTGCGTTCGTGACCGAGATCGCGCCCAGGGCCGCGCCCATCCTCCTGCTGGTACGCGCGGCTGCCGCGACCGACGCCCAAATCCAATCGCTCCTGGATGAACTGGAAGACCAGCGGCTGCGGCGCATGACAGACAACGCCCGCAGACTCCATGAAGCCGGGCACCTTCGGCCCGGCGTGACTCTCGCGCACGCCGCCGATGTGCTGTGGACCTACAGCTCGGCCGAGCTATACGAGCTGCTCGTCCTCCGCCGCGAAATGCCGCTCCGGCAATACGGCCGCTTCATCGCCGACGCGATGATCGATGCCCTCCTCCCAAGCGAGCAACCAGAGACCCGGCCATGAACACCGAGGACGACCCCCACCGATCACAGGAACGATCACGCGAGGGCACAGATCCGGACGTTCGGTAACCCTGTAGTAGATCCACTGCCCGACCCGCGGCACGGATCACCCGTGTATTAATTAAGCGTTCTGCGCGGCCAGCCGGCAGCATCCCACTCCCGCCGAACTCGCGCAGATCGAACGGTTCACGTGCGTCACGCAGCTCATAAGGCAACGACGTGGCGTGATGGGCGGGCGGCGTCACTGCGCTGCACCGGCCGGCGGCGGGCATCCGCCGGTAAGCCGCCCGGCGATCGGTACTTCTGCCCTACCGTCGGGATATGCCTGCCAGGAAGCGGCCCACCCCCGCGGACACCGTGACCGCCCGCCGTGTCCTGCTCGACGGGCTCGCCCGCGACGCTGACATCTTCCAGCTGGTGAGCGAGCTTGCGCCCCTGCACCCGCGGGACAATACCTTCCCCGGCGAGGTGTTCCTCCGCGTCGCCGCGGACGCGCTGGACTGGTGCAGGGTCAGCCGGGCTGACCCGCTGCCGTTGGAGAGACTACGCGAGCGGTTCTTGCCCGAGCGCACCTTCCGCGGTCGGCAAAACACCAAGCTCCAGTACGCAGTGCTGGCCGCAGCAGCCCTCCAGGGCGGCACCGAACCGGACCTGCTTGACGAGGTCTCCTGGTGGCAGACCGACGACTTCTGGCAGTACGCCCTGTTCGCGGCGGTCGCCTACATCCGCGCCGCCGCCAGCCGGGCAGGCGTCCCGGTGCGCCAGGCATGCCAGGACCTTGCCCAGCGCCCCGGATACGCAGCTCCATAACAACCACTTCGGGACGCGGTGGAAGCGTTATCTAACGGTGGGGCGCCCGACCATAACGGCGGGTCCCGTGCACTCGCTTGCGGTCTTGCGTGCCTGGGAGTGGCGTGGGTGAGTGCCATCAGCCCCGTCCGGCGGCGGGTTTCGGCCGTCAGGCCGGGGCTGCTAGCTGCTGGTTACCGGGCGGATACTTCCTCTAAACACATTAACCGCGCGGGCTAGGTGTCGTCTAGTCCGTCGCGTCTGTCGCTACATCATCTAGAGCTGGCCTGCGGTGGGGTCGTCTAGTCGGAGGTAAGGGCTACATGGACTTGAACCACAACCTCTTCCGGGGTCCTTGGTAGACGGCGCCGCAAGGTGGCGAACTGCAACCCAGACCGTTAGCGCGCTCGAACCTTGAACCCGCCGCGGGCCGGCGTCTGTCCGGGGCGGCCAGCATCGCCGCCGCCCTGCGTTACCACGCCCGACGGCCCAGCCGGCCATTCCGAACGATCACGAGGTGCTAACCGGACTGTAACTCGGATAGGTTGCGAATGAGTTGTGGCTCTGCCCCACATTTCGGGCTCTTGCGCGAATTTTGTGATGGGGTTACCCAGGGTGAAGGATCACGCGCTTGCGGAGCAGCGGGAAGCCGGCGCGGCCGTACATCTGGCGTTTGAGCATCTTGATCTTGTTGACGTTGCCTTCCATGGCGGCGGAGCTCCAGGGCAGGGCCAGTCCCGCGGTGACGGCCTGCTGGTCGCGGCGGATGCCGTGGGCGAAGGAGTGCAGTTGCGGCTGGTCGTCGGCTTCGGCGGCGGTGAGCCAGTCTTCGAGTGCGAGCAGGCCCTGGCGGCGGGTCATCATCTCGGCGAAGGTCCGGATGTGCCCGGCCAGGGCCCCCAGGTGGGGGCAGCTGGCCGTGACGGTGGCGAGCTGTGCCTGATCATCAGCGTCAAGAGTGCCGGGGCGGGTCAGCAGCCAGCGGGTGATCTGGCGGGTCTTGGGGGCTGGCGGGGCTGCCGGGGCCGGGCGGGGAGCTTGGCCTGCCCTGGTCCGGCCGTCGGCGGTGCGGAACTGGCGGACGTAGCGTTCGACGGCCTGCACGCTGCCGGTCCAGCCCTGGGTGGCGGTCATCTCGGCGTGCAGGGCGGCGGCGCTGGTGCGGCCCTGGTTCCAGCGGCGGTTGATCCAGGGCTTGAACGGGTCAAGCTTGCTGTCCCGGCCGGTGGCCTTGACCAGCAGCCCGGCGGGGCCGGGCTCGCGGGCGAACCGGTTCACGGTGTTCCTGCTCAGGCCCAGGATCTCGGCGGCTTCCCGCCGGGAGCGCCCGGCCTGCAGCAGGTCATGCACGGCGGCATGGCGATCCAGGGTGCGCGATACCAGGACCCGGTCGCGGCCGCAGACGTCCCGCAGCCCGTCCGGGGCGGGCGGGACTGTGGCCGGGCTGGCGTCGGGGAGCTGGCCGGGCAGCGCGTCTTGGCTCTCGGCGGCCGGCTCATCAGGGGGGCCCGTGAGGCAGCCGCGGTGCGCGACGACCGCCTTCTCGACGTATTCGCCCAAGTTGTGCCATAGAGCGCTGGTAGGCCGCCGGCGAGGTGCCCGCCGTAGCGGGTCCTTTTCCGGCGACCCCCAGCCCGAACGGCGCATGCGATTTTCACCGCACACCGCTCTCCGGTGACTATGACGCGAGCAGCGGCGCTGGCTGCCCGTGGGCGGTGTCATGGCAGGACGGGCAGACCACCAAGGTCTTGCGCCGTCGGCGTGCCATAAGCTCCGCCCACGCAGGCCGCGGTTGTCCCGGCTTGCCGAGGTCGGCGAGCTTGCGGACCTGGTGAACGTCCACCTCGCCCGCGTGCCCGCAGATCTCGCACCGGTCCGCCAGGAGCCGGGTGATCAGCTCTTTATGGCGGATGATGCCCGGGACCGGGAGACGGTCGATGATGACCGTGTCCTTCTGCCGCCGCAGCGGGATGCCGCCGAACCGTGCGACCAGTGGCTTCCTGCCGCTGCGTTCGATCCTGGCTTCCAGGCACTTGCGCGGCCCGTGCGGCGTGTCGATGGTCGCCTTGTGCTTGCGGGCCATCTTCGTCACCGACGAGCGGTGCTTGTCCGCCAGGGTCTTCAGTAGCGAGGTCTCCATGACCCAGTGCAGCCGGTACAGCCGTGCGACGTTCCCGGCTAGCAGGTAGTACTGGACGATGCCCCGGTACTCGGCCCCGTAGACGCTGACGATGGTGTGGTCGTCCTCGTTGCGCAACTGGGGCCGTCGCGCGGGTTTGCCGCGCGCCAGGTAAGGGGCGCTCTTGGCCTTGATCACCGCTGCCGGGACCCGCAGGCTGACGGTTCCGTTGGCTCTGCGGATGCCCCGGGTGACCTTGCGGTCGTTGTGCAGCACGGTGATCTCATAGCCGAGGAATCGCGCAGCCTGGGTGCGGGCGTGCGTGATCAGCGTCTTGCCTGGCGACAGTTCCAGCTTGAGGTCATCACGCAGGAACGCCGCCAGGCGGGCCTTGATCTCCTCGGCCTCGGCCTTCGGCCCGGCGAACCCGAGCAAGGTGTCGTCGGCGTAGCGGCAGTAATGCAGCCGCCGGTAGCCGGGATCACGCGGGTCTCCGCTGGGCATGCTGCGTAGCTGCTTGCGCAGCTCGCGTGCCGTGTCGCGGTCGCCGCGCTTGCGTGCCCGGTTGCTTGCCGCGCGCACCCTGGCGTAGTCAGCATCTTGCTTCCTGACCCGTCCTCGGGTGTATTCCGGGATCAGAACCGTCTCGACGAAGTTGTCCAGTTTGTGCAGGTAGATGTTGGACATGACGGGTGAGCATAAGCCGCCTTGCGGAACCCCGCTGAGCGTCGCGTTCCACCGCCAGTCCTCCAGGTATCCGGCCTTGAGCATGTTCCGCATCAGCCGCAGGAACCGGTTGTCGTGGATCTTCTCCGCCAGGATCTCGACCATTCTTTCGTGGTCAAAACTCCCGAAACAGTCAGAGACATCACCCTCAACGAACCAGGTTGTCCCGGTCCAGGTATTCGCCACCTCGCGCAGCGCGGTGTGGCAGCCCCGGCGGGGACGGAAACCATGCGAACGGTCAGAGAACTGCGGCTCGTAGTACGCCTCAAGCAGCAGGCGCACCACCTCGCCGACCAGCTTGTCCGACCAGGGCGGCAGGCCGAGCGGCCGCAACCGGCCGCTCTTCTTCGGGATGTAAACCCGCTTGACCGGGCTGAACCGGTAACGCTCGTGGCGCAGCGCATCAATGATGCGCCCGATCTTGCCCAGCGACATGCCGTCCGCGGTCTCCCCCGAGGCCCCCGGCGTCATCGCGCCCTTGTTGGCGTAGATCCGCCCGTAGGCCAGCAGATACAACTGCGGGTTGAACAACTGCCGGTACAGCTCCTCCAGCGGCAGGCCGCGCCTGCCGCGCTCACGCAGGACACCCAGCACCGTTTCGGCGTTCTGCATTACGCATACCTCCCGGCGTCAAAGTGTCCGGTCACCTGGCCCCCTTCGCCCTGCGGGCGGCTTTCCCGCCCTCCTTGGCCGGGCGTTGCTCCGGCGACTAGTACGGGGCCTCCGTCGCCATAGGACTCGCGTCCCGTAGGCGATCCCATGTTCGTCCTGGCCGTACGTGACAGCGTGACGTAGGCGTCCCACTCATCTCCTTTAATGCCCTCACTGGGCATCGCTCCGCGCCCCGGAGGTTGCCCCGGCCATGGCACAAAACCGGGGCAGGGCACGGCACCGGCACCGGGCGTCATTTCCGGCGGATGCGACCTTCCATCTCCTGGAGATTGGGATTCAGGCAATCCAGCTTTCGCCCTATCACGCGGGTCCCGCGACGCGCCGCCTCCAACGCCTGAGCACGGCCGCCGCTTCAATGGCATGCTGTGGTCCCCTTCACCTTTCAGATCCAGGTAAGCCATCGGACCCAAGAACCTCCCTCCGAGTTCCTCCCGGCTGAGCCGGGAATACAACCAGGCGCCTCATGGCGCATTGCCAGCGGTCGGCGACCTGGATCGCGCCCGGTGCGCCGGCGGTAGCGCCGTCAGCGTAAGCGCCGGCCCGGTCCCGGCAGATGACCTCCGCGCCGGGATAGGCCTTCAGCCATGCCTCCAGCGTGGCGGCTTCCCGGTCGGGCAGCAGGTCCACGACCTGCCCCGATTCCGCGTCGGCTATCACGGTGCCGTATACCCTCCCCTTGCGCAGCGCGAAGTCATCAACCCCGGTGACCTCGGGCGCGGCCGTGACCGGCGGGTCGGGCAGCGCCATGACCAGCCGCAGCACGGTGGAGGAATGGACCGGCACGCCCAGGGTGGCGGCCAGCCGGGCGGCGGCCCGCCCGGCCAGCTCCAGCCCGAAGCCGGCCAGCATGCCCAGCAGCGGCACGCTGCGCCGCCGGTACCGCACCGACACGCCCCCGGCCTGCTCAGCGAACGTAACCTTCGGGCACGAGGGCTCCGGGCAGCGGAACCGGCGTACCGACAGCGCGATCAGCACCGGCCGGCCGCCGGCCGCGCCATCGGCCACGACCCGCGCATACCCGCCATGGACCCGCGAGGACACCGCCCCGCACGCCGGGCAGCGCGCCTGCGTCTCCCGGCAGCGCGCCCGGATCACCACCGCGTCCCCGGTGTCCTCCGCCCGTTCCACCCGCAGCCCGCGAAGGTGCGGGAACAACATGAACAGCAGCTCTTCGCCCCGCCCGGAAATCTCCAGGACACGGCCAGCAGCGGCCGCCCCCGCGGACGGCATGGCAGACTGAAGCGGCAACGAGGCTCCCGGGGCGAGAGATCTTGGCAGACCTCCGCGTCCTACCGGAGCCTCGTTGCCAGATCACGCCGACACGCCGCATGTCCGCCAGATCGCCAGATCGCGGCACAGCAAGCCCGACCTGGCCCTTTCACTCACCGTGACCCATCACAAAATTCGCGCAAGAGCCAAATAACGTGAAGGTAACGTTTCGATCTTGAAACGCGCGGCAGGTCGTACGGTCGAGACGGTCTGCGCCGGAGGTCGGTCGCGCGCTAGGGCACCGGCTGTGCGCCGGGTGTGCGGTGGGGGGTCCCTTGCGGGCGCGCTGCCTGACGTATGAGGTAGCGATCCATCATCGCCACGCGTGATCCCCCGTGGGAGTGAAGGGCGGGTCACTGCAGCAGCGCGGTGGCCAGACGCCGGCAGCGGAGGGGATCCTCGGTGAATCCATGCTGGAGACCCCACAGCCAGTAATCGATGGTGCGGAAGATCGCTGAGCGGCGAGCGTGTTCCCGGTCGAGGCCCGCAGCGTCGGCGATGATGTCCAGCTGCTCGTTGATCGTCGCGGCGTCGGGCATCTCGTGGAGCCTGTCCCACAGGCAGCGGGCCAGGTCGAACCCGATGTCGCCACGCAGCAGGCAGGGATCGACGGTGAGCCAAGGTTCCCGCTCCCCCCCGAGCACCTGCTCGTGGTGCAGCGCGGCGTCAACGGCACGGTCGCCGGTGGCGGAGGTCAGGGTCTCGGCGGCGGTACAGGCAGCGGCCAGCATTCCGGCCGGCACCGGACGGCCCAGCGCGACCCAGTCTGACTTCAGCGTGGCCAGCCGATCCCGCACCAGCTCGCCGGTGCTGAGCACCCAGCTGGGGGCAGGTACGGCGAGCCGGCGCATCATCCTGCCCGCATGATGATTGGCTTCGGCCAGCGGCAAGGTGGCCAGCGACCACGCCGGATCCAGCCGTTCCAGCAGCATGGTCCCGGCCCCGAGGTCCGTCTCCACCAGCAGCACAGTGCCCCGGCCGGCCCAGAACCGGAGCGCCGCCACCTCGGCGGGGAAGCTCTCATCCGGTGCGGTCAGCCGCAACGCGAACTGCTCACCACCGCGCCGGACTGGAAGCACCAACGCGTTCGATCCGTGCCAGGGATCACCGTCGAGCGAGACGTTCCAAGCCCGGCACTGCTGATCGACCCGCTCAGGCAGGGAGTCCAGCCACGCGCGCCTTTCGTGCGACCCGCGCAGCATGGCCCGAAACGTGGACGGAACGGTAATCACACAGATGAGTCCATCACACCGCTCCAGCCTGTCACCCGCGCGCTGTGCCACAGCGGGATCCCCGACGGACACTGCTGCAATCAGACGGCCGCCCGACTCCGACTGATCGTTGACAACGGCTTCACCTGATGCTTGACACCGCCCGCCCGGGCATGCCTCGTCATGACCTTGTTTACAGCAGCTTCCCAGCACGCAGTTTGCGCCACCATGCGGCTAGCGAATTCCTCCAGCCACGAAGCTGCTTCAGTCCCCACTTGAAAATTTCGTAGTACAGCAATAGGCCGCCGAGGACGATGATTGTACTGCCTAGCCCACGGGTAATTAGCAGCGGAATTGCCATCACGAGGCCGTAATAGGTGATAGGAATAAGATAATGCGCCCAGCGCTGTCCTTCCCACTCGCAGGGCTCGCTCACATGGGCCTGCAGGAATGCCTCTCTTTCGAATCGATAGATGTCCCACTCCTCATTGGGTGCTGTCGGCGCACTTCCCAAAGGCTTTTGGTTCAGGGTGGAGGGGCTGAACAGCGCTCGCTTGCACTGTACAGATCGGGAGAACACGAGTACTGGGGTTGCACCAAGGATGAGAGCAATGTAGAACAATGATCCAGCGATCAGGTTCACGGATGTCCCGCTGACGTTGATATGCGGAGTCGCGAAGAAAGCGGTGTAGATAGTGAGGACGGTTGCGATAAGCGTTACCACAGCAGCCGGCCAAGCACGGCGCGGCAGGGTGTCAGCCAGCGCCCGGCATTCCTGGCTCGTCTCATTTAGCGTGCGGCGAGACGGGCCGCTGTCGTCGAATTTGGTCAACACCGCGGCGCGGGTAAGGGCACCGGCCAGCATACGCAGGCGTCTGCGCACGTGCGCTGCCACCAGGCTTCGCACCGCTGGGCGAGGCGCCCCGAACCACCACCAAGACGAGTCCTCGCGTTGGCCCGGCGAACGACGGGTCAGGAAGGGCAGTGCATCCACTTGACTAATGACCTGCGCATAGGCGGCCAGCAGTCGCTGGTTCGCGTCTATCACACCAAGGCCGGAGGCACTGGCGTTCGGGACATGTGGCGTGCCGGTACCGATGACTGGCTGGGCCCGGGTCGCAGGCCAGATCAGCCGTTTATCAGGCAAGCGCACCACGTGCCAACGACCAGACCTAACGGGGCCGCGGACGAACACTGTGCCCGCCACGTCTGGCTGGCCGCTCAGCACCCGCCACTCCAGATCCGGGCCAGCGATGGCACCCTCAAAGCGGACCCGCCGCGTGATGCCGTCCATAGCGTGCATCTCCGTTTCCCCTGGCTGTGCGGCGACGTGAACCACCTGGAACCATCGACGCACCCCCATCAAGAAGAAAATCACTGCCGCGGCCAGCAGGAAAACGGCGAATGCGTAGTTCAGTCGTATTCCGGACTGTGTAGTAGCGTCAACACCAGCATGCGATAGCACAGCGTCACCGCCGGGTCCGTTGTAAACCGCAACGCCCGGGTGCGCCGGATCGTAGCGGACCGGGAGAGGCTGGCCGCGATCGACGCTGCCGAGATTCGAGGGCTCGATGGTCGCCATGACCGGAACGCGACGGCCGCGCGGGGTAAAAACGACCGTGACCCGTAGTTGGTACTGTGGGCTCGGCTCAGAACCCGTTTCAACCTTGTCTGACCCAATGACCCTGGCGCTAGTAGCCGCGCTATAGACGCGGAGCTCCTTGACATCAGTGTTCGCTTGCATCCATTGGAAAATCCCTGGCAGGAGAAGGAAGCCGAACAAAACCGTTCTCGCTACCGCCCATATGATCAGCCGTCGGCGTGACGGGTGGTGCTCTCTAATGGCAGCAGGCGTCGCCAAACCAGATTTATTAGTGCCGGTCATCGTCGAATCACACCGTTGACGACCTGCAGTACATCCACCCTGCTCCTCAGCCAAGAGCCTAGATAGCTCGTTCCAGTGCCAGCAGCCGAACATGACTGAATCGTGGCCCAGCCCACGGACTGAACCACAGGACCCTTAAAACCGTCAAGCCTCACATGAAGCCGCCTCGTCAACTATCAATTGGACCCCAGGCATCGGAAGGAGCCCGCTTGCGGGCACGATCATCGCTGTCACCGCCTGTCGCTGGCTCATCACCCGATGGCCCGCGCTGAGCGATGACGTTCGGGTCGTTTGATTGAAGGATGCAGAATTCGTTTTTCCCAAGGGTCACGCATAACCCAAAAATCAAAACCGCGTTCCTGCTGGTGATCCCACTGTCTGGCGCCGAGCGCTTCAAGGCGCTTGACTTCGGCCTCGACGTCATCGGCTTCTAGGTCAAGATGCATCCGCTCTTTCGAGACTTTCTTATCATTGGTCTTCTGCAGAAGGACTGCTATCTCTAAATCCGGAAGGTGAAGATGCCGGTAGACCTGACTGCTTATCTCGGGTAGCGGCTCATCGACGGCGCCGAGTGCCGTAGTCCAGGAAGAGACACCACGGTCAAGGTCTGAGACATCGATAACGAAGTGGCAAAGGCGGGTGCGAGGTGTCATGGTCACTCTTTCGGGTCGGTTAGGTCTGTGCTCTGGCCGGGCGCTGTCTCCTGCGCGATCCACGTGAGGTAGTCGGGGTTGCCCCCGTCGATGGGTCTGGTTGATATGCCGGGCACCTCGTAGGGATGTTCCCGCCGTGCGCGGGCCACGATCTCGGGTACTCGTGCTCGGCTGGTGTGCAGTGATGCGCGGCCTCCGATGCGCTCGTAGATCTCGTCGCGCCATCGGTAGGTCGATTGCACGGGGTGGAAGTTGTGCACGCTGGCGCAGAGCCGGTCCTCGACGAGTTTGCGGGCGAAGGCTTTCAGCCAGTCTGGGTCTGGTGCGGTGATGACGACTTCGCACAGCTCACTCGGCGGCACGGGTCACCTCGCCGCCGCTGTGAATCAGCCGTGCCATGGTCTCTTCGGATTCCTCGCGGCTGTGGGCCATGGAGGCGAAGCCGGTCATGATCTGGTCGTCGTAGCCGAGTCCGACCCACCGGCCGGACATGTTCAGGCCGTGCGGGTACACGACGAAGTACATGGTGCCCTTCGAGCGGATGGATCCGTCGTTGGCCGCGTACCAGCCCATCAGGATCTCGTTGTCCCACAGCCGCAGCTCGCCGCTCCAGCGGCAGCCGCCTTCCTCGACGCTGAGCCCACGGGTCACGGTCGCGATGTGCAGCGTGGTGCCTTCCTGCTTGATCTCGACGTCCTGAGTGGCGATCTTCTCCACGCTGCTCCTGGACGTCTGCCAGGACGCCCACCAGTGCCCGGTGAGGTTGACGCGGTGCGCCTCCTCTCCTGCCAGTTCGTCGGGCGATTCCCAGGCCCGTACACCAGATTACCGGCGCCGGCCGCCGGAACCGCGGCGTCAGTCGGCCGGGTCGCTGGCTCGAGGGCTGCCCATCGTGCAGGCGACCTCCTGCCCGCTGCGGTGGTCATCGAGCCCTGCATGTGCCCATGCTGTGGTAGTGAGCGTCCTGACCCCGGCCGAGGTCCTGATTGCTGCGCGGCGGCTCGCGGGAGCGCGACCCCACCTGGCGGCCGTGGCTGGCATCGTGCATCACGAGGACATATGGCAGCTGTGCCGCGACGAGCTTAACGGGGTCGATGTCCGTATCGACGGCTGGGATATCCGCGGCCGCTGGTTCGGCGTCGTCGTCGGGGCCACGCCGCGGACCGGGGAGTTGCGGCGCGGCGAGACGATCCCATGGCGGGTGATCGCCGCCCATATCGCGCCGCGCGAACGCCGCGGCCCACGCTGACCAGATGGAGCCCGCCGTGACCCGGCGGGAACACGACTCCCTCGCTCTTCGCCACGATTGTGAGCTCCGGGGCTGCTCGGCCGTGTCTAGTCGAGCTTTGGCGGCAGCATCGAGACCAGATGTCGCTCCCATCGCGGGTCGGCCGAACTTTATTGCGCCATGACAGGACTGCCAGGCCGCCAGCGCCGATGATGCCACCCAGACCCCGTGCGGCATCATCGTGTGTGAGCTGCAGCTGGGTTAATTGCACGGTCGCTAGGTGTCCGTGTACCTGACCCCTGCGACGTCGTGCCACTCATGCCTTTGGCAGCCGGGGTCAATCGCGGTAGCGGCGGCTAGCGCCAGAATGGCATGCGCCTGGGCCTGGATCGCACGGGCCGTCTGTGTCTCGTTGGACGCGGCGTTCGCGGCCTCGATCTCAGCGAGAATCTCCTCGGCTCTCTTGTAGTGATACGGCGCCGTCACCGGACCTCCAGGATACGGGCGCTCTACTGTAAGTAATAACGGCCCGAGTGCTGGAATGGCTCACGGCCGTTCCTACCAGAGGAGACTGGCTTCCCGGCGAGGGGATCTGGCGAGGCTGCCCTGGACAGCGACCTTGTCACCAGCCAGATCTTCTTTGTGAACGGTAAGAACCCTCTGCTGACGCGAGAGTCGACCGACCCAACGCCCGGTCATGGCGATCTTCGGCGGCATGTTGGCGGCACCGAGATCCAGAAGGAAGTCATCGCCCGCAGCCTCGGCCTGTAGTCTGACCAGGTTTTCTACGAAGTCCGTGCTCCCGGATTCTGGCACGATGTTAGACAAAGGTTAGAACTGTCCCTGCTGTATATCCATGTCGGGCAGTGCAGGACCGTGCAGTCGAGAGCTTCTATCTTGGGGCCACAGAGGAGCTAAGGCCGGATCGACAGGTATTGAGATCGACGGTCGATAGCACGCTGGGTTTACCACGGGAACCACGGAGAACGCGCGCACTCCCGCGATCTGCGCGATCTTAAGATTGGCTTCTGAGGAGGCGGGTGGCTGCGAGAACGAACGTTCTGCAGCATGCGCGGTGCCTTCCCTGAATGGTCAGTGTCCACTTCATTCTATATCTTCTATGGCGGGCGAGCTGGGCGCGGCGGTTTTACAAACTTTCCTCCAATATACCGTGACCAGCGTAAACGCTATAGGCATGATCAAAGCCTTCAGGCAGCTCTGCCGAAACCTATTAAACCCCTTGAACGGCGCCAGAATCGTGCCGAAGGCTCCATTCTTTGACATGCAGGCAGTCCGGCCGCAAAAGGTACCGTCGTGGCTCAGCGGGGTTGAGTGAGCGGATCATCAAGTCGGTGGCGCGCTGAATGAGCGCGTCGGACGCGACCTCGAACACCCGCGCCTTCCCGCCGCGGAGGTTCCCGCTGGCGGTGGCGACCCGGGTGCCGTCCGGGCTGAACGCGACCGCATTCACCGCGCAGTGGTGATCTGCCAGGTCTGTTACAAGCATCGGTGCAGGAGAGCGCTCAATTCTCCCCGGCCGTTCTGACGCGCTGCGTGAACTCGCTGAAGGGCTGGCGTATGCAGCGGTCCAGCACCTCGTGAGATAGCAACGCCTGATCTGCAAGTTTGCTGAGCGGGTAATCCCCGACCGGATCACCGATGACGAGTCGCGTGAGCAGGCAGCGCCGCACGACCCTACGCAGTTCCGGAAGATCGAGTTCCTTCTTGGGTGTACCGCCGTGGGCGTAGGCGGAGCGGGCGCTGTAGGCATCACGGACCAACTGTTCGATCTCCAGTCGCCGGGCATCGCTTTCACCGGCCAGGATGGCAGCGCGCTGGCTGACCTTACGTGTTAGTTCGCCATGATCGGGGTCATCACCGGCGAGCAATCCTTCGAGGGCGATGACGTAGTGCAGCACTGTCTCGGCGTTCAACTCCGACAGAACCTCGCCTTCCCCATGGGCGTGGTCGCCAGCCGTCAGAAGGTGTTCGGCACTGCGGCGCAGCCGGGTTCCGGGTTTCTTATTGTGGAGCGCCTGCTCCAGCAGTGGCGCAACTTCGGTTAGGAAGCGCTCCAGCATCCGCACATCGATGTCACCGAAATCACCGAAGTCTGGCCAGTCCTCATCAGTGCCATCATTAAGGGTGACAACCTTCCATTCGACCGAATCGAACAGCTTGTCGACCGTCCGGTCGGGCTCGACCTGATATCGCGCCCACAGGCGCAGCACGGAGTTGTCGAACAGACTTAGGGCCAAGAGCGGCCGCCACAGTTGGTGCGCAGGGCGATCGATCGCAAGAGAGTAGAGAACGTCCCAGCGCAGGAGGTGACGATGATGCGGCAGCGCCCTCCACTCTACGCGGCGAAGCATGGTGAGACCGCCGTATTCGTCAGGGTCGAAAGGCTGCGCCGGCTGGTACGAGGCGGTAGTAGGCATCGGAAGCAACCTGCGCAATTCTTGGGCTGTCGGGGTTACCAGCTCCCACTCGTCAGCGACCCGGATGGCACTGTCGACCGCGAGATTGCCGTCGAGGATCGCATAATCCCAGATGTCGACCGGCGGACCAGCTAGGTAGCTCGCCAGATCTTTGGCAACGGCGCGGAGGTCGTGGTCGGCGGGGTCAAGCACCATGCCGACGATGCCGGTGGAGACGAGCGCATAAGCATCAAGCGGTCGGCCGTAGGGTCCCGCAGCCCTAGGGCTGGAGGGGGCGGCTCCCGAGTCCTCACCGGCTCCGGTTTCATCTGCTGGCTCGTCGGATCGCCGCGGCCGAGACACCACGTATTGGTTTGCTAGAGCTGCACGACGGACGGCTTCGTTGGCTTCACGACATATGGGCAGGGCAACCAGGGACTGAGCGAGGGCCGCTGAGGACAGCTGCTGTCCTCCATCCCGACTCATCTCTTCGTCAACGACCCGCCTGGCCTCGGGGAGGAAGCGTTCAAGTGCCTCAACTAGGTCCATATTGGGATCACTCGACATGCGTCGCAGCCTACTGACGCATGCCGTGCTGCGATTCGTTCCCTCCCGGTTTCGGCCGTTGGCGGCGATCGCCTCGGCGGGAGCGAGCGCCACGTGTCAGACCCGGCGCGGCCGCCCGCAGGCCAGGCCGCCCGGCTGCCGACTATCCCCGCCAACGAGCAGCGTGACGATGAGGTACCTGAAGGCAGGACCGTCAGTGACGCAGCGGTGGCCGCGTACAGGCTCAGCGTGCAGGCCGGCAATCCGCTTTCGGAACGCCGGCTAGCTCACATGTTCGGACGCACGTCCCGCCGCTGGGCGCGAGCGAGAATCGCTGACGCACGACAAGCATCATCGATCCAAGAATCGCCGGGCGCCCCGGCCATGGCCTAACTGGAGGCGCTGGCGGGCGAACTTGGGGCCATGACCTGCCGGCTGAAAAGCGGAAGGTCGACAGTTCGATCCTGTCCCTGACCACCACCGATCGGCACGGCTGACAGCCTGCGGCACCTGCGTTTCGCCTGTTCAGGAGACGTTTTCGGCTCCATTTTAACAGGAGTGCCGGGGTGTGCCGCGGAATACCGTCGTGTCCGTGGGATACCTGTGGGGGCGGCTCGGGATGCGTACTTGTGGGATTTTTGTGGGGCTCGCCAGAGGTCTCCGGCGGCCCGCAGAGCCGTAACATCACACGTCGGTCGTAATGCGGTCGTAGGTGCCACCGACAAGCGTGGGCGCTGCGGGTCCGGCAGACGGTGTTCTTCGAGCCGCCGCACGACCGCGGGCACCAGCGGCTCACCGACTGGGTGACCGGACCGGATCCTCATCATTGAGCGCGCCGGCCACGACGGCCAGCGCCACGGCAACCGCCGAAGGCCGGTCTGACGCAGCCACGCCGACCACGCAGATGACCTCCTCGGCCGTGTGCACGCTGACGACGCTGGCAGTCACGCTCGATGCTGCCCGGCTGGCTGCCAGGCATCAGATACAGCAGCCCTACCATCACAAGCCAGCGATCCTGCCAGCCCAGCCACCACCACCGTTGGCGTACTCGCAGGTCAGCTAACTATGCCCCGCTTTGGAACCCCACAAGGAAGCTGACACTAGACTCAGATACTCATCAGCGATAGCCCTAACGGCGGCAGGATTGATCTGCGCCAGTACGACCACTGACGCCTCCCAGTGACCGACGGTAAGTGCCTGCGCAAGTAGTGATCGGGCCTGATTCGGTTCGACTCTTGTAGCTAGGTTGGCCAACGTTCGCGCCTGCTGGTCGGGTTTCCTGATTGTATGAGCCACCGCCTCGGCCTCTACAGCTAGCGCTTTCGCCCGGTCCAGGTCACCTGCCCGGGCCGCTGTCTCCACCAGCATGGCCAGTACCTTCACCCGCTGGGACGGGTCAGTGATCGTCTGGGCCAGCGCCCCGGCCCGGTCCAGGTCACCTGCCCGGGCCGCTGTCTCCGCCAGCATGGCCAGTACCTTCACCCGCTGGGACGGGTCAGTGATCGTCTGGGCCAGCGCCTCGGCCCGGTCCAGGTCACCTGCCCGGGCCGCTGTCTCCACCAGCATGGCCAGTACCTTCACCCGCTGGGACGGGTCAGTGGTCGTCTGGGCCAGCGCCTCGGCCCGCTCTGGGTCACCCGCCCCGGCAGCCGCCTCCGCCAATATGGCCAGGACCTGTTCCCGCCGGGACTGGTCGTCAATCGCCAAGACCGCTACCTCGGCTTGTATGGCAAGCGCCTCGGCCCGGTCCAGATCACCCGCCCCGGCCGCCGCCTTCACCAGGGCAATCAGCGCCTCGGCCCGCTGGTCTGGCTTGGGGATTCTCTGGGCCAGCGCATGGGCCCGTTGGACCGCAGCCTTGGCCCGGTCCAGATCACCCGCCCCCGCCGCCGCCTCCGCCAACACGGTCAGTACCCGCGCCCGCTGGTCTGGGTCGGTGACCGCCAGCGCCTCGGACTGGTCAAGGTCGCCCGCACCCTCCGCCTTCAGCAGGGCGGCGCGTACTTGTTTGCCTCGGTATGGGTCGGTGATCGCCAGGGCCGCAGCCCTAGCTCTATTCAGATCACGCGCCATCATCGCCGCTGCCGCCAGCATGACCAGTGCCCGTTCTCGATGGAACGGGTAGCCGATCGCCAGGACCGCTGCCTCGGCTTGTATGACTAGCGCTTTGGCCCGGTCCAGGTCACCCGCCCGCGCCGCCGCCTCCGCCAGCACGGTCAGTACCTGCGCCCGCCGGGACGGGGAGGTGACTGTCCGGGCCGCTGCCTCGGCTTGTATGACTAGCGCTTTGGCCCGGTCCGGGTCACCTACCTGCGCCGCCGCCTTTACCAGGGCGGCAAGGGCCTGAGCCCGCTGATCTGGGTCGTTGATCGCCTGGGCCAGCGCCTCGGCCCGCTGGACCGCTTCCTTCGCCCGATCCGGTTCATCTGCTAGCGTCGCCTCGGCAAGCAAGGCCAGCACCTGCGCCTGCTGGGACGCGTCGATGACCGCCAGCGCCTCGGCTCGATCCAGGTCACCCGCAGCCGCCGCCGCCTTTACCAAGGCGGCCAGTGCACTAGCCCGCGGTTGAGGTGCGATGATCGCTCTCGCCGCCGCCTCGGCCCGGTCCAGGTTGCCTGCCTCCGCAGTCACCTTTGCCAGCACGGTCAGGACCGACGCCTGGAAGTATGCGTCTGTAATGGTGTGGGCCAGCGCCTCAGCTCGATCCAGGTCACCAAACTCCATCGCCGCCTCTGCCAGGACAGCCAGAATCAAGCCTCGTTGCGACCGGCTGAGACTTACCTGGCCCGCGGCTTCGGTGCCCTGCTCGACGAGTGCCCGGGCCCGGCCCGGGTCACCCGCCCGTGCTGCCGCCTCCGCCAGCAGGGCCAGCATGCGCACTCGCTGAACGAGGCTGGCGATCGCGAGGGCCGCAGTAGTGGCCTGGTCGGCCAGTGCCGCGGCCCGGTCCCGGTCACCCGCCCGCGCCGCCGCCTCCGCCAGCACCGCGAGGATCCGCGCCCGCAGGTCCGGATCAGTGATCGCCCGAGCAGCGGCCTCGGCGCGGTCGATGTCGCCCGCGCCCGCCGCGGCCTTCGCCAGCACAGCCAGCATCTGCGAACGCTGGTCAGGGTTGGTGATCGTTCTGGCCGCCATTTCGGCCCGCTCGGCCAGCGCTCTGGCACGGTCCAGATCACCCGCCCCCGCCGCGGCCTTCGCCAGCACAGCCAGCATCTGCGAACGCTGGTCAGGGTTGGTGATCGTTCTGGCCGCCATTTCGGCCCACTCGGCCAGCGCTCTGGGGCGGTCCAGATCACCCGCCCCGGCAGACGCCTTCGCCAGCGCGGCCAGCCTCTGAGCCGGCTGTTCTGGGTCCGTGATTCGCTGGGTCAGCGCCTCGCCCAGAGCCGGGTCACCTGCCGCTGCGGCCGCCTCCGCCAGGGCGGCTAGCGCCTGCGCTTGCCGGGACCGTTCGGCGGTCGCCTGGGCGGTCACTACGACCCGTTCGGCCAATGCCTTGGCCCAATCCAGGTCACCCGCCCCCGCCGCCGCCTCCCACAGCATGGCCAAAACCTGCGCCCACTTGGACGCCTCTTCGATCGATGCGGTCAACGCCTCGGCCCGTTGGGCGGTGGCCTTGGCCCGGTGCAGATCACCTGCGCCCGCCGCCGCCTTCGCCAACGCGGCCAGCGCTAGAGCCTGCTCGGGCCGCCTAGTAATCTTCCGGGCCAGCGCCTCGGCCCGGTCCAGGTCACCCGCCTCAGCCGCTGCCTTCGCCAACGCGGCCAGCGCTAGAGCCTGCTCGGGCCGCCTAGTAATCTTCCGGGCCAGCGCCTCGGCCCGGTCCAGGTCACCCGCACCAGCCGCTGCCTTCACCAGCATGGCCACTGCCTCAGCCTGCTGGAATTCCTCAGTAATCTTCTGGGCCAGCGCCTCGGCCCGGTCCAGGTCACCCGCCTCCGCCATTGCCTCCGCCGCCACAGCCAGTGCCCGCGCCCGCTGGTACAGGTTGGTCGTCTCGGCCACCGCCTCAGCCCGGTTGGCCAGCGCCTTAGCCCGGTCTACGTCGCCGGCACCTGCCGCCGCCCTCGCCAGGGCAGCTAGGGCCTGCGCCTGCTGGGACGCCTCGCCAATCTTCTGGGTCAACGCCTCGGCCCGGTCAAGGTCACCCGCACCCGCAGCTCTCGCCAGGGCAGCCAGGGCCTGCGCCTGCTGGGACGGGTCGGTGATCGCCTGGGCCACCGCCTCAGCCCGGTCGGCCAGCGCCCAAGCCCGGTCCAGGTCACCCGCCCTCACAGCCGCCTCCGTGAGCGCGGCTAGCGTCCGAGCCTGTTGAGAGCGGTCGGTGATCGACTGGGCCAGGGTGGTGGCCCGGTCCAGGTCACCCATGCCTGCCGCAATTTTTGCCAGGCCGGCCAGCGCTTGCGCTTGCTGATTCGGGCCGGTTATCGCTCGTGCCAGCGCCTCTGCGCGTTCGAGGTTGCCAGTCATTGCCCATGCCGTCGGCAAAATAGGGGGGACATGAGCGTTGCGCTCGGCAATGCTGCTGCGGTGGACGTTCAGCCGCGCCAGTGCCTGCAGATCGGGTTCTTCGAGATGGAGGAGCAGGTCCTGGGCGTCAGTGATTTCAGCGAGGGCGGCTGTGTCGCCACCGGTGATATCCAGCATCCGATCGTGGCGAACCTGGTCAACTGCGCAGGCGATGAGCCGCGGGATGTCGGCGCTGTCACGCAGCAAGCGGAAGTAGCCGCGCAGCAGATATTGCGGCGTCTTGGCCGGCCAGCCTCGCCGACGGTAACCGTCCGCCCAGGCATGCAGGCGCTCCCGGTACTCCTTTAGGGTTACCTGCCCGAGGAAAGCGGTAGCGGCTGTCTGGAGTTCCTCGTGCCCTAGGACATAGACCGACGGTGTTGTATCGGGCTGCCAGTGGCTGGCACGGCGGGTGAAGGTCCGCCCAGCCACTGCGCGCAGATTCTCCTCAATCTCGTACAGGGGCAGTTCGGTCAGTTCGGCAAGATCTTCTGCGCTGAGGCCGCCACCTGCGGCGGCGACGAGACCCAACAGGTCTCGCTGGGCCTGGTCGCCATGCAGCAACCGTTTGAGCTCGCGCTGCATGTCCGCCCTGACCACATCAGCTGACCGTGATCTGGCCAGCACACGCACTATCGCCGGATCGCGCAGCGGGTGATCATCGGGGACGTCCGCCGGGATTGGCGGGTCGGGCCGCCCGGCGACGATGATCAGCAGCCCGGCTGGCGGCCGGGATGGCAGTAGCGCCGCGATGCTGTAAGCATCCGGGCCTGTGGTCACCCCGCGATCCTCATCCAGCCCATCTACGACTAGGACCAGTCGCCGGCATTTCTTGACCGCTTGATCGACCATGCGCAGCAGATAAAGCTCGCGCCGGTCCTCTGGCAGGTAGGTCGGTACCGGCTGTTCCAGCAGGTCAGCCAGCTGCGCCATCACCTCATAAATGAAAGCGTCCCGGTTATCTTGGCCCTTGTACCGAGCCGTAACGAAAAAGGACACCACCTGCACACGCGGCGGCGGATGCAGCACGAACCAGGACATCAGCGCGGTCTTCCCCGCCCATGCCGGCGCCCGCCACCACGCGTACGGACCCCGGCCGGGCTCGGTGCAAAACGCTGCCAGCTCAGCCAGCTCGGTGTCACGGTCATGCAACTGGACCGGGGCGATCCGCCCGACCTGCTCCAGATACGCCGAATGAAGCGCTGGCCCCGAATCCAGGTACATATTCCGGACGTGCTTGCCGGCCAGCTTGTCCGGCTCGGTCAGCTCCGCCTGCCGTCCCGCGAAGCTCGCGACCGGTGCAGGTATGGTGCCTTGTGCCGGGCCCGCGGCCGGGAACGGTCCCTTCTGCGGCGCCGGGGCTGCGAGCGACGGGTCGTCGCCCAGCAGCTGCGCGTGCAGCCGCCGCAGTTCCGGCCCGGGGTCAAGACCGAGTTCGGTGGCGAGCACGCGGCGGGTCCGGTCGTACGCGGCCAGTGCGTCACCCCGGCGGCCGCATCGCCACAGCGCCACCATCAGCTGACCAGCCAGCCGCTCCCGCAGCGGGAACGCCTCGGCCAGCGACGCGATTTCCGTGACCGCCTCGCCGTGCCTGCCCAGCGCCAGGTCGCACTCGATGCGCTCCTCGGCGACCGCTGCCCGCGCCTCCTCCAGCCGCGCTGCCTCGCCCGCCAGCCGGGGACACCACGGCGCCGCGTCCTGCAGCGCCGGGCCCCGCCACAGCGCCAGCGCTTCCCGGAACAGGCCGGCGGCCCCGGCCGTATCCCCGACCCGTGCCGTGCCTCGCGCGCGTTCGGCCAGCGCGGTGAACTCCTGCACGTCCAGGCAGCCCGGATCCAGCCGCAGCAGGTAACAATCACCAGACCGGACGACCCGAGAGCCCCCGCGCCCGGGCTCGGCCCCTTCGAGCAGCCGCCGCAGCGCCGAGACCCGCGAGTGCAGGTTCTTCTCCCGTCCTGGCGTCGGGTCCTCTCCCCACAGCCCGTCGATCAGGACCGGCACGCTCACTGCCCGTCCCGCCGCCAGGGCCAACATCCCGGTAAGCACCCGCAGCAGTTGCTGCCCGACAGGCGCCATCTGCTCGCCCGCCAGCCCGATCCGCACCGGGCCCAGCAGCGCGACCGTCAGGCCGCCGGCCGGCCGCTGCACCCTAGCCATCCTCGGATGGTAGGGAACTCCCGGTATGCCTGCATGCGAACGCCCGGATCTGCGAGCATCCCGGCAGCACAGCGCCAGCACATCGCCGGCACAGCAGCGGCTGCGATGCTCGCTGAGCCGGATGAGCGAGGCTCTCCGCCAGGATCGACGAGGGGAACTATGGACAAGCACGACTCATCCGCCGTGTCCCGCCGGTCCCGGCCGGTCCGGCAGCGCCAGCCTCGCTCACGCGGCCCGTCTCGACCTCGCTCAGCCGTCCAGTCCGGGATCGGGCGGACAACCCGGACGCGGCAGGCCCATGAGCCCGGCGGGCGGCCCGCAGCACCCGGGGGGGCGGCCCCCCCGCCGTACCATCATCGCGCCCGGGAACCGTTCCCAGGGAGGAGACAGAAGCCCGTGAACCCCGGATCTTTCACCGGCGTGCAGCGCGCGGACCAGCAGGCCGCCGCACCGCGCCTCGAAGACACCCTCGTCCGCGTCCGGGACGGCCAGGACGTCCGGCTGGGACCCGCCCCGGCGCCCGGGCCGCGGTACCGGCGCGGGCGGGCAGGCCTGATCGCCGTCGCCGCGGCCGTCATCGCGGCAGGTACCGTGTGCGGCCCTCTTGCCTTGCCCGCCAATGCCGCCCCAGCGGGGAACCCGCTCGCCGGGCTGACCGCCGACCAGATCGCCAGCAGAGCAGCGGCCGATTTCACGGCGGCGTCATCGTTCCACTACCACGGATCGGGCAAGGATTCGGGCCAGACCATCTCCATCAGCATGTCGGTGACGCACCAGGGCGGCACCGGCTCTATCGGTTACGGCAGCCATGGCGGGTTCGCCATCTTGGACATCGGGAAGACCGTGTGGATCCAGCCGGACGACAAGTTCTGGGAGTATGCCGGCGTCCCGGCTTCGGAGGTGCCGCTGGTCCACGGCCTGTGGCTCCTGCCCGCCGGGTCCGCCGGCAACAGGCTGGTTGCCGCGCTCGCGCCGTTCTGCCACGCGAACAAACTGCTCTCCCTACTCGCCCCGCAGTTGACCGGCCTGGTCAAGGGCAAGACGATCAAGATCTCCGGGCACCGGGCGTTGCAGCTGCGGAACATCAGCGGCCAGGAGAGCATCTACGTCTCGATCTCGAGCAAACCGGAAATCCTGCGCATCAGCAACGACGGCACGATCACCTTCTCCAAATACGGCGCGCGCGTCACCCTCACCCCGCCGCCGCCCAGCGACGTGATCCCGCTGCCGAGCGCGTCCTCCGCCGCGTATTCGCTGCAGCACCTGCTCCGGGGCATGCAGCTGCCCAGATACGCTCCCTGAGCTGATGCTATGCATCAACGGACAGACCGAGCCGACGAGGGATGCGCATCACCGTGTGAACTGGGAGCCGGTGAGCGGATTCGAACCGCTGTGCAGCCGCGGCGAGGATCCAGCGCGGGCCGGCAGACCCTCCTGCGTCAAATGACGCACATGGGCAACCAGGGGGCTTTGCGTGGCAGGGGTACAGACCACTTCAAGGCTTACGGAGGAGGGGTCATGGGTGTTCAGGACTGCCTGTCCTGCCTGAGCACAGGACGCCAGAGATGCAAATCCTGTGCGTCCCTGCCGCTTACCAGGTCACTACACGGTCACGCGGTAGCGGGCTGAAACCGCACGAGCGAACCGGAGCGAACCGTCGCGCAGCAGCGGCCCGCGTGAGGCGGTGGAAGTACCTTCTCTGTCCCAGCCGGGTGACGGTGAGGCAGATGGGTGGAAATGGGCCCTGAGTTCTCATGCTGCACGACGTGCGGACAGTCACTGCCGCCGGCACGAGGACGTCAGGGCCGCGCCGCATGCCAAAGGTGCTGACGGTCATCGGGCAAGGCGCCGGACGCTACGCGATACCGGCCGAGCTGACCGGCAATGCCGTATGGCGAGGGTCCAGATGGCTTGTCCGCCTCGGCCTGATGGCGTGGGCATTGGCTGCGGCCTGGCTGGGCGTAAATCCGTGAAGCCTGAATGAACAGCTGGGAGGGGCGGCCATGGCGAAGGTGGCACCAGAGCAGGAAGCGTCGCATGCCGGCGCGATCCCGGTTCCCGTGCGGCCAGCAGCGCCAACCCAGACTCCGGCGGTCGGTGACGTCACATCGCCCGATGCGGTCGCGCCATCCGAGACGGCCGAGATGGGCTGGAGCGCGGACCGCGCGGTCATGGAGTTGTACGCCGCGCATTACCGGTCGCTGGCGCGCCTGGCCGCCGCGCTGGTGCGGGACATCCCGACGGCCGAGGAAGTCGTGCAGGACGCCTTCGCGGCCATGCAGTACGGATGGCCACGGCTGCGGGATGCGGACAAGGCCTGGTCTACCTGCGGCAGGCTGTGGTGAACCGGTCCCGGTCCGTGCTGCGGCAGCGGGCGGTCGCCGGCCCGAGCCTGCAAACGGGGCCGCCGGACCGGCCGGGCGCCGCGCGCGACACTCTCGTCGCGCTGGAGCCGGGCGGTGTCGGGGCTGCGCTGCGCGACCTGCCCGAACGGCAGCGCGAGGCGATCGTGCTGCGGTATTACGCGGACCTGTCCGAGGACGAGATCGCCGCCGCGATGCGCATCAGCCGCGGTGCCGTGAAGAACCACACTGCCCTCGGGATGTCAGCGCTCCGGGCAGCTCTCGACCCGGCCACCCCGCAACCTGCCGGTCCTGCGGACAGCGGAGATGCCGGGTCCGGCCATGAGCCCTAGCACGCGTCCTCCGGTACCAGGGGAACCAGCCCGGTCGGTGACACGCTCCGGTTCCCTCCTCCAGTTCAGCATGTCGGGCCCTGAACGTGCAGTGAACTGGCTAGCGGTGTGCCCTGCGGGGCCTGCTCGGCCTGGCCTCGCCGATCGTCTCCCCGTAGACCGGCGTCGTCCTGATCCTGGCCGCCGGGACCGGCGCCGCCTAGACCCTGTCGCCCTGGAAAAGCTGGCTGCCCCGTAAGGAGCTGCCTCCGTCATAACCACGAGGCGGGCGCGCTCATCACCCGGGCGCGCCCGCCGGGAAGGAACTCATCATGAACGGAACCATCATCGCAGCGCTGCCCTTCGCCGCCGTATTCGGCGTTGCCGGTTACCGCATCGGCACCGGGCGCGGCCGCCGGGTGCTCGGGGCCGTGCTCGGCTTCGCTCTAGGCCTGCTCGGGCTGGGCATCTTCATGCTCATCCCGCGGACGGCCGAGGCGCAGGCGCGGCACGACCGCGAGCGCGCTGGGCGGCAGCAGCCCGAGCAGCTGACCCAGAACCAGGACACCGCGTGATGACTGACCAGGCTACCGCCCAGGCCACGGCGCAGCAGCCCTGCCAGCCTGCGCCCGCCAGGCATGACACGCTGGCCGTACTGGCGTTCATCTTCGGCATCGTGCTCTGGCCGCTGGGCATTTACCTGGGTCACGCCTCCTGCCAGGAAGCCGTCCTGGCCGGGCGCAAGCGCTCGGCCCTGGCACTGGCCGGGATGACCGTGGGCTACGCGGCCGTATCCGTCATATCCCTGCTCTTCGTGGCCGGCCTGGTCGGATTCGCGACCGGCCACCGAAGCTGAGCGGCAGCAGCGCGGGCATGTCACAGCTTCCCGTGCCGCGGGATGGAAACTAAGCCGCCAGTGATGTTCAGGGACAGGATCGAATTGCCGACCTTCCGCTAATTAAGGATTAAGGATGACAGTCCAGGGTCTCAATATCCGAGAATGACCACAGCCCCGATACGCGGCTGGCGTTGTCCGCCGTCATGCCAGCAGTATTGGCAGCAGTCGCGGCAGAACGGCACTGATCGCGCGGGGCGGGGACGTTGGCGTCCCCTCTGACGGCCTGGCGATCTGAAATTGTTCGAGCTAAAGACAATGCGGCCGCTTGCCACGCTACGCGACCGAGGGGTGCTAACGAGCCGTTGTGGGCCAGTTGTGGGCCACGCCGATCGCCATCGATGATCTGACCTACCCTTTACAAGCCGGTCATCCACACCCGAGATCATCATTGTTAGCAAGAATAACCCAGTCCAGTTCGCCCACATCTTTGCTGGTCAGTGAGAATGTATGGTCATGGCGGCAGTCGTGCCGCCGTGTACCGAGTAGTGCCGCATTGTTCGTGTTATCGGAGTGCTGATCTCTCCTCTGAGCGGGACTCCAGCGCGACAGATTATGCCATTGAGCTTCCGCTTTTCAGAAGGTCTGTCGTCATCCGGACCACGGAAGCTCTGATCGGCGTTAGCCCCGTGCTGCCTGCATAAAGGCCCGTCAGGGCTAACAGGGCCATGTTAGCAGCCGTGCCGTCTTGTGCCGGGTAATGCCGTTTCGTCCGTGGGATTCTTGTGGGGATCGCCGCCGCGGACGCGGACTTGTGGGGATGCTGTGGGACGTCCGCGGGCCGGTCAGCCGCCTCGGCGGAACCCCCGGGCCTGCTCTCCGGCACATATCGTGGATGCTGGTGTGGCGATGTCTGAAGAGACCACCAAGGGCGCGGAGGCGGAGCCGGCCCTGCGCTCCCTAGCGGACAAAGTGAACTGGCTCATCGACAGAGCGCGTCCGGCCGGCCGGGGCCCCTATACCAACGCCGAGGTCGCCGGCCTGATCGAGCGAACCACGGGCGAGCGGGTCTCGTACACCACGATCTGGAAGCTGCGGAACGGGCAGGCGGCCAACCCGCAGATGAAGCTGGTCGAGGCGATGGCGCGCACCTTCGGTGTGCCGCCGGGATTCTTCTTCGATGACTTCGACGATGGTCAGGCCGGGCTGCTGCACGAGCAAGTTGAACTGCTGGCTCTAGTCCGGAACGCCCGGCGTTCGCCGGCGTGCACGGGTGCGGCAATGATATTTGCGGCCGGGGCCAGCGGGCATTGCCATTGGCTGTTGTACCGGCATGACGGGTGGTACAGCCGGTCAGCGACACGCACAGGCGGGCCGCGAACGGCCCTGGCATCGCCGACGCCTGACAAGCGTGCCGCCGCTGCAACCCCAAGAACCATGCTTGGAGCCGGGTGGTGACTGGAGGCCGAAGCCGGCTTCGCTTACCACGTCGCCGGCTCCGGCGGGGTCAGCCGAGGGTGGCGGTGAAGGTGCCGCCCTTGGCCAGGCTGATCGTGCCGCCGCCGCACAGGTCCGGCACGGTGACCGACCCCTGGTAGACCAGCGGGCTGGACTGGTCGCCGCTGGGGTACCACTGGTCGTTGGTGATCTGGTAGGTCTGGTCCGTCAGGGTCACGGTCAGCGTGGGGGACGACGGGGTCGCCCCGGACACGCACGCCACTGCGAAGGTGACCTGGGCGGCGGAGACCGTCATGGTCAGCGAGTTCTTGTTGCCGGGCAAAGTGAAGTCATACCCGGCCCGCAGCGTGGCACCAGGTGCGACCTGCAGGTTGCCTTCCATCGCCTGCGGTCCCATGCTGAAGCTGCCGGAGCAGGTCTGGGTCTTGGTGCCGCTCCACGATCCGGAGCTGCCGTTAGCGCTGTAGTGCCAGCGGAAGTTCGCCTTGGTGCCCTGCGGACACGGCACGGGGATGCACGATGACTGCCCGGTGAGGGGCTGGTACGTGCCATCCGGGCACGGGAGCTGTGCCGTGGCAGCGCTGTCGGGGACATAGAAATTGACGCTCGCGGCGATGCACCCAGCCGCGCCCGAGGCGGGCTGGTAAGTGCCAGGCGCACACGCGGTTTCGCTGGCCTGCCCGGCGGTCGCCACGAAGTGGCCCGGCTGTGCGTCGAGGCAGGATGCGGCCCCGAAGCCGGGCTGGAACGTCCCGGTCCCGCAGGCAGTTTGGGTGGCCTGCCCGGCGGTCGGCACGAAGTGGCCCGGCTGTGCGTCGAGGCAGGACGCGGCCCCGGAGCCGGGCTGGAACGTCCCGGTCCCGCACGGCGTCTGGCCGACCTGCCCCGAGGTTGGCACGAAGTTGCCCGGGGTCGCGTTAAGGCAGGACACGGCCCCGGAGCCGGGCTGGAACGTCCCGGCCGGGCAGGCGGTTTGGGTGGCCTGCCCCGAGGTTGGCACGAAGTTGCCCGGGGTCGCGTTAAGGCAGGACACCGCCCCGGAGTTGGGCTGGAACGTCCCGGCCGGGCAGGGCGTTTCGCTGGTCGCCCCGGCGTTTGGGACAAAGAAGCCGGGGCTGGCAAGCACGCACGCGGAACCGTCGAAGTAAGAACCAGCAGAGCACGGATCAGCAGCCGATGCCGGGCTGGCCCCGGCGAGCACCACGGCGGCAAGAGCAAGCACTCCCGCGACGAACACCAGCAGAGACGTCCGTAGGACACGGCGATGCCCGATAAGCATGATGGGTCCCCCCTCACTGGCCGGCGGCCGAGCGGCCCAGGAACACGGTGCCCATGCCGCCGCTGCTCAGCCGCCCGACAATGCGTTAGGACCCGATCGGCCGCGGGTCTCTCGCACGAAGATCCAGCACTCTCCCACCCCTGACGTCAGTGGTGACATCTTCCCGGACGAACGGCATCAGATTCCCGTTCGCGAACGGCCGGTGCTGCTGCGGCGATCCCGGGGCCCGGACCTCGATCCAGCAAGAAACAGGCCTTGACGCTGCCGCCTTCTGTATCCCGTTCAAGCCGTACAGCGATTTCCTTCACTTCTCTCGGGAAGCGCATTGAGCCGGCGAACGCAGTGCGGGCCTGAGGCGAGACCTGGAGGGACCTCCGGCTGTCAGGTGCAAACCAGGTGGATTACCACGGGCGTGCTCCGGTCTCCGGCGGTGTCGTAGATCCAGGCTTCGACGTAGCTGTCATATTGCTGGGCTGTGCCGCATAGTTGGTTGAACGGATAGGCGATGCTATCTGGCCCCACGATGCCATAGGACGGGCTGGTGAACGGGTGGTTTTCTTCGGCCCAGCCAGATCCGTTAGCACCTACGAAGCCGAAGCCCTCGGCGTCATTGCCGGGATCGGCGTAATGGATGTCGAAATAGACATATACGCCTTGCGTGTATGTTCCTACGCTCGTTATTATCGGCACGGGCGGAGGCAGGAATGGTTGCAGAAACGCGGCTGCGTCTGCGGACTCTGCTTCCCAATACTGGTAATGCGCGCAGAGCGATGACTTGCTGATCGCGGTCGGTACAGCGCATCCGGCTAGTTCGGTAGCCCACGTACCCGGCGGGACTCCGAAGTCCTGGCATATCGGATCCGCGGGAAGGCACCACGACCCGGTGTGCGGCACCAGGGTGGCGGGGATGCCGGGGGGGATATCGTCGGCATCGGGCACGGCGGTGGCGATCCCGAAGGCATGATCCTGCCCCCAGTACTCACGGACAATGGGCTGGAACGGGATGAATTTGGGATCCCCGAACAGCGCCACTCCGGTGATTTCGCCCAGCACCGAGGTGAGTTGGTTGAGTAGCGCATCATGTACCGCCCAGGCCCCCAGCGAATAGCCCGCTAGAATGTAGTGAACGCGTGAACCGCACGTCGCATCTGTGGTCTGGATGTCGAGCGCGATACTTTCCGCGCCCGTCGCCGCGTCTGCGGGATACTTCGCCACGTCCCTCGCGAACGTGACCAGGTTCACGTTGGTCGCGTAGATGGCGGGCTCCAGGCCCCACCTGAGTTGCGGATTCGCAGTCACCAGGTCCTGGTACATGCTGTCGATGTCCTGGCCTACGCCCTTGTATTTATCGGTGGCGTACGAGGACAGCTGGTCCGGGTTGGTGGTGGGGCCCTCGTTCGTCCCGCGCGCCCCGATCACCATGACATCAGGACATGCCTGGCCAGCGACCACAGGCGAACCAGTCGCCGCGGCAGGCTGCAGCCCAGTCGCAGGGCTCGCGGTCACGGCGCTAGCAGAAGAGACAGTGCCCGTCATGGCCAGCGCTGCCAGGACCACGCCGAGGAGCACAGACCTCGGCCTGCTCATCTTCATTGATGGACCCCCCCATCTTTACGCAAGCGATGCCCGCTTCGCGTACATTGTGATGTATTAAACTGCTGGAAGAGTAATTGCGCAAGAGCTTCGCAACTAATGAGGTTTCCCAGGGTACGGCAAATCCGGCATTTGCCGCGTAATGGCCGTTCGTGAGATATGTACGCGTATAGGACTTCTCGGCAGCGCCCCGCGTCGGACAACCCAGAGGTGCGAGCGTGCTGACGGCCCCGCAAGACGACGCGCCCGCGAGGCTGGGCGGGTGGAGATACTCATGGCCATACTCTCGTAACAGACAGCATTAATAATGTTGATGCGGCACCGGCAGCGGGCTGCCGCGAGATGCATGGCAGTAGCCCGCCGCCCGGTGCCGTCCCCTCCTGTCGGAGAACTAATTAAGGTGCTGAACTAGCAGCAATTACCTAAGTACAAAGTTCCCGCTGCAGACGTGACTGGCGTCTGTCAGGTCTGTGATGGCCTATGGCTCAGGTGCCGTCAAGACGCAGGACTAGCCTAGGGCGAGGTGCTCTGGGATTACCATGAAGACCGAGTCACAGAGTGACTCACAGTTTGGGCGTGCGGGCCCGCCTGCCGGTGTAACTGAGGGCCTGAGCGGGTCGCGGCACGGACTGTCGGTGGGGAGATCTTTATGGCCGCGGGGCCTGGACCGTCGTTCGCTGTATTGCTCAGGCGGCTGCGGAAGGGTGCCTTCCTGACGCAGGAAGATCTGGCACATGCGGCGCGGCTCAGCTCACGGGCGATCAGTGACCTGGAGCGGGGACTCACCCGGACGACCCGCAGGGATACGGCCACCAGGCTTGCCGATGCGTTGAATCTTAGGGGTTCGCCGCGCGAGGACTTCGTGGCCATGGCCCTGGGACGCAGCCCGCCAAGCGGATCCGTATCCGCTGCTCCCGACCACGCGGCCGGGGCCGGTTCCCGATTCAGCGGGGAGCCGCGGGAATGGCTGTCTCACGTCGTCGCCACGCTGGATGAGCTTGGCGTGGCCGCCGCTCATGCGGTCGTTGCCGACTGGCAAAGTCGCGGGCCGGTGGACGCGGCGTGGCTGTCGTGGGCCGGCGCCTTGATCAGGCTCACGGCTGAGGGGAGGCTGCCGCCCGTGGCGGCACGGCCGCTGCCATTGGCCGGCGGTGGCCCGTTCCTGGACAGAGAGCAGCAAGCTGCCGACCTCAATGACTTCCTCGACCGCATCGAGCAAGGGCGCGGCGGCTGCGCGCTGGTTGCGGGGCCGGCCGGCATCGGCAAATCCCGCCTGCTGGTCACGGTCCTGGCAGGCCGGCTCGAGAACGTCCAGGTGGAGTGGGTGACCTTTGATCGCGGCGAAGCGGGTTATCAAGGCTGGCGGCGCCTGCTGGCACCGCTGTGGATCATGCTCCGCCGGACCGAACTGGCGCCAGCCGGCCTGCTCGCCCATGCCGCGATCCTCGACGACATCCTGCTCGCTGGCGCTGAGGACGAACTGATGGGACGGCGGTTCCCGGGCGAGGTAGCCGCAGCCGTCGCCGCGATGCTCGTTCACCTGGCACAGCGGCAGCCGCTGGTGCTGGTCATCGACGATGCGCACCGGGGCGGGGCCAGCTCGGATCGTCTGCTGCTTGACGTGACGCGGCTGGCAAATGCCCGCGGTGTAGGCCTGGTCGCGGCATTGCGGCCGGAGGAACTCGACGAGGACTCGCCGCTGGCTGATTACTGTGATCAAGCGGCCGGGCGTGCCGCCGCGGATATCGTCACGACCATCCGGGTGCCTCCGCTTGACCCGGAAGCCACCGCGGAGCTGCTCCGTGGACGCACGGGCGCCCGGCCGCCGCCACCGGTCGTCGAGCTCGTGCTGCGCCAGACCGGCGGGTGCCCGCAGCTGATCAACAGCACCCAGCTTCAGGTGCCGCCGGACGGGGAGAAGACCGGCGCCTGGGCTGTCGGCAAGCTTGATGCCGAGGGCCTGCGCGTGCTCGAGTCCACCATTCACGGCCGTCCGGAGGCAGCGCGTACGGTCTTGCAGGCGGCGGCTCTGTGCGCGGTGGATACCGAGATCGAGCCGGACGTCATCGCGGCGGTCACCAACCTGGATCCGGACCTCGTCGAGCGCGTCCTCGACGAAGAACGCCAGCACGGTTCGGTTCTTGCTCCCCAGGTCCTTGGTTACCGCTTCCAGCATGACAACTGGATCGATGCTCTTATCAAGACCTGTCCCCCTACCCGGCGCCGCACGCTGCACATGCGGCGCCTCAAGCTGCTGCTAGCTGATCCGGCATCCGATCCCCGGCTGCTTGCCCGGCATGCTATCGGGACCGGCGCCGCCCTGGTCGGCGCGGAGGAACTGGTGAGGCTGGTCAGGCAGGCAGCTGACCTGGCGCTAGCCGACTACGCATTCGGTGTCGCCGCTGACCTGTATGAGGTGGCGGCCCGGCATGCCGGAGGGAGGGAGCGCTTTGACGTCCTGATCGTGCTGTCGGACGCACTGAGGTTCCGGGGCCGCTGGGACGAGGCACGCGAGGCTCTCAAGCAGGCGGCGTCGCTGGCACGGTCGCTCGGCATCCCCGGGCGGGAAGCTGTGGCCCTGGTCCGCCTCGAGCGGTTGACCTGGCGGTACGGCCTGTATGAGAAGGAACTGACGGAGCAGATCAGGGACGTGATCGGGCGGCTGCCAGCCGGCGAGAGCGTACTTCGGGCGCAGGCCCAGGCCGTGCTGACCTCCCGGCTCAGCATCGCAGCGCGGCAGTACGAGAACGAGCAAGCCGAGCTCGCCAGGAGCCTGCTCCGGCAACTGCCTTCCGTCACCGATCCCGTGGCGCGCGCCGACATGATCCTCGGGATCCGCGCCGGCCTGCAGGACACCGTACCGCCTGCCGACCTGCTGGATTTCGACCGGCAAGCATTCGACCTCGCGCTCAGCCTCCGGTCGGCCTATCACCTGGAGGAAGCCCTCGGAGGGCGCATCACCGACCTCATCCGTGGCGGACGGCTCGCCGAGCTGCCATCAGCCCTGCGCGCCTATCGCGACTTCGCCGAGCAAAGTGGTACGACTGTGGCCCGGTACACCCAGGCCCTCCTCCAGGCCATGCTCGCGCTCGCCCGGGGGGACTTCAACGCCGCAGGCGAGCATACGGGCGAGGCGGCCAGGCTGAGCGGACCATGGGGCGAATCGATGGCACGTGAAGCGCTGATGGGTCAGATCGGCTGGCTGCTTTATGAGACTGGCCAGGTCGACGGGCTGACCGAAGCACTCACAGATCTGGTCGAGCAGAGCGTGAGCACCCAGAACGACCCGGTCTGGTCACTCGCCGCCGCACTCGTTCACGCCGAGAAAGGCGAAACGGCGCTGGCCATCCGCCTGCTCAGGGAAGCCAGCGCAAACTCTGGCGAGTTCAGCGGCTTGCCTCGCGGTCCATCGCGCATCGCGGTACTCGCCACGGCTGCGATGGTCATAGGTCACCCGGCCGTGGGCACCATGCTGCCGCCAGACGAAGCACGCCGCATGGGAGAACGCCTTGCTGACCTCCTTGCCGCACATCAGGACACACTTGTAGTCGCAGGATGGCCAGCGGTCTTGCTCGGCAGTAAGCACCGCTACATCGGCCTCGCCTACCTGGCCGCCGGCCAACCAGCCGCTGCTGCGATGCACCTGGCTCGCGCCGCCGATGAGAATAGCGAATTCGCAGTCCTGCACACCAGGACACGCTTTGACCTGGCCAGGGCTCTCGTCCGCCAGTCAGCCAGCCACGACGAAGGCGCCGCGGAAATGAAACGCGTCGAGCAGAAAGCGGCAGAGCTCGGGATGGCTGGCCTGGCCGCCCAGGCCGCCGCCGAACAAGATCACTGATCCCATCTCGAACCATAACCGTCCCAACCGGCCCAGGCAGGCAGCTCGCTACATACGCGGCATGAGTGAGCATCCGGGCGCCGGCTGTGCCGCTAGTGACGCGGGAACAAGGGCTTATCCTGGCCTGCCCTACGTGACCTCGACACCAGCGACGGCATGCTCAGGTTCGGTCTTGGGTTTGTGCCCGTCGTGCCGCCTAACCCGTAGCCGTCCTTTGATGATTTCCCATGATGGCCGGGCGGCCACCAGCCCGCGCAGTTCGGCGGCGCTGCCGGTGTCGCCGCTGGCCACCGCGGCTGCCGCATCGCCGCTCAACAGTGCGCCCACGGCGTGGCTGAAACCGGCGTAGGCCTCGGAGGCGTCCAGCAGGCGGCGAAGCTCAGCCAGCGGGGCGTCACTGCGGTCCACCCGAAGATCGACCAGCCGGCCCGCCCACCAATCACGCGGCTCCGCCTCCACGACGACCAGCGCGGCCGCCATCATCCCCCGGGCATCGCCGCCCGCGGCCTGCCCTGCCTCCAGGGCAGCCAGCAAGCGGCGCGGGAACGGCTCCGGCGACTGGCCGAACGCCTCGGCCATCGCCGGCCACACCGCCGGGCTGGCCATCATGTTGGCCTGCACCGCGAACCCGTCACCGAGCAGGTGGCCCGCATGATCGATGCACCACTCGCCCGTCATCGCCGCGACGCTGCCATCGGCGGCGACCACACCCACCTGGCGCAGCAACGCAGCGTCATCAGCCGCCTGCGCCTGGGCCAGCGCAGCCTGGGCAGACGCGCCCGCCTGGATCGCGTCCAGGCAGCGCGGCCCGTAGGCCGGCTCCGCGATGGCCTGGGCGGCCACGGCGCCCACCCCGGCGCGGGCCCAGGGCACGCTCGCCCCGGCCGCGAACATGGCCGTCTGCACCCCGACACCCAGCAGCCCGGTCTGCGGGTCACGCGCCACGATCGAGTACGTCACCGTCTCACCGCCTGATCCTGGCCGGGACGTGCTGTCCTCGCTGCCGTCAGGACTGTCATCAAGCCGTCCCGGCCAGCAGGCACATCGGGCAGAACATACGTGGAGGCGGCACGGAGACAGAATGGCGCGCCGGCGGATCCGGAGACGGCTCCATGCCGGGCGGGCCGACGGCATTTTCCCGCATCGCTGCGCCATCGTGACGGCCGGGCATGGCCTGGTCCTTCGTCCTGATCTCGCGGCGGTGCCCGATGAGTGTCCCCAAGCTGGCCCTCCGGTGGCGGCTGCGGGGGACGGCGCCTGCGGGCTCGGCGCCCCCGCCCGGGCCCGTACCGCCGGGTGAGCAGCAGGTAGCAGATCACCGCGAGGGCGACACCGAAAATCACCCACGGCACCAGCACGAGCAGGTCACCGGAGGTCACGACCGCCCCCTCGGGCTACGGACGGCATGTCGGCTACATTGGACAGGGTCGGCATGCGCGCCAGGTGACGCTGGCGTGGTGACCACATGGAGAACCCGGGGGCTGCCGCCCGTAGCGGCCACAGTCGCGCACCCGCTCGCCGAGCCGATCTGGCCCATGCTGTTATGGCCTCGGACTCCTATAGCTACGGCCAAGGGCAAGGTAGCGCTGGGGTATCTATCGACACTCGCCGGGCCCCGCTATGGCGGTCCAGGGTCCTGCTGGTGATCATGTTGTTAAACGATCGATTTGTGGACAGTCACGCTGAGTTGTATGTCCAAGACGCGGTTATGTTGAGCCCATGCCTGGCCGGCCGCGTTTGCCCTGCTCAGCGTCGCTCACAGTGGCGGGATGCTTAACATAATCAGAGGCTCTCGAGGAAGGCCAGGAGCGCGTCCGGGGGCCGGTATCTGCCGGGTTTCACTCCGAGGGGTGTCGTCCGTGCGATCGCTTGTTCCTTGAGCGCCGGGTCGGCGTGCTCGTAAATATGCGTGGTCTGGGTGCTCTCGTGCCCGAGCCACAGGGCGATGGTCACGATGTCCACGCCTTTGGCTCGCAAGAGCATAGCGTTGGTGTGACGTAGCGTATGCGGGGTGACGCGTTTGGTCGTCAGCGACGGGCAGCCCGCGGCTGCGGTGGCGGCGTGCTTGGTGACCGCCACGCCGATCGTGTAACGGCTGAGCGGCCGTCCCTGGCGGGTTGCGAACACGGGGTCGGCGGGCTCGCCCCGGCGTTCGGTGAGCCATTGGCGCATGACGTTGACGGTCTCGCTGGTCAGGGTTGTGGCGCGTTCCTTCCTTCCCTTTCCGAGGATCCGGATGTGAGCGCCTGCGCCGAGGTGAACGTCGCTAATGCGCAGGCCGGCGAGCTCTGAGACGCGCACGCCGGTCTGGATCATGACTACCAGCAGCGCGTGGTCGCGGCGGCCGAGCCAGGTGCTCCGGTCAGGCGCGGCGAGCAGCGCCTTGATCTCGCCGGGATCGAGGTAGGACAGGGTGTTGCGCTGGTAGCGCTTGGCCGGGATCGCCATCACCCGCGCGATCGTGTGCGCGTGCTCGGGATGCTCCAGCGCGGCGAACCGGTAGAACGAGTGGATCGCTCCCAGGCGTGCGTTGCGGGTCCGGGGGGTGTTGCCCCGGTCTTGTTCGAGATGGGTGAGGAACGCGCCGATCAGCGGCGCGTCCAGATCGTCGATGTCCAGCTGGAATGGCTGCTTGCCGGTCTGCTGGCGGGCGAAGGCGAGCAGCAGCCGGAACGTGTCGCGGTAGGCCGCGATCGTCTCTGGGCTGGAGTTGCGCTGGGTGATCAGGCGCTGGGTGAAGAACGCCTGCAGCGCCGGCGCGAGCGCGGTCATGACAGTACCTGCGGCGGCTGCTCCAGGCGGCGGCTGATCAGCTCCAGCAGCTCGGGGACCGCTTCCAGGTACCAGTTATTCCGACGTCGGAATAACTGGTATTACTCCGATTTCCGGGTTATTCCGATACCTGCTCCTTTGCGCGCGTGATGGGTCTGTGGCCTGGGATGACGCGCTCTGGCGACTGTCGCCTGTCGGGATAATCCAGTGGGTCAGCTGTGCGCATGGGCCTCTTTCCTGACGTTCTCCGCTCCTGTGATCGTGCCGCCATGTTCGTCCGAACGGCGGGCGGGTTCACCGAGTGAAGGGGACAGTGCCATGGGGTCGATGGTGTCCGGGCTGGCTGATGCCGTGCTCGGTGCAGCCGAAGGCGCGGGCTTGTCGGGCGACACGGTCGCTCGCTACGGCAAGTGCTGCGAGGCGGTCGTGGAGTTCTGCGTCCGGCAGGGCTTCGACGCGTTGTCAGGCAGCGTGGTCGACGAGTTCGCCGCGTGCCAGCAGGAACGTGCGCGGCACGGTGAGATCGGCCGGAACAGGCGAAACGCCCTGGTGAAGACGGCCCGCATGATGCTGGAGTTCCAGAGAGCCGGCCGGGTGACCTGGCAGATGATGAGCCCGGACCCTGGCCTCAGCGAGAGCTCTGGTGAAGTCCTGGAACAGTTCGCCGCAGCGGCCAGCCAGGAGGTGGCTCCGGGATCGGTGCGGCTGCTCGCCGGCGAGGTCCGGCATTTCCTGGCCTACCTCGACCGGGCCGGCCGGGGTTCTCTCGGTGCGGTCACCGTGGACGACGTCCGGGGATTCATGGTCGAGATGGCACCCAGGCGGCCTGCGGGCATCGGCAACGTGGTGTGGTCGCTCAAGAGGTTCTTCGCCTTCCTCAACGCCGCCGGGCTCAGCGACGTCCGCGTCGACGGCCTGCTCGCGCATGCCGCGCCGCGGCGGGTGCGGGCTCTGCCGTGCTTTACCCGTGAGGAAACCGGCCGTCTCCTTGAAGGGATCGAGACCGGGACACCCTGCGGGAAGAGGGACTACGCGATGGTCATGCTCGCGGTCTCGACCGGGCTGCGCTGCTGCGACATCGTCGCGCTGCGGCTGGACGAGATCGACTGGCACCGCGACGAGATCCGGCTGGTCCAGGCCAAGACATCCAGGCCGCTGGTACTGCCGCTGCCAGCCCCGGCAGGCAACGCCGTCGCGGAGTGGATCCTGCACGGCCGGCCCGACTGCGACGCCCCGGAAGTATTCGTCCGGCTCAAGGCGCCGCTGGTGAAACTGGGGAACTCGACCGGCTCGACCCTCATGCGCCGCCGCCTGGCCCGGACCGGCATCGACCACGCGGCCCGTGACGGCAAGTCGTTCCATGCCCTGCGGCGCACCACAGGGACAAGGCTCATCGAGTCGGGAGCCGGGCTGCCGCTGGCCGCGCAGATCCTGGGCCATGCCCGCATCAATTCCTTCCGACGCTACTTCGCCCTGGCCAGCGAGCAGCTCCGGCAGTGCTGCCTGCCGCTGGAGGACTTCACCTGCACCAGGGAAGGGCTGCGATGAACACGTTCACCAGCAATTTCGCACCCCACATCACGGCGATGCTCGAATGGCGGACCTCGCTGGGGCACAGCCCCCGCGACATGACGAACGCGATGACAGGCTTCGACCGGTTCTGCGCATCGCATTACCCCGGCGAGACGGTGCTGACCCGGGAACTGGCGACCGCGTGGTGCCAGGACACGGCGACCGGCACATGGGGCGCCTACCGGAGCCGCGCGGTCCGCGAGTTCGGCAAGTACCTCCAGCTCGCCGGCGTGGGCGGGTTCATCGTGCCGTCCGCGTGGATCGCCAGCCCGGGCCGCGGCCTGCCGCACATGTTCACCGATGACGAGCTGGCCGCCTTCTTCCGGGCCGCCGACTCCATCGGCCCCGAGTACCGCAGCCCGTTCCGCGAGTACGCGATCCCGGTCATCTTCCGGCTGATCCTCGGCGCGGGACTGCGCCCGCCCGAAGCCCGCCGCCTGCGCCGCCGCGACGTCGACGCCGAGAACGCGATGGTGATGATCGAGCGCTCGAAACGGAACAAAGACCGCCGTGTTCCCGTCACCGGGGACCTGGCCGGGCTGCTTGCCCGCTTCGATCACCTGGCGGACCTGCGGCACCCGGACCGGGAGTGGTTCTTCGAGGACCAGCACGGCCGCCAGTACTCCCCGTCCTGGCTCATCGCCGGCTACCACCTGTGCTGCGAGCTGGCGGGCGGGATCGCGCCAGCCTCAACCCCCTACACACTGCGGCACAATTACGCCACCCGCACCCTGATGCGCTGGGTCGAAGAAGGCAAGGACCTCGAGGCCTGGCTGCCCTACCTGGCCGCCTACATGGGACACCAGAAATACTCCTCGACGGCATGGTATGTCCACCTGCTGCCCGAGCGCCTCGCGGCGACCGGCCTGACCTCCGCGGCCGGCATCATCCCGGCGGTAACGCCGTGACGACCCGCCAGCAGGCCGCGGACGGCTTCTACCGGCACCTTCGCGAATGGTTCACCGCGTTCCTGCCCCGCCAGCGCGGCGCAGCCGAGAACACGATCACGTCGTGCCGCCACACCTGGAACATGCTCCTGGGCCACGCCGCCGGACATCACCACGTCGCAGTCGAGAAGGTCACGTTCACGATGCTCGACCGGGCCACCGTCACCGGGTTCCTCGACCACATGCAGGCCGCCAGGTCGTGGACGGCCTCGACCCGCAACCAGCGCCTGGCGTGCATCCGGTCGTTCTTCACCTACGCGGCCGCCGCCGAGCCGGCGCTCGCGATCTACCTTGCCGACCTCGCCGGCATCCCCCGGCTCAACGGCCCGGCCGCGGCGCCGGTGAAGTACATGACCGCGGGCGCGGTCACGGCGCTGCTCGCCGCCCCGGACCCGGGCACCCGGCTCGGGCTGCGTGATCAGTTCTTCATGATCCTCATGTATGACCTCGCTGCCCGCGACGCCGAGATGCTCGCCCTGAACCTCGCCGACATCGACACCAGGCGGCTCACCGCGGACCTGCTCGGGAAAGGCTCCAAACCCAGGCGCCTGCCCATCACCAGCGAGACGGCCCGGCACTTCGGCCGCTACGCCGCCGTTTTCCACCCCAGCCCGGAACCGGCGGCCCCGATGTTCTACACCGTGCGAAATCATCGCCCGGCACGGATGTCTGACGACAACGTCGCCAGGTTCGTCCGCCAGCACGCCACTACCGCCAAGGCCAGGTGCCCCGACGTCCCGGCCCGGGTCCACCCTCACATGCTGCGCCACTCACGGGCCATGCATCTCTACCAGGCCGGCATGCCCCTGGCCCTGCTCACCGAATGGCTCGGGCACGCTGACCCTGAAACCACGCTCATCTACGCGCACGCCGACACTGAGATGAAGCGCCAAGCTCTGCAGAAAGCAAACAGCGCAGCAATGCAGAGCCCTCTTCCTGTCCCGTTGTGGCACGACCGCGAGGACATCATCCAGCGCCTGTGCGGGCTCAAGGAATGACATCGGATTATCCCGACAGGCGAGAGTCGCCAGAGCGCG
>Ga0210399_10000283_pt1 | contig 41309 bp, 30 predicted proteins | sample IncBWC14MmetaG_FD_150865 | JGI IMG/M metagenome (GOLD analysis project Ga0210399, IMG submission 150865) | Forest soil microbial communities from Barre Woods Harvard Forest LTER site, Petersham, Massachusetts, United States - Inc-BW-C-14-M | ecosystem: Environmental > Terrestrial > Soil >... | reverse complement strand
CGTGAGTTCGTCGTAACCCATCGCGCGGAGGATACGCACGCCGCCAATCCCCAAAAGCACTTCCTGCCTCAACCGGTAATAGGAATCTCCGCCATAAAGTGTCCCGGTAAGCGCGCGGTCGGCTTCTGAGTTCGACGGCAAATCGGCGTCCAGGAAATATACGGGCACTTCAAAACTGCGCACTCCTTTCACCGGGTAATGCCAGCAACGCAACTCCACGCGACGGTCTTCTAGCGGAACGCTGGCTCGCTCCGGTTCCTCAGTCAGGAAATCTTCGACGCGCCACTCGACCGGTTCTTCAGTCTGCGAGCCGTCTTCAGCGAGACGCTGCGTGAAGAATCCCTTGCGGTAGAGCAGCGATACGGCCACCATAGGCAGCCGCAGGTCCGCTGCGGCGCGAATCGTGTCGCCCGCAAGAACGCCCAATCCGCCGCTGTAGCTCGGCATGGCGTTCTCCAACGCAATCTCCATCGAAAAGTATGCCACTAGCCGCTTTATGGAATTCGCCTGACTCGCCATTTCACTCGCTTCTTTTTTGGGTGCGGACAACCGCTACCGTGCGGAAAAACACGCTTCTTTAAACTTTAGATTGTCAGGGATTCTCTGCGCGCAAGCAAGTGTTGGCAAGGTGGTGTGTGTCTATCCGTCTCGTTTCGGTTTCCATAATTGCCTCGAAAAATAAACAGGGGCGCCGCAGCGCCCCTGTTGGTTGAGCCACTCTTGTGATTTTCGGTCGCTCCCTTAGAACTCGAAGCGCACGGACAACTGTGCCTGCCGAGGATCTCCCACGCCGACGCGGAGGAAGCCGTTGAAGTCGAAAAGCTGCGGTGACGACAGCGGGTTCACGTTGTTCTTGTTGTTGAACGTGTTAAACATTTCGATCTTTGGGATGAGCTGGAAGCGCTCACCGAGATGGAACGGGCGATCGACACCGAAATCAAAGGTGAAAAAGCCATTGTCCTTCAGGAGATGGTTGCGGCCGCAATCGATGGCCGTGCCACCCGTTGGAACGACAAACCGCGTTCTCGAGTTCTGGAAACTGCACGGTGCCCCGCTACCATCGCCGTTGACATTGTCCGTTATGGGTTGGGCGGAATGCGCTTGCGCGCGGACATTGCCATGGAAACCCCAAGGCAGGTCGGCCACTGTATAGGCGTTGAACTTGTGCGTCTCGTTGCGGTCCGATCGAGAATATTCTGCCGCCAGGTTGAAGAGATTGGCGTAGCGGAAGGTAAACGGATCACGTTCGTTGGAATCATCGTCCCAATCGCTCGAATAGGTGTAGTTCAAGTCAAAGAGATAATGATGGCTCATGCGCTTACGCAACCCAACTGTCAAACCTCGATAGAGCGATTTGGCGGAACTCGCGGTGTCCGTGATGTCTCCGAGATTCGGGAACGGAGCATGCACGCCCACGTAATTGACGGTGTCCTGGCCGGAGGTTGGCAGCGTAAAACCCGTTCCCCCATTCGGGTTGGTAAAGCGCGTCAGATGAACGCCCTTGGACAGGGTAAAGTCAACGTAGGCGGCATAATCGCCTACGAGTTGTTGATCATAACCAACGTTGGTCGTGTAAATGCGAGGGTTAGCATAGCTCTTGCTGAAGAACGTGACTCCGGGCTGGAATGGGAACGTACCCGCAGGCAGGAGCGGAACGGGAGTCACCCCGGGATACGTGGGCGCTGGAGCAGTAAATCCAGCTGAGTTCGAGTGGCACGTGCCCGTATTATCCCTAAAGAGGCAAGTCGCCGCGGCAATGGACTGCTGTTGCACGCCGTTCGTGGTGATTGCTCCCACTTGCGTCAACATGTTTTGCCGGGCGTTAAAGATGCCATAACTGGCGCGCAGGGCGGATTTGCCGTTGCCCCGAACGTCCCAGGCGAAGCCCACGCGCGGCTGGAATTCCTTGTTCTGGTTCGGGAGCTTTCCCGTCGAATCAAAACCGGTAGTGCCAATGTATTGACCATAAGCGGTATTTGCAGGCGCCACCGTGGGACTTGGGAAATGCTGAGCGTCCCAGCGAAGCCCGTAATTCAACGTAAAGTTTCGCCAAACCTTCCAAGTGTCCTGAGCAAACAAGGAAAAGTCTTCATTGGCGATGCTGGAAGCGCCGGACTGGTCGAGTGTCTCTCCGGAAGTGACCGGCCCATGCTGGAGATAAAGGAGCAAAGGGCCGCCAGTGAAGGCCGCACCGTTTGGACACGTCGTGTCCGCGTTGGTCAAAAGTGCAAGACTACTAAAAGTCCCATCCGCGCATTCAGCTGCCGCCGGGCCGAATCCGGGCCCAAGTGTGGCGGGCGACGCGTAGTGCAAAAAGCCGGTCATACTGTCGAAGAGGTAGCGACCGGTAAAGAAGCCGCGGAAGATTTGCGTATTCCGCGTGTGAATCCATTCGCCGCCAAATTTCCAAGTGTGCTTCCCCTTGACCACGGAGAAGTTATCGCGAATGTCGGTCCGATAGGTGAGCTCATCAACAGCGGGCTCCAGGAAAAAAGGCTGGCCAACGCGGAAGTTGGGAAAGAATCCGATAGCCGTGTCCGGCACACTGGTGGAACTAATCGCCAACCGAGGACGAGTTTCGCGCGAATAGGTGAAATGGGCCTCATTCAGCATGGTGTCGGAGAGGGTACTAAACCAGTTGGTGTTTACCGCCTGTATGTGAGAAGGACCTTCGATGCCGTTGGCCGTGGTGCCGTAAGTGGGCACGTCAAACGTCTGGTTGGGATTCTTCGACCAGTCGAAGTTGTAAGAACCGAAGATCTGGTTCTTGGGGTTCAGGTTGTAGTCCACGCGCCCAAACATCGCCGCGTTCCGCACCTGGTGAATTACCGGCAGTCCGTCGTTCTCTTTGAAGCTGGTTTGCATGAAATTCAGAAGCACTTGTCTCTGGCAATCGCCGCTCGCTGAAATTTGTGTGTCGGTAATGTTGCTGCCAAACACGGGATTGGAAATCGAGCACGGCGTGCCCAGCGCTGTGCTGAGAGCCGGCCGATTCAGATTTTCCCGAATGCCCTCGCCGGCAGCGAAGAAGAAAAGCTTGTCTTTGATGAGCGGGCCGCCCAGGCTCCCGCCAAACTGGTTCCGGCGAAAACCATCGAGTGGTTTCCCATCCGAGGTCGCCGCTGTCAAAGACTCGGTCCGGAAGTATTCGAACCCCGCCCCGTGAACGGCATTGCTGCCGGACTTTGTTACCACGTTAATGACGCCGCCGGCGCTGCGGCCAAACTCCGCGTTGGCGCCGCTCGCCGTGATTTGGAATTCCTTTACGGCTTCTAGCGTGATGTCAATCGCTGCGCGCTGGCCGCCCATCTGCTCGCCAAAGAATCCGTTATTGTAGTCGCCGCCATCAAGGCTGATGTTGTTGAAGATGCCGCGCTGCCCATTGATGTTGATTTCGTCACCGTCCGGGCCCTGAGTGATGCTGACTCCGGGCGTCAGTGTCAGCAGATCTTCAAACTTGCGGCCAAGCACCGGCGTCGTTGCCACTGAAATCTCGTCTAGCGTGGAGGATGACTCCGTTTTTGTGACTTCCACAATGGGCACGTCGGTGACCACGATCTGTTGCGCGACCGAAGAAACCTTCATCGTGACTGGCAGGTTGATGGTTTGCCCTACAGTGAGGTTCACATTTTCCTGAACGATGGTGGCGAACCCGCCTTTGCTGATGGTAAGGGTATAGCGCCCTGGCGCAAGACTCAGGAAAGCAAAGTGCCCGTCTGTGTTGGTCGTATCCGTCTGTACGAAATTGGTCGCCAAATTCTTTGCTTCGACGGTCGCGCCCGCGACGCTTCCGCCCTTCTCATCCAAAACGTCTCCCTGTACGGTTCCCGCGGTGATCTGCGATTGGCTCCACCCAGACGAAGCCAGCCCCAGCGCGAATGTCAGAACAAATACGCCACACAACAATTTTCTCATCTTCTCTCCCCCGCACATCACAACCCCTATTCAAACGAGCCATGGAATTCCTCTAGAGGTAGAGGCGGCGCGCAAGAATTATTGCCGAGCGAGTTTATGCTGAGATGGTCCAAAAGCACAAGACACGTGCCTGTGGAAACCTCCCGCGATTCAAATCAAGTTTTGAATGGCATAAATCGGTTTACAGAAGTGTTTCCAGCGACGCTCAGGTGTGAGCGGGTGCTCAGGTGAAATTGGCAACCCCAAAATAAGGGTGAGCGCCTTCCCCGCCGCCCAGCCCGACATAAGCGGGGAAAACCACCTTCCCTGCCATGAAGAAAGCGAGTCCGCCGCCAAACCCAAAACAGCAAGATTCCCACCGGGCCTTTGATTCTGCGGTCGAACTCCTCTTGCACCAAAAACGAATTTGGCCCCCGGAAGCGAAAATCCTTGAAGGCGCGGAGTGTCGCCTCGTTATCAATGTCGCTCCCTCCGACGGTTTCCTGAAGATAGAAAGGGATGGCGTGCGCGGCGCTCTTGTCCGAGAGCGAAAACTTGAATCGAGTTGTCAGAATACTGTCCAGGCGGCGCTGCTTGTCTAAGAACCGGCGTAGAGCTGGAAGGGTGCCCAGTAAAAGGGCTTCTTGAAGACGGTATTCGAATTCGAGTGCAGCAAGGACAACTTTGCATCACGGAGCGCGGCGGCCGGGTCCTTGCCTGTTCCCAATTCACGGTACAGCGCATCCATGAGTTCTGGGGTAGCCGGGACATCGCTCACTTCCCATAGCGCGCCAATTACGTTGTGCGCACCGGCGCGCAGGAAAGCCCAGGAGAGACCGACCAATCCTTCGCCGGAGTAAGCGCGCCTTCCCGACCCGTAGCACGCCGAAATAGTTACCAGTTCCGCCTTTAACTGCCGCGTAACGATATCTCGCGCGTAGAGCTTGTAGGTGTCGCCCCCGGGCTCTTTGCTAAGCACCACTGCGGATTCCAATGGACGGGTGCGACTGGCGGTGCCGTGGGTCGCGAAATGAACGTAGGAAAAACGTCCTGGATTGCTGATCAGGTACGAGCTGGGTGTCGCTCGCTCTCCCTCTAATACCACTCGCTGGGGCTCCTGGAAATGTTGCTCGACTTTCTTCATTTCGTTGGGCGCCTGCAGCAGCCGCGGGAATTCGGGGTTCGCTTCTTTCGGATCTCCGACCAGCAGCAGATTTTTTCCTTTCGCCCCGGGCCGGTTGGCGGCGGAAGTCAGAAGTGTCAGTGAACTCCCCGTCGTCAGCGTTACATCTTCGATCCAATAATGTGGTCGCGGTTCGGGCGCGATGAGCGTCTCGAGGTTCAATCCGTAGAGGGTCCCATCCGGCAGCAGAATTACGCGTGAATTCGCCGGGATGAACTTTTGAGCCGGCGCGATAAGCGTCGCATACAGTTTCTCGCCGGTCAGCACGTCATTCGTATCGAGAACATCTTTGGAGTCAACAATCGCTTGTGTGTAAGCCTTAACCAGCGCATCGATTTCCGCAGCCGGAGGCAGCGTAAAGTATGTCGTCTTGGCCGGCGTGATGACCCACAGATACGAATGCTCCTCGCCCAGCCAGTAAACCAGCAGCGTGGCGTGCAGCCGCTGCGCCAATTGCTGCGGCTGCTTTCTCGAGCTGATCCGCGAACCTGCTTTCGCATCGGAAGACAATCCTTCCGCAAGAGTCCGAGCGCGGCTCAGCTCGGCTTGATTCAGAGCATCAGCAGGTCTGTTGTGCCGGACCAGGAAATCAATGTACTTGCCGTAGACGGCGATGCCGCTGGAGAGAAAGCTCAGTCGCAACTCGTCATGGTTAATGGACTGCCGAGCTTTCTCAATGACACCGATGGCTTGCAGGTACAGTCTTTCGGCTTCAACAGGCTTCCCCTCGTTGTCTCGAACGCCTGCAAGTGCGGATTCCGCTTCCCATTGCAGCGGAGCATCAGGACTGGGTCCGGAAAGGACGCGGTGAAAAAACTGATCTGCATCACCAAAACGCTTTTCGGTGGCGGCGATGTGGCCGGCCAAGAGCAGCGAATCGGGGACACCAAACGTGTCACTGCCAGATCCCTCTATATTCAGAGCTTCCTGGTTATACCGCTTCGCCTCGCTGAGCCGGTCGGTGCGCAACATGACTTCCGCTAGCGTGTTCAGACATTCTGTAGTGGTTTGCGCGTTTTTCAGCTGGTAAGCATCTTGCAATGTCTTCAGAGCAAGTTGCTCGGCAGGCGCGTAATCGCGAAGTGCCAAGTAAGAGTTTGCAACTCCCGCAAACCAATACGCGGAATATCCTGGGAGGCCGCTCTTGGCGGACGCTTCCGCGCCTTGTCTAAAGTAGTCGAGCGAACGATCGAAGTCACCAAGCTCAGAGTAGGCCCATGCGATGTTGCCAAGGATAGTAGCCGCGTCGCCTTGCCTCCCAAGGGAATGTGAGAGCTCAAGGGCTGACTGGTTCATGTCAACGGCCTGGTCAAAGTGTCTCTGACCGGTTGCCAGCCGCGCCAAATTGCCCAGCGCATTTGCTTCCAAATCAGGGAACTTCTCATCGTGGGCGATGGACTGAGCACTCTTGTAACTCGTCTCCGCTTCCTCATACTTTTTCTCGTCAAACTCAAGAGCTGCCTTAGCTATCAAAAGCTGACACTTGAATACTGGCGAAAGAGAACGGGTGAGAACCGCAGCCTCTTCAAAATCTCTTTCGGCTTCAGGAAAATGCTGGCCACATCGATGTGCAATACCTTGATACAGTTTCTGCTGTTCAGCAACATCCGTGGCTGCAAGGATATCGGGTAAGTTTCCATCCAGAGTTGCAAGCGCTTCTTTGCATTGGGATCGAGACACGAGAATCCTCGCCTTAAGAACGCGCAAGCGCCAAGCCCACTCGTCGGACGCACCTTTATCCCTCCTCAGAGCGCTTTCCACATGTGTTAAGGCAGAATCGTATTCGCCAGCGTCAACTTCTTTCTTAATTTTGTGGTAGGACGCCTTGGGCGAGCCGCATCCGAAGAGAGCGACTTCGAGCATCAATATGGACAACGGGAATAGGCGCGGCCTCAGGGTCCCGGAGGGGGCAACGGCTGTCCGTTGGTGCGGGTTTCGGCGGCGGTGATTTCCGCCACGTGGGGGGAGCCAAGTTCGAGGCGGAGCATCGTCAGAGTTCTGGTTCCAGGTTCCGCGAAAATCTCGGCCAAGAAAATTTTTCCAAAATTGGGCACTTCGATGAGGTGGCGCTTCACATCCACGCCCTTCAACTTTGTCTCGATTTTTTCCACCAGAGAACAAACGGCCACCTTGTCATAGGACTCGGCTATTCTCCCGGATTTTGTGTCACTTGCAATACCTTTCGTCAGCTCTGCGAATGTCTTGCACTTGACCAGCAAGTCGTGCCGGAGAGTCACTTTGACGTCTTCGCCATTGATGCGCAGCCCTTCAAAACGGCTGTCCTCGGCGATGATGTGGCCCTCTTTTTCTTTCGGCCTATGAATCGAGGTAAGGCGACAGACGATGCGTTGGGCCGTGACAACGCCCAAAATATCAAGCCCTTTGACGACCGTGCTGGCGTGCGTGGCGAAAATTTCGCCAGTTTCGTCGCGCCGGCGCTTTCCCGAGATATACGTGTGGGCAGATTTGAAGCAGACGAAATCCTGATGGTGGAAATGCTCCACTTGCGCTGTCGCGTGGCCACCGATCGTGGGCAGCGAGGCGGAAGCCTGAGCCTGGATCAGAGACCACAGCGGGTGACGAAACTCCCCACTAAGTGCATGACCTTCGGCATGGAAGTGAAAGGGGATGCGGTGCAGTGTAGCCATCAGGGACACCTCAGTGCTGGGATGGGGCCCAAATACTCATTCATTCAGGGACGAAATTCAACTGCAAAAGGCAGCCGGCCGGCATCATTCTGCGGATTAGCTTTGCCGCTGCCGCTGGGGTCGCCATAGAACGCCAAAATGTACTTTCCAGGGTGAAGCATTCCGGCAGGAATAGGAAGATGCGCCTCACGGTTGGCATTCCCACCCGTGATCTTCGACCGCAGCAGCACATGCCCTTGAGTGTCCTCTAGTTGGCCGATGTAATTGTCGAAGCTTCGCGTGGGTACAAAGTCAAAATCAATAAGGAAGGCTTCCCCTGGACGAATCGAGAGCGCGCGGCCCTCTTCGCCGGCAGTATTGACACCGCGTAGGGGGTACGAACTGAATGCAATTTGCGCCGCACCGGAAGAAGCCTCTTGCCTCGCTCTAGGAAGCGTGACTGTATTCTGATAAGCGATAATCAGCAGCAGAGCCGCGAAAGCCGGTACTGCTACCACGGGTTGCAGCCAGCGCAGCCATCCGCCACGTGCCGGAACAAGCTCTTTGGCGAACTGCCTCTCCCTCTCTTGCCGCAAGACTTCGCGGGTGGTGTCCGCAAAAGTCGCCAGCGCCTTAATGTCGACTGCGCATTCCGCGCAATCGAAATAATGCTCTTCGTACTCCTCTCGCTGGACCGGAGAGAGTTCGCCGAGTACATACTTTACTGCCGCTTGCAGCCGTATTGTCTCGTTATGGTCCATTTGTGCCATCCGTAGGGTAGTGCTGGGGCGAGCTAAATCGTTTCACTGATTTCCCAAACCAGCGACCCTCCGGGTAACCCCCATTTCCCCTTTCTCATAGATGGCCTTGAACTTATCCTTGGCCCGATGGACTAGTACTCTAAGGTACTCCCGGTCAACTCCCAACTCCTTGCACACCGCGTCTTTTTCCTTTTCTTCGAGGAAGATGGCGCGCAGAAGCTCGCGGTCCCGTTTAGGCATACCGTCGAGGATGCGCCGCACGTGCTCCGCGGATTGCATGGTTACGAGCATGCCCTCTAGGTCCAATACTTTGTCGGGTATCTCCATATGGGCGTCCTCCATAGGGTAGTTCTTGGCATTAATTCGGTAAAACTCCTGTAAAACATGGTTGCAGATGGAGTTAACGAAAGCTCCGAAGCGCTCCGGCTGCCGCACGCCACCGTCTTTGCGGACGTTGGCAATCACTCGAATAAACGTTTCCTGCCGCAAATCCTCGACTTGGTCGGATGTCAGCCTCCTGGCGCGGAGCTTGATGCGCAGAAGTTGCTCGAAATAGGCCACAAAATGCTGTTCGGTCGAGGGATCCCCCGCCCGCAGCCGTTCCAAATAGGCCTTGTCAAAAGTGAAGAACTCCACGCCAGCCTCGGCTTCTTGGGGCAGGAGTATATCTTCGCCCTCTTCTAGGCGCAATGGAGCAAGCGCTTCATTTCGATTGTGTTGAAACGGAATGAACGCCAGACACACTACTCGTTTGTAAGACCCCCAGTTCGCTCGGGGAGTCCTTATCCGTGGGGAACCTTCCCCGGTCCCCATGTGCCCCAGTGGGCGCATCTTGGCCCGCCCTGAACGGGCGAGGATGCGCCTCCCTTTTCCCAAGGGTGGGCCCATTCATTGGAGGAACCTTGGCAAGTCCAGTGTGTTACTCAAGTATAACAAATAATGTCACTTATCCATTCGTATATAACAGCACGTTAGAATCGAACTCGACCCCGACCGGAACAGCGGGCCTTCCCCCTGTCACAGCCCTCAGCGTCGAATTTGTGGCCAAACCCCAGGAAACGCACCGCATGGAAGCCGCGATTCCCGCTGCCATCGCCGGTGCGCTGAAGAATGTAAACGGATTCGCGGGATGCTTGGTTATGATTTCCGATCAGGAAGCCCGGCTTGTCACCGTCGTCACGCTCTGGGCCGGAAGTGATCGCACGAAATGTTGCAGCCAGAACGCCCGCCGGGTTCACGCGCTGCTGAAGCCTTATCTCGACCGCTGCCTGCGGGTGCAAACCATGGTCGCGCATCTGCCGGTGTTGCCCTTGTTGGATTTCCTGCCCACGATTCGGCCAACGAATACCGCCGACGAGTGCTCTATGATGCAGGGCCGTATTTCCACAGATGAAACCGTTTGCGCGGCTTAACGCATCTTATTAAAGTAGAAAGAAGCTTAAAAGGGAATGAGACCAGTAGTCGGGTTAGACCAATGGGGCGGGGGGGATTGGATACGATGGCTGGGAAACGAAACTGCAAGGTGGGTGCTTGTAGCGGGGCCGCGATTACTACATTGGATCGCCAGGCTCTCTGCCTGAACCATTTCCTTCTGCGCTGCTATGAACGACTCGAGGGCGTTGATCCCCGCGGCCGCAAATTCAGCGTTGAACCCGTCGACTTGGCCTCCATGCGCGCCTTCATCGAGGAATGCTCGCGAAAAGCCCTCGACGTCAGCCTCCAGTCTCAAGACTTGAGCAATCTGCAGCGCGGCCGTCTGCTGGACATTTTGCTCTGGGCCGGCGAACTCTTCCTCTTGTTGCGCGCCCCACGCCTCACCCTCGCCCAATCGATAGCTTCCTCTGAAGATCATCTCGCCGCCCAAGCCGCTTCCCCGAATTACTAAGAGTCTCCACTCTCCGTCACACTCTCATCTCCATTTTCCGCCTTTGCGTTTTTCCTCCAGATTCCCAAAGCGAACAGATAAAACCCGAAGCCAAACAGGGCCATTGCCATCGGATTCCCTCCTCCGATGCGCGGATTACCGATTCCATTACGAAGTACATGGTAAATGGGTACAGGTGGACCGGGCGAGTGGAGCACCTCAAACCATTCGCTGCTGCACAGCGCGAGGAAGGGTGACAAAATAAACCACTGTGAGACTCCTGCCTAAAATCCTGTGGTTCCTGCTCGCGCTTTTTGCTCTTGAGAATGCGCTGGGGGCTCTTCGTTACCTGCTGCCGCACGTGCCCTTCCCCGTGGAAATGGACAACTTCTTCCACCGCCGCATTGCGCTTTCGCTGCACGCCTTGGGTGGCGCGATCGCCTTGCTGGCGGGTCCGCTGCAGTTTGTCCCTCGCTTCCGCGAAAGCAGCTGGAATCGCCATCGCCTCTTGGGATGGATCTACTGCGGCGCCGTCTTGCTTGGCTGGTGCGCTTCACTGTGGATCGCGCCTCATTCGCAGACCGGTTGGATCGCTTCCGCGGGATTTCTCGCGCTCGGCGCGGCTTGGATTGTAGCCACCGGGCTCGCGGGGCGGTTCATTCTGCGAGGCGATGCGCTCAGCCACCGCCGCTGGATGATTCGCAGCTTCGCCCTCACCGCCGCCGCCATCACTCTGCGCATGTACCTGCCTCTTGTTTTCGTGTTCCATTGGCCCTTTTCGATCGCTTACCCCGCCATCGCCTGGCTCTGCTGGATCCCCAACGCGCTCGCCGTTGAAGTGTACCTGCTCTTCGTGCCAACGCCTTCGCGCCTAACTCTGCCAGCCAACTTGACCGCCAATTCCCCACAACTGCTCTAGCAGCCGGCACCTTCCGCCGTGACAGCGTAGCTCGGTGAGGTTCTACGCCGTACAATCAACTTTCCGGATGGTTGCGAGGCATATTCGTCACTCGTACCAAAACACCGAAGGTGTGGGGTGTATTCTTCCATTTGAAACGGAGGCGGAAACGGCTGAGGGCCGTCGAAACCACAATTCAGCCGCGCGCTGCATTCAAAATGGTATAACTTCCGCGTCTCAAGGCTGGAAATGCATCAAGAGTTAGGGAGCGCGCTCGTTGAGCACCGTCAGAGAAGTCACCTACGAAGTCTTGCGCAGACTGGGGATGACGGTAATTTTCGGTAATCCCGGCTCAACGGAATTGCCCTTTCTGCGCGACATGCCTTCGGACTTCCGGTATGTGCTCGGGTTGCACGAACGATCCGCGGCTGGCATGGCGCTGGGATACGCGATGGCCCGCGGAAAAGCCGCTTTCGTCAACCTGCACTCGATCGCCAGCGTTGGCAACGGGCTCTCGGCCATCATCGATTCCGCCTACAGCCACGCGCCGTTGGTTATAACAACGGGGCAGCAGGATCGCCGTCAGGTAATGGCCGAACCATTTCTTGTGAGTCACGCCGTGGATGTCGTGAAGACTTACGTGAAATGGGCTTGCGAACCGCTGCGGGCAGAGGACGTGCCGGCCGCCATCGTGCGTGGGTATCACCTTGCGATGCAGCCGCCCATGGGACCGGTTTTCATTTCCATTCCCATGGACGACTGGACCTACGAATGCCGGCCCGTGGATGCCCGCGAAGTAAGCCAAACTGTTTTGGCCGATTCAGCAGCGCTCGACGCCGTGGTTGGTGCGCTCGATTCCAGTCGCAAGCCCGCGATCGTCGCCGGCTCGCAAATCGAAGAGGACCACGGATGGGACGAAGTCATCGCGCTCGCGGAACATCTCAACGTCGATGTTTACCAGGAACCGATCGCGCCCAGAGTGACGTTCCCACGAACGCATCCGCTTTTTCGTGGAAATCTTTTCCCCGCGCAACAGCCCCTGGCAAATCAGTTGGCGGCCTATGACACCGTGGTGGTCCTTGGCGCACCGATTTTCCTTTATTACGCCTACGTTCCCGGCAACGCGATTCAACCCGGAACCAAATTGTTTCACATCACGAATTCGGCGCTCGACGCTGCTGCCGCCCTCGCCGGAACCAGCATTGTCGGCAACCTCGCTTCCGCGATGAAATATATTCGCAGCCACACCAAGGCCAGGGCGCGCAGCGTGGACTCATCGCAAGCTGCGCCGCCTGAACCCCAGCCGGAATATCCCATCACGCCCGCATTTCTTTTCAATGTGTTGAACCGCGTCATGCCGCGCGACGCGGTCATCTGCGAAGAGTGCCCTTCTTCCAAGGGCGATCTCGACCGGTATCTGCGACTGGACCAGCCGGGCTCGTTTTATTCTGTGCGTACGGGAATTCTCGGATTCGGCCTGCCTGCCGCCGTGGGCTTGCAACTCGCTCATCCGAACAGAAGAGTGGTCTGCCCGGTCGGCGACGGCTCCATCCAGTATTCGATCCAAACGCTCTGGAGCGCGGTGCAAAACAACGCGGGCGTAATTTTTATCGTGCTGCGCAATGCCGACTATTCCGCCTTGAAAGGGTTCTGCGATTTCACAAATGTCGGACGAAATGTTCCCGGAATGGATATTCCGGGAATCGACATGGCGAAGCTTGCTCAAGGTTATGGTATGGCCGCAATGGAAGTGGATCGGCCCGAAGATCTCGAGCCTGCGCTAAGAGAAGCGTTTCGATCGCAGAGTCCGCGATTGATCAGCGTAAACATCGCGAAAGGCGGGCAGACCTGCATGGGTATGGATCGGTCTGTAAATCCGCCGAACTACGGCTGAGGAAGGACCAGAGTTAAAATTGCAGGTACTCTGCGCTGGGGAGGAAAATCGATGGAGAACCTCGTAACTCTAAATCGCCGGGAACTGCTCAAAACTACCACCGGACTCCTGACGGGTTTGGTTGTCGCCGAAAGTCCTCTTGCCATGATCGCGCGCGGGCGGGCGTGGGCGGTCGATCTAACAGCCCTCACTAGCTCCGAAGGAGCCGCACTCTTGGCGATGGCACGCACGATCGCGCCGCACGACAAACTGGATGACGCCGCATACGCCTTAGTTGTCCAGGCCATGGACCGCGACGCCGGCAAGGACGAAAACGCTCGGAAGATGGTCAAGGAAGGTCTGGCGGCACTCGGCCCAGGATTCGCGACAAACGCGGAGAGCGATCGCGTTGCGGCTCTGAAAAAAATCGAATCATCCGCGTTCTTTCAAGCCATGCGCCTGAAAACGGTGCAGTTTCTCTATGCTACTCCGATGGCCTACGCTTATTTTGGTTACGAGGGCGAAGCGTTCTCCAAGGGCGGCTATCTGCAGCGCGGATTCAACGATCTGCGCTGGTTGCCAGAAGTGCCGCTCGAGGACAGCGGCCCGATGCCGATCAGCTCCTAGCTGATGGGGAACGCCAAGATGGCTCGCATCGAAGACAACGATCGCAGCGTCGTGGTGATCATCGGTTCCGGTGCTGGAGGCGGCACACTGGCGCACGAACTGACCCGCCGTGGCATCAAGGTGGTTTTGCTGGAAGCCGGCAAGCGGCAATCGACTGAGACTTTTTCTCAGGTGCCAGGAGAGGCTTTTCTCCAGTTGACCTGGCTTGATGCGCGTACGCAGAGCGGCAGTTGGGGCGTCAAGCGCGACTTCCCTTCCCTGCCGGTGTGGCACTGCAAAACTGTTGGAGGCACAACAGTTCACTGGACGGCATCTGCACCGCGGCTGCGGCCCTGGGAGCTGCGCGGAAAATCTACTTACGGCAACATCGCCGGCGCTTCGCTGATTGACTGGCCGGTTTCTTACGAAGAACTGGAAAGATATTACGAAATCGCGGAGCGCCGTCTCGGAGTGACGCGCCGCAACGGCGTTCCCGGGTTGCCTGCTTCGAACAATTTTAAAGTCATGTATGCGGGCGCGAAGAAACTCGGCTACAAACAAGTTCACACCGGCCACATGGCCATCAATTCGCGCGCCTTCGACGGGCGTGGCGCTTGCATCCAACAAGGCTTCTGCGTGCAGGGCTGCAAGATGGGCGCAAAGTGGAGCACGCTGTATACGGAAATCCCACGCGCGGAGGCCACGGGAAACCTCGACCTGCGGATCGAATCCACGGCCACAAAAATCGAACATGGCGCCGACGGCCGCGTCAACGCAGTCGCTTACCGAGATAGTCAGGGAAAAGAGCAGCGACAAAAAGCCCGCCTGGTCTGCGTGGCGGGCAACGCCGTCGAGACGGTTCGCCTGCTGTTGCTTTCTGCTTCCTCGAGGTTTCCACAAGGCCTCGGCAATTCGAATGGCCAGGTAGGGCGAAACTACTGCCACCAGATCACTGGGTTTGTCTGGGGGATTTTTGACAAGCCGGTGTTTTCCTGGAGAGGCGCGACGCTGGCAGGCGTTGTCGAAGACGAAGTGATCAACGAACCCAGCCGCGGTTTCGCCGGTGGATATCGCATGGAACTTGTTACCCTCGATCTCCCCACTTTTCCGCTAGTAGGGTTGCCGTATGGATGGGGCCGGGATTTTGCTTCGGTCATGGAGAGCTATCGCAACATAGCCGGCATGTTTATCAACGGCGAGGACCTGCCCCGAGCCGACAACCGCATCACGCTGAACTCCAATGTGAAGGATGCCTACGGTTTGCCGGTGGCGAACGTTCACGTGGACGAGCATTCGAACGACCAGGCCATGCGCAGACACGCACAGGAGCAAATGAGCAAGCTGTACGATGCCATTGGCGCAAAACGCGTAGTGCTGGGCCCAACCCCTCCCGCAACGCACAATATGTGCACAGCACGGATGAGTTCCGATCCGCGCGACGGCGTGACGAATGCCTGGGGCCAGGTGCACGATATTAAGAATCTCTTCATTTCCGACGGCAGCGCTCTCTGTACTCCCGGCGCGGCGAATCCCACCTTGACCATAGTGGCCCTGACGCTGCGGCAGGCGGACTACATCAGCCAGCAGATGAAAGCGCGCAGCATCTGAATCGCAAGCAAAAATCTTAGGTAGAAACCTAGCGCAACGCTCTCAACATGCGCAGTTGCGAATCCAAGAAGGTGCTTTTTGTCGGGTTGGAATAACTTACAGCGCGGACGAGACGGAGGTGCCCGCCGCGGCAAAGACCGGGGCCATCTCGGCTTGTGCAAAGGAGATGAAACATTGCACGACGGCGGAATCAAATTGGGTGCCGCTGGATTCGATGAGGCGGCGAACTGCTTCTTCGTGAGGAAGGCCAACGCGGTAGGGGCGGGAGGAAACCATGGCGTCGAAAGCATCGATCACGGAAACGATGCGAGACACCACAGGAATCTCCAATCCCTTTAGTCCTGCCGGATAGCCTTTCCCGTCAAAATTCTCGTGGTGGTGAAGGATGTCGAGCGCGGCGCGTTCGAATCCCGGGAGCATGCGCAGAACCGCCCAGCCGTATTCAGGATGCTTTTTCATCAGGGCGTATTCGTCGGCGTCCAACCGTCCAGGCTTTTTCAGGATGGCATCAGGAATACCGACTTTGCCGATATCGTGGAGCAGCGCAGCAACCTCCAGACTCTGGAGTTCGGATTCTTCCAGGCCGAGTTCCTGCCCGACGCGCATACCCCATTCCGCGAGGCGCGTGCTGTGAACCCCGGTGTTGAGATCTTTCAAGTCCAGGAGCTGGTTGAAGGCGCAAATCACCGAGCTGCGCAGCGCGGTGACCTGCTCTTCGAGCTGTTTGACGCGCAGGGAATCCGGCGTCCGCTGAAGATTGGAGGACCGGGGGAACCCTGGTGCGCGCTCGTTCACCACGGTGGTTACCAGCAAAACCAACCGCACGATTTGGAGCCTGAGCCGCTGTTCACCCAGGCCGAAACCGCCTGGTAGACATCGAGACGGCCGTTGTGAAGGTCTGGCGTGAGTTTAATGGCATTGGACAGCGCGCTGGACGCCCCTGCCTGGTTCAAAGAAGGTTTGGCATTTAAGAGCAGTGCAGCTGTGCCCGCGACCAAGGGAGAACTGAAAGAAGTCCCGGATGCGCTGGCATAGGTGCCGCCTGGGAACGTGCTGATGATGTATTCGCCCGGCGCGGCAATCCAAACGTCGGTGTTGCCGTAGTTAGAGAAGGAAGAGCGGGAGTCAAAATCCGATGTCGAGGCAATGCCCATCACGTTCCCGTTGAGCGCCGCAGGATACACGGGATCACTGGTGTTCTCGTTGCCGGCGGCAGCCACCAGAACCACGCCGCTCTGGGTGGCGTGGGAAACTGCCTGATTGAGGGCCGCAGAGGGAGTCGAAACGTCAAAGCTCATGTTCACAACGTTGGCGTTATGTTGCACCGCGTAGTAGAGGGCGGCGACGATGTTGGAAAGATAGCCGGTGCCGTTGGAAGTAAAAGCCTTGAGAGGAAGTATCTTCGCTTTCGGAGCGACGAGGTGGACCAGCCCAGTCGTCATGGTGCCATGGCCAAATGCGGAATAGGGTCCGCCGTCAAGGATGGCCACGGAAGACTGATCTAGAATTGCGACGCTGGACTGTTGCACGACCACCGGGCCTAGATCGTCGGAACCGCCGTCGTTCACGCCATTTTGCAATTGAGGGACATCCAGCCATTCGGAAGCGCCCGCTTGATTGCGGGTGAAGTCGTAGCCCGGTAGGAGAACCGGCTTGAGAACGGGATGAGATGTATCCACGCCGGTGTCTATCACGGCCACGATGCCGCTGCCGCTGATGTTGAAGCCGTTCTGTGCGTCGGTGAGGCGGATGATCTGGGCAGCGGGTTGCGCGGCGTAGCCGTGCCACACAAGGGTGCCATAGTAATTGACCGGCGTTCGATCGTTCAATCCTGAAGGGATGTTACTAATGGGCTTGTGAGGAATGGGCAGGAGCTGATCGGGCTCGATGCTCTCGATCCCCAGAACAGCTTCCAACAGGTTGACAACACCGTTGAGAAGGTTAGAGATCACATTTCCAGAACTCGTGACCAGGAAGGTCTGACCGATTTGGCCGTCTAAGGAGCCTTGCACCTGACATCCTGCAGAAAGGCATAGATGCAGGACGGAGGTGAGCCCTCCTGTGGTGCGTACAATGTAGCGATTCTGTGCCGCAGCGGGCTGGACTCCGGCGGTGGCAATCGCGATCAAGACGGCGAAAATGAGTAGGCTGCGTTTCATAGAGTAAATCCCTTCTAGGGAACTCCTGCTTTAAGTTTCACTCCGCCTTCGGCACAAAGGAGATACCCGCCAAGTCTTGCGGATTTTCCCTTTTGGGCCAATGGTACGAGTGTGATATCGGTCATAACTATCAGAACTATCTGCACCTGGTACGCTAGTACCATTAAGCAAATACCTGATAATTTCGATGTGGCGTGCACTTGTCACGCTTTGCTCCCAGGCATGTTTCCGAGAGCATTCCGAAGCGAAATCACGATGGATTTTTCGCTCTGGCCAGGGAAGGAAAGCTCCAAGTCGCCAGTGTTTTCGATTTCGCCACGGAACTCGCCAAACTGGTTGGTGATGGTGTGAACGATATTGCCGCGGTGATTCGAAAGCGTGATTTTCACGTCGCGGCCGACGATTCCAGGAGAACTTACGTCCAGCAATTGCCCCGTCACCATCAGGCCATCGCCCTCCGGCTTCGCTTCGATCTGGATATCGATTTGGTAGGGGTCAGCGCGATAGAGCATTTGTCTTGTTCCCAGGGAGCCGGAGCGTGCGCCCGCCACCATCGGTTGTAAAAAACTGTCGAACAACACTTGGACGAAGCCGCTTTTTTCCTTCAGCCGCGTCGTTCGGCCACGCGCAGAGAATGCTGCTTTGGCGATTCGAACATCTAACGGTGGAGGCTGATACCGGGCCTCGGCCGCCGCTGTATTGTGAACTTTTTGCCATAGAGCCATTGTTTCCGCGCATACCTTGCAACTGACACTCAAATGCTTCTGCATCGCTTCTTGCTGCTTTGGAGAACTCACCTGATTCACGAAATCGATCCACTCGGCAGTCGTAAAATGCTTCATTTTCATCCCCCATCGGCCTTTCTCTGAACTTCCGCTCCCCAGCGGCTGAGAGCCGGTAAAGCTCTCGTGGAATAAGGGAGCCGAAGGGAGGGAAAAATATAGGGGAAAAGCCTTAGTTAACCACTTTATTTTCAGCTAGTTTGCCCACGAGTACGAAGGGTGCCCAGAAATAGGGGTGAGGGTTCTGACGGCGGAGATGCTTCATAGCCGATTGTAGAGCGCCGGCCATGTCGCCGGTTTGCACGTAATTTCTGTAGAACGCCTCCATGAGCGAGGACGTGCTCTCGTCGTGAACGTCCCATAGGGAGAGCAATAATGAGCTTGCGCCGGCGCAGAATAGGCCGCGTTGCAAGCCGAGAAGTTCATCTCCCGCGGAAACGAAGTTCATGCCGGTGGCGCAACCGCTTAAAGTCACAAGTTTGGCGGGCAAGCGAATCTGGTAGAGGTCGTACAAGTTCAAGTAGCCATCTCCAAGCCGGATGCCGGAAAACATCGGGTTGTCCTGACGATAGGTACCGTGAGTGGCGATGTGAAGAAGGTTGCTGGCGGAGCCGCGCTCGCGAAGAATCTGCGAGGTCGCTTGCGGGCCGAGGAAAAGTTCGGGATGCGGCAAGAGCGTCGCGACAGATTGCACCTCATTCAGAATGTGCGGGGCCCGCTCGTCGGGGATTCCCATCACGAGGGAGTTGGCTACGTCACTGCCGGTTTTTTCCTGGCATAGCGTGAAGACGGTTGCGCTGGGTGCGTAAGAAATCGTGTGCGTGTCGCAGAGATACTCTTCTCCATCTCGCAATGCATGAAAAGGAAGGAAATGCAGGGCCCCGTGAGGCACGAAGATTAAGTGCTCGGCGTTGAGATGCTCGCGGATCGGAGCGATGAGTTCCATGTAAAGTGCTGCCAGGTGGCCTTGAGTCGCGGAAAGCAACGGCTGTTCAAAACGGTGCGTATATGCCGTGCCCATGCGAAATTTCGAAAGCTGAAAGCGGAGCAGGTGGAGAAAGTGGACGACCCGGGAGACCACGCTGACAGCAGTGATGTTGATCGTTTCGCGTGTGACCACCACGGCTATAAGCCGATCGCCTGTCGAATAATATTCCACCAGCGCCGTGCCGGAAGGCAAAGTGGATTGCAGCCGGCCTAGCGAGAAGCCCGCGGGCGCCTCCAGGGTGGCGTATTCGCGTTCGTTCGCAGGTAGTTCCCGAAGCGTTCGCAGGAGCTCATTCTCGTGAGAAACTGCTTTCTCCTGCAACTGTTGCAGGTGTTTCGAGGAACTCTCTTCCGGGCGCAGTTGTTCCAACTCGATGCGGTGGTAATACCAGTTCAGTTCTTCTCGCAAATCACGGATTCGCCGCACCAGTTCGCTCTGACCAGCATCTCCCATCGGCAGGCTCTGGCCACTCTGAAAAATCATCTCAGTCATGCTGCGCGATTTCGCTGCTTCGATGCAGGTAAACGCCTCGGCGGCGGCGGCTTCGCCGGCCTCGCCGCTCAAGTGCAAATCCACCAGCGCTTCGTAAACCTGAAGGCGGTTTTTCACGAAAGAGATTTTCAGTTCTTCGGAGTGCAGCCGGCTGCGCAACGTTTCGAGCGCTTTGCGTGCTTCCCCGTAAGCCGTGAGAGCAGCCGAACGGTCTCCGCGCCCCTGGGCAAGCTGCCCGCGGAGGAAATGCGCCTGATAGGCCAGCACCGGCGCTTGCAGGCGCTCAATCCTGTTAAGCGCCGCTGCCGTCTCCGCTTCCGCGACGTCGGGTTCCCCGACTTGCATCGCGATGCGCGCCAGAAGGAGATGTGCGAGAACGGCCTTGCCGGAGAGCAAAGTTTGATCGAAGAATCCGGCAGCGCCGACACACAACCTTCGCCCTTCAAAGTAGCGTCCCTCATGGAAGAGCAGCAGCCCCTGGTACAGGTCGAGCAGCCAGGGCCATACGAGATTTTTTTCTCGCGCAAACATTTCGCGGGCCTTGGTGAACCTCTCGAGCGCGTGGACCGTCTTGCCCTGCTGGCCATAGGCGATCGCCTCGTTGGCGAGCGTTTTTGCAGCTTCATAGCCCATGCCGAGCTTTTCGAACCGCAGAAATCCTTCTCGCGCCGTTTCCCTCGCTTCTTCGCTCAAATTCAGTTCGAGGTAAATCTCCGAGAGGTCCAGGTGGCAGAGCGCCAGATGATAGGCGTCGCCCGTCGCTTCACAAGCACGGCGCGTGGCAAACAGCATTTCAATGGCGCGGCTGTATTCGCCGCGAAAATAGTATAAGTACGCGATGTTGTAATCGGCTTGCGCCACCAGTAGTGGCATATTGTTCTGCTCGCATAACCTGCGAGCCTTCCGATAACAATCCAGCGATCGGGAAAAATCGTTCAGGCTGATTGAGCACATGGCAATATTGCTCAGCGTCATGGCCACATGTTCCCAATCTTGAAAATCGGAGAATGTCAGGTACGCACGCTCGTAGTGCCGGATGGCCTCTTCGAACCGATCCTGACGGTGCAGGATGTTGCCCACATTATTGTCCAGGGTTGCGATGCGGCGCGTCTCACCAAGGGCCGTGAATACTTCACGTGCGCGCTCCGAAGCCGCAAAGGCGTGGTCGTATTCGCCCAGGAGAATCAAGGGTTGGATCGAGCTGCTGAGCGTGCGCGCGGCTTCCTTCTTGTCGCCCAACGCTTCGTAAATTGCGATGGCTTGTTCGTGATGTTCTACTGCGCTCCGGTTGTCCCCGGAGGCATACAGGGCATTCGCTTTGGCGCGCAGGCCAAGCGCCAGATCTTCTTTTCGGTGCATCTTACGCGCGATTAGCAGTGCCGCGTTCGCCAGACGCAATGCCTCGCGCGTATCCACGCGGATTTTCTCGAGCACCAAATCGGAGAGTTGTCTGACGACCTCTGGTTGGGCCAGCGATTTATGGCGCGTGAGGAACTTGCGACGCGCCGACTCACTCTCAAGCTGCGCGAGTTGGGTAAAGAGTTCTTCCAGCAGGACTTTCTTGACCGTGGCGGGCATCAGTGGAATCCCAGGTCGCCCAGATTTCGCCGCAATCGTTCAATGCACTTCTGGCGCGTGAACCCGATCGAACCCAGGGCCAGACCTAGTTCCGCGGCAACCTCCGTGTAGGGCCGCGGCGGAGTTTCAAAGAACAACAGTTCCACTAGCCTGTGGCATTGCGGAGTAAGACTGCTCATCGCTTCACGCAGCATCTGCTCTTCCTGCGTCTGCTGCACCAGGGTCTCGGCGACAGCGGGTGTTTCCGGTTCCGGCAAGTCCGGCTCGGCGTCGCGGCTGACCAGACGTTGCTGCTGGCGCTTCACTCGAAAACACTGGTGATGCGCCACCTGCATCAGCCATTTGGGAAGCGCACGCGGCTCGCGTAAATCCGGCAGCCGAGTCAACAACTCCATGCAGGTAGACTGAAATACGTCGGCCGCTTCGTGAGGTGGCAGGCCGTACTTGACGGGGATGGAGTAGATGAGCGCTTTGTACTTGTCAATCAGCAGGGACCAGGCTTCTTCGTTTCCCGCGAGACACTCTTTGACGAGTTGCCGGTCATCCCAGCCTTTCCGAGTTTTCTTTTCAGCCTTGGCTAGAACAGGGCTCATGGGCGGCCGTTACCTGACGCATTTCTGAAATACAGCTGTTCCGCATTCCACAGGACATACGGTTCAAGAACCGTGGGGTGGAAGTTACCAATAGAACTTTTTGCCCCAACCAGAATGTCCGGGCTGGCAAGAAAAACCATCGGCTGGTTGTCGGCAAGGATCTCCTGCGCGCGGTCAAACGACTTTTTCCTCTGCTCGTAGCTTGGCGCGGCAAGTTGTTGCTCCATCATCTTGTCGATTTCGCCTTCCCATGCCGTTGCGGGATGCGCTTGCGACGGGTTCCACAGGTGCGTTCCGCCGCTAGAGAGCCAGAAGTTGAGATCAGCCGTCGGGTCGGCGTCAAAGCTTACCAGCCCTAAAACGCAAGCCTCGTACTCTTTTGTTTGTGTGACGCGATCGATCAAGGACCGAAACTCCAACGGCACGACCTGCACCCGCATCCCGATTTGTTTCAGGTCGTCTTGAATCAGCGTGGCCATCTTTGTGCGGTCAGCACTGGAAGAACTGGTTAAAATGGAAAACTCCACGGGCTTCGCGTCCGAATCCACGAGCGCTGGTTCTCCGTTCGTCGCCGTGCTCCACCTGAAACCGGCTTCCTTCAGGAGCGACTGGGCCTTCTCCAGCGACCGCGCGGGGTGCGGGATCGCTGCATTCCCCCAGCGGCGATTTCCAGGTGTGACGGGTCCCCAGAGCGCAGCTCCGCGCCCCTGGTAAACCAGCCGCACAATCGCGTCACGGTCAATCGCCGCGGAAATGGCCTGACGGAATTTTATTTCGCGAAACCATTTCATTTTCCGCGCCAATTCCGGCAAAGTCTTTTCTCCAGGCTCATTCATATTGAAGAAAAGGAAATTGTATTCTAGTCCCGGCCCAGCATCGGACATGGTGTAGCTTTGCTGCTGGCGGCTCAGCACTGCGAAATTTTCGGCGCCGAGCCTGCTGATCACGTCCGTTTCGCCGGATTGAAAACGCAGCACTTGGGCGTCGGCATTGGGCACGAAAAGAAAAACCAGCTCGTCCAGATAGGGCAGCCGGTTTCCTTTCGCATCCTTTTTCCAGTAGTACGGATTGCGCTCCAGAACCAACTTCTGCCCGGCGACGTACTCCTTCAAGCGAAACGGGCCAAGTCCCGCCCACTGATTCGCAGGCGTCGAGAGAGTCCAGGTCTGCGCGAGTTTTCCATCGGCGAACGGTTTTTCGAGCAAATGGCGCGGCAAAATGGCTAGGCCGTCGAACAGCCTCTCTCCAGCACCGTAGGTTTTCGCCAACTGGAAGACAACCGTCTGCGCGTCCACTTTGCGCACGGCGATCGGCTTGCCGCCTACGATCAGTAGGTCATGCTGCGTGGCGTGCACGTTCTCGTCAAGATAGACACGAAATGTGAACAGGATATCGTCCGCATCGAAGGGCTGGCCGTCGGAGAACTGCAAACCTTTGCGCAGCGTCAGCGTGTACTGCAGCCCGTCCGCGGAAACTTTCCAGGATTTCGCCAGCGCCGGTTCCGTAAGTTGGGTTGCTCGATTGATGTGAATCAGGTCCGCTTGCATCGCGCCCAGAATCACTTCGCGCGAGGGTGCATCCGCGGCGGTCAGCGGGTTGAGCGTTTTCGGCTCCGCGCGCAAGGAAACCACTAGCCGCCCGCCCTGTTTCCCGACTTCCCCGGGAAGAGTGAGTAGTTCCTCTGAGGAACTCGCTTGTAGTGGAAATCCACGGGCGGGCCGCGAAAAGAGGGCCACGGTAGCAAGGAGCAAGCCGCAGCCAAGCCATTTGCCAAAGGTGGAGAGCCTCGCCATTCTCACCATCTGCCCCCGCCAATCGTATTCTCTATCTTCCCCGTGCTCGCGTCGTGCTGCAATGCACTCGCCAGACCCAAGTATCCTAGAAAGAACGGCACGATTGCCAATGCCGGCACGTACATCCACCAGTACGACACCAGGACGCTGTATTGCTGAAGACTTGCTAGCAGGCTGCCCCAACTCGGCACCGGCTCCGGCACGCCCAAGCCCAGAAAGGAAAGGGTCATCTCCGCGAGCACGAATTGCGGCACCAGGATCGCCGCCTGCGTCAGAATGACGCTCGAAGTTTCCGGCAAAATATGACGTCGCAGGAGATACCCATCGGTTGCCCCGAATCCTCGTGCCGCGCGGACAAAATCGCGCTCTTTTGCGGTGAGAACCACTCCGCGCACCAGCCTCGCCGGCCGGGCCCAACCCACCGCTCCGATAACCAGGATGACGAGGAAAAAGGCCTGCACCGGGCTGACCGAGAGCGGCAAGAAAGCTCGAAGCGCGAACAGTAAATACAACCAGGGCAGCGCGACAAACAGTTCTGCCACACGCATCAACACTCCGTCTCTCCAGCCGCCGTAGTAACCCGCTGTCGCTCCGATCATCACGCCGATGAACAGCGTCAGTCCAGCTCCCAGCAATCCCGCCAGCAGGGAGATTTGCCCGCCGTAAAGAATCCGCGAGAGCTGATCCCGGCCGTAAGCATCGCTGCCCAACAAATAGATTCGGCTCGCCCCCGCGCCGAACAGATGCAGGCGAGAGGGGACAATGCCGAACCAACGGTAGCGCGCACCGGTCTCAAAGAATCGCAGGGGAATAGGTTGCGTGGTATTCTCCTCGAACTGATCAAAAGAACCGCCGCGCAATTGCTCCCCGTAAAAAAATGGGCGGAAGTGAAAGTGCCCTTGGGTGTCCGCCAAATGCATTTTCATCGGCGGCAGATAGGGCCGCTGGCGGTCCTGCTCGGCGGGATCATAGGGCGCGAAAAACCCCGCGCTCGCGACGATTCCGTGAAGAACCGCGAGTACCAGAAGCCATCGCTTCCATCTGCGACGCCGGATCACTTTTCTGCCGTCTCGGTCCGGATTCTCGGATCGGCCCAGTACACCAGCACATCCGCCAGGAAGTTTCCCGCGACCAGAAATGCCGTCGAACAAAGCACGCCGCCGATCACCACGTACAGATCGCGGGCGAGGATGGACTCAAGGAGCAGCGGCCCAAGCCCCGGCCAGCTCATCACGACTTCTGCAAGGAGCGAGCCGCTCAAGAGTGCTCCCACGCTAAATCCAAAAAGCGAGATGAGAGGAATCGCGGCAGCCCGTAACGCGTACCTGTAAAGTAGTGTCCGGCGCGGAATGCCGTGGCTCGCCGCCGCTCGCAGGAAGGGTGCATCAAGCACCTCGGCCACAGCGGCGCGGACGTGTCGAACTAGAATCGGCAATGCGGAAAGGACAATCGCGAGCACCGGCAATTCCATATGCCGCACGAGATCACGGAATTTCTGTGCTGGCGAGAGGCTTTCAAATCCGACGGAGAGCATTCCGCCCGTGGGGAACCATCCGCTGCGAACCGCCAGAATAAGCAGTCCAAGCGCAAGCACGAGGTCGGGAATGACGAGAAGCGCGGCGGTCGCTCCGGAAAGAGCGCGATCCGGCAAGCGTCCTCGCGTTTCGGCGCTCCAGATTCCTAAAGGAAGGGCCAACGCCCAGGCGATCAGCGTGGCCGTCAACGTTAACAACAATGTGTTTCGAGCCCGCACCCACAAGAGCGGCGCAACGGGTGCATTGTACGCAAAAGAAAATCCCATTTCACCGTGCAGTAGCGAGCTCACCCATCTCCCATAACGCACGGGGAGCGGCCGGTCAAGCTGAAAGTGCGCTCGCAGCGCCGCGACCGTTTCCGGAGAAATCTGCGGATTCAGGCGCATTTCGTCAAAATAATTGCCCGGAGCAAGCGCTGAAAAAAGAAATGTAAGAATGGACACGCCGATCAGGAGAAATGCGGCCTGCATCGTCCGGCGAAAGAAGAAGCGCATTACCGGGCCCCTGGCGGGAGTGCCGCGGCGCCTAGTTTCGGAGTGGCGGCGATGAAGCGTCGCGTGATCTCTTGATCCGGCGCCCGCAGGACATGGTCCGCTATCCCAAGTTCGACGATCCTTCCTTGCTCCATCACCGCGATTTCGTCGGCCAGATGTCCGGCCATTGCGAAATCGTGCGTGATGAAGAGATACGTCAGACCAAGCGACGACTGCAATTCCAGGAGTAGATTGGCGATCTGTGCTTGGACGGAGCAGTCCAGCGCGGAGAGCGCTTCATCCAAAATTAGCAGTTTTGGCTCCAGCGCCAGGGCTCGCGCGATGGCCAGTCTCTGCCTTTGCCCGCCGCTGAACTCATCGGGCTTCTGTAATGCCTTTGCCTGCGGGATGCCTACTTGCGCAAGAAGGCCTAGCGTCCGGTCTTCTCTCTCCAGCTTGTTCAAGCGGCCTTGCACTAGCAGCGGCTCGCTCGCAATTTCTAAGGCTGAAAATCTTGGATTCAGCGATCGTCCCGGATCTTGAAAGACCAGCTGAATCTGCGGACGCACCTTGCATAGTTGCTTCTCATCGAGAGCGGCGATTTCGTTTCCGTCAAACACGATTCTTCCAGAGGTCGGTCGCTCCAGGCAGGCGATGCAGAACGCCAACGTGCTTTTCCCGGAACCCGATTCCCCCACGAGAGCCAGCGTCGACCCTCGGCCAATGGAAAAAGAAACGCCTTTTAAAGCCGTTACTTCTTTCCTGGTCCCAAGTACATGCGTGCGCTCGTAGCGCTTTTCGAGCTTTTCGACGTTCAGGAGTCGTTCCATACTCTCGCGCCTCAAAGCGAATCAGCCGCCGTGCTTAAAGCATGCAACGGCATGCGCTTCGCTTACCGTTACCGCTGCCGGCTCGCGCTGCGTGCACAGATCCATCCGGTCCGGACATCTGGATTCGAATCGGCAGCCATTGGCAAGCGCTGCCAGGTTCGGCGCCTCTCCCGAGATCACCGGCAGCGGTGACTTGCGGCCCTTCGCAGGTTCATCAAGCCCCCTCGGCACGCTTTGCAGCAGCGCTAGCGTATACGGGTGTTGCGGTGTTGTAAGGACTTGTTCTGTTGGGCCGATTTCCGCGACTTTGCCTGCATACAAGACCAAAACGCGGTCCGCCAGGCCCGCCAACAACGCTGGGTTGTGCGTGATTAGAACCAGGGACAGATTGAATTTTTCCCGTAGCGTTTGAAAAAGCCCAAGGATTTCCCGCTGCGTCGTGGGATCCAGGGAAGCCGTGGGCTCATCCGCGACAATCAGAGATGGGCCGCAAGCGATTGCTTGGGCGATCAGCACGCGCTGCTGCTGACCACCACTCAGCTGATGGGGATAGGCGTCGGCGATGCGCGCCGCATCCGTGGGAAAAACCTCCCCAAGCAATTGCAGCGTCTTTTGACGCAAGGCTTGTCGGCTCGCCGGTTCATGCGCCGCCAGGACGTCACTGACTTGTTCAGCAATTCGAATCGTGGGATGCAGAGCAAGCGACGGCTCTTGAAAAATCAGCGCAATACGCGCGCCACGAACGCGTTCGAGTGCTCGAGTTTCTGCGCGAAGAAGGTCTTGCCCTTCGAACAGAGCCACACCCTTTTGGATTCTTCCGTTTCCCGGAAGGAGCCGTAGCAGCGCCACCGCGAGTGTGCTCTTGCCCGAACCGGATTCGCCGAGCACGCCGAGAATCTCTCCCGGCCGCACGTCAAAACTTACCCCTTCAAGAGCCGGGGACTTTTTCCCATCTCGGGAAACGTACGCGACGTAAAGGTCCTGGACCTGCAGAAGCGGTGTCATACGAGAGCGGGCATCAGATCTATCTCTGTCCCGCCACCCATGTTCGACCAAGAGTACCGGGCGAACAAGGGCTGATAAACCCACAAGCGTTCGAATGGTAATGAGACCTGGAAGTTCGCTGGTCGGCCTAGCCGATTGGCCCGGCCCAAGGCGGAGATCTCCTGTGATACTGGGCCAGGGCCGGGCAACTCCTGGCACATCGCCGCTGGTGAACGATCTACCGGTTCGCGTGCACCGTCGCAGCCCGGTTTTCTGCCACGTCCGTCCGAGGCGTCATCGAGAGCACCAGGTACTCTCTTTCTTTGCCATCGGCCTCTGGAACCCGCAACAGCATCTTGTCTTTGTGAATTCGAAACTCCGCGGTCTCGCCAATCGGAAGGAGCGAAGGGTGCTTGTCATCTTTCGGGCGGATCCGGTAGGTAATTCTCTGCGACCGCAGCACATAGTCTTGACACAGCGTTTCCTGCGTTTTCTTGTGCTGTCCGTCGGTGCCAAAAATCTCGCCAGCCAGCGTCTTGCCGTCCTTTTCTGCGTATCCGCAAGAAGTAGAATCCATCTGCACCAGTTCGCCCTTTTCGTACGCCGGCTTGTCCTTCGCCTGCAGGCACAAAGGTGCAAGCAGCAGTACCGCCATGAAAATTGTCTTTCTCATAGCATCTCCTTAGGGCGCATTCACTCAAACCCGCCAGATCGCCAGCAGGCCCGCGCCTACGGCCTTCGCTCAATAAGGGCTGCATCGCCCCCGGAAAATATAGGGCCCCTGATAAGAAGTTAAGGAAGAGCGGGAGTGAGCGGGAGGCCACGAACACCGCACCAACTACTTGGATAAGCTCAACGCAAACGCCAAGCGGACGCCGAAACAGCACACGGAACTGATGGAGAATTGCGGACAGCGGTGCTTGCCGCAGCTGCTGCCGCGCAATTGAAGCACGAGAGTAGCAAAGCGCGCGCCGACGGCTTGCAAAACTTAGGTTTGTCACATCAAAACAACGGGCGCCTCCAGCCAACAGAGCTAGGGGCGTTGAGGGGAGCATTTACTCGCGACCGGTGCGGATACAGGAAATCGCTGCCCCTGGGCCAACGTCTGGGCAGCCATGTCTAAGGCAGGAGTTTCGGGTGAAATTCTCAGCCTGAGGCCTGCTTCGATGCCAACGACAGGTTGGGCCGATCCTTGGGGCCAAGTCAAAACCGCAAAGTGGGCCGATCCCAGAGTAGCGAAATCACACCTCTAAGGTATCTACCTCGCTCGATTCCAGTGGTTCACCTGCTACGTGGACGCGAAAGATTGTTCTCTTTTGAATAGGCCACCCTAAGGCCAAAAGGAAAAACCATGAAAAGGCAAAAGGCTTTCTCTCTCCTTCAACTGCTAATCGCAGTGGTAATCACTTTGTTCATCGCCGGGATCGTAGTTCCGAATCTCCTCCGGTCTGATTTGGCAACGAAAGAGGCCTTGGCTGTGGGTTCTCTTCATACCATCGATATCGCTGGGGTTGTGCTCTCGTACACGAACCAAAACATCGAATTTGCCGTCTTGGGCGGGTTAGTCGGCGCGATTGCCGCATTTGCTGTCCCTTTTCGCGGCACTACGCCCAAGAACAAACGTTTGCGCGAACAATCACTACCGGTTATGCCGACGTCGGCATAACGTATAATGCCGCCTTCCTAATTATGCCGAATGGAGTCGCCTGGCCAACCGCGGGTTCCTCTCGATGACCGCAGAGGAGATGCAGCAGCTTATCGAGCGTGCGGATCAGGACAAGTTGGGCAAGGCGCGACCATGCCTTGCAGACGCAGAAGAGGGTGTGCCATGGAACAAGAGTGGGGGCGGTTCGCGATGGCCTCTGCGCCATCTTTGGCAGTGAGCCCGATTTGGGGTTTCTGGATGAAGTTATCTGAGCTGCCGTACACGCAGATGGCGAGGCCGTTCCTTGGATGGCCAGTTCAGCTTGTTTGGCGAAGGAGCGATTGGGATCGGCGGACGTTTAGATGGCGGACCGCCGCGGATGAAGTACCGCGTGCAAGGAATTCGGCGAACTGCACGGGAGCCACAGCCGGACTGAAATAGAAGCCTTGTCCCTCGTCACAGCGATGGGCCTGCAGGAACTTGAGCTGGTCCTCTGTTTCCACACCCTCCGCAATGACGCAATGCTTTAGGCTCTTGCCCATGGTGATTACGGCGCTCACGATTGCGGCATCTTTTGTTTCCGGGCGGCCGATGTCGTGAACAAACGACCGGTCGAGTTTCAGGACGTCAATCGGAAACCGCCTCAGATAGCTTAAACTGGAATAGCCGGTGCCGAAGTCATCAACCGCAAGCCGCACTCCAATGGACTTGAGCGCCCGAAGCACGGACGCGGTGGATTCGGGATGATGCATGAGGACGGTTTCGGTCAGTTCGAGTTCGAGAAAGTGCGGCTCCAAGCCAGTCTCCAGCAGGATAGCGCGAATGCCTTCGAAAAAATGCTTGCTCCGGAACTCTACCGTGGAGATGTTGACCGCCACAGGCACCGGCCCCAGCCCGGCATCCAGCCAAGCTCGGGCTTGCCTGCATGCTTCGTGTAGGATCCACTGGCCGATCGGCAGAATGAGGCCACTGTCTTCCGCGATAGGCACAAACTGCTCAGGAGGGATGAGTCCTCGATCTGGATGCAGCCAGCGTATCAGCGCTTCGGCGCCGGTAATCGCACCGGTCTCAAGATTGACCTTCGGCTGATAATGTAACACAAACTCCTGTCGCCTCAGGGCGTGCCGCAGGCTGCCTTCGAGGGCTTGCCGCTCGACAGCCCGAACGTTCATGTCCTTCTCAAAGAACTGGTAATTGTTGCGCCCATTTTCCTTGGCGTGGTACATCGCGGTATCCGCATTCTTGATCAGCGTCTCCGCATCCTGACCGTCATGAGGAAAGGTGCTGACGCCAATACTCACGGTGACATCGAGGTCGTGCTCGGCAACGTTATGTGGCGCCGCTAGCGCCGTGAGCACTTTGTTCGCCGTGATGGCTGCGTCTTCTACCTGATCGAGTGCCGAAAGCACGATCACAAATTCGTCTCCACCCAGGCGGCTGACCGTGTCCGAGCTGCGGACACACGCCAGCAGCCGATGCACGACTGACTGGAGCAGGACGTCTCCCATCGCGTGTCCGAAGGAGTCATTGATGTGTTTGAACCGATCGAGGTCTACGAACAGCACGGCGAGGCCGGTGCCGTCGCGCCGGGCCGACGCAATCGCTTGGGTCAGCCGGTCGTTGAGGAGCGTTCGGTTCGGCAAGTCGGTGAGCACGTCGTACTGCGCCAGATGAGAAAGCTGGAGGGACATCGCCCGTTCCACACTCACGTCGCGGAACACGATCACTGCACCGGTAATCTGCCCTCCTCGATCGTGGATCGGGGCCGCGGAATCGGCGATGGGTGATTCGAACCCGTCACGCCGGATGAGAATGCAGTTCGATGGCAGGTTGACAGTTTTGCCCTGCTGGACGGCCAGCCCCACAGGATTCTGAGCGGCTTCCCGGGTCTCGCTGTCGATGATGTTGAACACTTCGGCGAGAGGCCTCCCGGCTGCCTCCGAGCAGGACCATCCCGTCATGCGCTCGGCGACCAGGTTGAGATAGGTGACCTTGCCCGACAGATCCGTGCTGAGGACAGCGTCACCAATCGAGTTGAGCGTGACCTGGGCGCGTTCCTTTTCTGCGAACAGCGCCTCTTCGAGCGCTTTGCGATCCGTGACGTCACGAATGACCTCGCTGAAGCCGCCAACAGAGCCATTTTCGTCGCGAATCGTGGTGAGCACATCGTTTCCAAAAAACCGGCTGCCGTCTTTCCGCACAAACCAGGTACTACTCTCGCTGCGTCCGGTCTCAATCGCTTCCCGCCGCCGGTTCGCGAGGAAGCTGCGTTCCTGATCCTCAGCCGGAAACAGAATGGCCATATCCTCGCCGAGTATTTCCGTCTGGTCAAAAAGGAAGAGCTGCGCAGCTCCCCCATTCCAACTATCAATTCGGCCGCCTTTATCCAACGACAAAATCGCGTAGTCTTGCACGCTGTCAATCGTGATCTTGAGGCGCTCGTCCGCTGTGTGTAGCTGTTTCTCCGCCTGCCGCCGGAGTTGTGTCTCCGCTTCCCGAAGCCGCTCAGCTTGCAGCCGGTTCTCGTTGGTTTTGCGAGACAACTCGACGAACACGCCGACCTTGGCCTTGAGTATCTCCGGCCGAACGGGCGTCAGAATATAGTCCACCGCGTGCAGGGAGTAGCCCTTGAACATGTGGGCGTCGTCGACGTGCGCTGTCAGGAAAATGATGGGGGTGTCGGCCGATGCCTCTCGCTGGCGGATCAGCTCGGCGGTTTCGAAACCGTCCATTCCCGGCATGTTCACGTCGAGAAGAATCACGGCAAAGTTCTCGTTCAGCAGATAGCGCAGGGCCTGCTTGCCGGATTGGGCGCAGAAAACCGTGACTCCAGGCAGGTCGAGTACGGCACTGAGGGCCACGAGATTCTGCTCTTTGTCGTCCACGAGCAGAACCTTCACGTCACTGGGAGCGGCCAGCATCGCTGTCGACGGCGCTTCGGCGATTCTTGCGCTCGGATCAGATTGAGAGCCAGGCATCAAAGGCAACCTTTCAGGGTCCATCTCCGTCTGCGGAATCTCAACGGCGCAGCCATGCGCGACAGCTCGAAACCATCTGGAGCGGGTCCACTGGCTTTGACAAATAATCCCAGGCGCCGGCCTCAATGCACCTCTCGCGATCGCCTTTCATCGCTTTGGCCGTAACGGCCACGATGGGCAGCGACTTAAGACGCGGAATACGCCGGATGGCCCGCATGGTGTCGAACCCGTCCATATCCGGCATCATGATATCCATCAACACCATCTCGATGTTCGCGTTCAAGTTCAGTTGCTCGATGGCTTGCTGCCCGCACTCGGCGGATAGCACGTTCATGCCGTGCTGCTCGAGCACGCTGGTCATCGCGAAGATGTTGCGAATATCGTCATCCACGATGAGCACAGTCCTCCCATGCAGGACGTCGTCGTTCTCATAAAGGGTGCGAAGAATCTGTTGCTGGGCGGGGGTCAACTGGGCAAAAGGCCAGTGCAGGTAGAGAGCTACCTCATCCATCAGCCGCTCGGCCGACATCACGCGTTTGATCATGAGAGTTTGCGCCGCTTTTGTGAGCTGCCCTTCCACGTCGGCGTCGAGGGGTTCCTTCGCGTAGATGATTATCGGCAGGTCCTGCGAGACAAGTTGCTCGGCGAGCGTCGAAAGAAGTAGGGTGAGGGCCATCGTCCGGATGGGCGGTCGAACGACCACGCAACCGGCCGATCCGGAAGTCATTTCGGTCATGGCTTCGGTTGTCGGGGGAATGATGCGGATGTCAACGTTTTGTTCACACAGCGCGCCGGAAATCTCCGTCGACGCTGCATCGTCTTCGGTCACCACGACGAGTTGCTGTCGCGTTCGCGCAAGCACACGCTTGATCTGAGAAAACACCGCTTCGAGCGCCTCTCGCGTCTTAACCGGCTTGGAGAGTACGGCCATAGCGCCCATCGCCAGCGCGCGCCGCCGGTCCTCGTCAGTGGAAATGACATATACGGGAATGTGCCGGAGCTCGACCTCGGCTTTGAGCCGCCCCAACACTCGCCAGCCTTCCATGTCCGGCAACCGGATGTCGAGCGTGATCGCATCGGGCTTGCGCTCGCGCGCCAGCGTCAGGCCAGAGGCGCCAAATGCGGTCACCAGGGTGCGAAAGCCTTGCTCGCGTCCCATGTCCCGCATGATTTGCGAGAATGTCATGTCGTTTTCGATGATCAGCATCGCGGGCGCACCCGTAGCGAATGACTCCACCCCGGCCGTCGCGGTCTCCATCGCCGCCTCTGGGATGTTGGCGCAGGCGAGCTGCGTCTCCAGATTCGGCGAGAACACATCGCGATGCGGCAACACGGCCTCAGGCGCGACGGCCCCACTGCTGGCGTTGAGTGGCGTGAAGCTTTGCGGCAGGTACAGGGTAAAGGTACTTCCCTGGTTGACCTGACTCGTCAGCACGAGCTCTCCGCCGAGCAAGCGCGACAACTCACGACTAATCGCCAGGCCCAGGCCCGTCCCGCCGTACTTCCGACTGGTGCTGCCATCGGCCTGCTGGAACGCCTCGAAGATGATCTTTTGTTTCTCGAGTGGGATACCGATCCCGGTGTCAGACACCGAAATCGCGATGACCGAGGGCATCCCATTGAGCGTTTCGTGATCGCGACTCCAGCCGCTCGCCGCCGGTGCGATGCGCAGCGACACTCGCCCAGTCTCTGTAAACTTGAACGCGTTTGACAGTAGGTTCTTCAGCACTTGCTGCAGGCGTTTGGAATCGGTGTGAACAATTCCCGGCAGATTCTCGGCAAGGTTGACGCCGAACTCGAGCTTCTTGGCTTCAGCGACGTGGCGGAACGTCCGGTCGACGTACTCCACAAGTTCGTGCAGTTGGAGTTCCTCAATATCGACGGCCACCGTCCCGGATTCGATCTTTGAGAGATCGAGGATGTCGTTGATCAGACCGAGCAAATCATTGCCCGATGCATGGATGGTCTTGGCGAACTGCACCTGCTTGTCGGTGAGGTTGGCGCCCTGGTTCCGCGACAACTGATCAGAAAGGATGAGCAGGCTGTTTAACGGCGTTCGGAGCTCGTGCGACATGTTGGCGAGGAACTCGGACTTGAACTTCGACGTGAGCGCCAACTGCTTGGCCTTTTCCTCGAGGTCCTGGCGCGCCTGCTCGACCTCCCGATTCTTCCGTTCCACCTCGACGTTCTGGTCAGCCAGCAATTTCGCCTTCTCCCCGAGCTGCTGATTGGTTTGCCGCAATTCTTCCTGTTGGGCTTGAAGCTCTGCTGCGAGCGATTGAGACTGCTTGAGCAGGTCTTCTGTCCGCGTGTTGGCTTCGATGGTGTTCAAAACGATGCCGATACTCTCCATGAGCTGGTCGAGGAACGCCAGGTGGGTTGGGCTGAACCGCTCGAAGGACGCGAGTTCGAGGACCGCCTTCACAGTGCCCTCGAACAGCACGGGTAAGACGACAAGGGTCGCCGGGGTGCCGTTGCCGAGGCCAGAGGAAATGCGAATGTAATCCGGCGGGACACTCGACAGCAGGATCTGCCGCTTCTCGATCGCGCATTGGCCAATCAATCCGTCTCCAAGCCCCAATGTCGGGCCCACTGCGTCGTGCGCGGTGTGGCCGTAGCTGGCCAGCAGTTTCAGCTTTGGCTTCTCCTCGGAGTGGTCGAGGGTGTAGAGCACGCCCTGTTGGGCCGCGACGACAGGGGCCAGTTCCGAGAGGGTCATTTTGCCGACCGTGAGGAGGTCGCGTTCACCCTGTAACATGCGGCTGAATTTCGCGAGGTTGGTCTTCAACCAATCCTGCTCGCTGTTCTTGAGAGTGGTGTCCTTCAGGTTGCGGATCATCTCGTTGATGTTGTCCTTCAGGGCCGCCACTTCCCCGAGGGCTTCAACGGTGATCGAACGCGTCAAGTCACCCTTGGTAACCGCCGTCGCCACTTCGGCGATGGCCCGGACCTGCGTCGTCAGGTTTTGCGCCAGCTGATTCACGTTGTCCGTCAGGGCCTTCCAGGTCCCGGCGGCGCCCGGCACGCTGGCCTGGCCTCCGAGCTTGCCTTCAACACCGACTTCTCGTGCCACCGTCGTCACCTGGTCAGCGAAGGTGGCCAGGGTATCGATCATGCTGTTGATCGTGTCGGACAACTCGGCGATCTCGCCCTTCGCTTCCACCGTCAATTTGCGGTTGAGGGTGCCGCCGGCAACTGCGGTGACGACGCGCGCAATGCCGCGGACCTGACTGGTGAGATTGCTGGCCATGAAGTTGACGTTGTCCGTCAAGTCCTTCCAGACCCCCGACACGCCCTGCACATCCGCCTGTCCGCCGAGGTTCCCTTCGGTGCCAACCTCGCGAGCCACGCGCGTGACTTCGGCGGCGAACGAACTCAACTGGTCGACCATCGTGTTGATGGTGTCCTTCAGCTCCAGGATTTCGCCCTTCACGTCCACGGTGATCTTCTTCGAAAGGTCACCATTGGCCACGGCCGTGGTGACCGCCGCGATGTTCCGGACCTGCGCGGTGAGGTTGCCGGCCATCGAATTCACGCTGTCGGTCAGATCTTTCCACGTGCCCGCCACTCCCCGCACGTCAGCCTGGCCGCCCAGCTTTCCTTCGGTGCCAACCTCGCGAGCCACGCGCGTGACTTCCGAGGCAAAGGACCGCAGTTGGTCGACCATCGTGTTGATGGTGTCCTTCAGCTCCAGGATTTCGCCCTTCACGTCCACGGTGATCTTCTTCGAAAGGTCGCCATTGGCCACGGCCGTGGTGACCGCCGCGATGTTCCGGACTGTGGTCGTGAGTTTGCCGGCCATCGAATTCACACTGTCGGTCAGATCCTTCCACGTACCCGCCACTCCCCGTACGTTCGCCTGGCCGCCCAGCTTTCCTTCGGTGCCAACCTCGCGAGCCACGCGTGTCACCTCCGCGGCGAACGAACTCAGCTGGTCCACCATGGTGTTGACGGTGTTCTTCAACTCCAGAATCTCGCCCTTGACGTCGACGGTGATCTGCTTGGACAGATCTCCATTGGCCACGGCTTTGGTGACTTCGGCGATGTTCCGGACTTGGGCGGTGAGGTTGCCAGCCATAAAGTTCACGCTGTCGGTCAAGTCCTTCCAGGTACCCGCCACGTCGCGAACCTCGGCCTGTCCGCCGAGTTTCCCCTCGGTGCCAACCTCACGGGCGACACGCGTGACTTCCGACGCGAAGGAGCGCAGTTGGTCCACCATCGTGTTAATCGTTTTCTTGAGCTCCGAGATCTCGCCGCGCGCGTCGACGGTGATCTTTTTCGACAGGTCTCCTGTGGCAACGGCAGTGGTCACCTCGGCGATGTTGCGGACCTGCGCGGTGAGGTTGCCGGCCATCGAGTTCACGCTGTCCGTAAGGTCCTTCCACGTTCCTGCGACGCCTTTTACGTCGGCCTGGCCGCCGAGTATGCCTTCGGTACCGACTTCGCGAGCAACGCGGGTGACCTCGGCACCAAATGAACTCAGTTGATCCACCATCGTGTTTACGGTGTTCTTGAGCTCCAGGATTTCCCCGCGCACATCGACGGTGATCTTCTTCGACAGGTCGCCATTGGCCACGGCGGTGGTGACCGCCGCGATGTTCCGGACCTGCGCGGTGAGGTTGCCGGCCATCGAGTTCACGCTGTCCGTAAGGTCCTTCCACGTTCCTGCGACGCCTTTTACGTCGGCTTGGCCGCCCAAGCGACCCTCGGTCCCGACCTCGCGAGCGACACGCGTCACCTCGGCCGCAAAGGAGCTCAACTGATCGACCATCGTATTGATGGTGTTCTTCAGCTCCAGGATCTCGCCGCGCACGTCGACGGTGATCTTCTTCGAGAGATCCCCCTTCGCCACGGCCGTCGTCACTTCCGCGATATTCCGGACCTGGGCCGTCAGGTTGCTGCCCATCACGTTGACGCTGTCGGTCAGGTCTTTCCAAGTCCCGGCTACTCCCCGAACGTCCGCCTGTCCCCCGAGTCGCCCTTCGGTGCCGACCTCGCGGACAACACGTGTCACCTCCGCCGCGAAGGAGCTCAACTGATCGACCATCGTATTGATGGTGTTCTTCAGCTCCAGGATCTCGCCCTTGACATCGACGGTGATCTGCTTCGACAGGTCGCCATTGGCCACGGCTTTGGTGACCTCGGCGATGTTCCGCACCTGGGCGGTGAGGTTGCCCGCCATGAAATTCACGCTATCGGTCAGGTCCTTCCACGTGCCGGCCACCCCTTGAACGTCCGCTTGTCCTCCCAGCTTCCCTTCGGTGCCAACCTCACGGGCAACGCGCGTGACTTCCGAGGCGAAGGACCGCAGTTGGTCCACCATCGTGTTGATGGTGTCCTTCAGCTCCAGGATCTCGCCGCGCACGTCGACGGTGATTTTCTTCGAGAGGTCGCCCTTGGCCACGGCCGTCGTGACGTCGGCGATGTTCCGCACCTGGGCGGTGAGGTTGCCGGCCATCGAGTTCACGCTGTCGGTCAAATCTTTCCAGGTGCCCGCCACGCCTTTCACATCGGCCTGGCCGCCCAGCTTTCCTTCGGTGCCAACCTCACGGGCGACACGCGTGACTTCCGAGGCGAAGGACCGCAGTTGGTCCACCATTGTATTTATGGTGGCCTTCAGCTCGAGGAACTCGCCCTTGACGTCGACGGTAATTTTCTTAGTCAGGTCGCCGGTGGCGACCGCGGTCGTCACTTCAGCGATGTTGCGGACCTGGCCGGTCAGATTGCCCGCCATCAGATTGACGCTGTCGGTGAGATCCTTCCACGTTCCCGCAACGCCTTTGACGAGCGCCTGTCCTCCCAGCTTCCCTTCGGTACCGACCTCACGAGCCACGCGCGTGACTTCCGACGCGAACGAACCCAGTTGGTCGACCATGGTATTGACTGTGGTGGCCGTCTCGAGAAACTCGCCCTGCAAGGGCCGCCCGTCGACGGCAAGCGTCATCATTTGCGAGAGGTCGCCGTTCGCTACCGCGCCGATGACGCGCGCCGTTTCAAACGTGGGGTTGACGAGATCCGAGATCAAGTCGTTGACGCAGTCGACCGACTCGAGCCAGGCCCCGCGCACGTCGCCGAGGTCCACTCGCTGCGAGAGCTTGCCCTCCTTCCCCACGACCGAGCGAATGCGTTTCAGTTCGTCCGCCATCCGCTGGTTGAGTTCACTAACGTCATTAAAGCAGTCCGCGATCTTTCCATCGATGCCGGTCAGGTGGGAAGGCATTCGCACGGAAAAATCACCTTTCTTCAGTGCGAGAAGACCGTCCAGCAACTGCTTCGCAACCGCGGGAACCAACTCGTCGGTATACATCGGGGCCTCCACTTGGCCGCGTAGGTACAGATTTTCAATATACCGTCCCAAACGTTCGTGATGAATTTTGGGTGAGGCCGTGTGTCTAATTCTCAAATCAGGTATTCACTGCAGACCGACGGTCCCAATCAAATACTCAACTTTGAGAACGACTTTTAGGACGACGATGAGGGCAATGGACGCGATGATCCCAATCACAGGTAGTACGTTGCCATGACGTTTGAACAGGGGAAAGTGTGCAGTGATCGCAGCGAACTTGCGTAGCACCTCCCGCGGCCGGGCGCATCCTGTTGCATCAGCATAGGCCTAGAGCGGATTGCATAATATGAGGCAGGGAACAGGTAAAACGATGATGGTCCGCGTTTTAGGGCTCGGATCGCGTATGCCAGCATCGTCGATCACAGTGAGGGAGGCAACGAATGTTCCGGGCGTCGTGTAAGTCACATTACCGGGTGTAGCAACATCGCTGAACTCTGGCTCTCCACCGGGGAATGACCAGGAATATGCGGTGATTGTTCCATCGGGGTCCGTACCCGATCCAGAGAAAAATACCGCCTGTCCGGCCAGGATGTTGATATTGCCCGAGGGACTGTCAATCGATCCTGTGGGCGGTGGGTCTGAAGCGGGAATTGCCTCAAGCGCCTGGACCAAATCCAACCTGCCGTGGCCCATATCGGGGCCTAGGGGCACTGCATGAGCCACAGTGCGGGCGGCATGAGACTCATTGGTATTCGCCTGCTTGTTTAGTAGCAGCGCGGATGCCCCTGAAACAAACGGTGCGCTGAACGAAGTTCCCCATCCTGCGGCGTATGTGCCAAAGGGATAGGTTGTAATGATGGCTTCGCCAGGAGCAGCGACCCACACAAGGGCATTGCCATAGTTGGAAAACGAAGAGCGCGTATCTTGGTCGCTCGTGGAGGCGACACCCATCACATAGTTTCGCCACTCGGCTGGGTAAACCTGGAGTGGCGGAGCTGATTGGCCCTCGTTCCCGGCGGAGGCCGCGCAAATGACGTTATTCTGGTTGGCGTAGTTCAGAGCCTTCTTCAGTTCACGCGAGTTCGTCTGGGTATCAAAGCTCATGTTGATTACGCTGACGTTGTTCTGCACAGCGTAATAGACGGCCCGCACAATGTCGGAGAGAAAACCCGTACCGTCCGATTTGAAGGCTTTCAAGGGCAAGAGTTGCGCCGTCGGCGCAACCAGGTGGATCACGCCCATCACCATCGTCCCATGTCCGAATGCGGCGTATTTCACATTCCCGTCAAGAATCGCTACCGAAGACTGATCCAAAATCGCTACACTTGATTGATTCACTCGTGCCGGCGAGGGGCAAGTCGCGGAGCTGCAATTGGGAGGCGGATATGCGGGAAAATCCGAGGTGGTCAAGTCATTTAGTTCGGAAGCGCCCGCCTGATTCCGTGTGAAGTCGTAGCCTGGCAATAGAACACTTTGTAGCGCGGGATGATTGGGATCCACCCCGGTGTCGATGTCCGCAACAATTCCGACGCCGGTGATTCCAAACCGGCTTTGCGCATCCGAGACGCGGACAATTTGTGCGGCGCGTTGGTTCGCATAGCTATTCCACACGGTTCCGCCGGAACCGGGGTAAGGCACTGAAGTTCTGTCCGACATCAGGTCTGTAGGCAATGTTGAGGGCGGCACATTCAGTGCACCAACCGGAAGTAAGTTGAGCAACTGGTCCACTTCGGCATGCACAATTCCCAGCGGGTTGCCCGGGAGATCTAACAAACCGTCTTCGTCAAGCGAACTGGTGATCAGGAACAGTTGCCCCAAAGGATCGCCAAGCCCCCGCACCACGGTGCAGATGGCGGGCAATAGGGGAGAGTTGCACACCGTTTGAAGTGTCTGGAGATCGAGTGTCGAGCGGACGATAAACCGGTTGTCGGCAGAGGCTTCGGCGGGCCAGAGTCCACTGAGAAACAGGAGCACGCAGAGCGCTCTGAATTTCATAGCTTACCCTTCTTACCTTTTTTCTTCCCCTTGGGATGCACGTCTTTCTGGGCCTTGGAGTGTCCAGGTGTCTCAGGGATTTGCGATTCCTCTGTGGTCGCACCCATGACGCTCTTCGAATCGGGCAAGCCGATCGATACCCAGTAGTTTTCCCTAGACCCTATCTCCACCGAGACGCCCGGCTCAAAATTGAATTCGAAGCGAAACTCGCCCCACTCGTTCGTCCGAGCTATGTCCATCAACCCCGTAAGGCCTTGAAGCACTACGGGAATGCTGCTCAGCTGGGGCTCTGGCTTGGCGGCATCCATGACCTGACCCACCAGCATGATGCGCTGCGAATCTCTCTGCGCTTCGAGGGAAAGATCGGCAGCTAGACTGTCAGATTCATAAAGGAGTCGGCGAACTGTGGGGCGCGAGGATCGGACACCGGCGAGCGATGGTTGGAGAAAACTGTCAAAGACCAGCGGCGCGCTACGGGTGACCTGTTGGGTCGTGGTCATCCGGCGGAGCAGGGAATCCAGGCTTGGCCACAGCTCTTGCAAAAGGGCTTCTCGGGGAACCCTCGGAAATAAATAGGCATCCAGCACTTGGAGAAGTTCTGGGTCGCTCTCTTCACCCATGAGAACGATGGCGCGACCTCGCAGATGAGGAGCCATCTTGTGGAAGGCAGCCACGATCCGAGCGGGTGGAGAATTTGCCTGCTGCGGATCAAGGATCGCAGCATCCGGCGTTTCCTGCTGAAGCAGCGCGAACGCCTCTTTGAGGGTCGAAGCGACAAGGCACTGATACCCCATACTCCCGAGCAAAACGCGCACGTTGTCGCGCACCAGCGCATTTGCGCCAAGCATCAAAACTTTGGGCTGGATTTGGGCGCTTTCCACAGG
>Ga0210399_10000282_pt1 | contig 41491 bp, 39 predicted proteins | sample IncBWC14MmetaG_FD_150865 | JGI IMG/M metagenome (GOLD analysis project Ga0210399, IMG submission 150865) | Forest soil microbial communities from Barre Woods Harvard Forest LTER site, Petersham, Massachusetts, United States - Inc-BW-C-14-M | ecosystem: Environmental > Terrestrial > Soil >... | reverse complement strand
GGGGGGGCGAGCACCGCCCCCGCCTCCGCCACCCCTCCCCCCGCCATGGCCGCCCCCGTACCCGCCACCGCCTCGGTGACCACCCCAGGAGCCGCCCCCCCCGGAGCCGGAGCCTCCGGCCTGCCGCCCCGCCATGGCCTCGTTCACCTTCTTTCGGGCGTCCTCGCTCTGCTCCGGGTTGAGGCGCCAGCGCCCGGAAAGGCTCGCATGTTCGGCCGCCCCGGGAGAGGGCGGAGGGCCTTGCGTGGGTCCCGCTGCTGCCGCCGCCAGCGTCACCGTCAGTATGAGTAGCCGGTCCATAGTCTTGCCTCCCCAATGCGTTCCATCGTCCGTCGACGCTCCAGTAGACGCGCGGCGAGGGGCGCCAGTCATTAAGGCACAGCAAAATAGGTGTTAAGTGCGTAAAGTCCTCGAAGCGGTTGAGCGACAAGTCTCGGAGAGAGCTCAGGTTCCCAGGCGAGAGCCCTGGACAGGCTGAATGAGTCTCTTTACCCGCTCTTAACCTATCGGGCGGGGGGCACAGGCATCATATTGCGATGAGAACACGAGTCGGGAAGAGTAACGCTCACCGGTCGCTTCGTCTCTTCGGCGTCGGGCTGGTCGTGCTCACCGGTGCTTGCGGGACCGCGGGCCTACCCACGAGCGCCACGAGCACCCAAACCTTCACGGGAGTCTTGTCCGCCTCCGGCGGCTTCGCCCAGTCCGTGACCGTCGCCGGGAGCGGTGAATTCGATCTCACCCTCACTAGCCTCTCGCCCCAGGCCACGATTACGGTGGGGCTGGGTATCGGACAACCGGCGAATGGAACCTGCGGCCTCCTGACCAGCATCGAGAACGCGAAAGTGGGCTCCCTGGTGTCCCTGAGCGTGGTGGCCGGATCGTACTGCGTAGTGATCTACGACATCGGGAACATACAGGGCTCGGACAACTTCACTCTCACCGTGGTCCACCCTTGAAGGGATTGCCTCGCCGGGCCGACGGGGGAGGTGGGACATCGCCCGGAGTCGGCTCGGAGCAATTGCAAGCGCGGAAACCCTGCTGTTAAGAAAGTAAAAGTCCTCCCCGGGGATGGGCTTCCCCAAGGGGAGTGCTAGACTCGCTACCAGGTCTTGACGCTGCGATCTCTATTGCGCTTGCCCTCCTCCCTGACCCTCGGTGCGGTCGGGCTGGTCGGATTGCTCACTCTCCTCGCGGTTCTCCAGTACCGGTGGGTGGGCGAGCTCAGCGAGGCCGAGCTCGAGCGCCTTCGGGCCAGCGCGCACCGGCGGGCCGTCGCCTTCGCCGAGGAGTTTGACCGCGAGCTGACGCGCGCCTTCCTCTGGTTCACCCTCGCCCCGAGCGATGTCCGTGAAGGCCATTGGCAGGGGCTGGTCCGAGCTTCCGAGCGCTGGCGCTCGAGTGCCCCCCATCCGGGACTGGTGAAGGGGCTCTACGTGGTCAGGGCCCGTAAGGATCTCCCCCCCGATCGGCTTGCCCTGGATCCTGCGGCGGGGCGCGTGGTGACCGCGTCTTGGCCATCCGAGCTGGCCCCCTTGTTGGCGCGGCTGGAGAACGAGCTGGCGGCCTCGCGCGCCGGGCGCGAGAGACCGGCCGGGTCTGGAGATCTAATAGACGAGGAGACTCCCGCCCTCGTGATTACCGCCCTCGATTTGGAGCTGACCCCCGAGGGCCGACTGGTGCGGCGGCGGGGGGGGGCCGCCCTGCTCGGCTTCACAGTGGTCCTCCTCGACCTCTCCTACCTCCACGACGGGTTCCTGCCCGCCCTGGAGCGGCGTTACTTCGATGGAGCCGACGGATTCGACTACTCCCTGCAGGTTTTCACCTCGCGGGGCCCGCAGGCGCCGTTCTACACGTCCCCGGGAGCGGGATCGCATCCCGAGCCCCCGGACGCATCGGCTCGGATCCTTGACCTCCGTTTCGACGCCCGGAATCGAGACCTCCTCGAGGGCGTGGATCCCACCCTGGAGCACTTCTGGAAGCGGCGCTTTGGGATCGAGGGACGCTCGGCCGCGCCCGGGCACCGTCCGCCCTCCCCCGGGCGCCCTCCAGGGGGCTACTCGGGCGAAGGCGAGGGGCGATGGCGCGTCGCCCTCTGGAACCGCGCCGGGGGATTGGCGGAGGTGGTGACGGCCGCCCGCCGACGCAACCTGGGCGTTAGCTTCGGGGTCTTGATCCTCCTGGGGACAAGCGTGATCTTGCTGGTGACGGCGGCCAGCCGCGCGGAGAGGCTGGCCGGCCAGCAGATGGAGTTCGTGGCGGGTGTTACCCATGAATTGCGGACCCCCCTGGCGGTGATTCGCTCGGCGGGCGAGAACCTTGCGGACGGCCTGGTGAAGGACAAGGCCCAGGTCTGCAGTTACGGAGCCCTGGTCCGCGATGAGGGACGCCGGCTCTCGGAGATGGTGGAGCAAGTGCTCGAGCTGGCGGGCGCGGAGTCGGGCCGCCCGCCCGCGCCGCGCCGGCTCCTGCATGTGGGGCGGCTGGTCGACGATGCGCTGGCCAGCTGCGACCCCGCGCTGCGAGCGGCCGGAGTCAGGTTGGAGAGGGAGGTACCCGCGGAGCTCCCCCTGGTATTGGGCGACGAGGCCGCGCTGCGCCGGATGCTGCGCAACCTGTTCGACAATGCCATCAAGTACGGAGGCGACTCGCCATGGCTCGGCATCCGCGCGAGGGCCGTCGACGGCGGGCGGGAGGTCTTGGTAACCGTGGAGGACCACGGGCTGGGAATCGCGCCCGAGGACCTCCCCCGGATCTTCGAGCCCTTCTACCGGGGACGCCACCTCTCCTCCCAACACATCCACGGCAGCGGGCTGGGATTGAGCCTGGTGCGGCGGATCGTGGAGAGCCACGGTGGCCGCGTGGTGGTGGAGAGGGGCGGCGGGGGGGGGAGCGCGTTCACGATCAGACTCCCCGCCCAGAGGGAGGCGGCTCCGGTTCCGAGCGCGGAGGGCGGGCATGAAGAAGCGAATCCTGCTCGTTGAAGACGAACCCGGGCTCCGCTTGACCCTGACCGACCGCCTGTCGAGCGAAGGATACGAGGTGGCCACGGCTGCGGACGGAGATCAGGGTTTCCTGCGGGCCTCCAGCGAGGGCTTCGACCTCGTGATCCTCGACGTCATGCTGCCGGGCCGGAGCGGCTTCGATGTCTGCCGGGAGCTTCGGCAACGAGGGGTGGAGGTTCCGCTCCTCATGCTCACCGCGCGGGGACAGGTGGCGGACCGCGTCGTAGGCTTGAAGCTGGGGGCAGACGACTACCTCACCAAGCCCTTCGAGGTGTCAGAGCTCCTGGCCCGGGTCGAAGCCCGGCTCCGCCGTCGGCCCGGTCCAATCACTCCTCCCGATTCCTATCGTTTCGGCCCTGTCAGCGTGGACTTTCGAAGGACCGAGGTCGAGCGCGACGGCGTCCCCCTGGAGCTTTCCGCCAAGGAGTTCCATCTTCTGGGGTACTTCATCGAGCACCGCGGGTCCACCGTCACCCGCGACGAGCTGCTGGACGCGGTATGGGGGTACGACGCCATACCGTCTACCCGTACCGTGGACGTGCACGTGGCCTGGCTGCGCAAGAAGGTGGAGCCCCAACCTCATCGGCCCCGTTACATCCTGACCGTCCATGGGATCGGCTACAAGTTCGTGGGCTGAATGAGACGCTCGACGTTGACCCGTCTGTCCAACTAGCAGGCAGGGTACTTCCCGGCCGGTTAGAGTCTGGCGAGCCCGGTCCGCGCGCGGGCTATTCCTGCCGCGACGCCCGCTTCACTTTTTGGCAAGCCCGTTGATCGCCGAGACCGCAGGCTTGCTTGAAGAGGGGCAAGGCCCGCTCACGCTCGCGGACAGGGCCGATCTCGTAGGAGACCCCGAGCTCGTAGCAGGCTGGGGCCGCCCCCCCGTCGCAGGCCTTCTTGAACAGCGCGAGCGTCTGGGCGTGGTCGTGGGGACCAACGTCGCTGCGCTGGTAGAGACGGCCCAGGCTGAAGCAGCCCATGGCGTAGCCCCCGTCACAGGCCTGCCGGTACGCGGCCAGAGCCTTTTCCATGTCGCGGCCGACCACGTCCCCGCTCTCGTAGAGGGCGCCGAACCGGGCGCAGCCGACCACGGAGCCGCCGTCGCACGCCTCCTTGAAGAGGCCGGCGGCCCGGACCAGATCCTGGGCCACGCCGCCCCCCCCCGCGAAGAGATCGCCCAGGTCCACGCAGCCGCGCATGTCGGCGTTGGTGCAGGCCTGTCGATAGAGAGAGGCCCCCTCCGCCAGATTGCGGGGGATGCCCCGGCCGCTGACCGTGACCACGGCCAGTTCGTAGCAGCCCCCGCCCGAGCCGCCCTCGCAGGCCTTCTTGAAGAGTGCCACCGCGTGGGCCTGGTCCTTGGCCGCGCCCACCCCATCGCGGTAGAGGAGGCCGAGGCGGTGGCAGCCGCGCGCCTCACCGCCGTCGCAACCTTTGGTGAAAAGGGCCAGGGCTCGGACAGCATCCTTGGCGACGCCCTGGCCGCGCTCGTGAGCGAGACCGAGCTCGTAGCAGCCCGACGCGGCCCCCGCGTCGCAGGCCTGGCCGAAGAGAGCCAGCGCGCGGGAGAGATCCTTGGCCACGCCGACCCCGTCGCGGTAGGCGAGGCCGAGATGACCGCAACTCTCCATCTCCGCGCCGTCGCAGGCCTTCTTGAGGAGCTCGGCCGCATGCGCCGGGTCTTTCGGGACCCGCAACCCCTCCTCGTACATGAAAGCGAGGGTGCCGCAGCTGTGCGCGATCCCTCCCTCGCATGCGCGTTGTAGGAAGCCGGCCGCGCGGCTCAGGTCCTTCGGCACCTCCTTGCCGGAGTGATAGAGGGTCCCGAGCTGGCTGCAACCCTCCGCCTGGCCCCCGTCGCAGGCCCGCTCCAACAACGCGATGGCGCGGGTCAGGTCCTTGGAAACGCCTTCCCCGCTTCGGTGCATGCCGGCGAGACTCAAGCAGCCCTGGGAGTCGTTGTGCTCGCATGCCTTCTTGAAGAACGAAGCCGCCCGGCCGAGGTCGCGGGTCACCCCTTCACCGCGATAGTAAAGCGACCCGAGCTTGAGGCAGTCGGCCCCGTTGCCTTTGTCGCAGCTCTTCTTGGCGAGCGCGACTTCGCTGGACTCGGCCGGAGGCGGGCTCTTTGCCGCCTGGGGGGCCAGGAAGGTCAGGAACAGGACGCCGACCGCCGGCCCCACCACGTTCCACATAGCCACCCCCCCTCCGCTAGAGACGTTACCCGAGGCGGTCGCAGGTCCCTATGAGCCGGATCACGGCCACCGCGCGGCGTCCACCGTATAGAGCGACCAAACCCGCTCGCCTTCAGAGCAGGAATGAGTTACCTTCTGACCAGCGAGGCCATGTCAGATACGCCCCCGAGCATCGGCAGCGCCACCAACGTCCGATGGTTCCTGGAAAGCCTTGTCGACGGCGGGAAACAGCTGCGGCGTCTCCCCATCCATCCCCTTCCCTTTAAGATCGGCCGCCGGCCCGGGCTTGGCCTGGCCCTCCCTTCGGAGTCGGTTTCGAAGGAGCACGCGGAGATCTACCAGCAGGGGGAGGATCTGCGCCTCCGTGACTTGCACAGCACCAACGGCACCTTCGTCAATCGCGACCGCGTCTCCGACGCTCAGATCCGGCAAGGCGACATCATACACTTCGCGGACTTCGAGTTCCGCCTCGGCCAGCAGACGATCGAGGAAGTGGGCATGGGAGAGGAGTCGGGACCGGAACCCTCGACGGTCTCGCTCGGCAATCAACCCTTGCCCCACCTTTTCATGCGCGGCACCCGTGAGCTGGAAGAGCTGCTGCGCGATGGCTCGGTGGTGCCCGTCTTCCAACCCATCGTCCTCCTGCCCGCGGGGGCGGTGGCGGGCTACGAGGTCCTGGGCCGGGGTAAGCACCCGGGTCTGCCCTCCGACCCCATAGAGCTATTCCGAATCGCGGCCAGCATGGGCATGGAGGCTCAGCTCAGCCGGCTCTTCCGCAAGAACGCGGTCGAGACCTTGGGTTCGCGCAGCGGCCTCCCGCCCCTCTTCCTCAACACCCATCCCTCGGAACTGAGCCAGCCCGGTCTCTTAGAGTCGCTGACCGAGCTGCAAAAAGTGGCCCCCAACCTGCGCCTCATCCTCGAGATCCACGAGAGCGCCCTTGCCGATACGGCGGGAATCGCCGATCTCCTCAAGGACCTGACTCGCCTGGGGATCGGACTCGCCTACGACGACTTTGGGGCCGGCCAGGCCCGCCTCCTGGAGCTGGCGGAGGTGCCCCCCCACTACCTCAAGTTCGACAAGCGCTTCGTCCATGGCATCGACCAGGCCCCCCCTTCCAAGCGCCGCCTCCTGACCTCGCTCGTGACCCTCTCCCGCGACTTGCTCGTCCAGACGGTGGCGGAAGGGATCGAGACCCCGGAGGAAGCGGAGGTTTGCTCGCGGGTGGGCTTCACGCACGCCCAGGGCTACCACTTCGGCAAGCCGATTGGCCTGGAGCAGATCTAGGTCCTTCCGACCGCGGTTAGGCCCCCTTGTCCCCAACGGCTAGGCCGGCAGCTCCGGCGCCCGCCGAGCCAGCCCTTCCGGCTCCTCGTTTAGTGCCGGCGGGCCATCCTTGAGGTGATTCCCCTTGCCCCGCTGCGGCGAGTGAGCTAGGTTCTCGGCTCGGGGCATGGCACCGCCAGTTGACTTTCTCTCCCTCGAGGGCCGGGTGGCCCTCGTGACCGGAGCCGGGCGTGGCATAGGCGCCGCCACCGCCCGCCTCTTTGCGCGCGCGGGTGCCCACGTGGCGCTCCTCGACCGCGACGGGGCCGGGGTCACGCGCACGGCGGAGGAGATCGGTCTCGCCGGAGGCGAGGCTCTCCCTTTTCCCAATGACATCACCGATGCCTTCCAGATGGAGCGCGTCGTGGACCGGGTGGTCGACGAGTGGGGCCGGCTCGACGTCTTGGTGAACAATGCGGGGATCGTGCGCGACGCCCCGCTCGAGGACGTCACCGACGAGGACTGGGCCGAGACCCTGGATGTGAACCTGCGGGGCGCGATGGTCTGTGCCCGCGCGGCCGTTCCCCACATGCTCGCCCGGCGCTGCGGCCGGATCCTCTCCGCGACCTCCCTCGTGGGCCGCACCGGCAACTACGGCCAGACCGCCTACACCGCGAGCAAAGCGGGCATTATCGGCATGACCCGGGTATGGGCTCGTGAGTTGGGGCCGAAGGGCATCACCGCGAACGCGGTGGCCCCCGGCTTCATCGATACCGAGATGGTGCGCAGCATCCCGGCCAAGGTCGTGACACAGATCCTGGCCCGCACCCCGGCGGGCCGCATGGGCCGCCCGGAGGAGGTCGCGAACGTCTACCTCTTCCTGGCCTCCGATCTAGCGAGCTTCATCAACGGAGCGGTGGTGGGGGTGGACGGGGGCCTCCTGCTCTAGGGGCCCGTTTCGTCAGGGATCGCGGACGCCGGCGAGGAATAGAGCTCGCGCGGGGTCGGCCCGGGGTTTTGGCCGCCGGGGACGTGGCCTCCTGGGGGCGGCGGCGATCAGCCCCGGTGGTCCCTCACCGCCTGACGCGTCTCCCGCTCCAGGTCCCGGCGCTTGATCGTCTCCCGCTTGTCGTGGGCCTTCTTTCCGCGGGCGAGACCGATCTCCACCTTCACCCGCCCCCGCTTCAAGTACGCCCTCAGGGGGACGATGGTCAGGCCCTTCTCCGTGGCCCGGCCCCCGAACTTCTGGACCTCCTTCTTGTGCAGGAGGAGCTTGCGGTCTCGATCCTCGGAGTGATTCTGGAGGTTGCCGTGGCTGTAAGGCCCGATGCGGCAGCCGACCAGGAATAGCTCGCCCCCCCGGAACTCCACGAAGGAGTCCCGGAAGTTCAGGCCGCCCTCGCGAATGGACTTCACTTCGGTGCCCAGCAGGCTGATCCCCGCCTCCACCCGGTCGAGGATCTCATAGTTGAAGAAGGCCTTCCGGTTGGTGGCGATGACCCGCTCGCCGGCATCGGCCTTGGGCATGGGGCTATCCTAGCCGAGGCGGGGGATGGTGACATCGTTTAACGCCTGGTTGCACGGACATGACAACCTTCCTTCAACCGGGGTGGTACATTGGTCGTAATGTCCGACGTGCAGCGCCGGCTCTCTGCCCCCTCCGACCCCCGGGGACGCCTGGTGTCGATCTTCGTGGGGGCGGTGCTCCTGCCCTCGGTGGCGCTGTCCGTGCTCTCCTTCCATGCCGTTCCCAAATACGCCGAGAACTTGAAGATCAGCCTGCTCAAACAGGCCGACAAGGTCCTCTACTATCTGGAGCGCGATCTCGAGAGGGCGGCGCGGACGAAGGCCTTGGAAGCGGCGAGGGCGGTGGGGCCCGAGAGGCTCCTGGAAGGGCGTGCGCGCGTGATCCGGGCCGCGCTCGACGAGGCGGGCATGGGGGAAAAGGTCTTCGATACCTTGCGCTTGGAGGCCTCCTCCCCCGCGACCAAGCTCTCCGCCGCGCTCGGGCGGGGAGCCGATGACATTCTCGTGCTCCGCGAGGCCTTGAAGGCGTTCGATCCGGCCCCCGGCCCGGAGGGGGAGGACTCGGTTCCCCTCACTGCCGCCGACGGAAACATGGCGGGGATCCTGCGCTTCCGCTTCGCCTGCCCCTACGTCCACAACGCCCTGCTCCACGAGTTTTTCGAGACTGACTTCGTAAACCCCGACCAGGCCTGGGTGGTCCGGGTGACCGAGCCCACGGGAGAGGTGCTCTACGAGAACGCCCCCACTCCCGATGACCGGTTCGAGGTGAAGCGGGTGATGACGGCGCCCTCCTTCCACGGGCTCAAGCTCTATCTCCGCTACAAGGACCGATCGATCGAGGAGGAGGTCCACCGCCTGGAGCTGGCCAAGAACACCCTCATCGGCTTCATCGACCTCATGCTCCTGGCCGGTCTCTATCTCGTCTACGTCAACGTACGCCGCGAGGTCCACCTCTCCCGGCTCAAGAGCGACTTCGTGGCCAACGTGAGCCACGAGCTCAAGACCCCCCTGGCCCTGATCCGACTCTTCGCGGAGACCCTGGAGCTAGGGCGCGTCCAAACGGAGGAGAAGGCCCGCCAGTACTACCGGGTCATCAACAAGGAGAGCCAGCGTCTGACCCAGCTCATCAACAACATCCTGGACTTCTCCCGTATCGAGGCCGACCGCAAGGAGTATCGCTTCGCCCCCACCGACGTGGCGCGGATCGTGGAGGAAGTGCTGGAGGCCTACCGCTTCCCGATCGAGCAGCAGAACTTCACCTTGGAGGTGGAGGTGGCGGAGGATCTGCCCGAGGTGGAGGTGGACGCGGAAGCCATCGGCCAGGCCCTCATCAACCTGGTCAACAACGCCATCAAGTACAGCCGGGACGAGAAGTACATTCGTCTGCGCGTCCGCCGCGAGGGTGAGCGCATACTGATCTCGGTCACGGACCGGGGCATTGGCGTGGCCAAGGCGGACCAGAAGAAGATCTTCGAGAAGTTCTACCGGGCGGAGAACAGCCTGCTTCACGAGACCAAGGGGAGCGGCCTCGGTCTGGCCCTCGTGCAGCACATCATGGAGGCCCACGGAGGGACGGTGGAGGTGGAGAGCACGCCTGGCAAGGGCAGCACCTTCACCCTGGTCCTTCCCCTCCGGAAGCGGAGCGCAGGAGCGTGAGCAAGATCCTGATTGTCGAGGACGAACCGGACATGGTCCTGGGGCTCAAGGACAACTTTGAGTTCGAGGGCTATGAAGTCCTCACCGCTGCGGACGGGGAGGGCGGCCTCGAGCGGGCCCGCACCCAAAAGCCCGATCTCATCATCCTGGACATCATGCTCCCCAAGCTGAGCGGCCTCGAGGTCTGCAAGAGTCTGCGGGGCGAGGGCTTTGAGGGGCCGATCATCATGCTCACGGCGCGCGGCCAGGAGATCGACAAGGTGGTGGGCCTCGAGCTGGGGGCGGACGACTACGTGACCAAGCCCTTTTCGATCCGGGAGCTGTTGGCGCGGGTTCGGGCCATCCTCCGCCGCACAGATGGGGCCCGGAAGCGCCTCGCCCGCTACCGCTTCTCGGACGTGGAGCTGGACTTCGAGGCCTACCGAGCCAAGCGGGGTGGGGAGCCCCTCGACCTCTCGCCCCGGGAGTTCGAGCTCCTGCGGTACCTCATAGAGAGGAAGGGGGAGACGGTCTCCCGCGATCGGCTCCTGGAGGACGTCTGGGGCTACGAGAGCTACCCCTCCACGCGCACTGTGGACACCCACATCGCCAAGCTGAGGGCCAAGATCGGCGACAGCGGCTCCGAACCGCGCTGGATCCTTACCATCCACGGCGTGGGCTACAAGTTTGTAGATCCCACATGACCATCCCGCCCTCCCCGACGGGTCAGCATGAACGGGCGGGGGCGGCTGTATCTGAGCCACGGCCGCGCGCCCTAATCGTCGGCGACTCCACGGCCTGGCCGGGCACCAAGGCTCTGGCCGAGACACTGAATCTGAGGTCGGTGAACGCGGAGGAGGCACTCAGCTTGCTCGCCACCGACCCGCCGGACGTCGTTTTCGTGGATGGCTACCTTCCCGCCGCGACCCTGAACCCGATTCTGGAGGCGGCCGGGCAGCCGGGACGCGCGGGCCGCCCGGCGGTGATGGTGATGGCGGACGAGGGGAGGCGGACGAACGTGGAGGACCGCCTCCTCGACCACGCCGACGACTTCGTCAACACTCGGCGGGGGGAGGAAGCGCTCTTCGCGCGGCTCCGGATCGCGCTCCGTGTACGGGGCTGCCTGGTGGAGCTCTCCCGCAAGAACGCAGAGTTGGCGAGCCTTTACGCGCAGCTGGAGACCCTGGCCGGCCGCATGGCGGGGGAGCTTCGCTTGGCTTCCCAGGTTCAGCGCAGCCTGCTCCCCCCTCCCCTCCACCACCCCCGCCTGGACGTGGCGGGGGAGTTCATCCCCATGCGCGAGATCGGGGGCGACTACTACGACCTCGTCCCCCTCGGCCCCGACCGGCTGGCTCTCGCCATCGGAGACGTCATGGGCAAAGGGGTCCCAGCAGCGCTGCTGGCGGCCAATCTCAAGGCCTGCCTGCGCGCTCACCTGCAAGGGGATGGGCACACCCCAGAGGAGCTCATCGGTCGCGTGAACCGGCTCTTCTGGGACGTCACCCCGCGGGGGCTTTTCGCCAGTTTGTTCTTCGCCATCTTCGACTTCCAGAGAGGCGCTCTCGATTACGTGAATGCCGGCCACGACCACCCGTTCGTGGTTCGGCCCGGGGGTGCAGTGGAGGACCTCGGGGTGGGGGGGACCGTGCTCGGGCTGATGGAAGGCTCGCGCTACGACCGAGGGCGGGCGGCAATCTCGGGAGACGACTTGCTGGTTTTCTTCAGCGACGGTGTCACGGACCGGGCCAACCGCCAGGGGGAGATGTACGGCGTGGAACGGCTCAAGGACGCGGCCGTACGGTGCCGGGCAGACGCCGCCCGCATCTCCCTCTATACTCTTCTGGGCGAGGTTCAGGGCTGGTCCTCGGGTATTCCGGCCGAGGACGATATGACGCTGATCGTCGGCAAGCTCCGTCAGGGCGTATAAGTCGTTCAGGTCTTGAACCTTAGGGCCTTCGCTGATAAAGTGATCGCGGCGGGTCCGGGTTCATGGAATATGTCTGCAAGGTCGGCACACCGACAGGCGAAGTGGTGGAGCGGACCTTCGCCGCCCCCGACGAGACGGCTCTCCGGGCCGACCTCGAGCAGCAGGGCTACTACCTTTTCTCGATCCACCGCGGCTTAGGCCTGGGCCGCCTTCGGCTTCGCCGCCCCCGGGTGGCACCCAGCCTGCTCTTGATCTTCGCCCAGGAGCTGGCCGCCCTCCTGAAAGCGGGCCTTCCCCTGTTCCAGTCGTTGGATGTCACGCTGGATCGGCAAAAGGACCCCGTTTTCCGACGCTCCCTCACGACCGTCCGGGAGAAGGTGAAGTCGGGAACCGCCATCTCGGAAGCCTTCCGGGCCGAAGGCGACCTTTATCCCCCGATTTTCGCGGCGAGCCTGGTGGCGGGGGAGCGCAGCGGCAGCCTGGAGTCTGTCCTGCGGCGTTTCTCTCAGCACCTGCGTCTCAACCAGGGGCTCAAGAAGAAGGCCGTCTCCGCCTCCGTCTACCCCATTGTCCTGCTGTCGATGATGCTCTTGCTGGTCGCGGTCCTCGTCGTCTACGTGATCCCCCAGTTCAAGGGGTTCTACGAGGGCCTGGGGGCCGAGCTGCCCATGCCCACACAGATCCTGCTCGGGGTGTCGGATGCAGTGAGCAGCAACCTGCTCTGGATCGGGCTCGTTCTGGCCGGGGGGGGAGTCGCGCTCTGGTCCTGGCTGCAGCGACCCACCTCTGGACTCGTCATCGACAGAGCCCTCCTGCGCTTGCCCTACCTGGGCGGCCTGGTGCGGATGTACGCGACCAGCCAGCTCATGCGGACGCTGTCCACCCTCTTGGCGGGGGGACTTCCGCTCCTGAACGCCCTGGAGGTGGCGGCGGCCTCGATCGGGAACCGGGCCATGGCCGGGGCGGTGGCCGCGGCCACCCCCCGGATACGGGAGGGTGCGAGCCTCACCGCCTCCCTCGAGTCCACGGGCATGCTGGAGACGCTCCCCCTGGAGATGGTCAAGGTGGGGGAGCAGACGGGGGCCCTGGGCGACATGCTGAACGCGGTCGCGGAGTTCTACGACGAGGAGCTGGACACCCGAATCGCGACCGTCCTCACCCTGGTGGAGCCCATCCTCCTCGTCCTCATGGCCGTCATCGTGGCCGGCATGCTGCTGGCTTTTTACTTGCCCATGTTTCAGGCCATATCCGCCGTGCAAAAGACGAGGTAGCCGGTGGCGGAAGAGCGGACAAAGCCCCTGCTCGACGATGCGGTCCTGGCCCCCGTCTCCGAGGAGGAGACCGCGCGGGCGCTCTCCGTTCGCTACCGCCTGGAGTTCGTGGACGTGGCTTCCTTCGCCCCCGATCCCGAGATCCTGAAGTCCGTGCCCGTGGAGCTGATGTTCCGGTACAACTTCCTCCCCTACCGCCGGGAGGGGGAACGACTGGTTCTGGTCATGGCCGACCCCGCCAACATCCCGGTGGTGGACGAGCTCTCCCTGCTCCTGCAGACCCCCATCCAGCCTGCGGTGGGCTCGCCCTCCGCCATCCAGGACGCGCTCAAGCGCGGTCAGGGGACCCAGCGGGTGCTGGAACAGGCCTCGGAATCGTTCAAGATCCAGCTCCTCCGCGACGACGACAACGGTGAGGAAGTTATCTCCATCGACAAGATCCAGGCCGATCAATCGCCCATCATCCGCCTCGTGGATTCCACGGTCTTCGATGCCCTGAACCGTCGGGCCTCCGACATCCACATCGAGACCCGGGACAGCGAGGTGGTGATCAAGTACCGCATCGACGGGGTGCTCCAGCCGGCCATGAAGCCCATCGCGAAGGAGCACCACCAGACCATCATCAGCCGCATCAAGGTCATGGCGGAGCTGGACATCGCGGAGAAGCGCGTCCCCCAGGACGGCCGCTTCCGAGTGAGGGTGGGCGGACGCGCCATTGATTTCCGGGTGTCTATCATGCCCTCCGTGCACGGAGAGGACGCGGTCATCCGCATCCTGGACAAGGAGAGCCTCTCCAAGCAGTTCACCTCTCTTCGCCTGGACGTGCTGGGCTTCGACGAGAAGGAGCTGGCGCGCTTCCGCCGGTTCATACGCGAGCCCTATGGCATGGTGCTGGTGACGGGGCCGACCGGCTCCGGCAAGACCACGACCCTCTACGCCGCCCTCTCCGAGATCAAGACCGAGGAAGACAAGATCATCACCATCGAGGACCCGGTGGAGTATCAGCTGAAAGGCGTGACCCAGATCCCGGTCAACGAGAAGAAAGGGCTGACCTTCGCCCGGGGCCTGCGCTCCATCCTCCGTCACGACCCGGACAAGATCATGGTGGGGGAGATCCGCGATCCCGAGACGGCAGACATCGCCATCCAGTCCGCCCTCACCGGTCACCTCGTCTTCACCACCGTGCACGCCAACAACGTGATCGACGTCCTCGGCCGCTTCCTCAACATGAAGATCGAACCCTACAACTTCGTCTCCGCCCTCAATTGCGTCCAGGCCCAGCGCCTGGTGCGTACCATCTGCTCCCAGTGCACGCGCCGCGTGAAGGCCTCCCGCGAGCTGCTGGTGGAGTCGGGCCTCGACGCCGTGGCTTACGCGGATACGTGGTTCTACGAGGGGGCGGGGTGCCTGGAATGCGGGGGGACGGGCTACAAGGGCCGCACCGCCATCTGCGAGCTCCTGGACGTGTCGGACAGCGTGCGGGAGATGATTCTGGCCCGCCGCTCGAGCGCGGACATCAAGCGGGCGGCCCGGGAGGAGGGGATGGTCTTTCTTCGGGAGTCGGCCGTCAACAAGGCCCTGACGGGCCGGACCACGCTCCAGGAGATCAACAAGGTCACGTTTGTGGAGGTGGTGTGAGGCGGGCGGGGGAGGGTCTACGAAGCGGCCACGCTTGGCTCCGCCGCCGCCTTCTCGAGCCCGACTACCCGCTCATCGCGCTCGAGGTCCGGCCGCGCAGCCTGGGGGTGGTGCGGCTCTTTCGCGAGGGCAGGCGGGTCCTCCTGGGCGCGGCGGCCTCGCTGGACCTGCCCGAGGGCGCGCTGAACCTCTCCATGACCCAGCCCAACATCACGGATGCCGCCGCCTTCGGCAAGGCCCTGGCCACGGTCGTGGAGCGGGCGGGGGCCCTCTCGGGCGGAGAGATTGGCCTCGTCCTCCCTGATCCCGTGGTCCGGCTGGCCCTGCTTCCCGCCCCCGAGGTGACGGGCCGGGGCCGCCGGGAGACCGAGGATCTTATCCGCTTCCGGCTCAAGAAAGCCCTTCCCTTTGAGGCCCGGGAGGCCCGCGTCGCTCATCGAGCGCCGCCCCCCGGATCCGGGGGCCAGGTCCTGGTGGCCGCCGTTTTTCGACCCGTGCTCGAGGGTTACGAGGCTGCGCTTTCGGCCCTCGGCTTCCGCCCCGGCCTGGTGGAAGCGGCCTGCCTCGCCCTGTCGGGAAGAGCGATCGGGGAGGGCTCTACCGGCGACCGGCTCTTCTTGAACTGGGATCACGGCTACGTGTCTCTGGTCCTGAGCCGCGCGGGCTGGCCCATCCTCCTGCGGACCCTGACCGGGGACTTCGCCGCCGCCCCCGATCCCGTTATTCGCGAGGTCGCCAACACCGTGCTCTACTATCGGGAGAGGCTGGCGGGGCCGGGCCTGGAAGCGGCCGTGGTCCGTTCCGCGGCCCTGCCCCCGGAGGAGGCGGTGGCGCTCCTTCACGAGCCCCTGGGGCTCAAGCCCGAGGTCCTCGATCCCTGGGAGCCTTTCGGGGGAAGCGATTCGGGGACGGCGGCCCAGGCCTTGGCGGGGGCGGCCGCGTGCGTGGCGAGGGCAGCGTGAGGGCCCCCCTCAACCTGGCTAGCCGGCCCTTCCGCAACGAACGGCTGCCCGCCCTCGCCTTCGGCCTGGCATCGCTCCTGCTCCTCGCCCTCACCGCCCGCCACGCCCTCGTCCTCCGGCAGGTGTTGCCGGGTCGCACCGCGGCCCTGGAGCAGGAGGTGAAGGCCCTCGACCAGCAGGTCGAGCAGCTCCGGATGGAGGCCGCGTCCTTGCGCGGCCCCCGGCCGGACTCCGCCCTGGTCACCCATTGGGCACTCCTCCGGGCCCTGGTGGACCAGAGGGCGTTTTCCTGGACAGATCTCCTCGGCGTTCTGGAGGAGGTGCTCCCGGCGGGGGTGCGCCTCGTCTCCATCGCTCCCTCCGTCAGGGAAGGGCAGCTGCAACTGGACTTGGGCGCGGTCGCCCGCAAAGCGGAGGACGGGTTCGATTTCATGCGCGCTCTGCAGGAGCGGAAGGAGTTCCAGGACGTGAACCTCCTGGGGGTGGGGGAGGGCACGGAGGGAGCCGACCTGTCGTTCTCGATGCGGTACGTCTCGCCCGCCATCCCGGGGCGGGTGGAGAAGCGGCCGTGACTCCCGCCCCGCCTCTTCCCTTCTGGCGGCGCCGCCTCCTGCCCGTGTTCTGGGCCCTGGTCGGCCTGAACGTGGCCGCCTTCGCGGCCTACACCTTCCCCCGCCAGCTACAACTCCGCAGCGTCACCTCCCGGGTGGCCCTGCTCCGGGCGGAGGTGGAACGCGAGCTAGAGATCACGGCTGGCCTGCGCCGCCGCGCGGACACGATCCGCTCCAACACCGCGGACATGCAGCGCTTCTACCGCGGGGTGGTGGGCCCGCGGGACACCGAGCTGCGGCCCACCCTGCAGGAGGTCGAGAAGATGGCCGCGGAGCCGGGCCTGAAGGCCCGGCGCCGCACGTATCACCCCGAGGACGTCAAGGGAACGCGGCTGACCCGGGTGGCCATCTCGTTCCCGGTGGAAGGGACGTATCATCAGCTGGTGGAGTTCCTGGCCCGCGTCGAGCGCTCGCCGCGTTTCCTCACCGTGGACCGGGTGGCCCTCAGGCGCAGCGCGGAACAGAGGGGGGACTTGAGCATCGAGCTCTCCGCCTACTTCCGAGCCGGATCCCCGGAGAGCCATGGACAGTAGCTCCTCCCGAGGCGTGACCTACCTGGAACTGGTGGCCACCGCCGCCATTGTGATGATCCTGGCCTCCGCCATAATGCCCTTGGCCCGGGTGACTTACACCCGGCAAAAGGAGATCGAGCTGAGGCGCACCCTGCGGGAAATAAGGTTCGCCGTCGACCGCTATCACTTGGCGGTGGAGCAAGGCGCCATCGGGGGCACCGACGTCAAGGTGGGGAGCGAGGGCTATCCGCCCGATCTCGAGATCCTGGTCAAGGGGGTCAACCGGGTGGGGGCGATCCAGAAGAAGCTCAAGTTCCTGCGCCGCATACCGGTGGACCCCATGACGGGAACCGCGGAGTGGGGCCAGCGCTGCTATCAGGACGAACCCGATAGCACGTCTTGGTGCGGCCAGAACGTCTGGGACGTGTACTCGAAGAACACGGGGAAGGGATTGGATGGGACGCAGTACAACTCCTGGTGAGGGAGGCTTCACCCTCCTCGAGCTGATCACGGTGGTGGCCCTCATCGCCATCCTGGCCGCGATCGCGCTGCCTGAGTACAAGGTGGCCATCCTCCAATCCCGGGAGGCGGTGCTGAAAGAGGATCTCTTCCGCCTGCGCGAGCTGATCGACCAGTACTACGCGGACAAGGGCCGCTATCCGGCCTCCCTGGATGCCCTCAAGGAGGACGGCTACGTGCGGGCCGTCCCCGTCGACCCCATCACGAGGATGGCGGACTGGGAGGTGGTGAACGCCGAGCCCGATCCCGACCGGCCGACCGAGCCCCCGGGCATCATCGACCTGAAGAGCGCGTCCACCGAGTCCTCGCTCTCGGGCACGCCCTACAACGAGTGGTGACGATGCCCACAGGGAAGGGGAGGAGCTTGGGTTCCCTTGGCCGATTGTTCGCGGTGGCGCTCGCCCTGAGCCTGGCCGGGTGGGGCTGCGCGGCCCGTTCCGCCTACCGCCAGGGACAGAAGGAAGCCAAGAAGGGGAATTGGGACCTGGCCGTGGCCCGCCTGACCGCCGCCCTCCAGAAGGACCCGGAGAACATCGACTACAAGATCGCCCTCGAGAACGCCCGCGTCGAGGCCAGCCGCTTCCACCACGCCGAGGCCCGCAAGCACTTGGCCGCGGACGAGCTGGAGAAGGCGGCGGACGAGCTCGAAATCGCCACCCGGTACGACCCCGGCGACCGCTCGGCGTCGGACGACCTGATTCGGACCCGGGACAAGATCCGCGCCCGCGAGGAGGAGAAGAAGCGGCTGTCCGAGTTCGAGGCCATGAAGAGCCGAGCCCAGGCGGCCCGGGTCCCCGTTCCCGTTCTCTCCCCGCGCAGCCCGGTGCCGGTAGCCATAAAGTTCACGGAGACGAGCCTAGAGAAGATCCTGGACACCCTCGGCAAGCTCTCCGGGGTCAACATCCTCTTCGACGAGGGCTACCGGGACAAGAAGTACACCGTGAACCTCACGGGCGTGACCTTCCAGGAGGCCCTCGACCAGATCACCTTCGTGAACAGGCTCTTCTACAAGGTGCTGGACCAGAACACGATCATCATCGTGCCGGAGTCTCCCCAAAAGCGGAGGACCTACGACGACTTCGTGCTCCGCACCTTCTACCTCCAGAACGCGGACGTCAACGAAACCCTAAACCAGGTGAAGACCCTGGCCGGGATCACCAAGGCCACGGCCAACAAGGACCTTGCGGCCATCACCGTGATCGCCACCCCCGACAAGGTGGCCCTCGCCGAGCGGATCGTGGAGGCCAACGACAAGCCCAAGGGCGAGATCATGGCGGAGATCCAGATCCTGGAGGTCGACCGGACGAAGGTGAAGGACTTCGGGATCCGCCTCTCGAACTACGAGGTCTCCGCCACCTTCAGCCCCACCGGCGCCGCGGGCGAGGTGGACAGCTCGGGCTTCACCCACGTGCGGGCCCAGCTCCTGTCCTCCCTCAACCTCGCCGACTTCGTGGTCAACGTGCCCTCCACCATCTTCGCGAAGTTCCTCCAGACGGACACCAACGCCCGCATCCTCGCCGCCCCCAAGCTGCGGGCGGCGGAGGGCAAGATGACGGCGCTCAAGATCGGGCAGGAGGTGCCGGTCCCGGTGACGACCTTCACCGCCACCGCCACCGGCGGCACGGGCACCTTCGCGCCCGCGACCTCCTTCCAGTACCGAAACGTGGGCGTGACTCTGGAGCTCACTCCCAAGGTCAACGCCAGCGGCGACATCGCCCTCGAGCTCACTGCCGAGTTCAGCATCCTGGGCGCCAACGCCGATCTCGGCGGCCAGACCCTGCCCACCTTCCTGACCCGGAGCGTGAAGGGCATCCTGCGCCTCCGGGACGGTGAGACGAGCCTCATCGGGGGGCTGGTGCAGGGACGGGAGACCACGGCGCTGTCCGGCGTCATCGGCCTCCAGAGCGTCCCCATCCTCAACCGGATCTTCACCTCCACGGTCAAGAACATCGACGACCTGGAGATCATAATCTCGATCACCGCGCACCTAGTCCGCGGACCAAAGCTGTCGGAGGAGGACCTAAGGTCCACGTACGTGGGGACCGAGGAGACGGTCAAGGTGCCGAGCATCCGGCCCCCGCTCTTCGGGGCCCCCGAGCCCGTCCCCCCGCCCGGCCCCGCTCCGCGCGGCGCTCCGCGAGGGGCGCCGGCGGCCCCTCCCGAGGCCCCCCCCGCGCCGGCCCCATCTCCGGGCCCGCCCGGGGCCTCGCCCTCACCCGAGCCCCCGGAGGTGCAGCCCCCGGATGCCCGGCCCACCACCGCCCTCTTCAGCCCACCGGAGGCGAGTGTCAAAGCCGGGCAGACGACGGCGCTTTCCCTGGTGGTGGTGGGGGCCCGCGACCTTCGGGCCGTGGAGGCGGTGTTCGTCTACGATCCCGCCCTCCTGGAGGCGGTCGACATCGCTCCCGGCTCGCTCCTGACCCTGGACGGGGCGAACGTGGCGGTTGAGAAGACGCTCGAGTCCGGTCGGGCCCGCATCCGGTTCACGCGGGCCGTGGCCACGGCGGGCTCGGGAGAGGTGGCGGTGGCCACCTTCCGGGGCCTTCGCCCCGGGGCGTGGCCGGTCGGGGTGGAGTCCCTGATCCTCGCCACCGGGGCCGCCGCCGACCGGCCGGCCGCGCCTTCCCCCGGCCGGCTCGTGGTGATGCCGTGAGAAGGCCTCCGGGAAGGGCCGCGATGGGGTTGGGGGTCCTGCTCCTGGCCCTGGCGGTCCTGACCTGCGCCAAGGCGCTTCTCACTGCCCCTCCCGGATCCAGCCTCACCCTCTTTGCCAACCCCCCCTTCATCTCCGCCAACGGGGGCGTGTCGGTGATCTCCGCTTTCTGCATCGAGCCCGCGGGGATGCCGTGCCCGGACGGCACCGTGATGCAGTGCTTCACCACCCTGGGCCGGGTCGACCCCCAGGCCGAGACCAAGGACGGGGTGGCCCGGTTCAACCTCGTGTCCGACAGCCGGTCGGGGATGGCCACGGTCACGTGCGTTTCGGGAGGCCCCGCCGTCGCTGCCTCCGTCGCTCCCTCCCCGTCGCCCTCCACTTCGCCCTCCGCTTCGCCCGGGCCCGTGACGGGGGGCACGGTCACGAGTGGGAATGGGAGTGCCTCCACCACGGTAGTCATCGGGAGCTCGCTCCCCGTCCAGGTCGTGGTGGTGGCCGATCCCCCGCGGATCGACGGTCCGGGCGGCCAGACCCGGGTGGTGGCCACGGTCTACGACGCGTCCGGCAACCCCGTCGCCAACGTGCCCGTGATCTTCACCGTGGCGGTCAAGTCGGGCGCCTGCGGGATCAAGGAGTTCTTTGACAGCGGGAGCCAGCCCATCTTTACCGACACCAACGGCCAGGCCGCGGACGTGATGCACACGCGGCGGCAGAGTACGGACTCCCAAGTCCTGGTCACCGTGACCGCCACCGTGCCAAACGGCAAGACCGGCGCCACGGATGTGACCATCAATGCCGTCCCCGGCCCCGCCCCCGCATGCTGAGGCTCGGTCGAGGCCCATGGACCCGACTGCCCCTGGCGACCCTGCTCGTCCTCGCGGGAGCGTCCGCACGGGCGGAGATCGCCGTCCTCAGCAACGGCCAGACCCTGAAGATCATCGCCCGGCGCGTGGAGGGGGACACGCTGGTCCTGGGCCTCCGGGGTGGCGGCGAGGTCAGCACGCCCGTCACCCTCGTGCGTGGGTTCGTTCCCGACGAGGTATTGGACGAGGTCGCCGGGGAGGGGGGAGACCTGCGGGCGCTCGCCACTGAGGCCGCCCGACGACACGGCCTGGATCCGGAGCTCGTCTTGGCGGTCGTGTCGGTGGAGTCCAACTTCCGGCCGCAAGCGGTCTCTCCGAAGGGGGCCCAGGGCCTCATGCAGCTCATGCCCGCCACCGCCGCCTCCCTCGGCATCCGCGATCCCTTCGATGCCTCCGCCAATCTGGACGGCGGCGCCCGTCATCTGAGCTCCCTGCTCGCTCTCTACGAGGGCGATGTGAAGAAGGCGCTGGCCGCCTATAACGCGGGGACGGGCGCGGTGGGCCGCCACCAGGGCGTTCCCCCGTACCGCGAGACCCGGGACTACGTGAAGAGGGTCCTAGAGCGCTACGAGAGGGCGAAATGAGGAGGGGGCCGGACCCCGGGCGTGAGGCGGGTTATTCGCTCGTGGCCCTCATCGCCTCCATGACCATCATGCTCGTGCTTATGGGCGCCGCCGCTCCGACCTGGCGCTACATCATGCAGGACGACCGGGAGCAGGAGCTGATCTTTCGGGGGGGCTCCATCGCGGACGCCATCCAGCGATTCCAGAAGAAGAGCGGCAACGCCTTGCCCACGTCGCTCGAGGTTCTCGTGAAGGGCAAGTACCTGCGCAAGGCCTACAAGGACCCCATGACCCGGGACGGCAAGTGGCGCCTCATCCACCAGGGGGAGGCGACGCTCGCCCCGCCGACGCCGGGGGCGAGCCCTCCGCCGGGGGCCAGCCCCCCGCCAAACGCCCCCCCCCCGACCCAGCCGCCTTCTCCGGGGGGCGTCATGGGCGGCTCCATCGGGCCGCTCGTCGGCGTGGCCAGCAGAAGCACGGACAAGAGCCTGCGTCTATTCAATGGCCGGAACCACTACAACGAGTGGATCTTTGCCGTCGGCCAGCCCAGGGTCATTGGCGGCCAACTGAGTCCGGTTCTGCCGGGAAGCACGCCCCCGGGGGGCCTCAGCCCCTTGACCCCTGGGTCACCCCGTCCAAACCCGTCGTCCGCCCCGCGCTGAGCGCAAACCGCTAAGGCGGCGCGGTCGGCTCCGTGGCCGGAGGGGTCCCCGGCGACGGACGGGGGATCGGAATGTTCGACGGAAGCAGCCGTGGCGTGAAGGGGGAGACCGGGTAATCGGGGGGAGGCACCATGTTCGGCATGCCCGGTAGCGTTATCGGCGGCTGGCTGAACGCGGGAGGAACCGGACTCCCGGTCCCGGGGAGAGGCGGGCCCGGTGCAGGCTGCCCTGGGGTGGCCGGGGGCACCGCCTCTTCCTCCGGGGGCTCATCGACCGGGTCCTGCTCCACGGGTTCCGGGGCCCGGAGCCGAGGCAGGGTGGGCGTCGTCGCCCTCAGGGGCAAGGCGGCGCTGGGGACCGACACCGGGGGGGTCCCCGTCATGAGCAGCGTCTCCACGCGCGTGGCCGTCCTGTCCATGACCACCGCGTAGTTCAGGCCCAGGCCCTCGAGGATCCCGAGGAGGGCCTCGACGGGGGTGCGCCTCTCCAAGGTGAGGGTCAAGAGCGGGCGCGGGACGGGGCCGTCGTAGATCACCTTCATGCCGGTCTGGCGCGAGAGATGGTCGAGCACCTCGGGAAGGGGGGCCGTCGTGGCCCGGACATCCACGCGCCCGTCTCCGCCCAATCTCACCGTCACCTCGGCGGGCGCCATCGGGGCGGCGGCCAGGAGGACGACGACCAGGGCCGGGGCGCGCATCGATTCCAGTGTATGCCCGCCGCCGGCCAACGCAAACCCGGCCGGGGCGACCCTTGGGGGGGTTGGGAGCCAGCGCAGGGCCGGGGACAAGAGAGGTCCGCCGAGGGGAGGCGGACGGGCTCGATGTAGGCCTCTCCGGCTCAGGGGTTCGTGGCCGTGAGCGTAGGGCCAGCGCCACTTCCCAGGAGGGCCAGGTGCCGCGCGGAGGTGGCGACGAAGGCCGCCCGCTCCTCGGTGGGGATGGGCTCGGCGGGCGGGGAGACGACCCTGAGTGGGTCCACGAAGGCGCCGTTGCGTGTCATCCGGTAGTCGAGGTGGGGGCCGGTGGCGAGGCCGGTCATGCCCACCGCCCCGATCCGCGTCCCTTGCCCCACCCTCTGCCCCGTGCGCACGTCGATGCGCACCAGGTGCCCGTAGAGAGTCGTGAAGCCGTTGGCGTGACGAAGACGCACCGCCTGCCCGTAGCCGCCGTCCCAGCCCGCCCGGGTCACCACCCCGTCCGCGGTCGCCACCACCGGCGTGCCCGTGGGGGCGGCGTAGTCCACGCCAAGGTGGGGGAGGGTCTCGTGGAGGAGGGGGTGAAAGCGGGCCAAGCTGAAGCGGGACGTTATGCGGGAGAATTTGAGGGGCGAGCGCAGGAAGGCCTTGCGGAGCGATGAGCCGTCGGGGGCGTAGTACCCGACCCCCCGCGCGCCCTCGAACCGCACGGCCCGGAAAACGCGGTTGCCCCGGGTGAGCTCGGCGGCGAAGAGGCGACCGTAGCGGCGGAAGCGGCCTTCCAAGAAGAGCTTCTCCACCGCCACTCGGAAGCCGTCCCCCTTACGGAGGTCGGTGTTGAAGTCAACCTCCCAAGCGAAGATGTCGGCCAGATCGAGGGCGAGTTGATCGTCCTCCCCGGCCGCGTTCACGGCCGCAAAAAGGCTGGAGTCAATAACGCCCGTGACGCTGGCCACCCCCGTCTCGTACTCGTGGCTCACGACCTCGGCCGCGAGCGCCTGGCCGCGGCGACTAACCCTGAGGGTGCGGAGCTCGTCGATGCCATAGGTGAAGGCCCAGATGAGCCCGTCCGGCCCCAGGGCCAGGCCGAAGGGGTGGCCGATGGAGAGGCGGGCGAGGTCATGCACGGGGCGGGCTGTCTCCACCAGGCGCTGGACGCCCGCGCGCGAGAGGGTGCCGTCGAGGAGGGAAGCGAGGGTGGCGCGTCGCCCAACCGTGCCCCGCAGGACCCGGAGCGCACCCGCGGGGATAGGCGCGGCGCCGAGACCATCGATCCACCACGGCAACTGCGTGGGCAGGAGGAGGAGGGCGAGAGCACCCGCGGTGCAGAGTCGCTTCATTCAGCCACGTTCAGTATAAGTTCTGGAAATTAGGGGTCAAGGACTTCCGCGCCTTGCCCGTCCCCTCTTACCGATGCTAGTCTAGCCAGGTCGTTCGACCGACCGGCAGCACTTCTGCCCGCGCTCACCCCATCGGAGGGCCATGGCCACCGCTCTCGTCGAGACCCGCTTCCGCGACACCGCGCTCGAGCCCATCCGGGCGAAGGTGATGGCCGGGCAGCGGCTGGACTTTGCGGACGGGGTCGCCCTTTATCGGACCAACGACCTCCTGGCCCTCGGCCACCTGGCCAACCACGTCCGCGAGCAGCGCCACGGGGATGTCGCCTATTTCGTCTGGAACACCCACCTCAATCACACCAACGTGTGTGCGGCCACCTGCGACTTCTGCGCCTTTGCGGCCAAGAAGGGGGAGGAGCGGGCCTACACCATGGGGTTGGACGAGATCTTCCGTAACGTGGCCGCGCTGCCGGCGCCGGTACGGGAAGTTCACATCGTGGGCGGCTTGCACCCCGACCTGCCCTGGTCGTACTTCCTGGACATGATGCGGGGGATCAAGAGGGTCCGGCCCGACATCCACATCAAGGCGTTCACCGCGGTGGAGGTGTTTTTCTTTCACCGCCTCTACCGCATGAGCGTCGAGCGGGTCCTGGCCGAGCTCCGGGAGGCCGGCCTCGACTCCATGCCCGGGGGAGGGGCGGAGATCTTCGCTCCCCGGACCCGGGACGCGATCATCAAGGGCAAGGCCGACGCCGAGCAATGGCTGGCCGTGATGCGCGAGGCCCACCGGCAGGGCATCCCCACCAACGCGACCATGCTCTATGGCCACATCGAGTCCGTGGAGGACAGGGTCGACCACCTCCTCCGGCTGCGCAGCCTCCAGGACGAAACGGGCGGCTTCGTGACCTATATCCCGCTCGCCTTCCAGCCCTGGGAGGCCCCGGCCATGAAGCTACCCGAGACCACAGGCTTCGAGGACTTGAAGGCGATCGCGGTGGGGCGGCTGATGCTCGACAACTTCCCCCACATCAAGTCCTACTGGATCATGATCGGACCGCGGCTGGCCCAGGTAGGTCTCAGCTTCGGGGCCGATGACATCGACGGGACGGTCACGGAGGAGAAGATTGCCCACGACGCGGGTGCGCCCACCGCGCAGTCCCTGAGCGTCCATGATCTCTGCCGGCTCATCCGGGAGGCCGGGCGCCGGCCCCTCGAGCGCGACACCGTGTTCAACGTGGTGAAGGAGTGGTGAGCGCTTCCGCGCCGGAACCCCTGCGCCTGGGCATCGTGCCCTACCTGAACGTGGCTCCCGTCGTTCACGGTCTCCGGGGCGACCCCCGCTTCCTCCTGGAGCGCGACGTTCCCGCCCAGGTCGCGGAACGGCTCCATCGTGGCGAAATTGACCTGGGCATGATCCCGTCCATCGAGTACGCCTATGGGGACTACGCGATCGTCCCCGGAATCGCCATCGGCAGCCACGGCCCCGTGCGCTCGGTCCGCCTCTTCCACCGGCGACCGCTCCCCGAGATTCGCCGCGTGGCCCTGGACACCTCCAGCCGAACCAGCGTGGCCCTGCTCAAGATCCTGATGCGCGAGCGACTGGGGCGCGACCCGGAGTACGTGCCCATGTCCCCCTCCGTGCCCGAGATGCTGGAGGCGGCCGACGCCGCCCTCGTCATTGGGGATCCCGCTCTCTACTTCGAGGGCGAGGCCGCGTGGCTGGACCTGGGCGAGGAGTGGAGGGCCCGGACCGGGCTGCCCTTTGTCTTCGCCTTCTGGGCGGGCCGACCGGGCGGGGTGACGACGGCCCAAGTGGCGCGACTGCAGGAGTCACTGCGCGCGGGCCTTCAAGCCATCTCCACCATCGCTTCGAGCTACAATGGCTATGGTGCCGGGCACGGGGCGGAGAACGAGTCGTACCTCCGATCGAACATGGTCTACGACCTGGGGGAGGCGGAAGTGGGAGGGCTCCGGGAGTTCTACCGGCGGGCGCACGCCCTGGGCCTTATCCCCAGGATCCCGGAGCTGAGGTTTCATGGCCATCCTTGAGGCGATCGCGGAGAAGGTGCGGGCGGGCGAGCCGCTCGGCCGCGCGGAGGGTGTGGTCCTCCTCCGGGAGGGCGACTTCCTGGAGCTGGGCATGCTCGCGGACAGCGTCCGGCAGCGCCTGCACCCGGAGCCGGTCGTCACCTACATCATCGACCGCAACATCAACTACACCAATGTCTGCACCGCCCAGTGCGCCTTCTGCGCGTTCTACCGGGACCTTCCCTCAAAGGAGGGGTACCTTCTCTCCAAGCGCGAGCTAGCCCAGAAGATCGAGGAGACCCTGGCTTTGGGGGGCAACCAGATCCTGCTCCAGGGGGGACTCCACCCCGACCTCGGCATCGAGTACTACGAGGAGCTGTTCCGCTGGATCAAGGCGAACTACCCCATCTGGATCCACGGGCTCTCCCCGGCGGAGGTGAAGCACATCGAGAGGGTCTCCCGCCTCACCACCGAGGAGGCGCTGCGCCGCCTGATCGCGGCTGGCCTCGACTCCATCCCGGGGGGCGGGGCCGAGATCCTGTCTGACCGTGTGCGCGAGCGCATCGGCATCGCCAAGGGCACGACCGCGGAGTGGCTGGAGGTCATGGAGGTCGCCCACGGGCTGGGCATGAAGACCACGGCCACCATGATGTTCGGGCACGTGGAAACGCTCGAGGAGCGGATCGACCACCTCATCCACCTTCGCGATCTCCAGGCCCGAACCCGGGGCTTCACCGCCTTCATCGCCTGGACCTTTCAGCCCGCCCACACCGCCATCGGGGGAGACGAGCTCACCTCCTTCCAGTACCTCCGCACGCTGGCCGTGGCGCGGGTCATGCTCGACAACTTCCCGAACGTGCAGGCCTCCTGGGTCACCCAGGGGGGCAAGATCGGGCAGGTCTCGCTCCGGTTCGGGGCCAACGACTTTGGGAGCCTCATGATCGAGGAGAATGTGGTCTCCGCGGCGGGAGCCCACTTCCGCCTGACGGAGGCGGAGATCGCGCGCAACATCCAGGACGCGGGATTCGTGCCCAAGCGCCGGACCATGGACTACCGGATCGTGGGCGATCCCTACTGTTGGACGCACCCGACCCCGGCCCTGCCCGGAGAGCCGGCTACCGCCGCCTCCCTGGCCGGCTGAGGCGAAGCCCGCGGCAACAGAAGGGCGTGCCGACATCCCGAGGCGGCGGGCTCTCTCCTGCCGCTCACCTAGAGCCCGTCGCCGAGCCGGGGTTCGCTAGGCCTTCCTAGGGCCTCCGCCGCGCCGCCTTTTTGATCAGCGTAGCCGCCCGCGCCGCGTCCGCTTCGCTCTCGAACCCGAAAACGGCCGAGAACTGGCGGCCTACGGCCTGCGCCACCATGAAGGCGATGTTGATTCCAGCATCGGCGACCGCGCGGGCCATGGCCTCGCACAAGCCGGCCCGGTTGTCTCCGGTGACGAGCAGGGTGGGGATGGTGGAGGGGCCGAGCCCCGCGGCCGCCATGGCCGCCCTGAGCTTCTTGCCCCCCACCGGGAATAGCTCGATGACGGCCTGGGCCTCGCCCGGCTCGCGGTAGCCCATCACGACCCTGAGGTCGGTGCCGGTGGTGGCCGCCGGCGCCAGCACATCGGCGAGCATCCCGGGGCGGTTCTCCACCTTGCCCCGCCAGAGCGTGATCTTCTTGACGGTGACACCCATAGGGCCTCCTTCGGAGGGAGGCTAGTCCCGTCCCGGGGCAGGGTCAATGGCCAGGGCGTCCGCCGCCGGGGAAACCCCGAGGCGGAATTGGGGGACTTCCCCAAACGAGATTCAGGGTCTGCCCGCTAGCCCGGAAGGCATGAGAGGCGCAGCCTTGGCGCGGCACTGGTGACGGCCACGAAGGTGCGTCCTCTGGTTTCGAGGATGGCGGGGGGGCCGCGACCGACTCGGCGCGAGCGGACCGGGTTCCCGCCCCTGACCCAGGCTTTCCGGCCTCCCTAAGGAGCTTTTTCCTGGCCCGGGCAGCCGAGGACGAGCGCTTCTGGCCCATCCGGCCTCGGAGGTCGGCCATGATGGCAAGACACGTCGCGCTACGAACCCTCGCCTCCCTCGCGCTCTTTTTAGTGGGGGCAACCTCGAGCTTGGCCCAGTCGACTTCGGCCCAGATCCACGGAACCATCAAGGATGAGACGGGGCCCCTCCCCGGGGCGAACATCGTGGCCCACGAGACGCAGAGCGGCTTCACGAACGAGACGGTGTCCGGCCCGGACGGGTCGTTCACTTTGGCTGCCCTGCGGCCCGGCAACTACGAGATCACCATCAGCGTGCCTCAGTACAAGCCGGCCGCGCGGGCCGTCCAGGTCCTCGTGGGCCAGGATCTGGAACTGAGCTTCCGCCTCACCGCTGAGCTTGCGTACGTGGAGAACGTCACCGTAGTGGGTGACCTCTTGCTGGACACGCGGACATCCCAGATCGCCACCAACGTCACGCCGGAGCAGGTAGAGGCCCTTCCCCAGAACAACCGCAACTTCTTGAACTTCGCCGCCCTCGCTCCCGGGGTGCGGGTGGAGTCCGAAAACTCCGTCAAGAAGCAGTTCTCGGGAGGTGCCCTCTCCGCCAATCAGACCAACGTCTTCATCGACGGGGTGAGCTACAAGAACGACACCCTGGAGGGCGGGGTCGTGGGGCAGGACTCCAGCCGGGGCAATCCCTTCCCCCAGAACGCGGTTCAGGAGTTCCGCGTCCTCACCCAGAACTTCAAGGCCGAGTACGAGAAGGCGTCCAGCGCCATCATCACCGCGGTCACCAAGAGCGGGGGAAACACATGGTCCGGGGACGCCTTCCTGCTCTACCAGGACAAGCACCTGGTGGCGAATGATTATTTCGCGGAGAAGCGCGGCGACCCCAAACCGACATACGAGCGCTTCCAGAGCGGGGCCAGCCTGGGCGGGCCCATCGTGAAGGACAAGATGCAGTTCTTCGCCTCCTGGGAGTACAACCTCCAAAACCGCGACAACCGCGTCTTCCTGGGCAGCAACCCGGCGCCGGATCGACTGGGGCTGGGCTCGTTTGAAGGGTTCTTCCCGAGCCCCTTCCGTTCCAACCTCGGCTTCGCGAAGGTCTCCTACCAGCCCCGGGCGGGCGACCTCGTGGACCTCACATACAACATCCGTCACGAGACAGACGTCCGGGACTTCGGCAACCAGGACAGCTTCCAGACCGCGAACAACATCCAGAACGACGTGAACTCCCTTCTCCTTCGCTACCAGACGACGCGGTCCGACTGGGCGAACGAGGCGAGCTTCACCTTTCAGCGCTCGAAATGGAACCCCGTGCCCACCAACCCAGACCTCATCGGCCGGGACTACCAGGGCACGCTCAGGGTGGGAGGCCGGGACACGACCCAGGTTTTCCAGCAGGACCGCTGGTCTTTGCGCGATGACTACAGCCGGTTCGCCAAGTGGCAGGGAAACCACAGCGTCAAGGTGGGCACCGTCCTCAGCCGGCTCAACTACGACGTGTCGAAACAGCTGAACGGAAACCCGATCTTCCACTTCCGATCGGACATCAGCTTCGATTTCCCCTTCGAGGCGCAGTACGGCTTGGGTAACCCGAACCTAAACGCCGGGAACTGGGAGCTCGGGTTCTTCGCCCAGGATGACTGGAGCCCGACCGCGAGGCTCACCATCAACGCCGGCCTTCGGTGGGACTACGAGTCGGACATGCTCGACAACAACTACGTGACACCCGCGAACGTGAAGGCGGCGGTCTCGAGCTTCGTGCCGCCCCAGTACTTCACCGACGGCACCCAGCGCCCAGCGTACTACGGCGCGGTCCAGCCCCGAATCGGGTTCTCCTATGACTTGAGCGGCAAGGGACAGACCACCCTCTTTGCGGGCTACGGTCGCTACTTCGACCGCGTCCTCTACAACTACACCCTCGATGAGCGCTACCGACTTCAATACGCGATCCGGACCTTCCGCTTCTCCGCCGATGGCAGCATCCGGGACGGCCAGCCCACCCTGGTCTGGCAGCCCCAGTACCTGAGCAAGGCGGGTCTCGACGGCATCATCGCGACCGGCCAGGCCCCCAACCCCGAGGTCTACCTCATCGACAACAACACCACCCCCCCTGTTTCCGACCAGTTCACGGTCGGCCTGCGCCACACCTTCGGTCCCGTCCTGGCCTCCGCGAGCTACGCGGGCGCACGCAGCACCCACGGTTTCACCTACATCTTCGGCAACCGCCGGCCGGACGGCGAGTGCTGCTTCGCGGTGCCCGGCTTCTCCAACATCCTCCTCTCCAGCGACACCAAGAAGGCCTGGTACGACGCGCTCTTCGTGACCCTGGAGAAGCCGTTCACCTCCGCCTCCAAGTGGGGGATGACCCTCACCTACACCCTGGGCCGGGCGGACGAGATCGGGGGCGACAATTTCAGCCTCGACTACCCCAGCGTCTCGGCCTACCCGCGGCATCCCACCCAGACCGACGAGCGCAACCGCATCGTGGCCACGGGGATCTACCAGCTGCCCCAGGGCTTTCGGGCGAGCGCCTTCATCGTCCTCAGCTCGGGGGTCGGCTTCACCCTCATTGACGACACGCAGGGGTTCGGGATCAACCAGCGGAAGATCCTGCTCTACGCGGGTCGACCGAACGAGACCTTCGCCTTCCAGAGCATCGACCTCAGACTCGACAAGGATTTCAAGATCTCCGGCAAGAGCCACGTCGAGCTCTCGGCCCAGGTCTTCAACCTCTTCAATCACGACAACTTCACCGGCTATGATGGCTTTGAGCCGCCGCTCCCGAACGTGAACGCCAACTTCGGAACGCCGAACACCGAAGACCCGAAGCGGCGCTTCCAGTTCGGGCTGAGTTTCCGCTTCTAGCCTCTTGCTCACCCGGGGGCGGGCGCTCTTGGGGAAGGGCGTCCGCCCACCCCGCGCCGGACGGCAGAGGGCTCCGATGATCCGGCGCTTGTCGATCGCGCTCTTGAGCGGGCCCGCCCTGGGGCTGCTGATCGGGGCGGGTTCCGCGCTGGGCGTCGGGGAGGCCCCCGCCCCCTCCTTTCCTCCCTTCTTCGACGAGCTCGAGGCGAGGACATTCCGATACTTTTGGGACCTCGCGGACCCCGGCAACGGCCTCGTTCCCGACCGCTACCCCTCCCCCTCGCCCTCCAGCATCGCCGCCATGGGCTTCGCCCTCACCGCCTACCCGATTGGCGTCGAGCGCGGGTATGTGAAACGGGGAGAGGCGGCTTCGCGTGTCAAGGCCACGCTCCGGTTCTTGGAGGAAGCGCCGCAAGGTCCCGGCCCCACGGGCCAGACCGGCTACCGCGGGTTCTTCTATCACTTCCTAGAGCAGCAGGCGGGGGAGCGGGCCGGTCCCGGCGTCGAACTGTCGACGATCGACTCCTCACTGCTCCTGGCCGGAATCCTCTTCTGCCAGTCCTATTTCGAGGGAGGGGGAGAGGAGGCAGAGATCCGGGATCTGGCCGAGCGGATCTACACCCGCGTCGACTGGTCCTGGGCAGCCCCGCGCCCGCCCCTTCTCGCGCGGGCCTGGAAGCCGGAGACGGGCTTCTACCCCGACGATTGGCGCGGGTACGACGAATCGATGATCCTCTACCTTTTGGCCCTCGGCTCGCCCACCCATCCCTTGTCGGAAGCCGCCTGGTCGGAGTTCACCCGAACCTACCGCTGGCAGGAGTACTACCGCCGGCCCCACGTCAACTTTGCCCCCCTCTTCGGCCACCAGTACTCGCACGTCTGGGTCGACTTCCGGGGCATCCGCGACGCCTACATGAGCGACCGGGGCATCGACTACTTCGAGAACTCGCGGCGGGCCACCCTGGCCCAGCGTGACTACGCCCTCGAAAACCCGGGGGGATGGCGGGGTTACGGCCCCCACGTCTGGGGTCTCACCGCGTGTGACGGCCCCCAGGCGGAGGCGATGCGGGAGGGACGACCGCGGGCGTTCAAGTCCTATTGGGCCCGGGGGGCGGCCGCGGGCGACGTCCGCGACGACGGCACAATCGCGCCCGCCGCCGCCCTGGGGTCGCTGCCCTTCGCTCCCGAGGCGGTCATCCCGACGATCCTCGAGATACACCAGCTCTACGGGTCAAAGCTGTACGGGACGTACGGCTTCTTCGACGCCTTCAACCCGTCGGTTCCCGACGGCACCGTGGTCAAGCAGGGACGGGTGGTACAAGGGGCGGGGTGGTTCGACACCGACTACGTCGGCATCGACCAGGGGGCGATCCTTTCTATGATAGAAAACGCGCGTAGTGCGCTCGTCTGGCGCGTGATGAAGAAAAATCCCCACCTGCGGCGGGGCCTCATTCGCGCCGGTTTCCGCGGCGGTTGGCTGGGCTGAACCGGCCTCGCCGCCCTGGCCGAGGTTGCTCATGTCAAGAACGACAAGGTCGCTCGTGGCGAGCCTGGCGCTGGCGCTCGTCCTCCTGCCCGGGGCCCGAGTCGGCGGCGGGGAAGGGGGAGGGCCCGATCCCGTGGAGGCCCGCGTCGAGGGCCTCCTCCGCCAGATGACGCTGGAGGAGAAGCTGGGCCAACTCCAGCAACTCGACGGGGCGGGGGACGGCCGCATCAAGCCCGAGCAGCTGGCGCTCGCCGCCAAGGGGCTTCTGGGATCGACCCTGAACGTGCGGGGGGCCGCGAACGTGAACGAGATCCAGCGCGCGGCGGTCGAGCACTCGCGGCTGAAGATCCCGGTCCTGGCCGGTTACGACGTGATCCACGGCTATCGGACCGTCTTTCCCATCCCCCTCGGGGAAGCGGCGAGCTTCGACCCCGCCCTCGCGGAGACGACGGCCCGGATTGCGGCCGCCGAGGCCACCGCGGTCGGCTTGAAATGGACGTTCGCACCCATGGTGGACATCGCGCGGGATCCGCGCTGGGGCCGGATCGCGGAGGGCGCGGGGGAGGACCCCTACCTGGGGAGCGCGTTCGCGCGCGCGCGGGTGCGCGGCTTCCAGGGCGAGGGGGGCGGGGATCCCCAGCGGGTGATCGCGTGCGCTAAGCACTGGGTGGGCTACGGCGCGGCGGAGGCCGGCCGCGAGTACAACACCACCGACCTCTCGGAGCGGGCTCTGCGCGAGGTCTACTTTCCGCCCTTTCGGGCCGCCCTGGAGGCGGGGGTGGGCACCTTCATGAGCGCGTTCAACGACCTCGACGGCCTGCCCGCGACGGCCAATCCCTTCACCCTCACCGGCGTCCTGCGCGGGGAGTGGCACTTCGACGGCTTCGTGGTCAGCGATTACACGGCGGTGCCGGAGTTGATCAAGCACGGGGTGGCGAGGGACGAGGCCGAGGCCGCGCGGAAGGCGCTCACCGCCGGAGTGGACATGGAGATGGTGAGCCGGCTCTACGCCACTCAGCTGCCCGCGCTCGTCCGCGGGGGCGTGGTGCCGATGGCCACCCTCGACGAGGCGGTGCGGCGCATCCTGCGGATCAAGATGCGGGCGGGGCTGTTTGAGCGGCCCTTTGCCGAGGAGGGCCGGGAAGCGGCGGTCCTGTTGAACCCCGCGCACCGGGAGGCCGCGCGCACCGCCGCCGCGCGCTCGATCGTGCTCCTTCGCAACGAAGGGGGTGTCCTTCCCCTTCGGAAGGACCTGCGGTCGATCGCCCTCATCGGCCCCCTGGCCGACGATGGCCGAGAGCCGCTCGGCTCCTGGTCCGGGGACGGGCGCAAAGAGGACACGGTCACGGTACTGGCGGGGGTGAGGGCGAAGCTGGGGCCGGAGGCGCGGGTCGCCTACGCGAAGGGCTGCGATGTCGAGGGCGGGTCCCCGGCCGAGCTGGCGGAGGCCGTGGCCCGGGCGCAGGAGGCGGAGGCGATCGTCCTCGTGGTCGGGGAGGCGGCGGCCATGAGCGGGGAGGCGGGGTCCCGCAGCTCGATCGACCTGCCCGGCCCCCAGCTCCCCCTGGTGCAGGAGGTGCTGAAGGCGGGCAAGCCCACGGTGGTCGTCCTGATGAATGGCCGGCCGCTCACCATTTCTTGGCTCGCGGAGAACGCGGCCGCCATTCTCGAGACCTGGCAGGGCGGAACCGAGGCCGGTGACGCGATCGCGGACGTGCTCTTCGGCGACACAAACCCCGGGGGCAAGCTGCCGGTGACGTTCCCGAGGTCGGTGGGCCAGATCCCCCTCTACTACAACCACAAGAACACGGGCCGACCGGCGGGTCCGCAGAGGTGGTCTTCCAAGTATCTAGACATACCCGTGACCCCCCTCTACCCGTTCGGGTTCGGGCTCAGCTACACGCGCTTCGCCATCCACAACCTGCACCTGAGCGCGGCCTCCATTCCCCCCACGGGAGAGGTGACGGTCAGCGTGGAAGTGGAGAACGTGGGCCCCCGCGCGGGCGACGAAGTGGTCCAGCTCTACGTGGCCCACGAGGCGGCCAGCGTGACGCGGCCGGTGAAGCAGCTCCGCGGCTTTCAGCGCTTGACCCTGGCCCCAGGCGAGACGCGGCCAGTTCGCTTCCGGCTGGGCCCCGCGGATCTCGGGCTGCTGGACGGCCACTTCCGCTTCGTGGTCGAGCCGGGCGAGATCCGGGTGGCGGTGGGGGCGAGCTCGGAGGGGGGTCTGGAGGGCCGGTTCCAGGTGGTCCCGGACCCACCCCGGCCGCGGTGAGAGCAACCGCTCCCTGACGCTTCCCGCGCGCCCCCGCCGCGGCTATAGTTCGTTCCGTGAGGCGAGGGACCCTCGTCGGCGGCCCCGGGCCATGCAGATCCTGACCGCGTCCTGGGTGGCGCCGATGGTGACGCCACCCCTCCGTCAGGGGCGGGTGGCCGTGGAGGCGGGGCGCGTGGCCTGGGTGGGACGCCCAGGCGACCCCGGAGAGCCCGAGGGCCGGCTCCGGGACCTGGGAGCGGGCGTGATCCTGCCCGGACTTGTGAACGCGCACTGCCATCTGGAGCTGTCTCACCTGCGGGGCCAGATCGATGGCTCGGCCGGCTTCGTTCCCTGGGTGAAGGCCCTGGTGGACGCCCGCGCCGCCGAGCGCGAGGAGGTTGTCCTCCTCCGGGCCGCGGAGGCGATCCGCGAACTCTCCCAAACGGGCACGGTGGCGGTGGGCGACATCTCGAACCAGCTCCGCCACCTGGACCTTCTCGCCTCCTCCGGCCTGGCGGCCGTCGTCTTCTACGAGCTTCTGGCCTGGGATCCAGCCCGCGCCGGTTCCACCCTGGAGGGAGCCCGGGCGCGGGTCGCGGGCCTGCGGACGGGGCCCGACGTGCAGGTCCGTCTCGCCGCCCACGCCCCCTACTCGACCTCCGCCCCCCTCCTCGAGGGACTGGCCCGGGGGGGCGGCCCGGCCGCTCTCCACCTGGCGGAGTCCGCGGCGGAGAGCCGCTTTCTTGCCAAGGGGGACGGTCCCTGGCCCGCGTTCCTGTCCGCGCGCGGCCTCGGCCACGTAGCCTTCACGCCGCCCGGACTAAGCCCGGTGCGCTACGTGGACGGCCTGGGCGTCCTGCATCCCGGGCTGGTGGCGGCCCACTGCGTCCATGTGGACGATGGGGACCGGGCCCTCTTGGCGCGCCGGGGGGTGCATGTGGCGATCTGCCCGCGCAGCAACCAGAACCTCGGCGTCGGTTTGGCCCCCGTGCCCGAACTGTGGAAGGCCGGGGTCCGTCTTTGCCTCGGCACGGACAGCTTGGCCAGCGCGCCGAATCTGGACCTCAGGGAGGACATGGCCACACTCCGCCGGCAGTTTCCGGAGCTGCCCGCGGCGGTGATCGTGGGCATGGCCACCCAGGGCGGCGCGGACGCCCTGGGCCTCAAGGACTTGGGGACGATCGCGCCCGGCAAACGTGCGGCCCTCGTCCATGCCCGCGCCGCGTCCGACCCGGAGGATCCCCTCGAGTTCCTGGTTTCGGCCGGAGTGCGGCTGGAGAGGGTGCAGCCCTGATGGACCTCCTCACCCGGGTCAGCTCCTACGGGCGGATGATCCGCTTCTCTCACTCCGTCTTTGCCCTGCCCTTTGCCCTCACCTCCGCCGCTCTGGCCGTGCGTGGGGAACTCCGCACGAGCCAGGTCGTGTGGATCGTGGTGGCCATGGTGGGGGCGCGCAGCGCGGCCATGGGCTTTAACCGACTGGCCGACCACGCCCTCGACGAGCAGAATCCGCGGACGGCCAGTCGCGAGCTGCCCCGGGGCGCCCTCTCCCGGCGGGAGGTCTGGATCTTCGTGGTCCTCTCCGCGGGCGTTCTCGTCCTGGCGGCGGGAATGCTGAACCCCCTCTGCCTGGCGCTCTCGCCCGTCGCCCTCCTCGTCGTTTTCGGCTATTCGTACACCAAGCGGTTCACCGCCCTCTCACACCTGTTCTTGGGTCTGGCTCTCGGGGTGGCCCCGGTGGGGGCCTGGCTGGCCATACGGGGTCGCTTCGAGCCGGTACCCATTCTCCTCGCCCTGGCCGTCGTCGCCTGGGTAGGCGGCTTCGACATCATCTACGCCTGCCTGGACATGGAGTTCGACCGCCGGGCGGGGTTGTACTCGCTTCCCGCTCGCCTGGGCGTACCCGTCGCGCTGGGGCTGGCGCGCGTCCTCCACGTGGTCGCCGTGGTCCTCCTGGCGTGGCTCTACTGGCTGACCCCCCTGCACCCGCTCTATCTGGGGGGGGTGATGGTGGTGGCCGTCCTCCTCGCCTACGAGCACTCCCTGGTGCGCGCGGAGGACCTGAGCCGGGTCATGCAGGCCTTCAACTTGAACGGCTGGGTGAGCCTGGGCTACTTTGCCGCGACCGTAGCCGCACGATGGCTCGCCTGAGGCTATAATCCGCAGGTTCATGCTCGTGTCGCGCCCCCGTGCCCGGCCCAAGCTCCCTTGAGGGAGACAAACGCGGTCTTTCCCGTCGTGGACTCGCCCCCTCCCGCCCCCACCCCGGGCTCGCCGGACAAGGCGGCGGTGCGGTCGATGTTTGACCGCATCGCCCCCCGCTACGACCTCCTGAACCATCTGCTCTCGGCGGGGGTCGACACCCGTTGGCGGAAGCGGGCGGTGGAGCTCCTCGGACTCTCCGGCCCGGCGCGCATCCTGGACCTCTGCACCGGGACCGCGGACCTCCTGATCGAGGCCCTGGGCCGGGATCCCGGGCACTTCGGGGTGGGAGCCGATCTCTCGGGAGAAATGCTGGTCCGAGCGGCGGGCAAGCTCGAGCGCCGGGGGCTGAACTCGCGCTCCGGCCTCGTGGGGGGGGACGGGGAACGGCTCCCCCTCGCGGCCCGCAGTTTCGACGGAGCGCTCGTGTCTTTCGGCATCCGCAACATGGGGGACCCGCCCGCCGCCCTGCGCGAGCTGCGACGGATCCTGCGCCCGGGGGGGCGACTGGTGGTCCTTGAGTTCTCCACTCCGGGGGGCGCCCTGGGCGCACTCTACCGCGTCTACTTCCACTGGATCCTCCCCAGCATCGGCGGCTGGGTGAGCGGTGACCGCAGCGCCTACTCCTACCTTCCCGCCTCCGTCGCCCGGTTTCCGGGCCCGCGGGAGTTCGCGGCACTCCTGGAAGGAACGGGGTTCCGGTCGGTCGTGGTGCGGCCCCTCTCCGGAGGTATCGCCCACCTCTACCGAGGCGAGGTGTGAAGCGCCTGGTGCCGGCCTTGAAGCAAGCGGCCTTGCTGCTGCGGCCGCACCGGGACTCCATCCTGGAAGCATGGATCCTCAGCATCGTGCAGGTTGCCTCCGTGCCGGAGGCGGAGGTCCGCCCCTACTGTACGCGCACCCTCGACGCCCTTCTCCGGCGCCTCCCCGGCGGCGAGCTCGAGGCCCTTCTCGAGGACGAGGCGCAGGCCGCGGCCGAAGGGGCGCGCACGGGATCGAGCTTCCTCCCCCTCGCCCCCTCCGTCCGGCTCCTCACCCGGGGCTGCCTGCCGTTCCTGCTCGCCGCCCTGTCCGAGGGCCCGGACCTGGCCGAAGCCCTCCTCGCCCTGGGGGAACTGGCGAACCTGCGCCTGGAGATCCTCCTCGCCGCTCAGGAGGAGGAGTCTGGCCGGCGGCTGATCGAGGCCCAGGAGCAGGCCGCCCTCGCCGGTCAGACCGCCCGCGAGGTCTCCCGGGCCAACGAAGCCCTTCGGCGGTCGGAGGCTCAGAGCCGCCACCGGGCGGAACAGATTGCCCTTCTCGCTTCCGTGGCCCGCAGGATCGCGCCCGTGCAGGAGCCGGAGCGGCTGATGCAGGAGGCCGCGGAGGCCATCCAGGCCCGCTTGAACCACACTTACGTAGCGGTGGTGGTGCTGGACGAGGAGGGGGTGCTGGTCGGCCGATGGGCGGGGAGGCCGGGGGTGGGGCGGCACCGCGGCGGCCGGGCCCAGGGCCCGCCCGGCGGCGTCATCGGCCGGGCTCTCCGCCTGCGGGCGCCGCAGGTGGTGGCGGATGTGGCGCGCGACCCCGACTACCATGCGGACGTGCCGGGGACGGCCTCCGAGATGGTCATCCCCCTGCTCGACGGGCACGCCGTGGTGGGCGCGATCGATTTTCAGAGCCAGCAGCCGGCGGGGTTCGATCTCGACGACGTGGCGGCGGGGGAGGCCTTGGCCGAATTCCTGGTCGTGGCCATGCGCAACGCGCGCCTGCTCCAAGAAGCGCGACGGCGCCAAGCCCCGGAGTGACTAGCCCGCGATCTCGAGCCCGAAGACCGCGGCGGTATGAGCGGCCAGCCCCTCCATCACCTCCGGGAGGACGACCGGGCCCCGGAGCCGCTCCAGGCTGGTCACGCCCCGGTCGGCGATGCCACAGGGCACGATGAGACGGAAGGGGGAGAGGTCGGGGGCGGCGTTGAAGGCGAAGCCGTGGGAGGTGACCCAGCGCGCGATGCGCACCCCAATGGCGCCGATCTTCTCCTGGCCCACCCAGACCCCGGTGAGTCCGGGCACCCGCCCCGCCTCGACCCCGTGGTCCCGGCACGTCCGGATCAACACCTCCTCCAGGTCGCGGACGTAGCGGTGGACGTCCCGCCGATCGGGCGAGAGGTCCAGGATGGGATAGCCCACGATCTGGCCCGGCCCGTGGTAGGTGACGTCCCCTCCGCGGCCGGCCTCGAAGACCTCGAAGCCCCGCGCCCGGAGGGCTTCCGCGGGCAGGAGCAGGTTCTCCTTTCGGGCGTTGCGCCCCAGCGTAAAGACGGGCTCGTGCTCGAGCAGGAGGAGCGTGTCGGGGACCCGTCCCGCTTGGCGGTCGGCCACGAGTCGGGCCTGCAGGTCGAGGCCTAAGGCGTAGGAGATCCGGCCCAGCCGACGGACAACCAGGGGCGGCATGACTAGTTGCGAACGGCGGCCCCTCCTTGACCGCGGGCCCGGGAGATCAACGGGGCGGCGCCGGGGGGCGGGGCGTCATTGAGCGGTTGAAGGTCGGGATGGGCGTATCGTTGACGCCTCCTCGGCCGTAGACTGCGCCTCGGGGCCGGCCGGGATGCGGGTGGACCAAAAGCCTCTCCCCGGCGTGGCCTGCCCGTCAGACGAGCCCTCCGGGCGCGCCCCTCGGCACTCCGGGGGCCCGGTAGTTGATCGGCTTTTTCGTCGCCGCATCGACCTCCTCCGGCGTCAGGAGAACCGTAGTCTTTAGGTGCACCGCTCCACTGGCGTTTACGGCCAGACTCAGGGCAATCGCGGTCGTCTGATCCGGGATCTCGGCGATCACATAAACGTCGTCCTCGCCCAAGGCGTAGTAGGTGGCATGAAGCTTTCCACCCGCCTGCTCGACCAGCTTCTGCACTACGGCCCGCCTCTTTGTTCCACCATCCCTGAGCAGGCCCTTTGTCCCTTCCGCCGTGTAGCTGCCGCGTAGCAAGTAAAGAGCCATTGACCCTCCTTTGCATCCCTGAATGTAACGCGTCGATCGGGAGGACCGCCAACGAGCGGTCCCTTGCTGGACGAATGACCCACGGACGAGCCCTGTGTCCCCGGGAGCCGGCCCCCGAGATCGGAGCGCGGGAATGCTGAGCTCGCCATCACCGAAAGTGGCAGAGTCCCCCGAGACCGTAGCGGCGAAAGAACTCCGCGGCCTCCGGATCGCGATGGATCGGGCCGACAACGTGCATTCCGGCCACCCCCCCGCCGCACGCGTAGTAGCCGACGGCGCCGCCTCCAATGGCGGCGCCGCCAATGGCCGCCCCCCCGATAGCGGCCAGACCGGCGATGGCCACGCCTCCGATCGCACCCAAGATGCCGACCGACAAGCCACCGAAGCTTACGAAACCCGCAGCCAGGCCCCCGAAGGCGATCACGCCCCGGGCCAGCCCGCCGAAGGCGAGGATGCCGGTGGCGAAATCTCCAATGGCGATGATTCCCTTCGCGTGACCGCGCAGCTCGCCACGCTCGAGATCCGGGCCCACGGCGATGTCGTAGAAGGGAATGTCCCCGATGCCCCAGCCGGCGCGCTTGCGGATGCCGCGCAACCGAACCAGGCCGCGCCCCTTGAGGGTCGAGACCTGCTTCTCGAGCTCAGCCACCCGCTTCTCAAGCTCCTCGCGGCTCTCCACGGCCCCTCCCGGTCTGCGCGTGAGCAAGCCGGCCCCGCGCCGCGCGTGGGTCCGGCCTGCCGATCTGTCGACAGTCTCGATCCGAAAGCCCTCGGGTGCAAGCCATTGTGCGACGGATTGCGGGTCTCAGCCGGGGAGAGGGGCGGGCGGGGCCGCCCGCTTCTGGTCGCGGGCCGGGCATCTGCGCGTCAGAGCGCGCTCTCGTCGAACTCCTGGAGGCCTCTCTTGACATGGGCCATGAAGCGGTCCGCCTCCGCCCCATCCACCAGGCGGTGGTCGAAGCTGAGCGCGAAGTAGGCCATGGTCCGAATGGCGATGGCGTCATCCCGAACCACCGGCCGCTTCTCGATCGTGCCCACGCCTAGGATCGCCACCTGCGGCTGGTTGATGATGGGGGTGCCGAACAAGCTCCCGAAGACGCCGGGGTTGGTTATGGTGAAGGTGCCCCCCTGCACCTCCTCGACCTTGAGCCTCTTGCTGCGGGCCCGCTCCGCGAGGTCGTTCACCGCCCGGGCCAGGCCCAGGATGTTCTTCTCGTCGGCGTTGTGGATGACGGGGACGATCAGGCCCCAGTCGAGAGCGACCGCCACCCCGATGTTGATGTCCTTGCGGTACAGGATGTTGTCGCCATCGATGCTGGCGTTGACGACGGGGAAGGCCTTGAGCGCGTCCACCGTGGCCTTGAGGATGAAGGGCATGTACGTGAGCTTCACACCGCTCCGCTCCTCGTAGCTCTCGCGGTACTTCCGGCGCAGCTGGTCCGCCCGGGTCATGTCGATCTCAAAGACAGTGGTGACATGGGCCGAGGTGCGCTTGGACGCGACCATGTGCTCGGCGGTCTTGCGGCGGATGGGCGACATGGGCACGACCTCGACCCGCGGGCCCGGGGTGGAGGGCGGAGCCGGGGGCCTAACCGGCGGGGCGGGTGCGGGGGGAGGCACGGCGGGCGAGGGGGCGGGGGCCGGCCTGCCCTCGATGTGACCGAGGATGTCCTGCTTGGTCACGCGCCCCGCGATGCCCGTCCCCGGGATCTGGCTGATGTCCACGTGGTGCTCAGCCGCGATCTTGCGCACCACCGGCGACGAGCGGGTCTGCCGCAACTCCTCGACTGTCATCTCGGCTCGCGGCTTCTCTCCCCGGGGGGAGGGCTCGGGAGGGGGAGCCGGTGCAGGGGGAG
>Ga0210399_10000281_pt1 | contig 41495 bp, 41 predicted proteins | sample IncBWC14MmetaG_FD_150865 | JGI IMG/M metagenome (GOLD analysis project Ga0210399, IMG submission 150865) | Forest soil microbial communities from Barre Woods Harvard Forest LTER site, Petersham, Massachusetts, United States - Inc-BW-C-14-M | ecosystem: Environmental > Terrestrial > Soil >... | reverse complement strand
CCATCAGTGAGGAGACGCGCCAGATTCCCGGCGTTTGCGGCGTCGTTAAAGGATCCATCGATCCGAAACGAACTGGCGTGGAAGCCGGCCTGTCCGCTACCGGTGATCTGTTCGGAACTGTCGCGCGCCGCGCCGGAACCTCCGTCAAGGAACTTGCCGCCGGCCTCGAACAATATCGTCCGGGTCAAACGGGCCTTCTTCGCATGACGTGGGACAATGGCGACCGCACGATCCTCGTCAACCCCGAACTCGGCGGAATCACTCTCGGCTGGAATATGACCAGCACCCCGCAGGACGAACTCTTCGCGGCGATCGAGGGTACTGCGTTTCACACACGCGTCATTCTCGAGCGCATGGCCGAATACGGTGTGCCGGTCGAGCGCGTCATTAACGCCGGCGGCATTCCGCAGAAGAATGCCGTACTGAATCGCGTCTATGCCAACGTTTTAAATAAGCCTGTATTGGTTCCGAAAGCCGAGGTAACCAGCCTGGGCTCGTCCATCTTCGCGTTTCTGGCGGCCGGCGCTTTCCGGTCCATCCATGAGGCGCAAGATAAGATCTGTCCCAGTTACCACGTTGTGGAACCCGATGCGGCCGCCGCTCGTGTTTATGAAGACCTTTATCAAATCTATCGCGAACTGTACTTTGCATTTGGCGTTGTGGATTCCAAACCCGTATTTGCGGGCGGTGTCCTCCCCGCGTTGCGCAGGACTGCCGCCGCCGCCCGAGGCGCCGTATGAAACTCCCGAAATTGCGCAAAGAAGTCCTTGAAGCGAATCTCGAACTGGTGCGGCGAGGTTTGGTCCTCTACACATTTGGAAATGCCAGCGGGATTGCGCGTGAGGAAGGGCTCGTGGTCATCAAACCGAGCGGCGTGGCTTACGACACAATGAAGCCCGAAGATCTGGTTGTCGTGGACCTGCAGGGGAATGTTGTCGAAGGCTCCCTGCGGCCGTCCTCCGATCTTCCAACACATCTCATCCTCTACAACGCCTTCCGCAGCCTCGGCGGCGTAGCGCACACCCACTCAAGAGCGGCCACTTCCTGGGCCCAGGCCGGGCGCGAGATACCGTGTTTCGGCACCACTCACGCCGATTATTTTCATGGCTGCGTTCCCGTAACGAAACCGCTCACGCCCGCGCAAATCCGCTCGGACTATGAAGCGAATACAGGCAGCGCCATCGTCCGGTGCCTCGGAAAGCAGGATCCCCTGCACGTCCCGGGCGTGCTCGTGGCGGGCCACGCCCCCTTTTGCTGGGGAGAAACTCCGGCAACCGCCGCACACAACGCCGCGGTCCTCGAAGAGATCGCTGCAATGGCGCTGCAGACGCTTATCGCAAATCCGAAAGCGCATCTCATTTCCAAGCCGCTCCACGAAAAGCATTTCTTTCGAAAGCACGGCAGTAAAGCCTATTACGGCCAGAAAAAGTAGCCAGCCTATCCTGCTGTTTAGTTCGGCGGCACAATGGCTTTCAGCGAACAGAATTCATCCATCCATTCCATTATTGGGGAGACGCAAATGAATCGAGGTTTTCCTTGTCTGGCGAGCGCTGCGGTCCTGCTTTGCCTGACTCCTCACAAAAGTCCAGCGCAAAGACCCGCCGGTTTCACCGCTCGAACCGCAACTGACAAGATCAATCAAGTTTCACTGGATGTGACAGAGCCAGAAGCCCGAGGAACCAATTACTACGTCGATTGCGCGGCCGCTGAGACAAACGGGGATGGCCATTCGCCCGCCAAAGCTTGGAACTCCCTCGATTCTGTAAATCAGCACAGCTTTTCGTCCGGCGACGCCATTTATCTAAAACGCGGAACCGAGTGTCACGGCATGCTCTGGCCGAAAGGTTCCGGCTTGCCAACCGCCGCCATCTATCTATCGGCGTATGGGCAGGGGCCTCGCCCCAAAGTGATCGCCGCCAAGGACGACGAGGAAACCTTCAAACTCTTCAACCAGGAATATTGGGATGTGGATTCGATCGAGTTTTCAGGCGGCACGGTTTTCGGCGTTTTTGTCAGCGGCGATGCCGGCATTCTTCATCACATCCACGTCCGAAATCTGCTGGTCCACGATGTGCATGGCGGCGAAGTAAAAAGCAAAGAGAGCGGATTGGTTGTGATCTCGCCGGGAAAGCTTGGCCAGCGTTTTGATGATGTCCTCGTCGAAGGTGTCACTGCCTACGACACCAACCAGTGGTCCGGCATTCTTGTCGGCGGCGGCAACTTTGGTGAGGTTCCAGAGAAGGACTGGTGTTCACACGTCATCGTGCGTAATTCCGCGGTGCATGATCTCTACGGCGACGGCATCATTCTCTTCCGCGTCAAGGACGGCCTGATTGACAACAGCGCCGCGTGGCATACCGGCATGCAGCCCACCCAATCCATTGGCACGCCCAATGCCATCTGGACATGGATGTGCACGGAGTGCGTGGTCAGAAGGAGCGAGGCGTTTCTCACGGATAGCCCGGGTGTCGACGGCGGCGCCTTCGACATCGACTGGGGCAACACGCGCAACTCGGTGATCGACAATTACGGCCACGACACCCAGGGCTATTGCATTGCCGTGTTCGGCGCCGGATACGTCACGCGTGACAGCCTGGTAAAAGGGAATCTCTGCATCAACAATGCGCGTAGCCCGCGCATGGCAAGCTATCAGGGGGCTATTTTCCTGTGGACCTGGAATAACGGGGTTATCGAAAACCTTAACGTCGAACAAAATACTGTCTACTGGACTCCGCCCGGCGGCTTTCCAGCTATTCTCAATCACGGGGATATTCGGGGTGCGCAAAACAGTTTTCGCGAGAATCAGATTTACTCCGGGTCTCGCCGGGTCATCGATAGCAACAGCAAAATGTCATTTCAAGACAACCGATACACAACATGTGGAGGAAGCGATGCCACATGGGTTTTCGATGGCCACTCCTTTAAGACATTCGATGAGTATCGCGTCGGTGCCGGTCAAGAACGTGGAAGCATCTGGAAATCCGAGAAGGCCGCAGCCCCGTGTCTCGGTGGCGAGAGGCCGCCCGAGATAAAAAGTTTAAATGGCGCCCGGACCCGCAGAAAAGCCGCCAGCACGAGCCGGGCGACACAGCCGGCGTGGGTGGTGGCTTCCGAAATTCCAGTAAGTATTGATGCCGACGGTTTGCTCGATCCAGCCTCAGCCGGACAGCTGGTGATCTTGAAGAACCTCGAGATGCAGTTTCGGGCCAGCGGCCTTAGGATGAAGATCGTACTCAAGCTGAAGAGCCGGAATTCGGCCGAATCCCTCGAAAATGTGATCCGCGATCTGGACCTGAGCGGTGTCAGCACATCCTGGTCAATCGAGCAAGAATCTCCGGGCCTTGTAAAGATGGTTCTCGTCGCTCCAGATGGAACAAGAGTGCGAGAGTGGGGGGATTTTGTCGGCCCGGCAGAGATCGGCTTGACAGTCCGGAACGTCCTCGGCGAACCTTTCTATTCTGAAATGGAATCGGAAGCTCATTGAAAATGCGGTTAACACCGCTAGCGAGCGGCAGGACGGCGGAGAAGACAGCAAAAAGGGCTTGAGCAGGATCTTCATTTCCCGAAGCGGGCCAAGATGAGAGTCTTGGCCTCTTCCAGCGCCGCGATGGCTTGCTCGCGACTTACGGCAGGGTATTGCTTCAGAAATTCATCTAATGTTTCTCCACCTTCCAGATAGTCCAACAGCGTCTGAAAGGGAACGCGCGTGCCGCGGAAAACGGGTTCTCCGCTGTGGATCTCAGGATCCTGGACAATTACTCTTTGAGAGGTGGTGGCCATCGGGCTCCTCCTGATCGAACACCAATTATCTCATCCCTCTGACGGACATAAGCAAGCCTCTCCCTAGTGGTCTCGATCGGTCAGCCCAATGGGTTCTGGCCCTGAAGACCGGCTCTGCCCAGGTGACAGGAGGTCGTGCTGTGCTTTGATTACCGTTAGCCGTGCGTAGTAGGTTGGATCTGCTTTGTCGTCCGCACGGTAGTCAGCGATATTCCTGATAATCTGGTCTGGATTGTCACCGCGAGCGAGAGCCCGTTTCGCATAGGCCCAATCGGCTTCGGACTGACTGCGATGGCCGGCCGGAATTTTCCGCGTTCCATGCCGTGAGTAGCCAAGGTGACGCGGGGATTCCGGGGAATCTTCCTGCACGTGGAAATCTTGTCCGTGATAGAGCGTGTTGGTCTCGTGGCGGACGCGCACAACGAACGCCTCGTTGTATTTCCTGTTGGTGAATCCGGGCAGGCGAAGCAGGCGTGAAATGTCTGTGGCAGCGGGATCACCGCCGTACTCGGAAGCCAGAGCACGCAGCAACGATTCCGCCTCATGGTTCTCGATCCCTTCCACGCGCCAAACCACCTGGTGTCTGCCGGGGGACGTGTCGAGGACGAAGCTGGGCGCCGGCAAGTCACCAGTCGTGCGGATTGCCTGGAGCGAAGCGCCAGCATCCTCATCGAGGTCGAGGTATGCGTGGTGGACTTCGCGGATGTGCTCCTTGGTCCGGCTGCGGGACCCTCCTTTCACCGGATTCATGCCAATAAAGATGTCGGCTCCGGAGCGATTCTGTTCCTCAAGCCATGCCTGGAAGGGAACGCTCGCGATCGTTTCGGCTGCCAGAATCCGTTGCATGGTTTGTTGCCGGGTTCGATTGCGCACCAGGACTGCTACCTGGTCGCCTGGCTCATGAAGTGCAAACACGTATTCGGGTGCCGTCAGAAATCGAGGAGTAAATGATGAAGGGCCGCTCATGCGTGCTCCTTTGGTGCGACATACACGGCGCAGCAATCGAAGAGGTCCGCGTCGGGGTCGTAGCTGTTAATTTCGAGGACTTCGGAAACGAACCTCCGGCCCGGTCTTCGTTCGATGTGAATCACGGCGTTGAGCGAATCGCCGATGTTGGTCTTGATGGCGCGGTACGGTAATTCAACCCCGCTTTGCAGAACGCAGCTCGTGAATCTTGCCAACCCTTGCTTTGCGGAACTGGCATGAATCGTGGACAAGGTGCCGGCATGGCCGGTGTTGAGAAGCTGCAGAAGATCGAAAGCCTCGCCGGACCGGATTTCGCCCAGCAAAATCCGGTCGGGACGGTGCCGCAGAGATGCTTTCAGGAGGTCACGAATGGAGACAGCGGGTACGCCGTTCTGCTCCCGGCGGGCTTCAAAACGAACGAGGTTGGACTGGACAAGCTGTATTTCGGCGGTGTCTTCGATTAAGAGGATGCGTTCATCGGGCGGAATAAACTTTCCCAGTACATTCAGCAGTGTTGTCTTGCCCGTTCCGGTCCCGCCGCAGATCAGCAGGTTTCGGCGCTCGAGGATGTAGTCTTCGAATCGATTCGCGAGTGCGTGAGTAAGCGTGCCGGTTCGGATGAGATCCGCGATTTCGAAGTGGCGGACGTTGAACTTGCGAATCGTGAGGGTGACGCCACCCAAGCTACAGGGAGGAATTACGGCGGCGACACGGCTGCCGTCCGGCAACCGTGAATCCAGAATGGGCTTTGCTTCCGAGATATCGTCACCCAATCGCCTTGCAATGTTCTTCACGGCAACGAGCAGTGATCGCTCGCCGAGCGAAACGCCGAGAACCTGCTCGACGAAGCCTGCTTTCTCAACGAAAACCTGGTCCGGTCCGTTGATCATGACCTCGCTGACGGATTCATCGAGGATGAGGTGCTCGATTGGTTTCAAGAACGGGAGAATGGTTTCAAAGCCAGGCATCAGAGTTCTCCTCGGGCGAGCTGCTCGAAATAGGACTTATTGGGGTCGTTGTAATAAGGCTTCAGATAACAAAAGGTCGGCGGAATCGGATTGAGTCCGTCGTAAGCAATCGCCACTGACTGGGCGTTCCGCAGCTCGGTGAATGTCTTCATGTCGAAGCGATAGTCGGTCTGGGTGTTATAGCTTTTTGAGGCGGTGATGTTCGCCCGGTGGGAAACGGCTTTTCCTGTTAACAAGCTGACGCTGGCGTCATGGCCGCTCTCGGAAAGGTTGTAGCTGACCTTGAGGCGGTCTTCGCGGCCGCACAGTTCGCTCGCCGTCTTTGCGGAAAAATCATCCGAGAGACACAGAAAGATCTTCGTCCGAAAGGTCTGTAACAACGTCCTCCAACTGTCGCCGGGAAGGGACGAGCGGAGCGAGCTGATGCTCTGCGTCGCGACGATGGGGATGCACTTCGCTTGCCGCGAAAGGCTGAAGAACTTTTCATCGCCGGTCGGGTCACTTTCACCCACGGTGGCAAAGTGCTGGTATTCGTCGCAAAGGAACAGGACCTGGCGGAAGTGCCGATCCTTTTCCCTTTCAATCTGCGGGATGCGATTCAGCACCGCGCGCTCGAAATCAAGCTTCATCATCACGCCGATTGCCTTGGCCAAGCCGGCGTTCATTCCTACTGGGAAATTCAACGCGCAAACCGCTCCTTGGTCCAAGAGCCAAGAGAAGGAGGGCAGCGGTTTTCCGTACTGATTTCCCACGTTGAGTTTCGGGTCGTAGCACTCTTTCTTCGGACAGAAAACGCGCTTCACTTTCGGGTTATCGTCGAAGAGCGAGAGAAAGACGGAAACGCCTTCGACGATCGAGGTGCGAAGCTTTGTCTCGATGCGTCTCCAATCTTCCCGAAACCACCGTTGCACTGCGTACAGCTGTTCGAGCTTGTCCTTGTCGGCATACCCAGGGTCGAGAATGGTCAGCGGCTCGGCGGCGACGCCTTTGGCATGAAGCTTGTTCCACAGTTCCGTCGAAGCCTCGGCAAGATAGCGTTCCTTCCCGGGGTCATTCTTGAAACCGAGTCCGGCAAGTTCAGCAATGCGCGCTCCGAATACTTCGGGGGTGACGGCTATGAAGTGGCGACCCATGATGATCTCTTCGGCTTCACGGATGCGCTGCTCGAGGAGTGGAGGGGATATGGCGCACTCATAGACGTTGAAGAGCGTCACATAGTCGTAGGCGATCTTGTGCAAAAGGATGATGAACTTGACGAGGTTGGTGTACGCCTGCTGCCAGAAAGGCTCTTTGCTGCGTCCGAAAAGGTTATTCAACAAGGATGCGATGTTGAACGCCAGGGCATAGGCATCGAGATCGCTGTGCAGCGGGTTGTAACGGAACTCGGAATCGAGGCTGATTTCGACGTAGTCTTCCCCGCGGCCATGACGTTCCAGAATCTCCTTCACCTTGCCGCAGAAATCGCCCTTTACCTCGAGGACAAGTGCGCCAATTCTGCGATCTCTATCGCCGGCCTTGAACGCAAGGATCTGCTCTGCGAACGGGTACATGGCCGTGGCGGTTTTGCCCGACCCGACTGCGCCCAGGATGACGGTTCCGGTGAAGAGTCCACGCTCCGGAATCGCAAGCCAATGTGGCGTGGCGCTGGGGCCCGGCTTGCGGGGGTTGTGGACCTCGCCGACGACCAGGAACAGTTCGTCGCGGCTCTTTGGGTCGGGATAGGCTGGAAGGAGGCCGGGAGAAATTCGTTGACGATATTTCAAGGTCGCGACATAGAGTCCGGAAAAGGCCCCCAGATACAGAAGGTAGGGCGTTGTAAACAGGCACGCGGTATACAGCCAACGGAGGCTCTCGAACGCGTAGGGCGAACGCAACGCAATCAGATTCAGAAACAGCGAACTTTCCGGGAATGGATGCGAACAGAAAAGGAACGCCCCGGTCCCCATCGCCAGCAGGGCTGCAAGAAAGTGGCGCGAAGCGAGAAGGCGCTGCATCATGACTTCGCCGTCGGTGCTGGTCCGCGCCTGGCGGCAGCGCTGTCCGCACTTCTTTTCTGCTCCCTCCACTCCCGGTAGTCCTGATCACGCCAGAGCGTCTTCTTGATAGCGGCATTGACGACGTGGTCCGCACTGCTTTCGATGGACTGCGCGTAGTCGTCGAGCAGCACGCTGACCGGCTCCTCCAGGCGAAATTCGCGGACGAGAATCGCGGGTGCTTTCTTGATGATGGACATGGTGTTCCTCCTCTGGGTTTTGTTTCCAAAACCGTCTGGCTCGGCGGAAAAAACTCCAAATCGGGCGGGAGCGGGAGCGACCCCACTTTTTGGGCTTTCAGCCGCCCAAAAAGTTCTTGGGGTCGCTCCCGCCCTGCGGAACCTCGTCCGGTGCCGCCCGTTTTTTCGCCGGGCATTTTTTCTTTGGGGTGACTCCTTCTCGTTGACTCTTCAGAACATGCCTGTGCCACAAGGTGAAGGACCGAGAGCAGGGACGGGTGCGGGATGTCGTTTTTACCTTCTTCACTGCTCATTCCCGTCCGCTTCACAGGAAACGACAAACGGCTTCAAAATTCGGGCTTCGAAGTGCGCGGTGTGCGGCAGGTGATGGCCCTGAAACGTGGCCCGAATGTGCGACTCGGGGACGTGCTCGGCCTTCCAGGCCCTGTAGAAGTGTTCGAACCGTTCGCCGGCAAAGCGTTCCTTCGAGAGATTTCTGAAAATAAGGTCGGCTTCACTGAGGGAGCCGTACTGGTGCAGATCCCAGGCTTTGCGAATCGCGAAGTAACGCAGCAAATCGTCGGCGGGATTGGACTCGAGCGGCACGGTGACGAACGCATGAAAGAGTTCGCGCGCTTTTGCGAAATGAGCATCCACCGGCGCCAGATACAAGAAGCGGAACTCCCGCAATTCGCGGAACAGACACGAGTAGCTCTGCATGTGATGGACGAAGGCCGACAGACTGGCTTCGCTGCCCTGAATGAAGGAAAAAGTCACGACTCGGAATGCCGATTGGTCGCCCTCGAAGAACATCGGAAAGCGGTCGACGAAGTATCGGACCGTGGGCTGAACGCCCCGGTGACTCACGTAGGTTTTCGACGGAAGATGCCGCGCTTCGACCTTCAGTTCGTGACAGAAGAAGGCGACTTTGTCCGCTTCGGTCTCGAGATACGTGACGTCGGGATGTCCGAGTACAAAATCTAGAATCGCAATCCGCTTCCGGATGTATTCGAGTTCATGCCGCCGGCGGTTGCGGAGGTTCTCGCGGCCAAGCTGCCGGTACAGCTTTCGGGCGAAGAGGTGATAGACCGCGCCGTGCCTTGGGAGCGGAGCGGTCCTGGCGTGCTTTTTCGATTGGAGCTTGTTCCAGAACAGCGTGGTGCGCTTCCCCCACTGAACATTCAGAAAGGCGAGAAATTGGCGCGCGACGAAGTAGCCCGAATGCGTGGCCACGACGTAGAGAAAACGCGCTTCCTTTTCGGTGTAGCCGAGCGCTTCTAAGGCACTGACATGGACTGGTTCGATTTTCATAGCGAGAGGATCCGGGCGGTAAGTTCCGCTTCATCGAGAACGCGGCGAAGCTTCGAAGCGTCCTCGCGCGGGGCGTACAGGGAAAAACCAGCCTTGGCCTTTTGCGCCAGGGCGCGCGGACGGTAGTTCCGCGTGGCGAGTTCCAAATCCACATGTCTGCGCCGTAGCTCCGCGGTTTCGTATTCGAGGCGAAGGTCGGGGATTTGGACTTTGCCGCCAGCGACAACCAAGCCATGCTTTTCCGCGAAGCGCTCGCGGACTTCGCGCGTGCGGCCTGCCTCGCCAAGCTGTGCAAGGTCTCGATGCAGGTTCCGTTTCAATTCATAGTCGAGCACCACCCGCAGGGGCCTGCCCCCGGCCTCCGCAATGCGCGCGGCTTCGCGCTGATAGAGGCGATAGAGTGCGGCGTCGTGCTTGGCTTCGCGTGGCTTGACGAGGCCGTGGTAGATTGCTTGGCCCTCCGCCAATCGGCCCGATTTCAGGACGAGGCTCTTTCCTTTCTTCGTCAGAACGAGGAGACGTTTTGTTCCGCTTCGTTCATCATTCAATGGCTTCTGCGCAACGAGTCCCTGTTGCGCGAGACGGCGAATCTCACGATTCATTCCATCAGCATCGCCGGCATAGCTGAATTGAACGAAGTCTTCCGCATCAACGAGGCGAAAGGTGCCAATTTCGACGAGCGTCGTGAGTTCCGAATCGCGAAGAAAGTACGTGCGGTCGCGAAAGTAGTAAGCACGGGGAGAATCGACGGCTTCGGGTCTGTGATCCTGGTCTCGCGGAGCAGGATCGTGGATTTCGCTGCCACGGTCTCCGATCTCCCGCACGTCAGTAGGAATTGTTTCTGCGGAATCTGCGCGGCGCGTACTTGCCGGATTGCGTTCCTCGCTGTCGCGAATCGGCTGGGGTTCCGTCGGAAATGGATCTCGGGACATCTCAGGATTGCTCCTCTTCCTGCCCCGGCGCGGGCATCTCGATCTGCCCGACCTGGAACTGCCTGTCGAGGTGGGACAGCTTGCGGCCGGTGTTCTTCAAAAGAAACTTTCGCTCGAGGAGCAGCACGGCACCGAACAAGTTGAAAAACAGAACAGCGGCCGACCCCAGAATCCAGCCGCCGTAGGCATGAAGCAGGACACCCTTGTAGGAGGCCATGAACTTCAGCTCGCCCATAAGCCAGAAGCCGTAAGCGAGAAGGAAAGCGATGGTGATGAGGAGGGCGTTCGCGATCATGACGTGCTCGCTACTGGGTCAGGCTTCGGTTTGGAATTTCCCGACCATTCGAGGGGGGCGGGCGGCAGTCCGCAGCAGCCGAGGCTCTCCCGAGGCGCGCCGTTGGTTCGGAGGGCGAAGGAACGTGGGAAGGGCTGTGGCGAGTGCGAGGAGGAGATTCGAGGGGTGAAAGAGGAAGTGGCGCGCGGAGGTTGGGCCGAGGCTGCCAGGCGGACGCCCGCGACTCTGTTGCTCTCCGGATTCCTGGAAGATTTCATTTGAACGCCTGATCCTCGCGGAAGTAAGAGATCGTCAGTCCCAACGGATTGATGGGGATGAGCTCGTTGGGAACGCGGGACTGGAAGATGAAAACGAAGTTAGCCGTGTAGAGATCGCGCCTGAGCTCGCTGTGATCGGCGGGCGAGTAGTACACCATGTAGAAGTCCACGCGCGCGCGGTACGGCGGCGTCTCGAGCTCCTCGAGCGCGACCTTCTTCACGTCGATGTCGATTTCAGAAGCCGCGGTGTTGGTCAGGAATTTCCGGATGATGTCGTCTTTCCGGTAGGCGTCGAGGATGCCGTTGGCGAGCTTGCCGTCGAGGAAGTAGAGCGACTTCGCGAAGTCGTCCTGGATGGTGTAGCGGTTCCTCCGGTAGAAGAGCTTCGTGAATTCGGAGAGAAAGTATTTCGCTTCGGCATCCTGCGGTTTGTACTCGAAGTTGTGATAATTGATGGCTTCCGCCCGCCCGAGGTCGTCGATGCGGATCACGAGCGGCCGGAAGTTTTCGAAGGTGCGAATGGTACGGAGATCGACGAGGGCTAGCGCCACGGCGATAAGCGATAGAAGAACGAGAGCGATCTTGAGGTAGGTATTGGTCACCATCGGGTCACCGTAGGATTCGAGGTACAGCCGCTTGGCGTCGTCGAAGGAAGCATCGCGGTGCATCACAGCTCCTTGGCAATTGCGGCCCCAGCAGCGGCGGGGGCTTCTAAGATCCCCGCCGAGCTTCCGCCGGCGGTCCCGCTGAAGATGTGGCTGGTGAGGGCCGGCACTTTCAGCAGGACGTAAATCGAAGCGACAAATGTGATCAGCAGGACGGGAAACCAACCGATGAGCTGGAGCGTCGAGATCGTCCCAGTGCCTTCGAGCGTGAGGACGCCAATAATAAGGTTGCCGATGATATAGACGACCGCCGCTGCGATGACTTCATAGAAGGCGTATTGGAGGAAGCAGCGGAGCCAGCCCCAGAACAGCCATTCAAGCTTCGGCACGATGAAAAATGGCACGAAGATGGGTCCGACCAGGACGCAAACCGCTGTCGCGATAAACCCGTAGGCGATGACCACAATGGCGATCGCCTGAGCGCAAGCCAGCAAGATAATGACAACGATGTAGATCGCCATGCCCAGGAAGTCCGTGACTCCGGGCGCGTCTATGCGCGCTTCAAAGTCCCCGATGCGGTCGACAATCGTCTGCAGTTCGGCCTGGTTGATGCGGTTCGCGAGGAACTGCGCTTCGTCGGTGATCAGATTGTGAAAGCTGACACCGATGCCGGGGATGGGCGTGCTGTAGTAGTTGATCATGGCGAACCCGAAAGAGATGGTGAGAAGAAGGCTTGCGAAGTCATCGAACTGGAAGGTGTACTTACCGCTCGCGGCGGAGAGGGCAGACTTGATGCCATACCAGGCGACCAGAATGGTGGCGAACATGCGAAACAGGTTCTGCCCCATGGCATCGAAGAAGCCGAGGTTCTGCGTCAGAAGATTGTTGATCGCCTGATACAGGAACTGCAGGAAATCGGTCTGCATGGTTTCGGCTCCTTCGAGGTTGAAACGGAACACAACTTACGGCATACGGAAGTTCTGCAACGAGTTGGTTAAGGTGCCGGTGACTTGATTCAGGTTTCCGGCCAGGGTGGCGCGGCGGCTGATGTCCGCGTTGATGGCGTTGGTAGTGGCTTCGCGCTCTTGTTTTGCGCTGATGGTTTGCTGTTCAAGGAGCGAAGCAAGCAACTTGTTTGAATCCTGAATCGAGCGCAGGGTCAGAACGTTGGTCGCGTTGATCTTATTGAGGACCGCGACCTCTGAGTTCAGGCTGGCATCATCGGACAATGAATCCTGTTCGAGATTGTTGATGCGGGCTTCGAGTGCTGCGGCATTGCCGCGAATCGCGCCGATGGTCGTAAGGGCATTCGCGCTTGCGCCGTCAGCGAGTTCCACCGAGGCGTACTGCGATTTGACGCGCGACAGTTCGTCGTCGCGCATGCCGGAAAGAACGGCTTGGTCATAGCGTCCGAGTTGGGTCGTCGAGCGCTGATATCCGTCGAGAGCGGCTTGGCCGGAGTTAGCACCGTTGACCCAGCCTGCCGTGTTGCCATAAGTGTTGAGCGCCGTCACGCTGCGCCAACTAGAGAACTGGGCGCGGTAGCGGGCGGGCATGTTGTCGAGATTGCGCGACATCTGAAGCGCGAGGTTGTACGCAGTCACGGTTTGCGTGTAGGTCTTTTGCAACTGCGCGAGATGCTGCTGCAACTGGTAGTAGCGCAGCAGCGCGTTGTGGTAGTTCGTGGGGTCGTAAACGATCCCACTTCCGAATTGGGCCGATGCCGTACCGACCGAAAGGCCCAGGACAAGCAAGCCGACAAGAATCTTCTTTTGCACGTTTCCCTTCATCTTTCCGCCCTCAAAGGTTTGAAGGCATAGAGTGATTCGAGTAGTCGGGCAGCGCGAGGTCGCCCGACAAGTAGACCTTGACGCGGTGCCCCTCGCGGATGGTCACCGTCGGCGGGATGTTGAGAAAGTGGTCGAGGATCTGCGCAGAGGATTGCGCAGTGCTTTGCGCGAATCCCTGGCGCATGAGGTCGGTGCCGGACGCGGTCAGCGCGCCGGAGGTGCCTCCTGCGGCGACGGCACCGATCGCGCCAATCGCGAGCGAGGCACCGAAGATGCGAAGGTAGTGGTTGTTGACCTGGTCGCGAAGCCCGGCATCTCCAATCTGGTTGAGACCCTGGAAATGGTCGAGGCTCGTGGAATACCCATCGGGCATGATCAGCCGGTGAAACGAAACGGCAAGCCGGCTCTGCCCAGAGCTCTCGACTTTGCGTGTTTCCCCGAGAAGCTTCGTGCCCGCGGGAATCAACAGATGCTGGCGGTCGTGGGAATAGACGTCGGTGGCGAGAAGGCACTCGATGGGCCCTGACATTTGTCCATCGAGGCGGTTGACGAGCACGGTTTCAAGCACGGTTCCTTCAAAGAGAACATACGTTTTGCCTGTCGCCGCGGCGGGTGCGCCGGCCGGCGCGGCAACAGGATTTCGGTTCCCCTCCTTTCGCTTGCTTTCCGCAGCGGAATCCTTTGCCGGTGTCTGGTTCTGGGTGGGAACAGCGGAAGGCTCGAACGGCTTCATGAGTTCAGCGAGCTGCGGAGCATTCGCCTCGACTGCGGCGGAAGACGGCGGTTCGCCTTCATGTGGGGCCGCAGTCGCTTGGGACTTCCGATAGGTCAGCGCGACGTTCGAGGCGAAGAGCGAGAGGTATTCGCGCTTTTTCCGTTCGGCCAGGATCGAATCCTCCGTCCGCTCCGGCGGGTTGCTTCCAGCTGGGGACTGCACGACGGACTGCTGGTCCGGTGCCCCGGACGTGAGCGTGCGGTTTTGCTGAGCCAGAGCGTTTTGCGCCACAGCTTGTTCACGCTGAAGTTCCTGTATCCGGTTCTGCAGGTCCACGATCTTCGCTTCGTTCACTTCGAGTGGCGCCTGGACGGCTGGCCCGGACGGAGCCGCCCGCGTGGGAACGGGAGGTTTCTTGCCGCCGGTCAACCACATGATGAGGACCATGAGCACAGCAAGGCTCACGAGCAGCCACGACTGCACGTTCTTGGGCAGGAGGCCGGGCGGTTTCGGCGCTTTATCCTGAATTACGGCAGGGGAAGTCACGGGAGTCTCCCTACTTCCCCGCGACTTGCCGCGAGAAGTTTAATTTTTTCTTGCCCACTGCCAGATAACCCGAGTCCACGATCTTCGAAACGATATACACGCCGTTTTCGAGCTGAAACGAGATGAGGTTTGGCTTGCCGTCCTTGATCTCGTAGAGTGCGGGCTTCTCGCGGGCCGCACAGCGGATGTAGGTGAACCCGTCGTCGTGGTAGATCGCAGAAACCAGAAACGGCTCGCGCGCGGACTTTGCGTCAAGAAGGTAGTCGAACCGGAGCTTCGTCGCGTAACTCGAACGGAATTGATTGACCTCTTCCACGGCGTGCGCCTCGGCGGTGCGGATCTGCTCGGCGGTTTGCTGGTGAATGTCCGCCAACTCCTTTTTGTAGGCCTCCGCGTCGGCGGCACGGACATAGCCGCGGAGCGGACTGCCCGCGGAGGTTCCTTCCTTTGGTTCGATAAACAGTTTCAGGTCGGGTTGTGCATTCGGATCACTTGAGATTTCGGCCAGCAGAAATGAGTAGACATGCCCGCTGGCGGTAATGAGGTTAAGGTTGCTCTTGATCCCCGCTTGCGCTGGATGCACGTAGCAAAGGTTGTGCGACCCGTTGATGATCCAGAATTCCCGGTCTCCTGTAGTGAAATCGAGGATTTCCTCATCGTCCGGCAGGACGATCAGCGTTGAAAAGCGCAGCTTGGCATGAACCTGAACGATGTCTTCCTTGCTGTACTTGACGACTCGTGCTCCGGAGTCGGATGCAGACGATCGCGCGCCAGAGAGGGAGAGCAGCGCAATAGAAAACAGCAACACTCGAATAGCTGAGCTTTTCGTGACTGCTGATAGTGAAGCCTGCATGGTTGTTTCTCCTTTTTGTAAAACGGAACTCTTCAAGGATTTCTGTCTTTGAACAGCCGGGCAATCGAATGAGCGGCCAGCGCAATTCCCGTAAGCCGCGAGGCGAGCAAAACGAGGGAGAAACACGGGGCGTATGCCAAGCCCCTCCGCGATTTCCATGGGCCCGAGGATCACTGCTCCTCTCCTGCCAAAACATCCAGGCCCTTCTCGAAACCGTAGGCATCAAAGGCTTCTTTTCGCTTGCGGTTGTCATAGGGGTCGTTCGTGTAGAGCCAATAGCTGCGGCGGTCGACGTGAAGGTTCGCGACCTTGGCGAGTTCCGGGGTTTTGATCAGAAACTGCTGCTTTGGAAGTAGCGTCGCGATGAGGGCGACTTCGCTGTCATTCAGATGAAACTGCCGGCGATATAACTCCTGGTCCATGTCGGGATTGGCGAGAAAAATCTTCGTCGCGCAGCTTTCGACGATCACGTCGAGGAGTTCCGACCGCTTCAGTTCGTCGAGCGATTGCGTCGAGAGGACCATGGCGGCGTTGTGCTTTCGCCAGGTTTTCAAGGCTTCTGTGACGTAGCGCTGGATACTAGGATTCCGGAGAAACACCCAGGCCTCATCGATGAAGAACGCCTTGAAGGTGGAGGACGAGTCGCGGTTCGAAATGACCTCATTCGCACGGTGGAGGATGTAGAAGAGCAGCGGCTCGAGCAGTTCCGGGTAACGGGCCATCTGCTGGAAGTCGAAGCACTGGAAGCGCGAGAACGAGATGGTGTCCTGCGGGTTGTCGAAGAGAAAACCGAACTGTCCGCCGCGCAACCATTTGGCGAGTGCCTCGGAGAACTGACGCGGAAGAGTGTTGGCCAGAACATCGAGGGTGCGAAGTGCGGGGGCGAGGGAGTAAAGATTCTCGATTTGCTCATACAGTTCCCGCTCCGTGGAGGGATTCAGGCGTTCCGCCGCCACGCCGAGAAGCACCTTGACGAAGAGTGTCAGAAAGTCGAGGTTGGGTTTCGTGAGCGGCAGGCAGAACGGATTGATGGTGAAGTCGGAGGCCTCGTGCCCCACGCGCAGGTAAGCGCCGGCAAAAAGATGCGTCAGACTTTCAAAACTCCCGCCCAGATCGAAGATGAAGGTGTAGGGATCGTATTTCTGGAGATTCGTAATCAGAAAGTTCAGGAGAAACGACTTGCCGCTTCCCGTTCTGCCCAGAATCATCGAGTGAGCGACATCGCGATAGTGCAGGTTCAAGAAGTACGGCGTGCCATGATTGGTTTCGAGCACGGCAAGATATTCGCTGCGGAGCTGGTGGTTCTTGACGCTCCCCGAATGGAGCGTGAAAAGAAACGAAAGGTCGGCGTAATTGGTGTTGAGGAGATACAAGTAGCGGAGATTGAAGGCGCAATTCCCGGGCACGGCCGTAAGGAACGCATTTAACAGGTTGTACCGCTCGTCGTAGAGTTGTGCATCGTGCACGCCAAACACTTTGTAGAATTCGGCTGCCGCGCGTTCGACCACGGCAAGGTCGAGGTCGTAGATCACGACGGTAAGAGAAAATTGCCCGAAGTAATTTCCTCGCAGTTCGATCTCCTCGATGCCCTTCCCGAGCTCGCGCACCTGGGATTCCTTGGCGTCGTCGAGCAGGGCATCCTGGGCGGGCGCGTCATTGAGATTGACCTGGCTGAAAAACGAGCGCTTGGTATTGTGAAAATGCCGGCGCTTCGCTTGTATGATCCGCCGCGTCCTGCCGGGTTCTTCCTTCTTCCACTCGGTGACAACGTGAAAGTTGGCGCGGACATCGAGAAGCCCGTTTAGGAGGAGGGGAAAGGTGTGGGCGGAGGGTTCTTTGAGCGTCAGGACTTTGACATAGTGGTCGTCCACGCGGAGGTGACCGCGGTGGCATTCGAGATGTGATTCCGAGAGGTAGTAGTCAAGAAAGGTGTCGTGTTTCAACTTTGCGTTATCAAGTTTCAAAGGATCGAAATTGAGTGTGCGCTTAAGCACGCGGAACGCTTCGTCCTTGCCGAGGATTCGCGCGGAAGCGAAGTCGCTGACGTGCGTAAGAAAATTTTCAGCCTTTTGCCGAAGAGCAGACTCTGCCCGCGCCAAGTCCTGGCCGTTCAAACGGACGGATGTCTGCGAAGAGAAGCGCGCACGCAGGTCGGCAAGCGCCTTCCGCGGACTCTCGGGGATTTCCAAGAGCGTGCTTCTGAGCGGTCGGCGCGCAGCAAGAGCGGGACAGAGCACGACGAAGTAGACCGAAAGGGAAAACAGCGTACCGGCTTTTTGACGGAAGTAGGCGACGCGGTTGCGGATGGCGGCGTCTACAACTGGTTTCCCGCAAAAAGAATGGGGGATATCCTGCTGGTTCCTTTTGAAGAGCAACTGATAGACTCGGTAGCTTTCGTCAAAGAGGCGTAACGCCGACTCGAGACGCTTGGTCAGCGCGTCGACTGCCGCCACGTCCAGACATTCGTAGTCCACGCCGTCGAATTCGAGAACGATCCCCGCATCACCCGATTTGGTCAGAAACACCTGGGGTCCGATGAAACCGAAGAGATTCACCATCGCGTTGAGTGATCCTGCTTCCTCGTAGTTCTTGAAAACCCGCTTGAGATTCAGCATCAGTTCTCCCGCACGACGGAAACGCAGGCGAGCTTGGCAGGGTCGTATTGCCTGCGGAATTTCGCAGCTCGCAAGAGTAGTTTCAGGATTTGAGGGTCGGTGGCCGTCGCCCACCGCGCGACTAAGTACAAAAGAAGGAATATGAGAACGCCACCCGAAAGGCTGTTGAGCAGATTGAACGTACCGGCGCCGAGGCACATCGCGAAGAAAAACAGCTTCCGCTCCGCACCAAGAATGGTGAGTGGCCGAGAGAGTAAGCGTTGAACTGGATTGATTCGCCGCTGGTAGGGCATGAGTTGCTCTTTGGCCTCGTCTCTTCTCACGGGAAGAGCCAGGCCATGAAGTTGACGGCGGCGATAGCCATACCGACACCAAAGAGAACGCCGGCGACAACACGCTTCGAACCCCCTTCGCCGAAGGCGAAGGTCAGCCCGGAGACGACTATGGCGACAAGGGACAGGCCGCGGGCGATAGTGCTCGTGAATGCCTGTTGCAAGACATTCACGGCATTTTCCCAGGGGGAATTGGTCTGTGCCAGGAGGGGAATGGCGAGAAGCAGGCCGATTGCTACGGCCTTTGCAGTACGGCCAAAACTTCCAGAGAAAAAAGTGCGGCTGATTTTCATGGAACCTCACGATGGAATTCGAAGCACAAGAACCCGAGGGGAGATTCACATGGTCCCGACGGAACGGCGCAGAGGCCCGAAGCGGTTTCTCTGCTCCTCCGGCTTCCGCAGAAGCCGCGAGGGATCCCGCCGAGGAACCCGCTGTATCGGGCCCTGCCGCATTTCCAAGGAAGGTACCGGCAACGAGTTCTAAACGCCTTGGCCGGCACTGCCAGAATTTCCGTGTGAACTCCCCTCTCTATATCTAATCAGTGGAAGAAGAGAAAAACGTGTCGCGCATGGATGAAAATATATTTCCATGCGTCTACGACACGTTTTGTGAATAGAAGGGTCGCGGTGAGAGACGAGGATGGAGAAGAAGGGGAAAAAATCGTGGTGATAGAGGCAGTGCGGCTAGGGGTTTCACAGGTGCGCCCCGCTATTCCCTCGGGCCAGTCTTCGCAGCTTCCCGATCAGGCGCTTGAGCCACTGGCGCTCGGCATTTGAAAAAGCGCCGTTTTCCGCTCCGCCTTCGAGCTTGAAGTGGATGAGGAGATCGAGCTCACCGGGAGTGATTGTTCCCTTCTCGACTGCACGGCCGAAAAAATGCCGCAGCAGGGCGGCACGCTCGAATGATTCCCCGGCGGATTCTGAGGAGTTCATTTCCAGAGGATCATCGGACCGGGGCGCCACCAGGGGGGATCTGGCTTCTCGTTCGGCCCACTCGAACGTAGCGCGGCGCAGGTCGCGGGCAATGGCGAACGCGAGATATGTGTGGCGCTCCCGAAGACGCGTGGAAGCAACGCAAGCGAGGAGAGCGCTAAGTGCTTGTTGCGCAATGTCTTCACGAAAGAGAGCAGGATAGCGCTTGCGCACGCGGCGGACGGTAGAATGCAGTGCGGGGAGAAACAAAAGGATGAAGACGCTGTCAGCCACGCCTCCGGGGGACAAGATCCTCGTTTCGAGGAGTTCGCGGAGAAGCAGGTCGGACGTGGAATCTCCGTTCAGCGATTGCAGGTGGGAAAGCAGATCCCCGGCAGTCGGGAAGACCCCGAGATGTGGAGCCGACCAGAAGAAGGTTCGGTGGCGTTCGTGGTTGTAGGGGTCGTCAAGCTCCGCGCGAAGTTTTCGTTCGACCAGGCAAAGGGGGCAATGGCAGTTCGGCCTCTCGCTCATGACCGGTCTCCAGGCGTACGGGAGTACGGTGACAGAACGGGGGACGGGCTCTGCCGTTTGGTTCTTTCGCGAGGATGCGGGGGACGCCATCCTGCGGGTGCACATCGTGAATAGGAAGGTGTCACGCGAGGTGATTTTCAGGAATTTGGCTGGTATCCCGGCCAGGGGGCAGCTAAGCGACCGCCGGTGCCCAACAAAAAAAGAGCCCCCCGCCAGAGCCGGCAGGCCCGGAACGAGAGACGCCCTAGAAAGGTGCGTCGCTCGGCGCGGCGGCTTCAGTGGCCGGGGCCGCCTCGGGCTCAGGTTCGCCGCGATCGAGCTTGTGCACGACGTCGGCACGAATGGACCACGAGGTGATCTTCTCGGCCGTGGCCTTCTTGCCTTTCACGTTCGGGCGCTCGTAGGTCGAACTGACTAGGCTGCCGCTGCTTCGCATAACGAACTCCTCGTCATAAGCTCATATGATGAGCTCGCCATAAGTGGTCACCCTTCTTGATAGTCGTAGCGACACGCTCTGCCAAAAGTGGCCGGAAAACAACGACCCGATGCCAGTCGGTTTTCGAACTCCATTCGTCATCTGCGTTCTTCCAAGAGCGCTGTGTGGCGACCGACAGCACGGTGAATTTCGAACCGTTGCCTTTCGTTTGACGTTGCTCCGGGTCAGAACCAACGAACCCGACGAGAGTTGTAGAGTCAGGTAAGACATAGCTGAATTTTCTCCTTTTTCTTGCCCCATTTTCTTGGGGCACCCAGAAGCGAGTGGCTTCTGCTTCCAAAAGCGAGCGGCTGCTTTATCGGAGGGAACCCATTGGCGTAAGGGCGGAACCGGGAAAGCAGAAGACGCGCGAAGCTGCAGGACGCAGGAATTAGCCCGAAGCTGTGCCCGAGAAAATGAGTGGCAGAAAAAGGGCGGCCTGCTGAACTGGAAAGATCGGTGCGGTATCGGCCGAGACATGTGGGCAGGTAAAGCGGAACAGAAAAAATCAGTCGCGTCACGATCGCCACAGGTTCCACAATGGTGCTCGATTCGACTGGCACCTGCGAGGGTGAGCGCCGGATGGCTGTGGGAAATGCGCTCGGCGATTGTGGCTAGAGTGCGTGACCGCAATCCGATGGAAGTTGCCGATGATTTAGGGCACCGTTTTTGGCGATTACTTCCGTATCTTGCCGACAATTCGCCCATAATCGCGTTCTTCGCTTCCTACAACCGCGTTTGAACCAAGCGATCGGCACTTGCCGGACTTACGAGGCACTAGCTCACGCCTGCGTCTGATTTAATAGTTTGGTCGTATTGTTCGGAGTGCGAACCAACTTGGGCCACTTCGTTCGGTCCTAACTGTGGGATTTCTTCCAGAGACCGGGGTGAGAGTGCCTGTGCTACTTGGGACTTCCTATTTCAACGGCACCACCGCGATGTGCAGCGGCTCGTCGAGCTTGGTCTTGTCGACAATTTTCCCAGCACTGTCTAGGTTGTCGATACCCGTATCGGCGATGAAGTAGAACTGCTCGTCGAGAATGGCTCCCGTCGTCGGATTCCTAACCAGCTCCGTTCCACGTTCCAGCACTTCGCTGGAAGCGACATGCCGCCCGTCGGGCGAGAGGTTCCAGCGCATTACGCGATTCGCACCCGTGCCATACTGCACGCCCACGAAGCTGCCTCTGTCCAAGTACAATCCATCGATTCCGGCCAGCGTATCGTGGGGCGCAGGAGCCACGTCCTCCGACTGGTTTGTTTTCAGGTCCAGGCGCACGACACCCAACAGGTCCGCAATATAAAGCACGTAGCCATCGCCGGAGATCGTGATCCCATTGGGCCAGAAGACCGGGCGCGACAATTTCAGCTCCGTAAAGCGATGCAATGTTCGGTCGAACCGATACACGCGATTTCCCTGGGTGTCCGTCACGTAGATTTCCCCAGTATCGCGCAGCACCAGGTCGTTTAGCGCAAGCCGCCCCGTTCCCGGAGGCGTGTACCTTTCTAGCAGTTGGCCGTGCTCATCGAAGTGGACAATCTCCGGGCGATTCTTTTCGCCGGGATACGTCGCGCACCAGACGCTGTGGTCCGCGGGATCTACATGCACACCGAGGACCAGCATGAGGTCATACAGACCGGGGCTGACGAAGTCCGCTACTTCGCCTGCCTCCGTAATCTTGACGATCTTCCTGAGGTGCATGTTGCTCATATAGAAGAGCCGCTTTGCGGGATCCACTGCCAAACCTTCCGGGAACAATTCTTTTTGCGCCAAGGTGAAAGCTACATGCGCGCGGTGCACTGGAGGATAGCGTCGACGCACCTGCTCGACGAGTTGGCGAAAACCTGCATCGTCTTTTAGGGGCACAAAGTTGCCGTCGTCTGTGGGATCGAACCCTTCATCAAGTGCCGCGCACTCTTTGAGCAGTGCGAGTGCCTTCACTCGATCGCCAAGCCGAAGGTAATGGTCTGCCAGAAAATAGAGCGCGGCACCGCGGTCCGCAAACCCTGACCGTGGTGAAGCCGGCAGTAAACCCTCCACGGTTTTGATGTCGTCGCGAAGCTGCGCTGAATTCGGCGGTTCCGAGGGCGCAGACGGGGATGTAGGAGGCGCCGCTGGCGGAATCACTTGCTGGCTCGCGCTCTGTATGCTCGCATTGGCGGAGGATGTGCGCCACGCCGCAGTGACACCAAGCCCCAGGACCAGCGCCGTCAAAAGATTGATCGTTGCGGCTAGCAAGCTCATCTCGCACCTCTGGTTTCAGTTCGACGGCGCGGCGGTCCAACCGTAAGCATGGTAAACTTTTCGGTACGATCCGCATGTTCCAATCTTGATTACTTCAGGATAGCCGACCATCCGCGCTCAAGGGTGTAGACACTCCAATGTAAATCGATTGGAACAGAACATTACATTAATTCCGAATGCATCGCGGCAGCGGTCTACTAGGGCTAAAGTCTGTGGAGGTGCTTCGTGCAGCGGAGATTCTTCCTCAAAGGCGCAGGAATTGTAACCGTCGCCGTCGTAGGTGGAGGGGTCTGGCGCGCCTGGGATCAAGGAGTCTTCAGCGTCGGTGCGGGGCCGGCTTACGAGCCGTGGAAGGACTGGCGCAAAACCGGAAACGATGCTCCGCTCGCACTCGTGCGCGCCGCGATTCTGGCCGCCAGCCCCCATAACACTCAGCCGTGGCTTTTCAAGATCACCAATTCTTCAATCGAGCTGCATATCGATACCCAGAGGAACGTCGGCGCGCTCGATCCTTATCTGCGCGAAGAGCATATCGGCATCGGTTGTTCTCTGGAGAATCTAATGCTGGCAGCGCCTGCCAACGGGTACGCAGCCACGGCCGCGCTCCTTCCGGGAAAACTTGGCCCGATTCCCGCCGAACCCAAACCACAGCTCTTGGCCCGCGTGAATCTCACACCCGGGAAACGCGAAGAAAACGAGCTTTACAACGCCATCCCGAGGCGCCGCACGAATCGTGGTCCTTACGATCCGCTCAAAGCGATTTCGCCAGATTTCGTAGACACACTCAACCATCTGCCGAGCGACTACGCAGATGTAAAGCTATTCCTCTTCACGGCTGAAGCCGTTCGAAAAAAGATCGCCGAGATTAGTTCTGCCGCAAATGCGGAAATCTATTCCGATCCCGATGTTCAGCATGGCAGCGAACGTTGGATCCGCACGAAATGGAATTCGGTCCAGAAATACCGCGATGGCCTCACGATTGATGCCTTCGGCCTGCCTCCCGTAGCTACCGCGATTGCCAAGATGACATCTGTGCGGATGCTCCGCTGGGCCTCTTCCCGCAGTACCGAGAATGGCTATTCGAATCTGATGCTCAGCGCACCGCTGATTGGATTTATTGCCGTGCGCGACAGATACGCCCAGGAACAGTGCTTACAGGCAGGCCGCATCTGGCAGCGCGCGCATCTCTTCGCGACTGCCCACGGACTTGCCGCGCGCCCCTGCAACGAGGCCGTGGAAATGGTGGATCATGAGCGGGCGCTGGGCAGACCGGCCTTTCGCGCCCTGCTGCTCAACGAAATCACCGCAGATCCCACATGGCAGCCGACTTTTGTTTTCTATATGGGCTACCCCAAGCTGTCGGCCCACGCCAGCCCCCGCCGTCCGGTTGAAGCTATACTCGTCTGACGGCCCAGATCCCGCGCGGCGCTCCTTGAACGGGCAGTATCCAGGGAAACTTCCTCTATTATGGGGTGGGCACCTTGCCGCTGATCGAGGGCGATTGACGTTGCAAAACGGGCTATGCGGAAGTAATGCAAAGAGGGCAGCCGGCAGCATGCCAAAGGCCACCCGCTCGGGTAGGCCCGCCTAATAGGCCGCGATGGCCACTCCCTCCACTTCGGCCTAAGCGCGCCGCCGACGGCGTCGCAGGCCTCCGTTCCAGAAGTGGTCATCGAAACACAGCTATGCTCTAATGACACGAACGTCAGCGGGCGAACTGCAGCCCCCACCTATTCCACTTAACATATAGATAGGACATTTTGTTTTACCTTTCTTTCTGCCCCGTTTTCTTTGGGGCACGAGAGAGAGCGAGGGGCGTGGAGTCGCAGGCTAGCGTCTGCTTTATGGGAGGGACCCATGCTCTCTGGTGAGGAGCCGTGAAAGCAGAAGACGCGTAGGCCAGAGCGGAGAGGAATTACCCGAGCGGTGAGCCCAAAGAAAATCGGGGAGAGAAAGAAAGGGAATGTCCCTAGCTCAGGAACACCGACGGAGAAGAGAAGACCCAGAGAACGGTCAGCGAGGTTCGAAGAGCGTGACCGCAGCCCCATGGAAGTCGCCGATGATGGCATGGAGCACCGTTTGCGACGATTACTTTCGGGTGGCCGACTATCCGACCAGAACTCCGTTTGAGCCTTGCATAGGTAGCTGTTTCCACCTTCCCTCTCAGGTGCTGGCCGAAACTGAGTTTTTCATTCAGAGAGACAAGCAGGTCCACCTCTGTGTCTGTGCGGGCTTGCGACCGTCTTGCTCGGGCCGGATTAGGATGGCCAATCGGGGAATACTGCTTCGAGCGCGCCACCGAACCAATACTTATAAAAGCCCTCGTCGCATGGGTTCATATGATCGCCGTATTTGCCCACGAAGTGGCGGCCCCAGTGCGGCCTGCGGCCGTCGGCGTCGCAAAACGCGTACTCATCGGACAGCCCCCAGGTGCTGAAAACGCGGCCTGACTTCTTCATCAGGGCAGGGTCGGCAGCCAGGGCTACGACCGCCCGGCCTGCGTAGAGCGGTGTTTCGGAACAGATGTAGTTCGGATCTTTCTTCACTGCGTCTTGCCAAGTCGCTTCGCTCACGCCAAAACGCTCCAACATCACTTCTGAGCGCAGAAAACCAGGTGTGAGGGCAACGGCCGCGACATTCTTCTTGCGCAGCTCGTACGCCACCGCAAAAGCCAGCCGGATCACCGTGGTCTTGATCAGATCGAAGAACAAATGCCCTCGGTACGAATAGGTGTCGCCGTCGCCGATCTCCACGATCAATCCGGTTCGGCCCGCGTTTTTGGCTGTTTCGATCAGCAGCGGCGCCGCGCAGTGACTCGTGATGATATGCGTATGAATCGCATTGCGGAACATGGCGAACCCGCGCTCCAGGTCGGCTTGCCAGAAGGTCTTGCCAAATTCGTGCTCCGCGCTTTCTGAAATGTCGTTTACCAGCACGTGCAGTTTTCCTTGCTCGGCCCGGATTTCGGCCACCAATTTCTCAACCTGACTGACGTCCAGGTGGTCGACGACGACTGCAATGCCCTTGCCGCCTCGCGCGGTCACGAGCTCGGCAGTTTCCTCAATCGTTTCCGGCCGGCCCGTGTAATACGCGGTCGGCAAGGCCTTTGTCCGCTGCTGACCGGACAGCGGCTTGATGCCGGAGGCCAGCGCCGCGCGCGAACTGCGCCCGCTGCAGTACACCGTCGCGCCGGCTTCGCCCAACGCCAGAGCGACGCCGCGTCCTACTCCTCGAGTAGCGCCGGCCACGAGCACCACGCAATTGCGCAACTCTGGGGGATGATAAGCGGAAGTCTCGGCCATGGCAGCACCTCGCAAGGAGACTGGGCGGATTATTGAATCGCCGTTCATTAATGTCAAGTAGAAAATAAACAGCCATTCAGTTATTCTTCTCAGCGGCCTAGCGTGTCGCGTGGCTGAAAAAAGAGCGGAGCGCACTCCGCCCTCGTATCACGAGGGTGGTCTTCTCTTTCGATTTCTCTGAATCGGGAAGAACCAGGAGACTACGTCGCCTCGACCTCGCCAAACTTCGGACGAAGCCATCCTAATGGCCACCATGCGCGTGATGCAGCGCCGCAGCCCTGTGGACCTTACCCTTTCGGACGTCGCCAAGGAAGCGGGTGTCGTGCCGGCGACGCTGATCCAGCGTTTCGGCACCAAGCGGGGCCTGTTGCTGGCCGCCTGCCGCACCGCTCCCGGTGGTGTTCCGGAACAATTCGGCGCCGCGCGCGCCAAATATGGCTCGCCGCTAAAATCGCTCATCGAACTCTATGCCGAGTGCAGCGGTTTTGCTTCGACGCCTGAAGCCATGGCCAATGGCCTAGCCTACCTGCAGGTCGACCTCATCGATCCCGAGTTTCACGCCATCACCCTGGCGCAATTCACCGCCATCCGCGACGAAACCAAGAAACTCCTCGATGATGCCGTGGCGTCCGACGAACTCAAGCCCTGCGACACCAGCGATTTGGCCCGGCTGATCCAGCAGGTCAACGGCGGCGCCATGCTCGACTGGGCCGTCTACCGCAAAGGATCCTTGGCCGCTTGGCTCCGCCGTTCTCTCAAAGGTCTGCTGGCACCCTACCGGCTTGGAGTGGAGGCAGACTTGCCCAAGTTGCCCAAGGCCCGAACTGGACGAATGTGAACAACCGAAGGTAGTATGTCGGTTTCCGTGAGTGTGAATTACCGGGAGCTGACTCCGCCGGCTCAAAGCGACAATCGGCAAAGCATCTCGTACTGTCGCACTCTGGACTGGCTCGGCGCAGCGCGGCCGGTTCCTCCAGTATCACGGGCAAACCTGAAGTAATCCCAAGGTAAGAGTTGCCGACTGCTCGGGAGTTGCCAGTGTTTGCGCTACCACCCGTGAGTCCCAGGTCAGCTACCAGTCGATTTCGCAACAGATGGAAAGAGCCACTAGCAGTCGAACTACCGGAGCGAGATGCCAATCGCCGCATTCTCGTCACGGGATGCAAGCCAGTATTCGTACTTCTCTGCGACGCTGAAGAGCTGCTGCATCTCCTCCGGAGTTGGCGGTGCGGGAGGCCTGTTCGGATCGAATGGCCGTGCGAGCTCGCGGAAGAAGCTGTAGAGTTCCTGCTTGCTCACGATAATTGAGGTTATCGGGCTAGGAGAAGGATTTCGGAGTGCGTGCCTGACATTTCCGGGGATAGAAACGACTTCGTCGGCATTCACAGTTTGCCAGCCCGCGGACGGACCCTCGGCCTGGAATACCTCAAACGAACCATTCAGCACATAAAATATCTCTGGATCGGGCATATCGATTCCAGCCCGCTCAACCGGTTGGTCTCGTGCGAGCTGACCGCCGCGTTCGTCACCCAATGGAAGGCTTAGGCAATCAATACTTCACTGATCTGCACGACCGGCTGAATACTGGTATAGTTCGGCGCGTCCCTTTGGAGTTCGGCGGCGTATGGAGCAAAAGCGCTTGCGAACACCTCAGCGGAGTCGAAGGTGGCGTGCACGATAGCCACGAAGGCCGCGGGAGCTCTCGGCGTACTGCCGCCAATTCCGCGTGATACCCGAATGGTTTTCATCGCCGCGCCCATTCGTTTTTGAAATAGCGGAATGTGGGTCTTCAAGTAGTAGTCCATGTTGAATGTGCGGCCTTGGCCGGCCGGGTAGGCTACGGTTACTTCGATCATCTAATTCTCCTGTGCGGGTTGATAAGGCGTCGAACCGTTCAGCCGCACGGCTGCTAACCATCGGTTACCCTCTTCGTTACTTATTGTTTTGTTCGTTTATTAATACCGATCGATGGGCTTCGATTTGGGCTTGGTAATCCGCATCTCTTGTCGGGTAAAATGCCTTCAATGCCTTTTCCCGGTTCGTGGCAAGTGAAGAACGGTCGGCTTTTCTTAGCCACAACTGAAGTTCCTCCTTCGTCGGATTGGTGCAATAAACAGGAGATCCAGGCTGTTGCCGCCACGATTCAACGATTGTTCCGGCGTCAACAGAATCGAATCCGATTCGATCAATGAGTTGAGCAACGATTTCTTTTGCCTTGGTGTTGTCTCCAGAAATTGGAAGAGCGACACGATCTTTACTTCCAGCGGGACGTCCCGCCGCCATCAAAGCCTTTGAGGCAATCGTGTTGAGGACTTTGATCACGGGCCGCCCGATCTGCCTCTCAACCCACACACTCTCCGTGAGGCCATTTTCAAGTTCATGGATACGGCCGTCGCGAAAGGGATAATAATTGCCCACATCAATAACGATCGTTTCTTTTTGGGCTCTATTTAAAAGCCCTTTCGGTAGTTCTGGTATCGCCTTTTGAGGGACAACAATGAAGAGTATATCTACGTCCTGAACGACTTGTTCAAGTGAAGCCGGTATTCCTCCCGTTTTCGTCGCGAGGTATTTTAGTGACTCTGGGCCTCGCGAATTTGCCATTTTGACTGGGTAACCTGCCTCTCTCAGTTTACTGATAATCACTTCACCAATATCTCCAGGTCCGATCACGCCGAAGTTCATAGATTCTCCTTTCCCTTGGTGATGCCGGGTCCCCTGATTCGTAAGTTGGCGAGTGAGGTTTCAAATTCGCTCTCAAGGGCCCCGGCTTTAAGTCCCGGCTGACGCCGTGTTAGCTACCCGCAATTTCCAACAACTCATTGGCATGCAGCTTTGCCCAAGCCCCCAGCAACAATGGCTCGCGACCCAGAACGTCCTTTGTATCGTCTGCTACGCTTCCGATGTACGCCATTCTTCCGTGCTCGACCTCGCGGAACAATTCGATTCCTCCCTTTGCATACGCTGGTTCGAACGTTGAACCAGGCGGCAGCGCCATCTCTTTCAGGAAGCGTTCGTGGTCACGAACTGCTGCTGTGAACTTATGGCCGGTAGCCGCAGTTAGAGTTTCAGCCACTTGCTGCGGATCGAGTATGTCCGCTGAAAACCAATAGTCCTTTCCACCGTGTTTTTCCGGTCCTTCCATGAGGATGACAGCTGCAGCTTCTGTTACATCTTCCAAAGCAGTAAACCCAATAGGTTTGGAAGTGTATACGCTGTACAGACCGCCTTTGACCCGCCAGCCAGCCAGCAAATTCTGCATAAACATATTTGGATGTAGATTCGTCCATGCAATGCCGCTGACGCGAAGATATGCTTCGATCATCTGATGCCAGGCAAAAACCGTCGTGTAGGTGTCATGTTCTCGCGTGAATCCGCCCAGGTGCACAATATGTTTCACACCGTTTCGCTTGGCCGCATCGATCAGTGTTTTGCTTTGCACAAGCATGTCAACTGTATAGCCAGTTATAAGAAAGATTCCCGTGACGTTTTTCAATGCCTCATCGAACGTTCGTGGATCATCGAGATCGATGAAGCGCGATTCCCCAAATTGATCTGCGAGCACTTCCAGATTCGCTTTCCTTCGCGTCCCGACCGAAAACTGCGCGTCGCTCCTTCTTAAATTCTTTGCGACAAGTTTTCCTACTTGTCCGGTTACACCCAACACGAGCAGGTTGCTTGAAGTGTTCATTTGAATCTCCTTTGTCCTGGTTTTCTTGTTGCCTTCTAATCTCGACACGGTTCGACCTCTTCTAAAGAGAGTAGTTCAGCTGTGAATAATGCATACATGAACCACATGGCCCAAAAAATCTCACTGGATGGCGTCCAGCGCGCGCTTCAGCTTTTGGGAATCAACTGCGGCCAGCTTGTTAGCAACATCTTGGAGCACCGCGTTGACCACCGGGGTCCCGGCCGCCTGCCGTTTCCGTCCGAGCGCCGTCACTTCCGCGCGGACAGCCCTCCGGTCGGATGGATCATCGGCTCGTTTCACCAGCCCCTCCGTTTCGAGTCGGTCGACTAGCTGGGTGACGTTGGACCGGACGCAGACGAGCTTCGCGGCAAGCTCGCTGAGGCTTATAGGTCGGTCCTGGCTCACCAAGATAGACAGCGTCTCAAATTTCGCTATGGATAGGCCCACGCCCGCTAACGCCGCCTCCAGGCGCGCCTCGACGCGGTGAGCGGCTCGGACTATTGCGGAGGCGACAGCATTGTTCATATATGAATGATACAGTCATGTCCAATCATTGTCAAGGGCCAGTATCAAAAGCAACTTCGGTTGCATGCAGCGCGGGAACGAATGCTCATAGATAGTCTGGACGCCGCTACTGCGGCCTTTGAGGTCGGATACGAAAGCGCCACCCAATTCAATCGCGAAGATAGCCGCTTCTTCCGCCAACCACCTAAGCGAGATATTCGGACCCTTCGCTCGCCAGGGGCTGCGCCCTTGAATCAGTCAGTCTCTAATGTCGGAAACGTCGGCGGGCAAACCTCAGCCCGAAGCCATTCCACTTAACATATAGGCCAGACATAGCTGAATTTTCTCTTTTTCTTGCCCCATTTTCTGGGGCACCCAAAAGCGAAGGCTTCTGCTTCCAAAGCGAGCCGGTGCTTTATCGGAGGGAACCCAATGGGGTAAGGGCGGAACCGGGAAGCAGAAGACGCGAAGCTGCAGGACGCAGGAATTAGCCCGAAGCAGTGCCCGAGAAAATGAGCGGCAGAAAAAGGGCGTCCTGCTGAACTGGGAAGATCGGTGCGGTATCGGTCGAAACATGTGAGCAGGTAAAGCGGAACAGAAAAAACCAGTCGAGTCACGGTCGGCACAGGTTCCACAATGGTGCTGGATTTGAGTGGCTCCAGCCACGGTGAGCTGCGGATGGCTGTGGGAAATGCGCTCGGCGATTGTGGCTAGAGTGCGTGACCGCAACCCGATGGAAGTTGCCAATGATTTAGGGCACCGTTTTTGGCGATTACTTCCGTATGGTCGAACCACCCGCCAAGTGGTTCAGACGAGTAGACCGTGGGGCGCATCTCTTGAGCCCCTCTTCTAACATCAAACGCGGTAAACTAAACGCCAAATTTATATGCATCAGATTCTGATTTACTCCGATTCGTTGACTTGGGGCATCATTCCCGATACACGCGCTAGGTTGCCTTTCGACGAGCGTTGGCCAGGCGTGCTTGAGAACAAGTTGAACGCTTCTGGGCCGATAATACGCGTCATTGAAGATTGCTTAAATGGTCGACGAACAGCCTGGGACGACCCATTCAAACGAGGTCGGAACGGGCTTGAGGGCCTCGCACAACGCATCGAGATCAATTCGCCATTGTCGCTCGTCATTCTCATGCTGGGAACAAACGATTTTCAATTCTGCCATCCTTACAATGACGCTTGGTCGGCGGCCCAAGGCATAACTGCGCTTATCAATGAGATCCGGAAGTCGCCCATCGAGCCAGGAATGCCGGTGCCGCCAGTTCTGGTAATTTGCCCACCGCAGATCCGCTCTCCACGCGGAAATATTGCGCCGAAATTCCGTGACGCCGAGCAGAGATGCGCTGGACTAGCAGAGGCCTATATGCAGGTTGCCTCAGGTCTCGGATGTCATTTCTTTAACGCCTCAACCGTTACGACTAGCAGCAGAGTTGATGGCGTGCATCTCGATCGCGATCAGCACTCGAAACTCGGAAATGCACTAGCTGAAGTGGTGCGATTGATCCTTACACCTGCGAGCAACGGCGGTTGAGATGCGGACGCTCGGTCTCCAAGGCCGACGACCGCCACCATTCGGTTCCCGAGTCACGGGCTACCCTTCCATAATCCGGTAAGGGAAGAGTTGCCGACAACACGTTCGGAATGTCGTCTTTCGCTCCGGACAACGCTGCTTGCGAATCGCGAAGAGGCTGAAGCTTCTTTGGAATTGAGCCTAACGCGAGCCGATGGCCGTTCGGATCCTGCCGCAGGGAAAAACCGGGCTCAGATAGTTCGACTCAGATAGTTCGACCGTTGACAATATGCGTTATAATCCTGCGCGCTTCCCGGCCAAAGCGGAAATCCCATATGAGATACCCGACGCACTCCAACCATTGCCTGCGTGACGCCGGGCTCATTCACGTTAGGAGGGTCCATGCGGAAATTCTTAGTCACGTTCGCGGTTGTGTGCTCCCTGCTCCTTATGGCAAGACCCCTCCTCGGCCAAATCCAGGGCGGCTGGGTAAATACCGGGAACACGAGCGCCGCTCGTGAGCGTGGCGTGCAGGTGACTCTCCACAGCGGAAAAGCTCTGGTGGCGGGAGGTACGGACGGAACCAACGCCCTCGCATCATCAGAAATTTATGACCCTTCTACGGGCGTTTGGACTGGCACTGGCGCTATGGGCATGGCGCGGGAATATTCCGCTGCCGTGGTGCTGAATAACGGAAAGGTGCTGGTAATTGGCGGGGTGGAGGCGAACGGCAGCACTCTGGCCAGCGCCGAACTGTACGACCCGAGTACCGGCAAATGGTCTCCGGCCGGGGCACTATCGGTGGCGCGCTTCGCACATTCCGCAACGCTTCTCCAAAGCGGTAAAGTGCTTGTCGCGGGGGGCTGCAGCTCGAATACTTGCAGCAGCTATATCGGAGAGAGTGAACTCTACGATCCAGTGTTGAACAAGTGGACTTCAACGGGAAGCATGCTCACCGCTCGCGGCTACCACACCGCCACGCTTCTCCACAACGGGGACGTTTTGGCCGTCGCCGGCAGCGACGGGGTTCCGTTGTCTACCTGCGAACTTTACATTCCTTCCACGGGCAAATGGCAGCCAGCGTCTGGCATACTGTACGCACGCATCCAACACGCGGCTACATTGCTGCAGAGCGGCAAAGTGCTCGTGACCGGCGGTACCCCTTCTAGGTTCCCCTTAAGTTCAGCGGAACTCTACGACCCCTCTACCAACACATGGGCCCCAACCGGGAACATGATGACAGCACGTTACGCTCACACGGCCACGCTTCTCACCGACGCCACCGTTCTGGTGGCTGGGGGAGAGGGGCAGGGAATTAGCTGTGGAAAGGCTTGTACCAGTTTCATCCCTACTGCTAAGTCAGAGATCTACAACGAAGTCACAGGCAAATTCAGCGCCACGGCAAGTCTGAGCCGGGCGCGGGCGTATCACTCCACGACTGTACTGGGGACAGGACGGGCGCTGGCCGACGGCGGCACTGGTTATACCAGTGTCTGTTGTGTGGTCTTGAGCAGCGCCGAGCTATACACGCCGCTGACTTTGACATTTTCCGCCTCAAACCTCAGCTTCGGCTTCAAGCAGGTAGGACTAACGAGCCCTCCCCAGTCCGTCAATGTAACCAACGTGAGCTTCCACTCGGTGACCTTCAGCAGCATTGCCAGCAGCGGAGAGTTCGCTCAAACGAACAACTGCCCGATCGCCCCGAGCACGCTCAACGCAGGCCAGAGTTGTTCGATCAGCGTCACTTTTAAACCCACTGCCACGGGAACTCAAAACGGAGGCGTCGTACTCAAAGACAATTCGCCTGCCAGCCCGCAGCAGACCATCAGCGCGACTGGAACTGGTGAACCTTACGCCTTTGCCCTGAATCCCAGCAGCCTCAACTTCCCAAGCGAGATCCCGGGAAACTCTAGCCCGGCCCAGAGCGTGACGGTGCTGAACGATGGCGCAGCGCAGGTGGGCATCGCGGACATCTCCATGTCCCCGGCCGACGGCACTTTCACCCAAACCAACAATTGTCCCGCAACGCTGCAGCCCGGGCAGAGCTGCACGGTGCAGATCGTCTTCAGGCCGCCCGACGCGGGGAACTATAGTACGGTCCTATCGGTCATCGACGCTGCGAAAAACAGTCAGACGGTTTCGCTCGCGGGTGTGGGTTTGGATTAACCAAGAGTGGTATTTCGTGGGGAGCTCCGTTAGAGCGCGCCACCATGTCGTGCTCGTGACTACACTAGACTGACGCCTTAATGGCCGACACGATCTCCGCCTTAGAGTGGCCGGCCATCACCATCCTCGTCCGCAGATCAGCGATCGGCAATATCGATCGCGCAGCTTGGCGATTCAGGCATTCGGCACCTTTCACCTTCGGGTTCCAGAATTCAGGCGAGTCAAACGCCTCCATCCAGCTTCTTTCCACCATACAGACAGACCCGTTCTTTCCTCGGACAGCTGTTTCATAACCTTGCCGTCCCAAGACCAGGATCGTCGCGTCGCTGGATATGGAATCGGGAGCGGCGCTCCGCGCCAGCAGAATCTCAGCATTCCTTTCCGTCGACAGGTGCCATTTTCGAATATTTATCCGGCAGTGCTGCCGCCTTCGGCACAAGGAAACCGATACTGATTACCGGCACCAAGGCCGTGATACTGGTCATTCCCACACTAATCATTCTTTCCCTCGTGGCCGCCCTCATCGCGAGATATCCTTTCGCCGTCGCCGCTCGCTCTCCTTGATCATTTCGCTCAAATCCACAATCGGTCGTATCTCAATCGGCCCAAGCCCATGCTTAAAGCCTGGCTGCTGTGAGACAAGCTGAATGGCATGATTGAGATCTCGCGCCTCAAAGATCTGAATGCCGCCGAGTTGTTCCTTGGTTTCCGCATAGGGGCCGTCGGTCGTCGCGACTTTGCCGTTTTTCCAGTACAGGGTCACGGCGGTCTCCGGAGGCTGAAGAGGTAGTTCAGCAACAAGATGTCCGTTGGCGCGCAGATGGTCGTTGTGCTCAAAGCATTCGTCGAGCACTGCGTGTCGCTCGTCCTCGGTCATCCCTTCGAATGTTCCTGGCTCGATGTATCCCAAACAGATGTATTTCATTGTTCTTCTCCTCTCGGTGGGAGCCAGCAGCACAGCCTTGCGCGCTGGATCGTTCATCCTATAGTCGTCGCGCACAGAGAAAATCGACAGGGCGCCCAACACGGCGCGAATGTTTATAGACTTCCGGTTGGGACTGCGCCTGCACGCTCGTAATTGACGATAATGACGCCATTCGAGGTGACTGTGCTTTCCGTCACCTTGAAAGCCGCCGGGATCGTGCCATCGGCAAATAATCGTTTTCCACCGCCCAACGTTATCGGATATATCTTTAGCCAGAACGCATCGACCAAATCATGCTTGATGAGCGTCTGAACGAGATTTGCGCTTCCATAAACGTGCAAATCCGGCCCTTCCTGTTGCTTAATCTTGGTGATTTTTTCCGCAATATCTCCGTTTAGAAACACGGACGGCTGCCATTCGTGAGAAGTCATGGTATTCGAGGCGACGTACTTGGTCGCTGTGTTGACGGCTGGCCAAAAGTCATTATGTTGCGGCCAGAATGGTGCCCAAATGTCAAAGGTTCTGCGCCCTATCAACAAGTCAAACGGCATGTTCATCTGTTTTCTTATGGCCGTTGAAAGAACAGGGTCGGAATGTGGACTTATCCACCCGCCATACGCGAAGCCGCCACTGGTATCTTCCTCTGGCCCGCCTGGGGCTTGCATGACACCATCAAGGGAAACAAATTCAAGCACATTAACTTTTCTCATGACTGAGTTCCTTCGAGTCCTATCTGATTTTGTTTAATTTACGGGTGTCCCCGGTTTTCTGTAGACCCAGATTTTAGCGGCTACTTCGATTCCATTCCGCATTCGCGCACCTCGACCGGCGCCCGACAGGCGACGGCAGCCTTGCGCCCCCACGCAAGTGCATCATCCAGACTGGCGGCTTCCAGCACCCAAAAACCGCCTATGTGCTCCTTGGTCTCCAGGTACGGCCCGTCGGTGATGAGAACCTTGCCATCGGGCTGCGGCCGGAGGGACCTCGCTTCGCTCGCCGCGGTGAGGCCGCCAACGAAAACCCTGACACCGGCGGCCACCATCTCTTCGTTAAGCGTGTCGATGTCGCGGGACATCGCTTCGCCCTCTGTGGACGGGTCGTAGTTGTCGGGGTGGTGAATAGCAACCAAATACTGCGTCATGATTTCTCCATTCTCCTGTAACGGTCCTCGGGCGGGCCGGTTGCCCTGCCTTCACGATATAGTCGAACGGCCGGACCGGAATTCGACAAATCGTCCAAGAAATTTTTCTTCTCCGCGCTTTAGAACTATGCCTTGCGCCTGGTCATCTCAATATCCGCATCGGCTTCTGACGAGTCTTTTTTATTTCAACTGCCGAATCCGCTCTTGCAGGAATTGCCGCTCTGGTTCCTGTTGGGTCAGCGCCAGAGCTTTCTCATAAGAAGACCGAGCCTCGACTGTCCTGCCGAGCCTGCGGTACATATCTGCACGGGCGGAATGCGCCAGGTAATAATTGGCCAATTCGCCTTGCTCCAGCACCGCGTCAATATGCGCCAGACCGACCTCTGGACCATCGCGCATGGCAATTGCCACGGCACGATTGAGCTGTACAACCGGCGAAGGCTGAATTCGTACCAATTGGTCGTAAAGCGCAACAATCCGCCGCCAGTCGGTCACAGCAACCGATTCCGCCTCCGCATGAACGGCCACAATCGCAGCCTGCAGTGTGTAGGAGCCGAAGCGGCGGGACTTCAGGGCTTTCTCCAGCAGTGCCAGTCCCTCCGCGATCTGCTCCCGGTTCCAGAGCGAGCGATCCTGGTTCTCCAGCAAAATCAGCTCTCCGGTCGGAGAGGTTCTCGCGGCGTGACGAGATTCCTGTAGCAACATTAGGGAAAGCAGCCCAATGACTTCCGGCTCTGGCCGGAGTTCGGTCAGCAACCGGCCCAGTCGAATCGCCTCGCCGGTTAGCTCGGCCCGCGTTACCTCCGCTCCCGCCGCAGCCGAATAACCCTCGTTAAAGACGAGATAGATGACGTGAAGCACCGCGCCCAGTCGCTCCGGCAATTCCTGCGGCGTCGGCACCTCGTACCGAATGGGTGTCTCTCGAATCTTTGCCTTTGCACGCACAATGCGCTGCGCCAGCGTACGCGGAGTGATGAGGAAGGCCTTTGCTATCTCCTCGGTTGTCAGCCCGCACACCTCGCGCAAGGTGAGCGCAACGTGCGCTTCCGGCGCTAGAGATGGATGACAGCACGTAAAAATCAGGCGCAGCCGATCATCCTCAAGGCTGTCCTCTTCATTGGACCTTTCCGCCGAACTCCCTTGCGCTTCGAGATATCGCACGAGCTCGTCTTGAGACGCATCAAATCTTGCCCGTCGACGCAGAGTATCAATGGCTTTGAATCGGGCCGTCGAAATCAACCATGGTCGCGGGTTGCCGGGTACTCCACTCCTTGGCCACAGGCTCAGCGCAGCGGCAAAGGCCTCGTGCATCGCCTCTTCGGCAAGATCAAAATCGCCGAGCAAGCGGATCAGAGTTGCCAGGATTCGTCCCGAATCCACGCGATAAAGGGAGTCGAGCAATTCGCGTATCTGCTCGATGGAACGCTCGGACATGACGACGACCTTAGCAAAACCAGCTACCCCGAATCAATTTGGCAACGGCGGATCGATCCTTTTCTCTGGGGCACTTGGGAAGGCAAGCTTCGGTTTACGATGCTGGTTAGAGGCCGGCCAAACCCCATGTGCTGCCGGGAAATGGAATCCGGAACGGCAGCGAAATCAAGCGTCAGCCTTTGCCTTTCGCGCCTGCCATTGTCCCTGCTTGCCGATCATGGCTTCGAGTTCCGCGGCATAAATTTCCGCGCGCTCGTAGAGCCGCGCGTTTTGGATGGCGACGGCGGCGGAGATTGCAAGGGATTGGGCCACACGAAAGTGCTCACCGGTAAAGGCACAAGGACGTGAATGGCCAATCGAGAGCAGGCCTAAGACTCGTTCGGAAGCGGGACGCTCGGTTGAGGCGATGAGCGGTACGCAGATCCAGGAGCGTACGTCACGGAGGGCACCCGCATCCTCCCAATCCGTTTCTTGCGCGGTATCTGAAACAAAGATGCTCTTGCGGGCGACCCTAACGCGCTCGAGGAACGTATTCCGCTGGCCCTCAAGCATTTGCACGGTCTTGGCCGATGTGCGGGCAACGTAGAGGCAGTCCTCTTCGGTCAAGATCACGCTCGCGGCATCGTAAGGGACAACTTCCAGCAGGGAAGCAAGGAGCGTATCGAGCACCGAGTCCATGCTCAAGTTCTTGGTGAGAGTAAGCGTAGAGAGCCGCAACGCCTCAGCTTCGGCGCGGGCCGCCTCGGCCGCGGCGAGGTGCTTGGCAATCTCAAGCTCCGCCTGCTTGCGATCTGTAATATCCTGCGCAATGCCGACAAGGCGCGGAGGGACTTCACCAGGGTCGCCGGCCCGCGTGCCCTTAGTCCAGATCCAGCGTGAGACTCCGTCCGGGCGCACAATGCGGAACTCATCGTCGAACTTCCCGGTGGTGCGGGCCTCTTCGAGCTTCGCGAGAAAGCGGGTGCGATCCTCAGGGTGGACCAAATCTTTGTAGGAAGACGGGTTCTCGCGGATTTCCAGGAGTGAGTGCCCGGTGATAGCCTCGTAAGCATTGCTGACGTAGAGAAGTTCCTCCGTGTCGGCTCTCAGCATCCAAACCACTTCTTGGACATGATCGGTGACCTCTTGAAGGAGTTCCTGGCTCCGCCGAAGCGCGGCCTCGGCCAAGCGGCGTTCAGTGGTGTCGCAGAGAATCGCCACGTGCCTGCCGGGAACATAATTTGCGGCAATGGCGTAGTCGACAGAGAGTCTTTTTCTGTCGCCACGAACGAGTTGGGCGTGTCCGCGCTGGTTCTTCCCCTCGAGCAGCAGATTCCACGCATGGTTGAATTCACCTTGGTCCGTAAAAAAACAGGAGAAGGAACTACCGAGAAGTTCCAAGCGAGACAAACCCAGAATGCGGAGAGCCGCGGGGTTGGCATTGAGGCAAGTCGCCTGGTTGTCGAGAATCAGAATGCCGTCGAGGGCATGCTCGAAGATGGACGCGAACTCTCTGTCGGTCACATAAAACACGTCGGCAGCGGCATGCCGCTCCCTCCCGGCGTGAAGCAGGTAGTAGGCGTGGAGCGCAAGAGCGCAGACCAAAATGATGGGAATGACAGCGAGAAACAATCGTGGTTGCCGGTCCCCCGCAACCAGAGACATGGCGAAGAAGAGGATCCCTAGGAGCAGGAGGGAGAGGGAACTAATCCAGAACCACCAGGGTGGCGGTTCAGTTGGCAAGCGCGTCTTCGGAAGAAACGGAGCCATAGGTATGCGAGAAGAACTCATTCAATGTAACCGTCGAGGGTTCCTCTCTGATCTCTTCACCGTTTGGTAGCCATGCTACGCGCCGCCGTTCCACGGAGTCAAGAAAAGAGGAGCCGGCAAGTTATAACAGAAACTCAACCATCTCATCAGAGATCGATGGGGTAAACCTGCCCAGAACGTGTTCTCGAGCTGAAAGCAAAAGGGGCTCAGTGAGGGCAGTAAGCCCACATACGACCGACGATTTGATCTTTCTTCCCGATGCCGGTGTGCAGACCCGCGCCGATGAATTCCTTGAAGTGTATCGACGCGGTGGGCGACGCTCATCGGGCAATGTAATCCCGGGCACTCTTCTTTCGTATAGTCTTAGAGATGGTTTCACTGTCTCCCGCAAGTGAGCATTTCAGCTTTCACAGGAGTCGAGAGGACAAACTGGAGAAGTCTTCTACCGACATGCTCACTGTCCGCGACAATCTGGCTCAGTGCTTCAGTGCCCTCCGCGGGCACAAGCTGCGCGCCTCGCTCACAATCCTGGGACTGACGATGGGTGTGGCCACGCTCATCGCGGTCATGACCATCGTGCAGGGCGCCAACCTTTATGTTGAGCAGAAGATTGCCAATTTGGGCACGAACGTATTCCAGGTCGCGCGGACCCCGTTCGCAGTGACGGACTTCAACATCATCATCAAAGCGCTGAAGTACAAGAAAATTGAACTGGAGGACATGGCCGCCCTCGCCGAGGCGTGCAGCGCTTGCAACGAAGTTGGCGCAAGCGCCAGCACCAGCGTTCGTGCACGGTCCGGCGACAAAGAGGTGCAAGATGTGAGCCTCTATGGCCAAACGGCGAACATGACAGACATCGACTCGCGAAAGGTCGAACTCGGCCGCTACTTCACCCGCTCGGAGGCAGAACACAGAGCCAATGTTTGCTTGATCGGCGACACGCTCCTCCGGGCGCTATTTTTCGGCATGGACCCCATTGGGAGATCCATTCGGATTGGCAACGATGAATTCACGGTGATAGGGGTCATGGAAAAGATCGGCAGCGTCCTTGGCCAGGACCAAGACAACTTTGTAATGGTCCCGCTCCCTGTTTTCCTCCGAATTCAGGGAATCCATTCTAGTATCACGATCAACGTCAAGACGAGCGCAGGAAACTTTGAAAAGGCGCAGGATCAGGCGTATCTGATTTTGCGCTCACGCCGCCATCTCACGGGCAATATGGAGGATGATTTTTTCATTGGCACCAAGGAGAGTTACATGGCCTTGTGGCACAGCATCAGCTCGGCGTTTTTCGCCGTGTTCATCATGGTGAGCGCCATTTCTGTTGTCATCGGAGGGATCGTGATCATGAATGTCATGCTGATGGGCGTGACCCTTCGGCGGAGAGAGATTGGCGTCCGCCGAGCCGTCGGTGCGACCAAGCGCGACATCCTGGGCCAGTTCATTGTGGAAAGCGTCTTGCAATGCGTTGCCGGAGGCCTTGCTGGCATCACGCTGGGATTCCTGGTCGCGTTGGCGCTGCGCACGTATACACCGTTCCCTGCGTCAGTACAGACCTGGGTGGCGGTGCTGGGGGTGTTCCTTAGTTCCGCTGTTGGACTATTCTTCGGAATCTATCCGGCAATGCGCGCCTCACGACTGGACCCAGTCGTCGCGTTGAGGTCCGACTGATGGTAATGATGACACTCGCTCAGGCACGGGAAAACTTTCTCGCCGCGATCGAGACGCTGCGCTCGTCGAAGGTGCGTTCCGCCTTGACCGTGCTCGGCATCGTCATCGGGGTCTCCTCGGTGATTTCCATGGCCGCAATCATCCAAGGGCTGAACAAGTTCGTCCAGGACAAAGTGGAATCTCTCGGCTCGCGCACCTACTTTCTTACTCGATTTCCGCCGGGGATGGACCCTGCCCACATGCCGGAGCGCATCCGCACACGCAAATATCTTGAATACAACTATGCCGATTTCATCCGCCAGGCCGCTCCGGACGTGCAGATCGTGACGACCGTTGGCACGCGAGGTTTTTTCTTTGGAGACAGCAATTTGATCACCAGTGGGGACCGTAGCGTAGAGAAGGTTATCGTGCGCGGCGCCGAGCCGGAGTATACGCAGGCGATTCCACTATTCGCGATCGCGCAAGGCCGCTTTATCAGCGCCTTCGACCAGGAACACGCTCGTACCGTGGTGGTGCTGGGCGCCGCCATTAGCGAATCACTCTTTCCCAACACGGACGCCGTTGGCAAGACTGTGCGCATCAACGGTGGCGCGTACGAGGTCATCGGCATTTTCGAGCACGACCAAGGATTGTTCCTCGGCCCGGGAGTGGACATCTTCGCCATCATCCCGCTGAGCAACTTCAAGAAGCAGTACCCGGAGGCCAAAGAGTTGGTAATGCTATTTACAGTCCCCAAAAATGTGAACATCGAACTGGCACAGGGGGAAGTCATCCAGGCGATGCGCCGGTTGCGCCGCGTTCCCCCCGACAAGGACAACGATTTCGAGCTGAGCTCACCGGACTTTCTGAGTAATTTGTGGAATCAACTCACAGGCGCACTCGTGATCCTTACGACCGTGATCAGTTCTATCGGTTTAATGGTTGGCGGCATCGGCGTGATGAACATCATGCTGATATCCGTGACCGAGCGCACACAGGAAATTGGCATACGCAAGGCCATCGGCGCCCGCCGCGCGGACATACGTTTGCAGTTTCTACTGGAAGC